>Ga0163155_10000121_pt1 | contig 84803 bp, 64 predicted proteins | sample OliLakLV19SP4G1_FD_148611 | JGI IMG/M metagenome (GOLD analysis project Ga0163155, IMG submission 148611) | Freshwater microbial mat bacterial communities from Lake Vanda, McMurdo Dry Valleys, Antarctica - Oligotrophic Lake LV.19.SP4.G1 | ecosystem: Environmental > Aquatic > Freshwater > Lake >... | reverse complement strand
AAACCTGTATTCTTAATATGTTATCTGCATCTCTCAAAGCTAAAATTGATGTTTGTGCCCAAAAAATACGAACTTTGAACCAATTCCCACTGGTTTTTTTTTACCACCAAGCCTCAACCCACATGATCGCCGCCGAAGGCGGCTGTATAGTTACTAAAATTTTAAAAGTGATGAAATTTGTTTGTTTTTCGTTTGTTTTTCTTTTTTATCTTGTGCCTAACTACGGCACTCCCGCAACACCGGGTATTGAAACACGCATTGCGCATTTCAATACCCGCTGTTGCGTATATATCTCCATAAGCTACAATGCCCTTGCTTCCGGCAAGCGCCAAAAAGCAAGGGCATTGTATAACTGTTCTCTCTTGTGGTCATATCAGGATTCATTTTACAAGCAGCAAGGTAAAACTTATTTTTTATCCTGCAAAGTATAGATTCGGAAAAATTTACACCCATTTTTCTTATCAAAACTCCAAATCTTCAATGGGACTTTTGACCTTTGCCCAACCGGTATGGGTCAGGTGTGTGTAAATCTCCGTCGTTTTGCTGCTTTCGTGTCCCAACAACTCTTGGATATACCTCAAATCAACACCTTTTTCCAGCGCTAAGGCTGCGCAATCTTGTTATCAGTATCCATCCACCAAAAACACCAAATTCACGCCACATCTCTCCAATCTTTCCATAGGAACGCCGCCATAATAACTTCACGATTTGGGCGGCGGCTTTTTCCATCGGACTTCGTTGTTTCGTCGGTCACGTAGCTAAGGGTCGCTGAATTAATAAGGGTCGCTTTCTCCGGGCAAGGCATTTTGATTCTAACCAAGGCGGGGGTTCCCGACCTTAGCCATAGCTAAGGGTCGCTGAATTAATAAGTGTCGCTTTCCCCGGACAAGGCATTTTGATTCTAACCAAGGCGGGGGTTCCCGACCTTAGCCATAGCTAAGGGAGGTGGTTCACAACGCAGCGTAGGAGCAAAAGGCCTCCTGGAAAAGTGGACAGTTATTATTTCAGCGACCCTAAGGCTACGCTTTCTCCTAGCGCCTTGTCCGATGAAAAAATCCTCACGCCGAAAAGAGGAACTTATTATTGCGACGTTCCTTAGGCTATGCTCCCTTCTCGCGCCTCGTCCGATTAAAAAATCCTCACGCCGAAAACATGAACTTATTATTGCGAGGTTCCTTACCTTTGCCGCGCTAACCAAATCCATGCCATACGCCATGTCGAATGCATTTTTCAAACCGCCGGTCGTCATCAACGAACCGGTACTGAGCTACAAAGCCGGTTCGCCGGAAAAGGCTGCACTGAAAGCCGCCCTTGCTGACTTAAAGTCGAAAACAGCGGATATTCCCATGTTCATCGGCGGCAAACACGTGCGCTCGGGCAACAAATTGGCCATTCACCCGCCGCATCAAATCAAACATACCCTCGGTCATTACCACAAAGGCGATGGTTCGCACGTGCGTTTGGCCATCGAAGCAGCCATGCACGCCAAACACGACTGGGAAAACATGCGCTGGGAAGACCGGGCCGCCATTTTCCTGAAAGCCGCCGACCTGCTGGCCGGCCCTTACCGCGCCAAGATGAACGCCGCCACCATGCTGGGGCAGTCAAAAAACGTCTACCAGGCGGAAATTGACGCGGTGGCCGAGTTGGCCGATTTTTTTCGTTTTAATGTCCAGTTCATGATGGACATCTACGCGCAGCAACCCATCAGTTCGCCGAATGTCTGGAATCGCATGGAATACCGCCCGCTGGAAGGGTTTGTGTTCGCGCTGACGCCGTTTAATTTTACGTCCATTGCGGGCAACCTGCCCGGCGCGCCGGCTCTGCTGGGCAATACCGTGGTTTGGAAACCCGCAGAAACGCAGATCTATTCCGCAGCCGTCATTATGGAGATTTTTGAAGCTGCGGGGCTGCCTGCCGGCGTCATCAACTTAGTCTATGTGGATGGTCCGATGGCCGGCGACATCATCTTCAGCCACCCGGATTTTGCGGGACTGCACTTCACGGGCAGCACTGGCGTTTTCCAGCATTTGTGGCAAACCATCGGCAAAAACATCGGCAAATACAAGTCATACCCACGTGTGGTAGGAGAAACCGGCGGAAAAGATTTCGTCATCGCGCACCCTTCTGCCGATGCCAAAGCAGTAGCGACCGCACTGACCCGCGGCGCCTTTGAATTTCAGGGGCAAAAGTGTTCCGCAGCGTCGCGCGCCTACATCCCTTTGGAGATCTGGGATGAAGTAAAAAAATACTTATTAGAAGATATTGCATCTTTTACTATGGGGTCTCCGGAAGATTTTTCTAACTTTGTCAACGCTGTCATTGACGAACGCGCCTTTGACAAAATTACGGGCTACATTGCGCAAGCCAAAAAAGACGCCGATGCAGAGATTCTCATCGGTGGCGGCTACGACAAATCTGAGGGTTATTTCATCGAACCGACGGTTATTCTGGCGAAAGATCCGAAATACCGCACGATGGTGGACGAACTTTTTGGCCCGGTGCTGACCATTTATGTTTACGAAGACAATGACTTCGATGCCGCGCTGGAGCTGTTGGATCAAACTTCGCCGTATGCGCTCACTGGCGCTGTTTTTGCGCAGGATCGCGAGGCATTGGCTATTGCCACAGAAAAGCTGCGGTACGCTGCCGGCAATTTTTATATCAACGACAAACCCACCGGGGCGGTCGTAGGTCAGCAGCCATTCGGGGGCGCACGCGCTTCCGGCACCAATGACAAAGCGGGCTCGGTGCTCAACCTCTATCGGTGGTTGTCGCCGCGCACCATTAAAGAAAATTTTGTGCCGCCAACGGATTATCGCTATCCGTTCCTGGCCGAAAAATAGCTGCGCCACCAAGCGCAGCATACCTCGCTAATAACAAATTGAGGGGGACGTTCCTGTTCGCAGGGCGTCCTTTCTTTTTTGGGATAGTGTCTGTTTTTATAGTCCGATAGCTGCGTTATGCGAAGGCCCAAAAAGCGTCATTTACGCGAGTAAACTCCGATTTTTGGGTCTTCACATGCCTTGCTCTCGAACGCTAAAGAACAGACACCGAATTCACGTTACCTTCCGAATTTTCTCTAACAACCATTCGCGTTCCGCCACCGCTTTAGTCTCCAAAATCTCAGCAGTCAGTTTTTTCCTTGCGTCCCTTTCACCGGAAGGCGTTTGCAACAGTTTTCGCGTCAGCCGGATCAGATTCAGGTAATTTTCGCCGTGGTAGCCAAGGTCTTTTTGGCGGCGGATATAGGTTTCAAAACTATCTAAGAGTGATTCCAGTGCATCTGTTTCGCCCATTTCAAAATACATGCGCAGCAGCATCCGGCGGGCGTCGAGGTTATGTAGCTTGTCCTTAAACTCCATGTGGCGCAGTAGGGCCATCGCCCGCTCGTAGTCGTTTTTTCGAAAATACAGGTTGGCGAGGTTGAAGCAGTAAGTGTTCTCCCGTTCGGCCTCGGGCAGTCGGGGTTTGAAGGTTTCGAGAAATCCGGCTGCCCAGTCCCATTTGTCCACCCAAAGGGCGCTGTTCAGCACATTGTTGTAAGTAAACGGGGAGATGATGCCGCCGGTCAACAACACTTCCTTTTTTAGTCCCGACCGGTAGAGATCGAACACGTCCCTTCGGAAAGCAGCCAAACCGCCGTTAATTTTTTTGATGCAAAAATTGATGGCCAACAGGAACAGGTCGCGAGCCTCATCGGTAGGAAAATCCATCCAATGCGTTTCCAGTAAGCCCGTTAGCGATCTAAAATGCGCTTCATTTTCCAAAGTTTGCTGCGCCTGATAGGCGTGAAAATACAACTGCACTGCCGGAACGCCCGCAAATTCGCCTGCTTCTACTTTTGCCAATACTTCCGCCAACAAAGGAATAGGGTACGCCTGGTTGGTCATGGATTGGTGGGTAGCGATGCCACAGGCTTGGCGCAACAAGTTGGCGGCAAAGTAGTTGGCAAATTCATTGGCCAATCGCTGCAACCCCATTTCGCCCCGTCGTTGCTGGCGGATGGCGGCGTTGTAGCGTTCGCTCTGCAACTGAAACAATTGCAGGTGCCGGTCGGCGTTCAGCAATTGGCTGGCTGATGCTTCCGCCTGGTCGAGGGTGCGCTGAAACTGGTCGTCAAGCCCCCGGCGGCGCAGGTTGCGGGCAAGGTGCATTTGTCGTTCAAATTCCGACCGGCCTACCTCCGTCCAGTGGCGCTGGAATCGGTCATTAAAAACTCGGCGGCCATTTATTTCGACTTCAATGAGCCGGTCATTACCAACCAGGTTTTTCATACGGTGAACCGAAATTTCATCAAAATTGCCAATGACATCCGGGAACTGCCAAAAGGGATTTATTTTTATAAAGTGGAAGTGGAAGGATTGGGGATGTATTCAGGGAAAGTGATTTTGCAATAGAGCTTTTCACACTTCCAGCACAAAAGGCAGCCAATTGTCTTTATTCACGACATGGAAGTCAGCCTGCGGGTAGGTTTCAGGCCAAGCCGCAGGCATTTTCCCAGTTTTGGCACCCCATTTAAATTCGTAGCCTGTTAGCGTTGATCCTGTTTCTTCCACATAGTCTAATTCCGCTCCGGTTTGTAAACGCCAAAAAAACTGATTGGCTCTTTTTGCCGAATTGTTGAGCAGCTTCATGCGTTCCATGAATAGGAAATTTTCCCATAACTGCTCTACGTCTTCGCGGAGAGACAGCGGAGAAAATTTTACAATCAGCGCATTTCGGATACCCAGGTCATAAAAATAGATTTTTTGCTTTTTTGAAATCTCCTTGCGCAAGTTGCGGCTAAACCCACCAATCGTTTTCACCACAAAAGCTTTTTCCAACAGGTCAATGTAACGTTGCACGGTGGCCGTATCCAGCCCCAACTGTCTGCCCAATTCATTGAAAGACACTTCCGAACCAATCTGAAAAGCCAATAATCGCAATAAGTCTCTAAGTTTAGAGCTATGCTTGATACCGCCCAACTCTAAAACATCTTTATACAAATAAGTCTGCGTTAACTCGCTAAGAAAAGCGGCTTTGTCCTCTTGGTTTTCGAGTTCAAGAACGCCCGGATAGCTGCCAAAAACAAGCCATTCTGCGAGACGATTGTGGTATTCAAACACGCCGGTGAGGGCCGTTAATTCACGGGCAGAAAAAGGATGGAGGTGAAAAGTCCACGTTCTGCCCGTCAGTGGCTCATGAACGCGGTTGGCTAGGTCAAGTGAAGAGGATCCGGTTACCAAAATCCGCAAATCGGGAAAATTATCGTGCAATATTTTGAGATTGATGCCAATATCGGGTATCCGTTGTGCCTCGTCTATCAACAGATAATCAAATCCGGAGACAAAAAGTCGCAGTTTGTATAAATCCCGGGAGGAAAAAATTTCGGCGTGAGGTTGAAAATCTGCGTTGACCTGTAAGACCTTTCTGTTTTCCAGATTTTAGAAAATGTGCTGCGCCAAAGTAGTTTCCCCTACCTGGCGCTGCCCTTACAGAATGATAATCTTCCGGGGTTCCGTGCGCAGACGGTTGATGATTTGCGATGTGATTACTCTGGGAACAAAGGTTTTCATTGTTTCAATTCCATAATTTAACGCAAATTTATAGAATTAAATCAATAAAACAACGCGAATTCATGTATTGAAGCATTAAGTATGCGCTTCAATACAAAATTACGTACCTGTCGAAAGCGACACTTATTCATTCAGCACCCCTAACTTCATCAAACAAATCGCGGTCAATCAAATGATCCGAACCGCTATTTTTCAGATACCATACATTCAATATTCACCTCCACCCGTCTGTTTTTCCGCTTGCCCTCTGCTGTTTTATTTCCAGCAATAGGGTCTGTTTCCCCTTTGGAAGACTGCGTAGCCTCAACTTGGATACCCTGCGTTTTCAGAAAATCCGCCACGCTTTGAATGCGCCGTTGCGACAAGCCCAGGTTGTAAGCCTTTGTGCCGTCAGCATCTGTATGGCCTGTCAGAGACAAGGTACACCCGCCGTTGGCTTTCAGCATTTCCGCCGCTTCGTTGAGCGATTGAGCTGCTTCGGGTGTCATTTCGGCGCGGTCGGTGTCGAAATAAACGACTGTTTTGATGGCGGTTACGGCGTTGACGGGAACAACCGCCTTAGCCACCGGTACGTCGGGAACAGGTTTGGGTGCCATGACCACTTCCTCTTTCACAACCTGGGGTGTTTCCTGCACCAGCCGCTCCGGGTCGGCAACGATCGGCTTCTCTACCAATGCGGGCGTTTGTTCGTTCACCGAAATGGCATTTTCGATCACATAGTCCTCATTAAAGCGAATTTCCTGCGTGTATTCGCCTTCCTGTCGTGGAAAAACTAAGGAATATTCCCCGGTTTTGGCGTTGCTGCGGCTGCCGGTCACGTAAGCTTTGTCGGCATTGCGCCTCAGCGTAATATCGGATTCCACGCCTTGTCCGGAAGGGTCTTTCACGGTTCCTTCCAGCACGATCACCGGTTGTGGCTTGATGCGGCTGTCGGCGTCTTTGCCTAATTTTGTGTAGAAAATATCGCCGTTGCGCACAAAGTAGACTTCATCGCGCAGCACGTCCATCACAAAACCATAATCTTCTTCTTTGGTATTGAAGGGTTTGCCGATGTTGTAAACCGGGCCGCATTTGCTGCCGCCCAGCAAAACGGTTTTGAAAATGTCGAGCTTTCCGAAACCGCCCCAACCATCCGAAGCGAAATAAAGCGTGCGATTGTCGGCACCGATGAAGACGGAACGCTCGTCGCCGGGCGTGGAAACATCAAGCTTTTCGGGATACGCCCAAACGCCGTCGCGCCCTTTGCTGGTGATGTAGAGATCCATGGCGCCCTCGTAACTTTTTCCCACGGCAACGACCAGGATAGTGCCATCCGGCGAAACGGCCATGCCGTCGGTAGCGCTGAATCCCTCTGCAAAAAACCGGTGGATGCCACCATCCAAAGCGACTGGTGTGCCCCATTTTTCGCCGTGCAGTTCCGCCCGGAAATAAGGGCCGCCTTTGATCCTCCAATCGCTCCAGCTCTGGAAATAGACCGTTTGGCCATCGGCAGAAATATTGGGTTCGTCTTCGCCGCTGGAAGTGTTGATGGGCATACCGAGGCAAAGCGGTGCCTGCCAAACGTCGTTGACCCTTTTGCTGAACCAGATGTCGCCGTCGTGCTCCGGTTTGCCCCGGTAAGTGGTGTAGTTGGGATCGGACCAGGATTGGCCGCCCCGCCCCGACATAAAGTACAGGTATTTCCCGTTGGGGGTGATGGAAAGGTTGATGTCGCGGAAAGCGGAATTGAGGGAGGTTAATTCAATGGGCTTAACGTCCCGCTTTGGCAGGGTTTCTGCTTTTTTTTGTGCAAACATTGTCGCAGTGATGGACAAAGAGGCAAAAACGAGTAGTAAGCGTTGGATTGACATACCAATACAGTTTTTTAGGTTATAGAATGCTCAAATATACGGCTAAAATGCCATACACCAAACTTTTGGTTAATGTCTGGCAGTTTGAAATGTTACGGGAACCCTAACGCTCCGTGAGACTCCTCCGCGAAACAAAAACAACGCAGCGTTTCACAGAGTAGACACGGAGTTTCACGGAGCTACATAGACCTTCCGCGTTAGGTATAAATACTTCAAATTTTTGCTACTTTTTTTACAACAACCTGATCTCCAGATTTTATGGTTACAAAACAGAGCTAAATTTTTAAAAATTTGTTCACAAACACCTGACCATCAACCCGAATTTCAACAAAATACACCCTAGGGAGCCAAAGAATCAAGATAACCCAATGTTTGCTGGAAGCCCGAACTTTTTTGGGCGATAAATCAGGTTTCTGAATCGTTATAGACAGTGGATGGGGCGCGAGGTTGTCCGGGGTTGTGTAAAGAGCAGCAATCATATTTTGTGAAATTTGTACCGGCTCTTTACCTTTATCCAAAATTTGCAGCCTTATGTCCAATAGCACGAAATTTAAAGCCAACGACTACGTAAAAATTATTGACGGCACGGAAATAGATGAAATCAACGAACCTGCCGTAGGGTGGCAGGGGTTGATTCTTAAAGCTCCGAGTACACCTAAAGGCAGCCTATCTGATTGCATTGGATGCGCAGACCCTGAACAAGCTGCCGGACGAATACCTTGAAACCTGCGTTTATGAAGCCTGTGATCCCTTGGAATATTATTTTCCAGAAGAAAACCTGGAACCAGCCACCCGCAGAGACGATGATGAACAATTGGAAAACGCCAAAGCTGCTATCGAGGAGCGAATGGAAGCTTTTGAAGCGGAAATAGAGGACGAAGAAGAGGACGAAGAAGAGGAGGAGCTTGACGAAGCCTTGCTTGAGGAATGGATTGCCCGTTTTCAGGACAGCCCGGAGTTCAACGAATTAACAGCAGAACAGCAGGAATACGGAGAAGACGCGCCCAAAATCTTTGCGCAGTTTGCGTTCCAGTATGAATGGGTACAAGTGGGCAAATGGACACCATATACTGTTGATCTTGTTTGTTTGGAGTGGATTCCCGGTAAATTAAGCAGTGAACCAGCGTACTTTGTCAATTTCGGCCCTGTACTGGCTCAGTTTTTTGGATTTTTACACCGGGAGAATATCCTTGAAAATGCCCGGGCTTTACAAATTTGTACTTTAAAAATTGCATCAAAAATCCCTAAAGAAGCCGCTGATTCGTCCAATTGGGGAATGGCAAAAACCATGATGATGGGGGCAATAAAATCAGGCATAGATATCACTGACCAAAATCAATTAAATGAATTCATCAATAATTATACCGCGAAGCTCAATAGCTTGCCTGCTGTTTCAAAGCACATATCCCTCCACCTCCACCCAAACCCGATCAACCCCATCTCTTTGCTAAAATTGGCCGGAATGAGGTCATCAAAGTGCAATACGATGACGGCACAGAGAAAGAGACCAAGTTTAAAAAGGTGGAAGGCGATTTGAGGGAGGGGAAGTGTGTGATTTTGAGTTGAGGCCATTTCCCCAACAATGCTTAGCTTTACCCCCTCAATCAAACACCACCACACATGTCCCGATCACACCTCGCACTCCTTTTTTTGAGCGCCATATTCACGTTCTGCGCCACTTCCTGCAAAAACGATTCCCCCTCCAATGGCACAGCGACAGCCAAATACCCATCGCCGGAAGAAGTCTACGGCGACTTGTTCATCGCAGTGCAGGTTGCCAGCGTTTTTCCCGATGGAAAAACCTTTGCTGATTGCACGCCGAAAGTGCCGGTGAAGGAAATTCTGGCCGCTTACGAAGCTCAAAAAAATCAAGAAAAATTTGACCTGCGCGCTTTTGTGCTCCGGTATTTCGATCCGCCTCATAAATTCGCAAGCGGTTTTGTGAGCGACACCACGCGCTCGGCACAAGACCACATCAATGCGCTCTGGGACGTACTTACCCGCCACGCCGACAGCGCCTCCACGGGTACGCTGATTCCATTGCCTAATCCTTATGTCGTACCCGGCGGCCGTTTCGGCGAGGTTTATTACTGGGACAGCTACTTCACCATGCTGGGCCTGCAATCTGTGGGCAAAGTGGACATGATGGAAAGCATGGTGGACAATTTCGCCTATCTGATTGACGAACTCGGTTTCATCCCCAACGGCAACCGCACCTACTACAACAGCCGCTCGCAACCGCCATTTTTTGCGCTGATGGCCGGTTTGCTGGCAGAAGCCAAAGGCAATGAAGCGCTGGCACAATACCTGCCCCAATTGGAAAAAGAATACAATTTTTGGATGGACGGCAGTTCTACACTGTCGGATGCCGTGCCCACCCACCGCCGCGTGGTGCGGCTCATTGACGGCACCATCCTCAATCGCTATTGGGACGACCGGGCGACCCCACGTGCGGAAAGCTACCGCGAAGACCTACAAACGGCGGGCAAAAGCGGTCGCCCCCCAGAAGAAGTGTACCGCCACCTGCGCGCCGCCTGCGAATCGGGCTGGGACTTCAGCAGCCGCTGGCTCGCCGACGGCAAAACGCTGACCACCATCCACACTGCCGACATCATTCCCGTTGATCTGAACGCACTACTCTACAATTTAGAAATGACCCTGTCCAAAGCATATTCGCAAAAAGACGATCAGGCCGCATCGAAACGCTACTTCGACCTCGCCCAAAAACGCGCAGAAGTGCTGATTAACTATTGCTGGGACGCCGAAAAAGGCTATTTTATGGATTATGATTTCATAAAAAACAAACGCACGGGCGTCGTTTCGGCAGCCGGCATGTACCCGCTGTTTTTTGGCATCGCAACACCGGAACAGGCCAAATCCGCAGCCATTGTATTAAAGCGCGAGTTACTAAAACCCGGAGGAATCGTCACAACGGCCAACGCAACGGGACAGCAATGGGACGCCCCCAACGGCTGGGCGCCTTTGCAGTGGATTTCGATACAAGGTTTGAGGAAATACGGCAACGACGAACTGGCTCAAAACATCCGACAGCGATGGACGCACCTGAACGTAAAAGTGTACAAAAACACCGGCAAAATGGTCGAAAAATACAACGTGCTCGACATGACGCTGCAGGCCGGCGGCGGCGAATACCCGGTTCAAGATGGCTTCGGCTGGACGAACGGTGTGCTGCTTAAGTTGTTGTCGGAGAATAGTTTTATGGATTAGTGTTATTACCAGATAGTTTTTTTACCATATATTGTTTTTTTACCACAACTGTCCCGCACTACCTGCGAGCATGGGCTGTGCATGAAAGCAGTAAATAAACTATACACACCATTGATGAAGACGAGCTTGTCAGCACTTCATTGGAACCTGCGATCTTGTCGCATGGAGTCGCCATACAGCGCCCCGAAAGGCGTATCGGCTCGCGGTGGGCTGGGTTGTGGGAGAGGGTGCCTATTTTTGCCTTTCAGATACCTTTGAGCCGGTTGATTAAGGATCAACAGCCAGGTACAGCGGTTTCTTAAGCCTGGAAATTAGGCAAAAATCAGCGGCGAGTCGAGGAGCCAACCTGAAGCCAGGCTAAAGATCAAACCGTCATCTTTCTCTACTTGCAGCCCTGAAAACCAGGGCGCATTATGGCGAGAAGCCTTTTTGCTTACTTTTTGGGCCTCAAAAAGTAAGAAGAAATCAGGAGCAAAGACCAATTGACTAAATTCCAGCAGGACTCCAAACAAATGAGCAAACAAAATATGCATAGCAGACGCTCGCAAGTAGTGCCGGACAAGTTATGGTAAAAAATTAACGCATGATTAAAGATACATCGCTCCAAACATCCCTAAAACAAGCAGGCCAAGCCCGGATGAACCACCTCGGCGCATCGGGTACCCCCTTTTTGTTTTTGATTGATTTTGAAGCGAAACAATGGATCGTTGAACGGTTGGACGCAATCAATTCCAAAGACATTGCCTTCAATTTCAATGGAAAAGGCAACGCGATGGCGAATTCAGTTTTGCCTTCGGATAAAGACATTTGGTTTGAAAAATACCCGGTCGCTTATGCCCGCTACCTCGAAGCTTTCCGGGAGGTCGTCACCCAGCAGCGCAACGGCAATTCTTTTCTGACCAACCTGACTTTTCCCACGCCAATCGCCACAAACTTAACACTGGAGGAGATTTTCCAATACAGCTCGGCTCGCTACAAACTGCGGGTTAGCGATGAATTTGTCGTTTTTTCCCCGGAAACTTTTGTGCAGATCAACGACGGCGTCATCGCTTCCTGCCCCATGAAAGGCACCATAGACGCGAATTTGCCCAACGCCGCCCAGCGCATTCTGGAAGACGAAAAAGAAAAGGCCGAACACGCCACCATCGTTGACCTCATCCGAAACGACCTGAGCCGCGTGGCTTCGCACGTGCAGGTTGAGCGCTACCGCTATATTGAGCGCCTGACCACGTCCGGGAAAGACCTGCTACAGGTGTCTTCCCGCATCAGCGGCCAATTGCCGGACAATCATCGCAGCCGGCTGGGCGATATTTTTGCTGCGCTCTTACCGGCAGGTTCCATCAGCGGCGCACCCAAACAAAAAACGCTGGAAATCATCGCTGCGGCAGAGGACTACGAACGAGGCTTCTACACCGGCGTCTGCGGCTATTTCGATGGCCGGGATGTGGACAGCGCCGTATTGATCCGCTTCATCGAAAAAACGCCGGAAGGCTTATTGTACAAAAGCGGCGGCGGCATCACCGTTTACAGCGACCCGCAAAAAGAATATCAGGAACTCCTAGATAAAGTTTATGTCCCGCTTCATCGAAACGATCAAAATACAGAACGGCCAGCCCTGCAATCTGCGGTTGCATGAAGCGCGGTTGCAGCGCACCCGGCAGCATTTTTTCCCCGGCGCCCCTCCTACCCTGCCTTTGGAAGATTGGTTGCCCGTGCCCGCGGCTTGCCAAACAGGGCTGTTCAAATGCCGGGTGATCTATGCGGAAGCGCTCTTGCAGGCTGAATTTTTCCCCTATGCGCCACGGCCCATCCATAGCCTGAAACTCGTCGCAGACGAGGCCATTGACTACCCCTGGAAATACGAAGACCGAAGCGCGCTTGAGCGGTTGTTCGCGCAAAAAGGCACCTGCGACGACATCCTTATTGTAAAAAACGGATTGCTGACCGACAGCTCTTACAGCAACCTGGCTTTTTACGATGGTTCTGCGTGGTTTACCCCGGAAACGCCGCTGCTGCAAGGCGTACAACGGGAGCGGTTATTGCGGGAAGGACGAATAATCCCCGCATCTATTCGGGTAGAAGATTTGAATGGCTTTTCGCAAATTGCTTTGATTAATGCGATGCTGGAATTAGGGGATTGCGTGGTGGAGGCGGCAAATGTACTTGGAAGATGATGCTTAGGAACATCGCAATAATAAGTTCGCGTTTTCGGCGTGGGGATTTTTCCAGCGGACAAGGCGCAAGAAGGGAGCGTAGCCAAAGCTACGTGACCGACGAAGGCAATTGCGCCGACTGAAAGCAATTGCGGGAAGTCCGGTGGGAAACGCAAGTTCGGCGTAGCCAAAAGCCACCGCCCAAATCGGGAAGTTATTATTGCGATGTTCCTTAATTGGCAAAAGTATTTTTTTCTTACTTTTGTATACAACATTACAGCCTATTAAAAAGCATCCGATGTACATTTATAAAGACATCATTACGCTTGAATCTGGCAAACGCAGTGGTCAGCCCTGCATCCGGGGTATGCGTATTACGGTTGAAGACATCCTGCGCTGGTTAGCCTCCGATATGTCATTTGAAGACATTTTGGCTGATTTCCCCGAACTTACTAAAGAAGATTTGGTCGCAGCACTCGAATTCGCTGCCATGCGCCAACAGCGCACCTCTATGGTTGCCTGAAAATTTATGGATAATGCGACGCTATCCAAAAACCCGATCAATTTCTCCTATTCCCAGCACTTGAACATCCTCTGTAAGGGAAAAACCCTGGCCAACCGGGCAAATCATAAAATTACGCTGAGTGCCGAGTGATGTAATTCATTTTATCCCCGTTATTTCGCTTTTATAAAACGAAATAACGGTCAAGTTTAAATATATTTCCAATACCGCCCGATTTATGAGCAAAAAGAATAAACCCGGCAAAAAAATACCCGACAGCATCCACGAAGCCCGGCTCTATTCCGAACGACGGCGCTTGGATGAAACCGGTGACGGCGATCATACGCTCGATCTTATTATGAACACAGCCATTCAGGGGGATGGGGAGTTATTGGACTTTTTAGCTCGAAATTTTGGCATCAACTATGCAGAAGGCGGCAGACATGCTTTGTTCTGGGTGGCGGGTACCCCTGATTTAAAGACCGCCGAATTATTGATCTCGGCGGGCAGCACCGTCCACAATGCAGGAAAAAAGGCGGCCTCTCCCCTCATGCACGCCGCTTACCGCAACCAACTCGACATGGCAAAATTGTTGGTGAAACACGGCGCGCGGGTGCATTACACCGATGGCAATGGCGATACAGCGTTGGCGTTTGCCTTAGAACAGGGACATGCAGAAATGGTGGCGTATTTGAACGCAATGATGGATAGTTAGTGCACAGGAAGCCCTCAGAAAAACAACAATCCGGAAGCTCAAGCCAGCATGCTTGCCAAGATTTGTAAAACATTCATAATCAGAAAATATGAAAATTATTGCCATTCTCCTGCTTTTATTAGGTTGCGCACTCGTCGTGATCCTGGGTCTTATTTACTTTTTCCTTTTGATTATGTCTTTCGATGCGCCCGGTTCCGCTGATGCCCCCGGCGCGTGGGGAATGCGGCTGCTGTTTTTACTGCCTCTAATTGGCTTGATTGTAGCAGTCGTACTGTCATTCTCTGCTATTCAGGCGGGCAACTACGTGCGCTCAGCCCGCATTGGATTGGTCTTTGTTGTGGCCATAATTGGCGCTCTGGCATTTCTTTTCCTATCACAACGTGACAACGACAAGTACGTCAACGAAATGCGTGCCCAGGAGCTTGAAGACGCAAAACATCCCGTACAGCAATTCTTTAGGCCCACAGAACACGGTACAGATACCATCATTGTCTTCCCAGACCGGATTGTTGCTTACCGGGTTTTCAATGAAACCTACAACAGAACAATTGGAGGGCCGATAGGAGAATTGAATGAAACCCGCGATGCAATTCGGCTTAACACGCTGCAGGAAGACTTCCTGAAACGGGAAGAATATGAAGAATTTGTCAACAGTGCCGGCAAAAAATTTACGGAGACCTTTTTCTTTAAGTAATGTTTTGTTAGGAAAACAGATACGCTGCATTTGGTAGATTCCCCTCCCGGAACTACTTTTGTCCTCCCACAGAAAACCTATTGATCTGATCTAATTTTGCCTGAATGAACCTTGCTTCCATAAACCGCCTCTTTAATCAGGCCAATACCCTCCAACTCCTGCGCGATAAAAATGCGGTGCTGGTGCTGGCTTTTTTAAAAGAAGCTTTTGGAGATGGGAAAAAGGGCATCGGGCGGGAAGAACTCATCAGCCAATTAGCCGATTATTTGGAGCAATGGGTTGAAATTGAACCTTTTGACGATCCGGAAGAGCGCGAAATCCCCCTCTTTGAGCGCTACCGGAACCGCGCACGCCGCCTGCTGCGCGACTGGGAAAGCCGCGATAAACGATACCTCCGGGGCGATAACAATACAGAAGGACGCTACGAATACAGCCTGACCGAACACCCCACCCGAGCCTGGCAGTGGCTGGAAAGCCTGGAACAGCGCGAATTTTCAGGTGCCCGATCCAAACTCGACGATATTTTTGAGAAAATGCGCCGTGTCCTCGAAAACAGCCGCGAAAAAACCGACGCCGAGCGCGTTGCGGAAATAGAAGAAAAACAACAGGAACTAAAGCGCCAAATCGCGGACATCCAATCCGGAAAATTGCCTTACAAGCCATTCGACAAAGTGCGCATTCAGGAGGAATACGACGGGCTGCTGGAACAGGTACGCGCACTTTCCACCGATTTCAAAGCGGTAGAAAGCAATTTCGAACGCATTCGAACCGATATTTTGCGCAAACAAGCAACCCAGGACGGCAGCAAAGGTGCCTTGCTCGGCAGCATGCTTGACGCCCGCGACGAACTCGACCGAACGCCGCAGGGCATTAGCTTCAATGCTTTCTTCGAAGAATTGCGCGACGCCCAACGCCAGCAGCAGTTTGCCAACTACGTTCAGGAACTGATCACCGTGCTGGAAGATCGCGAAATTGCCCACGATACCGACCGGTTGCTGACCCGTCTACACCGGCATTTGCTGAGCGAAGCCCGGCCCGTCATGGACGCTAACCGACGCATCGCAGACCGCATTTCCCGCATGGTGGCGCAAAATGCAGCCCACGACCGGCAATTGCTACAGGAACGCATTGCCGCCGTAAAAGCCGCCGTGTTAGACCCTGATTTTGCAAACAGCCCGATCAACCTGGCTGCTCCTTTCTGGGAAATCGGCAACGATCGGGCTGGAATAAAACTGCCCTTGGAAAAAAAGCTGAGTACCCAGCCGGATGAAGGAGCCGTGCGTTTCACAATGCCTCAGACAGGAGGACTCAATCGCCCGGAGTTGGCCTTGGTTGACGAAGAATTGATCGCAACCCGGCTCAATGCGCACATTGCCGACACCCTGGAGATTTTTGGCCAAATGACTTTGCTGGATCTGGTGCAAAAATACCCGCTCAACGAGGGTCTGGCTGAAGTGCTGGCCTACCTGAGCATTGCCGCAGCACCTGGCAATCGCCATATAATCCAACCCGACCAGCAAGATATCCTGCCTTTGGATGCGGGCGATAACGAACAATTTTTGCAGGGAGCGCGGGTGTTTTTTGTAAAATAACCCGATTAAAATTTAACAAAAAATGGAAGAACAATTCGATATTCCCCCAATAGTCCCCGATCATTTTGCGCCTATTGCGATCAAGCTGCTTCAGGGGGTCATTTACGAAGAAGAAACGCGCTATTGGCAGGGTCTGACCAAGTTGTACGAGCAGCCCCTGCGCCACTATTTTGGCCAGATCGGTCTGCAACTAATCGTGGATCGCAATGAAGGTTTGGCGTTTTTAAAACAACACAAAGAGGATCAGGAAGATTTCACCCATCTCCCCAGGTTGATGCGCAAACGCACCCTCAATTTCGACCAGTCCATCCTTTGTGTCTTATTGGCCGAACGCCTCAACGAACACACCGTGCGTGACAGTGCCAGTCGAGAGCCGGTCATGAGCCTGCGCGAAATCCGCGAAATGGTTGAATTGTTTTTCCGCGAACGCAATACGCAACACCGCTTTTTGAAAGACCTTAAAAAAACGGTAGAAGACCTTCGCGGAATGGGTTTTCTGGAATCCATTGGCCCCGAAGCCCTTGAAAACGAAGACGAACGCCGCTACCACGTGCGCCGTATCCTAAAAGCATTCATTGACGCAGACAGCCTCCAGCACCTTTTGAACACGATCGCTTCATCCATAGACGCATGAATCAACCCGAACTGACTTTATTTTCTACTTCCGCCCAAACAGCCGGTTTCCGGCTCGAACGCGTCGAAGTATTCAACTGGGGTGCTTTCCATCAGCAGGTTTACGTCATGCCCCTGCAAGGCGAAAATGCATTGCTTTGCGGTGCCAACGGAGCGGGTAAAACAACCCTTGTGGATGCCCTCATCACGTTGCTGACGCCCAATCCGGAACGGTTTTACAACCAATCGGCCGGTTTTGAAGACCGCAAGCGCATCCGCCGCACGGAAGATTATGTACTTGGGGTATACGGTCGGTCGGCTGCCGGCAAAGAACGGTTGCGCGGCACGGTGCCGGGCGAGGGCACTTACACGGTATTGCTGGGCGTTTTCAGCAACAAAGATTACAACCAGTTTTACACCCTGGCTCATGTCTATTGGTTTAAAAATGACCAGGTTCAAAAGCGCTATTACACCGCGCCGGTTGCCCTGAACATTACAGAACACTTCCAGTTTGGAGGCGATATCCGGGAATTCAACAGCGGGATTGCCAAAAATTTTCAGGCAAGAAACTACGATACCTTCACCGAATATGCGCTCGATTTTATCCCAAAAATCGGCATGCGGTCGCCGGAACGCAGCAATAGCCAGGCTGGTCGAACGAAGCCATTGAGTTTGCTGGGCAAAACGGCAGGCATCAAAGTTCTGGGAAATCTCGACGGCTTCATTCGCGAAAACATGCTGGATGAAACCGATGTAGAAACCTACTTTGAACAACTGAAAAAGGAATACGCCGATATTGCCGAGACGCAGCAAAGTTTAGATAAAGCTACCTGCCAGCAACAAATGCTCATGCCATTGGTGCAGCAGCATACCGCCTGGTTAACCGGAAGCGACGAGCTGCGGCGGCTGGATTTAGCTCAACGTGCCTTGTCTCCCTGGTTTGCAGGGCAACACGTCGGGCTGCTGGAAACGGAAATCGCAAAAAAACAGCATCGGCTCGGGCTGTTGAATGATGAGTTGGGAACACTTGATGCGGAATTAGACAGCCTGCGGCAGGAAGACAAAGACCTCGAATACCAGATCCGGCAAAACGAAGCCGGACAACGCTTAGACCAGTTGAAACGCGAGCGGGAAGAATTAGAAAAACGCCGGGAAACCCAACGCCACGAAGCCCGCCGGTATGCAACCCTGGCCACTTCGCTGGGCCTGGAACCTAATCCGGATAATGCGCTTTTTTTTGAACAGCAAAAACAATTAGACCGCAAAGCACAGGAGCTGGAAGCTAAAAAAGGCGAACAGAACCTGCTCCGGGACGAATTGGTGGGGCAACGCAAAGAACTGAAGCAAACCCTTACTGCCCTTCAACTGGAACTCGCTTCGCTGCGCCGCCGCCGCAACAACCTGCCGGTTGATCTGGTTGAAGCCCGTGCCCGCATCTGCCAGGCCGAGGGCATTCCGGAGCCAGAACTGCCTTTTGTAGGCGAACTGACCCAGGTGAAAGAGGACGAGCGCATGCATTGGCAATACGCCCTTGAAAAATTGCTGACGCCGTTTTCGCTCCACCTCCTCGTGCCGCCGCGTTACCTACCCAAAGTGGTGCAGCGGGTGCGCGATGCCGATCTTGGCGTCCTGCTGCGCTTCATCGAAGCAGACGACAACGCCGGAGAAAGCCTGAACAACGACATCAGCCCCGATACTGCCGCCAACAAATTAGGCGTGTACCCCCAATCCCCTTTTGCCCCGTGGTTGCGCAATGAACTCAACCACCGGTACCCGCACCATTGCACATCCGACACGGCTATCTATAAAAAACACGCCCAGGCTCTGACACCGGAAGGGCTTTATAAAAATGGCAAACAACACCAGAAAGACGACCGCAAAAAGCAGCACGCCCAGTTTGTATTAGGTTGGGACAATGAAGAAAAATTGCGCCAGACCGAACAATTGCTGCGCGACGCCGAAAATGAATTGCTGTTGTTGGACCAGCGGTTCAACCCCATTGAAACCCGCATCCATCAGCTCGACCAAAAATTAGCTGATCTGGCGCGTCTGCACGATTTCGAGCACTTCAATGCCCTCAATTTTGCAGATACGGAACAGCGCATTGCGGCCCTTATTGTCCAAGCCGAACAACTTAGTCAATCATCGGAACAGCTCAAAACCTTGCAAAACCGCCACCAACAGGTGCAGCAAGCGGTAAAAAACACCCAGACCAAAAGGGATGCCACGCTTCAGCAACAAACCAAAACTACTGGCGAAATCGAAAGCCGGCACACCGAATTGCGGTTCAAACGCAATGACGCGGCTACCTTAGACGAACGCAGCTTAGCCTGGCGGGAATTGCAACCCATGCTCAGCGACTTAGACGAGCTTGACTTAGACAGCATTGGAAAAATTCAGCAACATTTGGCCAACAAACTGGGTAGCCAGATCAGCCAACTCCGGGATCAGCAAAGTAAGTTTGAGAAAGAACTCCTGCTGCTGATGAGCCAGTTTAAAAACCCAAAAAAGGACATCATAGCAGCATTTCCTTCGTGGTCAGACGACACTTACGCGCTGCCGGAATACCCAGCCATGGAACACATCGGCCAGTATACCGACCTGCTCGAACGCATCCAGAATGACCAGTTGCCAGCCCTGCGCGAGCGCTACCAAACCCGCGCAGGCCATGACATCGGCAATGCCATGCAGGTCTTTCAGCAACAACTCACCGAACAATTGGCCGACCACCACGAAAACATCGCGAACATCAACCGATCCCTGCGAACCCTACCCTACTCTGCCGATACGTATTTGCAAATTGTCTGCGAATCCAATACCCGAAAAGGCCGGATTGGCGAGTTTTACCACTTGCTGAAGGATTGGGATTACGACCGGGCCGCATTCCGCCTCGCAACGGCACCTGAGCAGCAAAAAATGCTGCGCGAAACGGTGCAACGGATCGGACTACTCATCCAGCGCTTAGACAAAGACCCGGATTGGCGGCGCGAAGTAACCGACATCCGCAACTGGCTCACCTTCAGGACACAGCAGTTCTACACCCAGGACGACACCCCTAAACCCGGCACGCTGTTGGACAGCACGGGTGCCCTGTCTGGTGGCGAACAAGCGAAATTGACCTACACCGTCCTCGCCGCTGCCTTGACGTACCAGTTCAACATCAGCGCCGACAGCCGCAATGCCAAATCTTTCCGCTTCATTATGATAGACGAAGCCTTTAGCAAGCTGGATCCGGAAAACAGCACCTACCTGCTCGATTTGCTCAGCAGCCTGAATTTTCAAATGCTGCTGATTACCCCCAACTCAAATGTCAAACTGAGTCAGAACCGCATGTCTCACCTCCTTTTTGTAAAAAAAGAAGATGAAATGCCGCCCAGATCCTCGGTGTTTGTGTATTCGGTGATGGAGTTGGCCAAAATTCAGGTGGCTCGCTGAATTACCACCGCGCCCGCAACGCCACCATCGCATTCCTGCCCGGTGCCGTAATGCCGGAAGAATACGTGCGGTAGCGCTGGTCGCTGATGTTTTCAAGGCCGCCGCTGAGTTGCAGACAATCTAAGAGTTGATAGCTCAGTTTTAGGTTCAGCGTGTACCAGGAAGGCGAATAAGGCTTGCCTTGCTCGTCCTTCGCGTACAAGTATGGCTTGATTTGTTCAGACGGTGCCAATTCTTCAAAGCTCAAAGCGCCGCTGTATTCGGCATAAAAATCGGCCTGAAAACGGGGGCGCTGGTAACGCAGCCGTGTAACGCCAAACCAGGGCGCTGCGTGGCGCAGCGGCACATAATCGGTATTGTCGTCGTCCTGCTCCTCGCCTTGTTGGTAGCTAAACCGCGAAGACAAGGAAAAGCCGCAGCCCAACTGCGCATCCAAACCGGCCTGAATGCCCCAAACCCAGGCTTTCGCTGAATTTTGAATGGCAAAAATTTGACTCAGTTCGCCGTCGTAAAGAATGCTGTCTAAGCCATTGAGCTGGTAAGTGCGCCGCACCAAAGCATCGTCGAGCAGCGTGTAATAGCCGGTCAGCTCAATGCTCAGCGACTGTCCAAACCGGCGCGAAATACTGGCTTCTGCGCTGTAGGCATATTCCGGGTCAATGTCCGCGTTAGCAACAATCACCGTTCCCGGCGCTGAATCGAATACCTTTCCAACATCGTCAATATTGGGTGCCCGAAAGCCAGTTGCGCCATTCAGGCTGAACTGCCAGTTCGCATTCGGAAGATAAGTGAGGCCCAGACTTCCATTCAGTGCGCCCATAGAGCGTTTGGTTTCTATAATCGGGAAGGGGAAAAAAGTAGTATCGAAGACCGATTCAAAAGTCACGTAGTTGTAACGCGCTCCAGCCAGCAGGTTTACTTTATCGCTCAGCTTTGATTTCCAGCTCAGGTAGGCGGCTGCGGCATTCCAAGTGGCGCTATTCGGATAGCGGGTACTCAATGGGCCGATGTCGCCAGAAGCAATGTTTTCTTCTTCCGCCACCGAGCCCACCTTGTTCAACAACAATTCAGCGCCGTAATACAAAGTGTGCTTGTCGCCAATGGCCTTTTCAAAATCTAAATTTGCGGAAATGACATTGACTTCTTCGTTGCGGTGGCGCAACTGATTCCTGCCGAAACGGCGGTCGTGCCGGCTTTCTTCATAATATTGATGTGCGAGGATGAGCCGGGCATTGTCGTAAAGCCCCGATGCTGCCCGGTGCTGGACGTTCAGGCTGTTCATCAACCAAACCTGTGGGCCGTAATACCACCCCGCAGCCCGCAAGTTACCGCCTGCGTATTCGATGAGGCGGTCGTAGCGCGGCACATCCGTCGTAGTTGAATAATGCAGGCCGTAATTCAGCTCCCAGCGATCCGAAGGTTTCCAACGGATTTTTTGCATCAGGTTTATTTGCTGGTAACCGGAAGGCGTCTGCACTAAAGGATTATCGTTCCGGACAACCGTGTCTTTTCCATTGAGTCGCACCGCGTATTCGGGTCGGAGAAACTCCTCCGGGCCGTTGTTTCCCATACGCAAATCGCCAAAATCGCTGAAAGAGGCGCTGGTCACAAACGCCCACTTTTTGAGGCCAATATTGAAGTCAACGTGGGCCGTTTTTTCTTCGCTGGCTGTGCCATAACGCACCGAAGCGCTGCCCTTGAACAAAGAAGGCGCTTCCGCAGTAGCAAATTTGGCTCGCAGGGTATGAAAATCCATGACTCCGCCAATGGCGTCGCTGCCATAAACCACCGAGCCGGGCCCAAATACAATTTCTGCATTTTCAATAGCTTGCGGATCTAAAGAAATGATGTTTTGCAAGTTGCCGCTGCGGTAAATCGCGTTGTTCATCCGCACGCCATCCACCACCAGCACGACCCGGTTGGCGGCAAATCCCCGAATGATGGGGCTTCCACCGCCGTATTGGCTTTTTTGAATGCTGGCTTCGCCGGAAAGGCCGATCAAGTCGGCAGCGGTTTGGGGGTTTTGAAGGGCAATTTCTTTAGCGCTTATTGAGGTGATGCGCACCGGTACTTCCCGGGAATTTTGTTCCCATCGGTTGGCGGAAACCACCACTTCATCCAAAGTTATCTGCGCTTCAGTCAACAAAATAATGTTGTTCCCAGCAGTAATTTCAGATAAAGCAAGTTGTCTTGGTTCGTAACCCACCGCACTCACCGTTACATTGGCAGCAGCCGATGCGCCATTCAAAGATGCCCTGCCTTTGGCATCCGTGTATGCACTTATTTTCGTGCCGGCGCTGTACACATGGGCGCCTTCGATGACCTGTAAGGTTACCTCGTCTTTTATCACAACCGTTTGTGCAGCAAGCGACAGGCTCCCAAAGAGCAGGCACAATAGGAGTATTTTTTTCATTTTGAGTAATTGTATTAACGGGAAAGTGGTTTGTAGAGGGTACAAAACAGCCTTTCCTGCCAATGATAAAATGCCGGAAACAGCTATCCGTTAATGCCTTGCAACAGAAAGCTGATACCGATTTGCCAAACTTTTTAAAGACGTAGGTGCTTTGTTTCGGGGGCTTTAGCCCGCCTTATCCTTCTCCGCTCCTTAAAACTCACGCTAAAGAAAAGAAAACTTGTCCCTGGGAGGTGGAAAGGGAGGTCCATCGCAAGCTCTGTCCGACAAGTTTTGATCGTCGTCGTTCGGTTCCTGCTTAGTTATAGTGAAGTCAAAAGAGATCAGCGCATTGTCGTTCAATCGCCATTTATCAAATAAAGCCGCAAACACAAATCGTCCCCCACCCGAAGAAAAGGGGGCGTGCCGGGCCTGCATTTTTTCAAAGAGGCCATTTAAAAGGACCGTTTCTGCTATGTCGTGGTAACAAGTGTACCAAATCGTATCGCCACACGGCTCCTGATCCAAAATATCGTACATCTCCCCATAGTAGCGAAACTCGTCGTCTTCGGTCCAAATCAATTGAGGGTGGCCTTTTTTGACCCAGGTCAACGGGATTTTCAGCAGTGTAGTGGAAGCTTGGTTTTCGTGCGATTTTTCCTCAAACCTTTCACGTACTTCGTATTGGATTTTTGCCCTGAGCATTAAAGCCCAACTATTCCAGGCTTGCGGATGTACCAGCAAAATCAATAGCAATGACGCCGCAAGCAACTGCCGGGAACAGGCCGGCTGCTTGTGTTCCGAACGGGGATGTATATTTTTTTCGGCCTGGCGCATGCGTGGTGCAATTGGCCGAAAGTTAGCAATTATTTAATTGCTTCGGGTATCATAACACAATCGGCGAAACCCTGAAAGACATAGCTCATACGGCATAACATGGCCGGGATAGCAGTGCATTTTATGTTAAAAAAAACTCCCGCCCCCTTGCGCCGCGCCGCAAAAATCCTTATACATGCAAAATTAATACCATTACTACCCACGATTCAGCCTGACTTGACTACCCTTCGGCTGTGTCACCTATTCCTTGTTTTAGCGTAGAAATAGCCTGAACCAATTGAGGTTTTTATGTCTTCAATTTAGCGTAGCCGGGCGACTACTTGTCTATTATCTAACTTTTAATAAATAGCTAAAGATGAAATCTATGTACCCAATCCGCCGCTCGCGCCAGGCTCTGCCTGGTGTGTACTATTTTCCGGGCTCCGCCCGGCCGTTCTCTGCCTTGCGCTCCTGCTTTCCACCTGTTTTAACGCCATGAGCCAACCCGCAACCTACTACCTCACCGAATGGTATGCCAGCGACGGCCTGCCCGGCAGCGAACCGGAACAGATCGCCACCGTAGCCGATAATATAAGCGGCAACCTCTACGTAGCTGGCGTGACACTCAATGCTTAACCTGCATTTGGCCAAATACGAGGACGACGGCCTCCTCTACCTCTACCCAACCCCGCCTCCGATCTCCTCCACCTCCAGCTTGGCGGTTTCCACACTTCCGTTCAAGTCCGCATTTTTAATGCACTGGGGCAGGAAATATACGAAACACAGGTAGATGCCACCCCACAGGTCGAAACCCTGCGCATCCCGGTAGCGGCCTGGCCGACGGGAGTGTATAGTGTGCAAATAGAATCGGAGGGGAAGGTGCTGACGCGGCAGGTGGCGGTGCAGCGGTGAGGCGGTTAGTGAGGGTTTGACTTCAAGTCAAGCCCTCACTTATCGGACGGGCAGGTAGCCGTGCAGCGGAGGTAAAATTGATGATTGATTAATGAGGATTGATGATGTGGGAAAGCCCACAATGTTGGGGTTTACGGGGTTTCCTCAAGAAAAAGGTTGAAGATGCGAAAATGCTCCCTCTCAAAGTATACGCCAAATAAAACGCCCCTCTTTCCACGCAATCGGGAAAGAGGGGCATTTTAAATAAAAGACAAATTGGCAAGTTTGCAAATTGGCAAGGCAGATCAAAAGTCAAAGTCATATTCCTGACTCCAATTGCCTGTTTGCTTTTTGCCCCTTGCCTTATTTGCTATTACTAATAATCTTCTTCGATCTCTTCCAACTGCTCGCGGCGTTCGTACATCTCCGAGCCATCCTTCGGCGCTACGATCAGGCTGTCGAAACGGCGCGAACCGGTTCCGGCAGGAATGCGCTTGCCTACGATGACGTTTTCCTTCAGACCGGCTAAGTAGTCGCGCTTTGCGCCAATGGCGGCAGTGCTCAACACCTTGGTCGTTTCCTGGAAAGACGCCGCTGAAATCCAGCTGTTGGTACCCAAAGAGGCTTTCGTAATCCCCAGCAATAAAGGACTGGAGGTAGAAGCAACGGCATCGCGGTAGCCAACCAATTTTTTATCGTTGCGGCGCAGGAAGGAATTTTCTTCCCGAACCTGGCGCAAGGTTACCAACTGGCCTGCTTTGAACTTCGTAGAGTCGCCCGGGTCTTCCACAAATTTTTTGTCAAAAATCCAGTCGTTTTTCTCTAAGAACTCGTATTTGTCTACCGCTTCGCTTTCGAGGAAGCTCGTATCGCCCGGATCTTCGATCTGCACCCGGCGCATCATCTGACGGACGATGACTTCCATGTGCTTGTTGTTGATCGTAATACCCTGTGAGCGGTATACTTCCTGAACGCCATTCACCAGATACTGCTGAACCGCAAACGGGCCTTTGATGTTGAGAATATCCCTCGGCGCAATGGTGCCATCCGACAGCGGCGTACCCGCTCTCACGAAGTCGCCTTCCTGAACCAATACGTGCTTCGACAAACCGATCAGGTACTTGCGATCCTGGTTGTCTTTCGCAGTCACAATCACTTCGCGGTTACCGCGTTTGATCTTACCGAAAGAAACCACGCCGTCAATTTCCGAAACGACTGCCGGGTTGGATGGGTTACGCGCTTCAAACAATTCTGTTACCCGCGGCAAACCACCCGTAATATCCTGGATCTTACCCAGCTTACGCGGAATCTTTACGATTTTCTGACCGGCGATAATGTCCTGCCCATCTTCAATCGAGATGTAGGCACCTACTGGCAAGTTATAACTCCGCAAGTTTTCACCATCCGCGCTGACGATGTGGATGATCGGAATTTTACGCTTGTTCTTAGGTTCGATGATGACCTTTTCGGCGTAGCCCGTCTGGTCGTCGCGCTCAATACGGAAAGTAATCCCTTCTTCGACAGACTCGAAGCGAGCAATCCCCATGAATTCCGACACGATTACGGCGTTGAACGGATCCCATTCGCAAATGAGCTGCCCACGCGAAATGGTGTCTCCTTCCCGAACGCGCAGGTTAGAACCATAAGGAATGTGGTGCGTGCCGAATTGTTTGCCGGTTGTCGTGTCCACCATCCGGATTTCACCGGTACGGGAAAGTACAACCTGTGCTTCATTGCCTTCATCATCCGCAACTTCTGTCGTCCGAACGCCGTCGAACTCGATTCTTGCATTGAATTTGGAAATGATTTCCGACTCCGTTTTTGACATCACCGCCACACCACCCACGTGGAAGGTACGGAGGGTCAGCTGGGTACCCGGTTCGCCGATGGACTGCGCCGCGATGATCCCCACAGCGTCGCCGTTTTCTGTGATCCGGCCGGTTGCTAAGTTTTTGCCGTAGCATTTGGTACATACCCCGCGGAACGTTTCGCAAGTCAATACCGAACGAATCGTGGTCGTTTCAATGCCTACCTTCTCAATATACAAGGCAATCTTCGGATCAATGTATTCGCCCGCTTTGAGGATCAACTCCTCTGTTACCGGGTGGAGAATATCGTGCAACCCGAAACGGCCTTCAATTCTGGAAGCTAAGGATTCGATGATCTTTTCGTTGTCTTTCAGCGCCGCAGTTTCAATACCGCGCAGCGTATGACAATCTTCTTCAACGATAACAACGTCTTGAGATACGTCCACCAAACGACGCGTCAGGTAACCGGCGTCGGCGGTTTTCAAAGCCGTATCCGCCAAACCTTTCCGTGCACCGTGGGTAGAGATGAAGTATTCCAAAACCGACAATCCATCCACGAAATTCGAGAGGATCGGGTTTTCAATAACCGCACCGCCCGTATCGCCGGATTTTCTCGGCTTGGCCATCAGGCCCCGCAATCCGCACAACTGTTTGATCTGCTGCTTGGAACCACGCGCGCCGGAGTCGAGCATCATGAACACGGAGTTGAAGCCTAACTTGTGGGCTGCCAATTCGCGCATCAATGAATCGGTAATCCGGTTATCCGCGTACGTCCATTTGTCAATGATCTGGTTGTAGCGTTCGTTGTTCGTGATCAGACCCATGTTGTAGTTCTCCCACACTTCATCCACCTCGACCTGCGCTTCTTCAAGCGTCTGGAGTTTAATGGACGGCGTGATGAGATCCCCAAGGTTGAACGATAACCCGCCCTTGAACGCCCACATAAAGCCCATGTCTTTGATGGCGTCGAGGAAATCGGCAGTCACGGCAAAGCTGGTGCGTTCCAGTACATCGCCGATGACGTTCTTGAGGTTCTTCTTCGTCAGCAACTGGTTGACGAAAGGCAAGCCATGCGGCACAGCCTCGTTGAAGATAACCCGGCCCGTTGTCGTTTCTAAGAGTTTGGTTACAATTTTACCATTATCGTCTTCCACGGGTACGCGCACCTTAATCGTAGCGTGGAGGTCTAATTGACCTTCGTTAAAGGCGATGGTTACCTCTTCCGATGAGTAGAACGCAGTATTTTCGCCTTTCACCTTAATTTCAGGTGTAGAGCGTTTTTCTTTCGTGATGTAGTACAAGCCCAATACCATGTCCTGCGAAGGCAGGGTAACCGGGGTACCGTTTTGCGGGTTAAGCATGTTGTGCGAAGCCAGCATCAGTACCTGAGCTTCCAGGATAGCAGCCTGGCTCAGCGGTACGTGAACAGCCATCTGGTCACCGTCAAAGTCGGCGTTGAACGAGCCGCACACCAACGGGTGCAACTGGATGGCCTTCCCTTCAATCAGTTTCGGCTGGAAAGCCTGGATGGACAAACGGTGCAGCGTCGGAGCACGGTTGAGCAATACCGGGTGTCCTTTCAAAATATTTTCGAGGATTTCCCAGATGATGGAATCCTTGCGATCTACTAATTTTTTTGCAGATTTAACCGTCTTGACGATACCGCGCTCGATGAGTTTGCGGATCACAAACGGTTTGAACAGCTCTGCTGCCATCGCTTTCGGGATCCCGCATTCGTGGAGTTTGAGCGTAGGCCCGACCACGATGACCGAACGACCGGAATAGTCCACCCGCTTACCCAAAAGGTTTTGACGGAAACGACCCTGCTTGCCTTTCAGAATATCGCTAAGCGATTTCAGTGCGCGTCCGCCTTCCGCTTTTACGGCGTTGGATTTACGAGAGTTGTCAAACAGCGAATCTACCGCTTCCTGAAGCATGCGCTTTTCGTTGCGCAGGATGACCTCCGGAGCTTTGATTTCCAGCAATCGCTTGAGGCGGTTGTTGCGGATAATCACGCGGCGATACAAATCATTCAGGTCAGAGCTGGCAAAACGGCCACCATCCAAAGGCACCAAAGGCCGAAGTTCTGGCGGCACTACAGGCAGGTATTGGATCACCATCCATTCCGGGCGGTTTTCCATGCGTGACATGCCATCGCGGAATGCTTCCACCACGCGGAGGCGCTTGAGGGCTTCCGATTTGCGCTGCTGCGAAGATTCGGTTGCCGCCTGGTGGCGAAGGTCATAAGACATTTGATCCAAATCCATGCGCATGAGCAGGTCGCGAACTGCTTCCGCACCCATTTTTGCAACGAATTTATTTGGATCGGTATCTTCCAGCAAATGGTTGTCTGCTGGCAGGTTGTCAATGATGTCTAAGTATTCTTCTTCCGAAAGCAGATCCATCGCCCCAACGCCGTCGCCGCCTTTGATCCCTGGCTGAATAACGATGTAGCGTTCGTAATAAACGATAGATTCTAATTTTTTGGAAGACAAACCCAATAAATAGCCGATTTTATTCGGCAGGGATTTGAAAAACCAGATGTGTACGACTGGTACCACTAATTTGATGTGGCCCATGCGCTCGCGGCGCACTTTCTTTTCAGTGACCTCCACCCCGCAACGGTCGCATACAATACCTTTGTAGCGAATACGCTTGTATTTACCACAATAGCATTCATAATCCTTCACCGGACCAAAAATCCTTTCGCAAAACAAACCATCGCGTTCGGGTTTGTAAGAGCGGTAGTTGATGGTTTCCGGCTTCAGTACCTCGCCATAAGAGCGCTCCAGAATGTCATCGGGAGAAGCCAGACTCAGGGTTATGGTATCGAAGTCGGATGATAAAATATTGCCCCTTTTTTTAAAAGACATATCACGACAGGATTAGATCGTCGCTTGCAACGCTTTCCAATTTGAAAAGCGCTGCAAGCGGCGGGTTAGAAATTTAATCGAATTTGATGTCTAATGCCAATCCGCGCAATTCATGCACGAGTACGTTGAACGACTCCGGAATGCCTGGTTCCGGCAAGTTGTCGCCCTTGACAATAGCTTCGTATGCCTTCGCACGACCACTGATGTCGTCCGACTTGATCGTTAACAGCTCCTGTAGGATGTGCGACGCGCCAAATGCTTCGAGCGCCCAAACCTCCATCTCGCCAAAACGCTGACCACCAAACTGCGCCTTACCACCCAACGGTTGCTGCGTGATCAAAGAATACGGCCCGATAGAACGCGAGTGCATCTTGTCGTCTACCATGTGCGAAAGCTTGAGCATGTAGATCACACCTACCGTAGCACGCTGGTGGAAACGGTCGCCGGTTTCGCCGTCGGACAGATAGGTTTGACCCAGATCCGGCAGGTCTGCCTGCTGAATGTATTCTGCAATTTCGTCGCGGGTTGCTCCGTCAAAGATCGGGGTTGCAAAACGCAATCCCAATTTTTCGCCGGCCCAGCCGAGTACCGTTTCAAAAATCTGACCCAGGTTCATACGGGAAGGCACGCCCAGCGGGTTGAGAACGATGTCCACAGCAGTTCCGTCTTCCAGGAAAGGCATATCTTCGATACGCACGATTCTGGAAACAATCCCTTTATTTCCGTGGCGACCGGCTAATTTATCCCCTACCTTCAGCTTGCGCTTCTTGGCGAGGTAAACTTTTGCCAGCTTGAGCACCCCTGCGGGCAACTCATCCCCAATGCTGATGTTGAACTTCTCCCGTTTATAACGACCAACTTCTTCGTTGTATTTGATGCTGTAATTGTGCAGCAACTTGGCAATCAGCTCGTTGATCTTCGCATCGTCCGACCAGTTGCTGTAATCCACTGTGGTGTATTCCACTTCGCGCAGCAAATCCTGCGTAAATTTGATCCCCTTCGGCACAACCGAATCTCCGTAGATGCTTTTCACACCCTGTGAAGATTTGCCTTTCAGCAAGGTCAGCAATTTGTCAATCAGGATGGTCTGAAGCTGGTTGACCGCTACCGCGTGCTGGTCATCGAGGCGCGTCAGTTGGTCTTTTTCCTGTACTTTCTGGATTTTGTCCTTTTTCGTACGACCAAACATCTGCTTGTCAATGATAACACCCTGGATAGAAGGCGGCGCTTTCAACGAAGCATCTTTAACATCGCCAGCCTTATCGCCAAAGATGGCGCGCAGCAGCTTTTCTTCCGGTGTCGGATCGGTTTCCCCTTTCGGCGTAATTTTACCGATCAGGATATCGCCTTCCTTCACCCAGGCACCGACGCGGATGATCCCGTTCTCGTCGAGGTCTTTGGTCGCCTCTTCGCTTACGTTCGGGATATCGTTGGTCAGTTCTTCCTCACCCAGCTTCGTATCGCGCACATCCATTTCGAAGTGCTCGATGTGAAGCGAAGTAAAGATGTCTTCCCGTACCACACGCTCCGAGATTACAATGGCATCTTCAAAGTTGTACCCTTTCCAAGGCATGAAGGCCACTCTCAGGTTTTGACCCAGCGCCAGTTCACCTTTATCAGTTGCATACCCATCACAAAGGATAGAGCCCCTTTCCACACGGTCGCCTTTACGGACGATTGGCTTCAGGTTGATGCACGTTCCCTGGTTGGTGCTGAGGAATTTAGTCAGGTAGTACGTCTTTTTATTGTCTTCGAAAGAGACTAATTGTTCTTCTTCGGTGCGGTCGTAGCGAATGCGGATTTGCGTTGCATCCACATATTCCACGATGCCATCGCCTTCCGCATTGATCAACATCCGGGAGTCGCGCGCCACTTTATCTTCCAGGCCGGTGCCCACAATCGGCGCACCCGGACGAATCAGCGGAACCGCCTGACGTTGCATGTTCGAGCCCATGAGGGCGCGGTTGGCGTCATCGTTTTCTAAGAACGGAATCAACGATGCCGAAACCCCTACAATTTGGTTAGGCGCAACGTCCATGTATTCAATCTCGTCGGGCCCCAGTACCGGGAAATCACCGTGCTCGCGGCACTTGATCCTGTCGGTGACAAAAGCGCCAGCTTCATCCAATTCCGCGTTAGCCTGGGCAATCCGGAAATTATCCTCTGCTTCCGCAGAAAGGTACTTCGCACCGGAGACAATATCTACTTTCCCGTCATTCACCTTGCGGTAAGGCGTTTCAAGAAAGCCCATTTTATTGATCTTGGCGTGTACGCAAAGCGTCGAAATCAAACCGATGTTCGGTCCTTCCGGCGTCTCAATCGTACAAAGGCGGCCATAGTGCGAATAGTGAACGTCACGTACCTCGAAGCCGGCCCGTTCGCGGGACAGACCACCTGGCCCGAGCGCAGAAATACGCCGCTTGTGCGTGATTTCCGACAGCGGGTTCGTCTGGTCGAGGAACTGCGACAACTGGCTGGTTCCGAAAAACGAGTTGATGACCGACGACAGGGTACGTGCATTGATCAAATCAATCGGCGTGAAGACCTCGTTGTCGCGTACATTCATCCGTTCGCGGATGGTACGTGCCATACGCGCCAGACCAACGCCAAACTGAGCGTACAACTGCTCGCCCACCGTGCGCACCCGGCGGTTGCTCAAGTGGTCAATGTCATCAATTTCAGCCTTCTGGTTCATCAGGCTGATGAGGTAAGTAACGATCGCGATGATGTCCTCTTTCGTCAAAACCAAAGTCTGATCTGAGATGTCAAGATTCAGCTTCCTGTTGATTTTATAGCGACCTACTTCCCCGAGGTTATAGCGTTTATCCGAGAAGAACAACTTCTCGATGATACCGCGTGCTGTTTCTTCATCGGGTGGATCTGCACCGCGTAATTGGCGGTATATATATTGCACCGCTTCCAGTTCGGAACTGGACGGGTCTTTTTGCAAAGTGTTGTAGATAATCGAAAAATCCTGGTCTATGTCTTCTTTTTGAAGGATGACCATTTGCGCATCGGATTGAAGAATCAGATCAATATTGTCTTCTTCTACCAAAACGTCGCGTTCGAGGATAATTTCGTTCCGTTCGATGGTCACTACTTCACCCGTATCTTCGTCTACGAAGTCTTCCGTCCAGGTGCGCAGTACCCTTGCCGCCAACCTTCTGCCAATGGAGTTTTCCAGCGCCTCGCGGTTCACCGGAATTTCATCGGCCAGGCCAAAAATGTCCAGAATCGCTTTGTCCGTATCGTAACCGATGGCGCGGAGTAGCGTTGTTACAGGAAATTTTTTCTTGCGGTCAATGTAGGCATGCATCACCGTGTTGATGTCGGTTGCAAATTCCATCCAGGCGCCTTTAAACGGAATAACCCTGGCAGAATAGATTGCAGTACCGTTGGGGTGGAAGGTTTGTCCGAAGAAAACCCCTGGTGAGCGATGCAACTGAGAAACGATAACCCGTTCGGCGCCATTAATCAGGAAGGTGCCTTTGGGGGTCATGTAGGGAATGTTCCCAAGGAACACATCCTGCACGATGGTTTGGAAGTCAATGTGTTCCTCGTCGTTGCAGGACAGGCGCAGCTTGGCTTTCAGCGGAACGCTGTAAGTAAGGCCGCGTTGCATACATTCTTCGATGGAATAACGGGGTGGATCAACGAAATAGTCCAGAAACTCCAGCACAAAGATGTTTCTGGCGTCTGTGATGGGGAAGTTTTCCTGGAATACCCGATAGAGGCCTTCATTGATCCTGTTTTCAGGCGTTGTCTCCAACTGGAAAAACTCCTGAAACGACTTGATCTGGATTTCGAGAAGATCGGGATATTCAGAAGAGAGCCTGATTTTGCCGAATTTCACTCTTTTTGACCCTGTGGTTTGTACGATACCCTTTGCTGTCATTGAAGGTAGAATTTTTTATGAGGCAAGTTCCACAGTGCGCGCTGCATTGCGAATGCTTCTTACCGGTGAATCGGACAACAAGATAATGACGCGGGACGTCGAAAAGTTCAATGAACCACCAAACAAACCCGGTCATTTTATACTGATTGCATCTTCCGACGCAATTACAGACAACAATAGGCTTAACGGGTTGGCAAGCCAATCCGTTAAGCCTCAATGAAAAAGTTAAGTTAGTAAAGGTTTGAATAACCTAAACATCCCAACGAATTAATGAAAAAAAGCAATTACTTGATCTCTACTTCAGCACCTGCAGCTTCGAGGGCTTTTTTGATTGCCTCAGCTTCGTCCTTAGATACGCCTTGTTTCAGCGTAGCCGGAGCACCGTCAACAAGATCTTTTGCTTCTTTCAAACCTAAGTTGAGCAGGTTTTTCACTTCCTTCACAACGTTGAGTTTCGATGCGCCTGCTGATTTCAGCGTTACGTCAAACTCGGTTTTTTCAGCAGCCGGAGCCGCTTCACCACCACCTCCGGCGGGCGCTGCGATTGCTACTGCAGCTGCAGCCGGCTTGATGCCGTAATCATTCTCAAGAATACCGGCCAGTTCGTTCACGTCTTTAACCGTGAGGTTTACCAGTTGCTCAGCAAATGCTTTCAAATCTGCCATTGTCAATTAATTTTTGTAGTGTACGATAAAAATATCGTGCGCTTTTGTAAAAGCTTGGAAGCCAAATGAATTATTATTGCTCGCGATCTCCGAGCGTTTTCAACAGTCCCATGATCGTAGTGCCCCCCGATTGGAGTGCGCCAACTACATTTTGTGCTGGTGACTGCAACATGGCGATTACTACGCCAATCAAATCTTCTTTAGACTTGAGATTGGCCAACACCTCCAATTGATCATCGCCGAAATATACATCGGTATCAATGTACGCGGCTTTGAGTGCAGGTTTTGTAGCGCCTCCTTTTCTGAAGTCTTTCAGTAATTTTGCAGGCAAACTGGCTTTATCCGTAAACAGGATCGCTGTTTGGCCTTTCAGTGCCGGGTACAGGTCAGCAAAGCGCTTCTCTTCAGGAAAAGACTCCAATGCTTTTTGGGCTAAGGTATTTTTGACGACTTTCATCTCAATACCGGCCTCAAAAAACAGCCTTCTCAACTTGTTCACCTGCTGTACTGTCAATGTAGAAGAGTCTGTCAGATAAAAGAACGGCGTTTCGCCAAACTTTTCTTTCAGAAACTCGATGTTAACTGTTTTTTCAGTCTTCGTCATCTTATGGTAGATTTGAAGCTTATTTAATTTCTTTCGTGTCAACCTTGATCCCAGGACTCATCGTACTGGCGACCGTGATAGACTTCATATAGATGCCCTTTGCAGCAGAGGGCTTCATGCGCTGAAGCGTTGTCAGCAGTTCCATCGCATTGTCCTGAAGTTGTTCCGGTGAAAAAGACACGCGGCCTACAGAGGCATGGATGATCCCGAATTTATCAACGCGAAAGGCAATTTTACCGGATTTTACATCAAGCACTGCTGCGCCGACATCCTGCGTTACCGTTCCCGTCTTGGGGTTCGGCATCAGGCCTCGTGGGCCGAGTGTACGACCGATTTTACCGACTTTCGCCATAACCTGGGGCATGGCGATAACGACATCAATGTCCGTCCAGCCGCCTGCGATTTTGTCAATAAACTCATCAAGACCGACATAATCTGCGCCTGCCGCTTTGGCTTCGTCTTCTTTATCCGGTGTGCAGAGTACCAAAACCGTTTTGGTTTTACCGGTACCGTGTGGTAGGTTTGCCGTGCCGCGAAGTGCCTGATCCGGTTTTCGTGGATCAACGCCAAGTCGAACATGGACGTCAACTGAAGCATCGAATTTAGCCGTATTCACATCGCGGACTAATTTCATGGCTTCAATGACCGTGTGCAGCTTCTGCGCGTCTACTTTGGCGTCAACGGCTTTCCGCTTTTTTGCAACTTTCCTTGTCATGATTCAAAATTGTGAGGTGATAGCATCCGCCAGATTCGCTGTTATGCAGCACTGAAGGCGGACTCCCTTCCCGATTAACTAATTCTCTTCCTCAGGGCTGCCCCAGGGAGGTGTACCAGAGATTGTAACCCCCATGCTGCGCGCTGTTCCAGCTACCATTTTCATGGCAGACTCGATCGTGAACGCGTTCAGGTCGGGCATCTTATCTTCTGCAATCGCACGCACCTGATCCCAGTCTACCGATCCCACTTTTTTGCGGTTCGGTTCGTTAGAACCAGCTTTAATTTTAGCAGCCTCCAGCAATTGGATGGAAGCTGGCGGCGTTTTGATCACAAAGTCAAAAGACTTGTCCTTGTACACCGTGATCAACACCGGCAAAATTTTACCGGGTTTCTCCTGTGTCAGCGCGTTGAAGCGCTTGCAAAACTCCATGATGTTTACGCCTTTGGAACCCAATGCAGGGCCAATTGGCGGGGAAGGGTTTGCTGCTGCGCCCTTCACCTGGAGTTTGACATAGGTTTCTATTTCCTTAGCCATTTTAAATTCGATTTACACAGTCTTTCTCTCTGATTTAGGGAAGCTTCTCCGAACCGATAGCGCGGTACAAACCGGCCAGAGAACTAAACCCGGCAATTAAGACTGCTTTTCAACTTGCATGAAGTTCAACTCTACTTCCGTTCCGCGCCCGAATATCTTTACGATTACTTTCAGTTTCTTCTTATCCTCGTTCACTTCCTGAATATCGCCGATAAACTCACTGAATGGCCCGTCAATAATTTTGACGGTTTCGCCAACAATGAAGGGTTCGATCAGCGCTTCACCGGAATCCTGGCTTTCATCTACCTTACCCAGCAGGCGATTGGCTTCAACCGTTCGCATCGGGGTTGGCGTTTCTTTGCCAAGGAAGTGAATGACATTGGGGATATTGGCAATCACCTGAACCATTTCCGAAGAAAACCGCGCCGGATTTGCCTCAACTAAAATATAGCCTGGCAGAATGTTGCGTTCAGATATGACCTTCTTACCGTTGCGAATCTTGTATACTTTCTCAGTAGGCACAAGCACCTGGGTGATAAATTCCTCCCAGCCGGAACGCTGGATTTCCAGATCAATCCGTTCTTTGATTTTTCGCTCTTTCCCACTGATGACCCGGAGGGAGTACCACCTGTTGCTGCTTTCTTCAGACATCGCTTCGGTGAATTAATAAAGGGTTAACCCCGCTTAATGATGAATTATTTAGGGTATACAAAATTGGTAATCAATTGGGCAATCGCGTCCATGCCCAAAATAATCAGGGCAAGTATGAGTGAAGCAACCAGTACAACAACGGCACTACTTTGTAAATTAGCCCAGGTAGGCCACGTTACCTTATGCACCAATTCGCTGTAACTTTCCTGTAGATAAAGTTTGATTTTTTCCATCGCTTGCCTATTGGCAATTTAAAAAATTAAGATGCACGGGCGGCAGGAATTGAACCCGCAGCCTACGGTTTTGGAGACCGTCGCTCTACCAATTGAGCTACGCCCGTTTATGCGAAAAATCGAGCACCTCCTAAAAAGGAAGATGCTCAATTTTTTGCAAATCCGAACTTAGCCACAAAAACTGCAGCTATGCCCGTTATGAAAATTAATCCAAAATCTCAGTAACCTGACCTGCACCAACCGTACGGCCACCTTCGCGGATAGCAAAGCGAAGACCTTTTTCCATTGCGATGGTGTTCAGCAATTTCACTTCCAACGTCAGGTTGTCACCAGGCATTACCATTTCCACGCCTTCAGGAAGCATTACGTCGCCCGTAACGTCTGTGGTACGGAAATAGAACTGCGGACGGTAACCATTGAAGAACGGCGTGTGACGGCCACCTTCGTCTTTACCCAGTACATACACCTCACATTTGAAGTGTTTGTGTGGCGTTACTGACTTCGGCTTGCAAATGATCATCCCGCGACGGATGGCTTCTTTGTCAATACCGCGCAGCAGCAAACCAGCGTTGTCACCAGCTTCACCGCGATCGAGCAGTTTGCGGAACATTTCCACACCCGTGATCGTAGAAGTCAGCGGCTTTTCGCCTTCTTTCATCATACCGATGATTTCAACAGGATCGCCAACGTTGATCACACCACGCTCGATACGACCGGTTGCAACCGTGCCCCGACCTGTGATGGTGAATACGTCTTCGATCGGCATGAGGAAGTCTTTATCTACAGCGCGTTCCGGTGTCGGGATTTGATTGTCAACTGCATCCATCAACTCTTCGATTGCCTTGACGCCTTCAGGCGTACCTTCCAGTGCCTTAAGGGCAGAACCCTGGATGACCGCAGCGTTGTCGCCATCGTATTTGTACTGGTTCAGCAGTTCGCGAACTTCCATTTCCACCAGTTCCAACATTTCAGGGTCGTCAACCAGGTCAACTTTGTTCATGAAAACAACGATGTTGGGAACGCCTACCTGACGGGCAAGCAGAATGTGTTCACGGGTTTGAGGCATCGGGCCGTCGGTAGCCGCTACAACGAGGATAGCGCCGTCCATTTGGGCAGCACCCGTTACCATGTTCTTTACGTAGTCAGCGTGACCCGGACAGTCAACGTGTGCGTAGTGACGGTTCACCGTCGCGTACTCAACGTGCGCTGTGTTGATGGTAATACCTCTTTCTTTTTCTTCCGGGGCGGCGTCAATTGAGTCGTAGTCCGTCTTACTTGCAAGACCTTTACTAGCGAGAACGTAAGTGATAGCAGCCGTTAACGTAGTTTTACCGTGGTCAACGTGGCCAATTGTCCCTACGTTTACGTGCGGTTTATCCCTCTTAAAAGTGTCCTTAGCCATCGGTATTAATTTTTGACGTAAGTTTAATGATGAAAAAAAATGTACTGACGCATGGAGCCAATGAGGGGGATTGAACCCCTGACCCCTTCCTTACCATGGAAGTGCTCTACCGCTGAGCTACATTGGCGCATTCGTTTTAAAAAATCAGCAAGCTAACTTGCTTTTTCTTTACGGAAAGCAGGCTGTAACCCGTTGTTAACGAGAGACGAACCCGCTTTCGCGATTGGAGCGGAAGACGAGGCTCGAACCCGCGACCCTCAGCTTGGAAGGCTGATGCTCTACCAACTGAGCTACTTCCGCTAATTATGTGTGGGGGTGATAGGATTCGAACCTATTCAGCTGAAAGCAACAGATTTACAGTCTGCCCCGACTCTCCGACTTCGGCGCACCCCCGCGCACTCAAAACTTTCAAAAGGTTCCTTGAAATTCAGTCATCTTGGTGGCTGCATGAGCCAGCGGAGGGACTCGAACCCCCGACCAGCTGATTACAAATCAGCTGCTCTACCAACTGAGCTACGCTGGCAGTTGAATGCGCTGTATAAAGGCGCCTGAAAATGCCAAAATGATTGAAATTCAAGTGTTGGAACCCATTTTTGAGATCATTTTCTCAAAAGCGAATGCAAAGATATGACTTTGCTACAAAATAAAAAATGTTCCTAATTTTTTTTCTTGGTTTTGTTTCAGAACCCCGTTTTCGGGGGCGAAGGTAATGGTTTTGCGCTTATAACCATAGTGTATTTGAAAAGATTCCCGGAAATAAGCGCCCGGCTGTTTTCCAGTCCAGGCAGCGCCCCTCATGTGTTATTATATTCAAGGTGTAAGTTTCTCGCACGCTGGTGAGGGACACGCCGTTGTGGCTGGAGCTGGTATCGGTGAGGGCACAGTTGACGCAAACATTCCCTATCATTGCCTTGTAAGAAGATTTTTCAATACCACCGGGCTATGCAACCCAGAGGATCACTACCTGGTGAATCCTTTCCGGAACATATACAATGATATTTTGCGGCTCATCGAAGCCAAGCAATACTTCCTCATCCATGCTCCGCGGCAGACCGGAAAGACGACCTTTTTGCACTCGCTGGCGCAACGGCTCAATGCGGAAGGAACGTATGTAGCTACGGTGTGCTCGTTGGAATCGGCAGGATATTCCAGTATTACGGTGGAAGATGCCAACGAGGTGTTTGTCCAATCCATGTATGACCGGGCATCCCGACAATTATGCAAAAAGCCCCACTTTGTTGCAAAGATACCCAACCGACTGGTGCCGTACCCCCTCAAAACCTTTGGTGCTATTGCTGGACGAAGTGGATGCCTTGTACGACGACGTACTCATCTCTACCTTGCGCCAGCTTCGCGACGGCTTCCAGTCGCGCCCTGCCGGTTTTCCGCAATCCATCGCCCTGGTGGGTCTGCGCGACATCCGCGAGTACAGAATGCGCGCCTGCTCCGACAATCCTTCCATCGGGGCAGGCTCGCCTTTTAATGTTAAAGCCAAGTCATGAACGCAGGTTTTCAGGAAAGCATCAACCAGGACATCGCCCAAACCTCCTGGTACCTGCGTCCCGACGGCTCTCTGGACATGGATAAGCTGCTGGAAGCCTTCGTGGATTTCTACCGCTGGAATTCCGAATCGTGGTTGGAGCGCTTTCAGTACAAAGGGGCGGGCCATCAACTCTTGCTCATGGCTTTCTTACAACGTATTATAAACGGTGGTGGCCGAATTGACCGCGAAATGGCCATCGGCAATGGTCGCACCGATCTGGCTGTATTCTGGAAAGACCAAATCATCCCCATTGAGTTGAAAATGCACCACAACGCCCGCTCTCAACCGGACGGCTTGCGCCAAATAGCCCGGTACATGGAAAAATTAGGCCAAAAGTCGGGCTACCTGATTTTGTTCGAGAAAAAATCCTCCGAGGAACTGCCCTGGGAAACGCGCATCCGCCGGGAAATACATGAGGTAGACGGCAAAGAGGTGATTTTGCGGGGAATGTAGACGGGGTGGCTGTAGACAGATGTTGCGGGTTTTTCGAAGACCCCGCTCGCACCATATCTTCCCTCCCCCCGTCAAAATCGCGTGGCTCGCCAGGGATGTCATTGCCGCAGGGAATCTCCCGTTGCGGCCTGTTTTCCGGTCTCCAGTCCGGCGTGCGTAGGTTCCACATTGCATCATTTTCCATATTATTGTTTGATGATTTTTCCCTGCCAAACCACACTCCCTACCTCCTCCACACTACAAAAATACACCCCCGCCGCCAAATGCCCAACCTTCAATTCATGACTAACCTTCCCATCCACCACCCGTAGCCGTTCCCGCAGCACTTCCCGACCAAGTGCATCGCGGACAATGATTTGAGGCGCACTCAGCTTTACCAAAGTTTCGAGCTGGAGCAAAGCCACAAACCCGGTTATCGGATTGGGAGAAATGCTCACCGAAATGTTGCCTTCCGGTTCCGCGACGGCGGTCGTGACCGCCGCTACGGACCGGCACAGGGTATCCTCTCCACGCGGATTGCTCACGGAAAGGCAGACATTGTACACCCCTTCCGCCACATAAGTATGCACCGGATACGGTACTGTGTCGGTAGCCCCATCCCCAAAATCCCAGTGCCAGGCGCGGATGTCGTGGTAGCTGCTGTCCTGAAAAGCCAATTCCAGGGCTTGCGCTTCGTAGCTCCAGGCTGCCGTGGGCGGCTGGCGCAGGGTGTCGCAGGGGCTGCCTTCGAGGTGGTGGAGGCGGTAGTTGGGGAAGTTAGGCATGGAAAAGGCGTTCCAAGTGGGTAGTTGCACACAATGCTGGCACACATCGCAACTGTCACCGGGGAGGTCGGGGTGGTTGATGACGTGGAGGTAAGGGACGCTGTTAGTAGCGCTGATGTAGATTTTGCCATCTGGTGCTAATTGCGCAAGAAAGAACCGAGTAGCAAAAATAGGTGGAATGATAAAACCATCGTAAATGGCTACGGTGTCTTTGGTTGCTTCAATATTTTCTGCCCAAAGGTCGTATTGGTAGACATAGCGATAGGAAGAAACATATAGGAATCGAGAATTAGCCGAAATAGCTGCGCCGCCTGCCCAAGCACTATCTGCATAGGTAATTTGCACCGGATTGCTTAATTCGCCTGTACAACGATCAAAGTCATAAATGTTGAGAAAATTTCCTTCGTCAAAATCATACATGCTTAATTCAACGAATTTGTCTCCATTCGGGGAAAAAACTGCCTGGCCTAAACCTGGAGAAAGGATCAAGTCTCCTACCACTTGAATGCCTTGATGCTCAAACCCCAAAGGGGTCAATAAAACGGTGTGATATTCATTGCTCCCATATCGACGCATAAGCAACCACCAATCGCGTCCATTAGCATGTTTACAGACCGTTACTTTTCCAGGCTCCAGTATATCTTCAAGAATAACCACATTTTTTTCTACTACAGCACCCAAGCCCAGGGATTGGGTCATGTCTATTTTGCTGTAGTATAATTTTGATCTAAAGACACTCAAGTCTCCCTGTGGAAATTCCAGATTGGTATGGATTAAGTGATATTGTTGATCGTTGCCCGGCATGGGGACTCCCATTACCCCTTGAACCAATATGTATCCATCAGGGTAGTTATCAGCAAATTCTCCCGGATTGATCCCCAAGCCATTTTCCATCGGCTCATGAATAGCATTGGCGACGTAAATTCCGTTGCTGTAAAACAACAAATTCCCTGCTGTATCACAAATGCTGCCGTTGGTAAAATAAAACTCCATATCTCTCGATTCATAATAAATATCAGGAGGAGTTAAAGAGAAGTCCATCACAGTGCCGCCAAAACCGGGAGCATTAGGGACACTGGCATTGTAGCCGAATAGCCATATATTGTCGTACTTCTGAGCCGAAAGAGAAAGATAAAAAAGCGAACCAATGAAGGTGAGTGTAACCAGACTTTTCATGATAGTTGTGAATTGGAGAAAGGAAAACCCCGAAGGATGCAGCGCATACCTTCGGGTTTGATGGTGAATTTAGTGGGCAACGATTATTTTACCTGTAAAGATTAGCCTCTGCTCAGAACGTATCTGAACCCAATACAAACCAACAGGTATAGCCTGAACGTTGACTTTTTGGGTAGCTTCTCCTTTTGCAAGGTGAGTTTTAAGGACGGGTTGTCCAGTCGAATTATACAGAATAGCCCATGCGTTTTCTTCTCCGGATACTTGAATATGAAGTACATCCCCTGCCGGATTAGGCCATACTTTAACCGGATGGTGGATAAAGGCAGGTGCAATATTCTCCGGTTTTGGAATCCGAAGTTCTGAAACGGCTTCACAATTCAGACTGTCGTCATAAACGGCTGGCCCTTTGTGTAATGCCAGCATGGCTCTTGCCCGAAATACGGCATTACCGCCTTCCAACGGACACTGTTCTGCGATGGCTTCCAGATCATCTAATTGTTGTGAAGAAAAAACGGCTGCGCCTTTGGCAATTGTACTGAGATAAATGGCATTGACTTCCTTTTCATTCTGTTCGTAAATTTTCGTGACCCCAATGTTGTCATTTTCATCCCAAAGATCATCGCTATCCAAATCCCGTGCGTTCAATACTTCCAAGTTCAGGGTGTCGTTTTCGGACGCTTTTCGCGAAAGCGTATCCAGGATAGCAAAGCGTTCGTTTTGCAGGAGCGTATCCTCTGGGGAAATTACCAGCAAACTGTCTTTTTCTGCCAGGTCTTCAAAGAGATCAAGCATGGATTCCATATTTTCGCTCAAAGCCTGAATTTTGGAGGAATCCGCTTCAAATAACGCCTTTACGCCAGCATCTATGCCATAGAACTGCCCAATCGTGTTGTACACGCTGCTGTCTTTGAAAGCTGCGATAGTGGTATCTGTTACCTTTACTTCCGCAATTCCGGCATATAAATACCGTTTCAGTTGCCAAAGGATATTGGGCGTAAAACTTTCTGTCACAATGTCACCTTCTGCGATGCGTTTATAATCAGGGTCATCGCCCAAAAGCTGGAGCGGGGTACAATCAGCTTCCCCGCAAGCAGTATTAGTTGTTGAGTCTGTCCCAAAAATGAACCAGTCTGTAGATGGCAATATGCTGGCGGGGCTAAATTCAGCCACAAATGTGTCTACTTCAAATGGTGATAAACCGACTATTGAAAATCCTCCCAAATGCTGCGCACCATACAAAGAATACGCTCCCAGCCACTCGTTTTCGGTATGCGCTTGTACTCCCAATATAGCATTCCCGGTCATCTGCAATCCAATGCTATGATCCACCAATCTATTTCCTCTGAATTTATTCGGACTCATACAAGCCCCTTGAAAATAAAACCGTTCCATTGGTCAACTGAACAGAGTCGTTGACGATGCTTGCCCCGGTCGTGTTCAGCAATCGGATGCCTTCTCCGCCGCCATTCAGCGTTACAATATTCTCCTCAATCACCAACCGTTGTTGAGTTACCTGGCTTTGGGAAACCTGGATACCTACGTAGTTTCCTGTACCAGTTAACGAGGTCACGACATTGTCAATCACCTGCACCAGTCCCAATGGCTCGCTTTCGCGAATGCTGATGCCGTGTTGGGTGCCCTCGATCCGATTCTGACTAATCATCAATCCCCCGACATTGACCATGCGGGCTACAATGCCCGTATCAATATCCACCATTCGATTGAGTGTGATGCTTCCACCATAACCGGTCAGGTCTATGCCCGAAGTGCAATTGTCGAAAGTTGCCGTTGAATTTGTTTCCATGCCCAAACCCGGAATACTGATGATATTGGCCACTCCAGAAGCCAGCACGCCGTAGCCGTCCATGCCATTGGGGAAGACCTGGCTCCAACTGCCACTTGATTGATAGGCGCCGCTATTCACTATATTTGAAAAACGGTTAGCCCTCAGTAACAGGTTCGCTCTTCGCGTACCCACCCCAATTGCCGAGTTTTCAAAGTAGCACTTATGGATACTGAATCCCTTGGAACGGTCAATCCAAATACCCGCAAGTGGCTTATTCATTTCGATTTCCGGCAGGTTCTCCGGCGCCGCAGTTTGGCCGGTGAATTCATCTTTGAGCGTACCGCCGAGGAAGAGATTATCGTAACAAATGCGTGTTGATCAACACGGGGGTTTGAGCCTGGTAAATGCCTACGAAATTGCGTAGGAAACGGGTTTCGTCAATCGTACCTCCTCCCCCGCTTTCGAAATACACCCCGTACTGAGCGTCGGCTATGGTGGTATTGACAACGGTTTTTATCGCGCCCCCCGCTTCCACCTCAATCCCGCGCCACATCTCATCGCAACCATGCAGAAAGCTATTGACAATGCCAAATGTAATGCCATCTGTTACTTCTATGCTCGCCCCCGGCAGCATGCGCAGGGTGGAGTTGACAAAATTGTAAGGCTGGTCGAGCTGAAGTTTGCCCGCAATGCAAACCTGCTGCGGGGTGGTGTTGGCCTGGATCAAAGGCAACAACAAGCTATCCTCGATGGCTTCTGATACTTTTGTCGTCACCCCCTCCTCGCCAATGGTATTGGTGCTGTCGCAGACGCATGCCTCCGTTCCGGTGCAATCCTCGATGAAGATCGTAATTTCTTCTGCATCCGTTCCGCAGGCGTTGGTTACTGTGAGTTTGATTTTATGCTCGCCGGGGGTGTAGAAAGTGTGGGTGGCTGTGGCGGTATTCTGCGGGCTGTTGCCGTCGAAGAGCCAAACGTAGGTATTCCCGGCAAGGTCAGCATCCACTTCGGCTTCTACCACAAAAGGCCCGGTGCATTGGGTCAGGTCGTAGTCAAAACCGGCATCTGGTGGGAGCAGTACAAGGACTTCCTGCTCGGTTTCTGCTGTTACACAACTGTCGCCGGCGATATGAGAAACGGTGTAAACGCCGGTACCCGGGAAAGTAAAAACAGGATCGGCTAAGGTACTACTTCCCAGCCCGTCAAAATCCCAGTAGTGTACTTCGTGTTCGCTGATTGCGTTGAAGCTCACCTCCAGATTGCACGCGCTGTTGTCATACGTAAAATCTGGGTCTTCCGGTTCGATTGCCTCCACCGTGATCGTCAGGTCACCTGCCGTCAGGCAAAGTTCGAGTCCGGAAGCCGAACCGGGAGCAATTTCCCGATGCAAGGTATAAGTAGTGGAGAGTAAAGGGATTACCTCCACAGCCGGGATGGCGCTCAACGTATCCGTGCCTGAAGCGCCCGAAAAAATGTCTGTGCTGCCGTCCAGGTTTTTTCGCACCCGATAAACCAATAGGGGATTGTCCGCTTCATCCGTCCAGGTGTAAAGGATGGTAAGATCGGAAACCATGCAATAATCGCCGCCCACCAGTGTAGCGGGTTGTCCGCAGGATATGGTGGTATCCACGCCTGCGCTGAAATTGTCAGGAATTAATTCAACCTGATCAATAAACGACCTTATTCTGAAATGTGGCAGTGGCAGGATAAAAGCAAAGGGCATGGTAAGCACCTCCATAGTTCTGGACGGGTTCGCTGTTATAAGCTACAAATCGGACATTGACTTTGGCCAGTTCTTCTCCGGAACATGCCGGAGACCCGGGGGTGATCAGTTGGGACAGGTAAGTAAAAACCCGGCAGGCCACTTTTCGGCGCATCAACCCTAAATTCCCCTGGGATTCATTAAATGCAGTATCGTAGTTATTGACACAATCATCAAAAGTCAATTCAAAATAACTTTCCTCCACGCCTGGAATGTCGTCATCCGTAAAATCACCACAACCGCAACCATCTGTCAAAGTGGCGGATTTGAAAATGTCTTCTTCGAGATAAATATTTGCGAAACGATCATAATAGACTATGTCACCTTTTTCCACTTCAGGAGGTGTTCTGACATAATTGCCGCAAAGGGTAAAAGGTTCCGCTTCCTCTTCTTCATTCCCCGCCACCTCCAGCACCAATTCCCCAATCGCCCCAATCTCACTGTCATTCCCTCCCTCCAAATTCGTCAGCTCAAAAGTATACGTCTTGCTGCTGTCCGATTCGGCCAAAACCACTGTAAAACACTGCACCGTGTCACCTTCCTCAAAAGTCAGGGTCTGCGGTTCAAAACCGATCAAATGTGGCAGTGAATCAGAAGCCAACGCCACATCCACCGTCACCGGGCTGCAATAGCAAGGATTTTCCAAATTCATGCAGATTTGTACGGTATCGCCACCCTGAGCCATCAGGCTGCTGTCAGCAAACGCAACTTCGGTGGCTGGAATGGTGTCGGATTGCGCCACGCTGATGTTGGTAAAAGTGGCATTGATGGTCGTGCCGCTGCTGGTGCTGAAAGCCGCCATGCCGATGACCACGCAGTCGGTCATGGACAGCGCCGTGTTGAAAGCCACGTTCCAACTCGTGCCGTTGGTAGACCACGAACCGATGACCTGTGTGCCGCTGCGGTTGATTTTTAGCCATTGGTGGCCGGATGCCATATAAGATGCCTGAAGTTGTAAACCATTCGTGGTACTCCGCATGTGCCGGAATACGGTGCTGCCTTTTTGGGTCATGATGGCGCCCTTGCGCGCGCCCGCCGCGTTGCTTTCGCGCACAAACAAGCCGGCGTAGCCGCCCGACAGCGCCGATACTTTGGCGATGCGTTGGCCATTGCCGCAGAGTTCCTGGTATACGATTTCCTGGTTGTCGGAAGTAGCGCCGGATGCCGTTACGGCGTTGGTGGAGATGACCACCGTGTCCGGCGTGCATTCGTCGTAGGTCGCACCGGCAGTCGTTGCACTGCCCAGCAGCAAGTCCTGCCAGGGGGTGCAGGACACCTTAGAATCCAATACTGACATTATGCGCACGGGGGGGGCAAGGTGCCCGTTTTGCTTTTGACAACCACTCCAGCCTGACCGGGGTCGGTGGTTTGCCAAAGGCGGTCATGGCCGCCGGCAGCGAAGAGGAAAATGGCGGCAGCCAGCAGCAAGACCGGCAGCATAAACTTGAAAGCGGAAAGAAAATTTTTCATAAACGGTATTTGGTTTAAAAATGAAAAAAGCAAACACTTCAGGTCATTCAATTGCGAATGCTTGGCGGGGTAGTAAAAAATCATAAACCCACAAGCCACACAAAGAGTGGACTGTAGGAAGGTGTGTTTGCTCTATGTTGTGCCGCAAAATTTTACGGCTTTTTTTATTTTGACGGTGCAGGCAGGGTAGTTTCCGCTAACGCGGGATGCAAGGAAATAGCACCGTCACTTGACGTTATGGGCAAATATAGGAGGTCTTGCCCGAAAAAGAAGGGGGATTATGTTAAATCTTTGTAATGTCTTAGACAAATAGATCGTTAGCAGGCTTTAATTCATTAAGGAATCAATCGCTTCAGGCACCTGCACAGCCCCTTCAATCTCTAAGCTCCACCCCGCTCCTTCCACCATAAATTTCATCACATCGAACAACTGGTTGCCTTGTGCAGCAGCTTCTTCCAGCAGCTTTTGTTCCACCGCTTTTTCACGGAGTACTGCTTTGGCGTTTTGCGCTAAGCGGGTGTAGTCCTCTTTGGTGAACTCGTTGAAGAAACTTTCATCCATGTTGGTGAACCTTACATCGTGGTCAATGGACAGGATTTCCGGTTGCGGCAGGTTGCTGATCCGGATGACGCGGTTGGTGCTGTCGGCGGTGATTTTGATGTTTTCGAGGTCGTAGCCGACCAAAACTTTGCCTTTTACTTCCAACAGGGCGGATTTGGAGAAATTCCAGGTGGTTGGCAAGGGCAGGTACAACGTCATCTTGCGGATATTGGTGTCGTTGTACAACTCCGTAAATGTCCCTTCTACCGTGACCAATTTGCACACTTTGCGCACCTGCTCCAACAGGACGGTGGATTGCGAGCGGCTTATGGAGGCGTCTTTTTGATTGCGCCAGTAATTGGCCATCCAGATGCCGGCGCCGAAGCAGGCAATCAGAATCAAGGCAATAAGGCCGTATCTTTTCATCCGTTTATTTCGCTATTTTGGCGGTCATGTCGTATTTCAAGCCTTTATAACTTTTCAGCACGGCCTGCACCGAACCCACCGAAAGCGGCGATTCGATGATCAATGGAATTCTATTTTCGTCATCGCTGGCCCAGATGTTGAGCTTCGAATCCTTTTTAAACACATAGCCCTCAATCACTTCCGGTCCGAAAACCAAGGTATTGAATTTGCCGAGTCCTTTGATTTTTTTACCAGCTTCTTTGCCCCGGTAGTTAACTTTCAGCGGCCAAATTTCTTTGTCCATGAACAGTTTGATGGGAATGTTGTCGCCTTTTTTCATGTGGGTGAAATCAACGTTGCGCAGGTGGTACACAATGGAAATGATGTCGTGCATGCAATCTCCGGTGGTGTATTCTTTCAATTCGGCAGCCTCTTTGGTCTTTCCGCGCAGCGACTTGACCGTTTTTTTATTCTGATCGAACGTAAGTTTGTCGTAAACGGAATAGCCTCCTTCCTGAATGTCGCGAATGGCAATATTTGGCAGCAGGCTTTTTTTATCCACAAACGAGTCGTAGCGGTCGCGCACTTTGTAAAACCATTCGTAGGATTTATAGGTCTGCCCGTAAGCCGATAAGTGGTATTCCGCGCCAAGATCTTTGACCCGGAACGTAACCTCGCCGGCAGAAAGCCAGACGAAATTCCAGTTGTAGTACAACTTATAGGTCAGCTCTTCCCCGTGTTGAAAAGCGGTGTTGTCAATGGAACAACGCTCCTGAATGGCCTGCTCAAAAAGCGGCAAATCGGCGTTGTTGACAGAAGAAGGTGCCGTAAAAGCCATGACTCCAAAAAGAAGAAATAAAGTACTGGCTTTGAACAAAAAAGTTTTCATAGTTCTATGATTTCAAGACGTTTGTTTTGACTATAAACCACCCGCCAAGTAACGCCGGCAAGCATAAATTTAGTATAAAAAGCCCGAAAGTAGCGGCCAGCACGCTGAGTTCATTGACGCCGAAAGCAGTCCAGACCAACAGCGCAATTTCCCCCCGCGCCAGAAGGCTGATCGCTGGCGGCAACGGCACGCTGGTTTGCAGAAAAAAAATGGTGGCGATGCCCGGCCAGGCTTCCAAGATGGTAACCTCCACCCCAAAAAAGCGCAACAACAGCCAATACTGAAGGCAATACGTAAAATACCGGGCCCAGGCAAAGAACAAAGCGTGCTTCAATTCGGTTTTTTCGTATGCCCTGAATAAGGTCAAAATTTCTTTTATTGGTTTGGCGAGGTTGTAGCCTGCAATGCGGCAACGCCGGCCAGGTCGCAGCTTCATCAGTGCCAGAGCCAGCAAGTTGACGTTCCAGTAAATCAGCAACAATCCTGTAGAAAGCGCCGCGCCGGTCAGGGTTACACTCCACAACAAATAAGATGGCCATTGGAAATATGCACTTGCAAACAAAGCCAGTCCAACGACGCCGCCCGACAACAAAGCAACCATTTGGCTAACGCTGCCCATTAAGGTTGCAGCCACTGCCCTCCAGCCATTCCCGGATTCCACCAGCAACACCCGCCCGCCGTATTCGCCAATGCGATTCGGAGTAAATAAAGAAACGGCCACTCCGGCCAGAACAGATCGGTAAGCCTGCCAAAAAGTGAGCGCCGAAAAACGGTGGATGAGGCCATGCCATTTCAGCGTTTCAAAGCCCCAATTAAGCGGCATGAGCAGCACTGCAAAAATCAGCCAAGGGAGTTGGCGGGGGTGCAAGCCGTTTTGAAAGGCTTGCCAAAGCACCTCTATGCGTTCATTGTACGCGATTTGATAGTATACCGCGCCCAGAAGCAAGAGCGCAACGGCAATTTTAAAAATCAGGTTTATGGTTCGTTTGCTCATTATGGTTCGCGTTTGCCCCATATTCACCCGATGCTTCTCCGGTATGCTTTTGAAACGCGCAGTTAAAGGTAGCTTTTGAAACGATAAAATAATTTAAGGTGGCTCAAAAAAGAGGTGAGACCTTATTTTGCCCTACCTTTCAGCTCTAAATTTCACTTCATTTTGGAAAACCCGCGCAAAACCCATCGCATCCTCGGCGTTGACCCCGGCACCAACATCATGGGCTACGCGGTCATTGAGGTGCAATACCAGCCAACAAAGCTGCGCCTCATAGACATTGACGTGTTGCACATGAAAAGCGAGTCGGAAGCTTACCTAAAATTGAAATACATTTTCGAGCATATTCAAAAGGTCATCACCGAACACAAGCCCGATTCCATGGCGATTGAGGCACCTTTTTATGGCAAAAATGTGCAGTCTATGCTCAAATTAGGGCGGGCACAGGGCGTGGCCATCGCTGCAGCGATGGTGAAAGGCATTGAAGTGACCGAATATTCTCCCAAAAAAATCAAACAATCCGTGACCGGCAACGGAAATGCTTCCAAAGAGCAAGTAGCCGCTATGCTGAGTACCATCATGCAGGAACCACTGATGGAGCAATACGCCGACGCCACCGATGCCTTAGCCACAGCGGTTTGCCACCATTATCAGGGGAATTCACCGTTGAGCGGCGCTTCCAAAAAATACAACAGTTGGGAGCAGTTTGCCAAGGATAAAAAGGATCGGATCAAGTAGGCAAATTGGCGAAACAGGCAAATAGGCAAACTCGCAAGCAAGCAACTGGGCAAAGTTGCAAACAGGCAGCGGCAATTAAAATCGGAGCTATTTTAAAAATCGCTCCATCTCCACCAAAATAGCCTGGGCATTTTTGTAGGTTTCCTCCATCTTAGGTGCGTTATCCATGCCAGCATAGAGGGCCATATCGCAGGTTTTTACAAGTTGTGAAAACTGCGCAATTTGTTCGGGAGGCAGGGAGGTTTCCCGCAATTTCTGTTGCAAATTTTCCCGGTTTAGCTCCGCCAACGGGATGTTGAATTTCCGGCACGCATAACCCAACAAAGCCCTGGATACTTCTTCGTAAAAAGCGCTGCTCTGACCGATCTGCAAATGCCCTTGAGCCGTGCTCAGGTGGCTTTTGGCAATTTTTTCGGCTCGTTCCAGGTGCATTTCAGCGGCTGTCCGCTGTTCAGAAAGCTTGCGAAAATATTTCCTTCCCCAAACCATTCCGGCAATCAACAATACCCCCAGCACAATCCACAGCAACCCTTTTACATAAGTCCAGGGTACGCCGGCATTGGCAAAGCTCGCAGGGTCATCCTTCAAGGCTTCAAAACCATCTGGTTCCATCGGCTGTCGAATGCCCTTCCCCTGGGTAACGGTTACTTCAACTGTCTCGTCCTGAACCGTTGTATATTTATTGGTTGACGGGTCAAACACACCAAGCTTGGGCGCAATGCTGAAGGTTCCGGCGGTTGTAGGGAGCAGTAGGAATTCAAACACCGTTTCGTTCATCAACTGGCCATCCTGATCGAAGGCAACCTCTTCGACTATTTTGGGTTCGTAAACTTCAAATACTTTTGGAAAAATCAGCGACGGCGGTTGAATACGTTTGTTGTCGCCATTGCCCCGAACCGCGAGCCGGACGGAAAGCGCATCGTCTGTGCTGAGCTCCGTTCGGCTAAGGCTGGTCGTCATTTCATACGTCCCGACAGCCCCGCTGAACAATTCCGGTGCACCATCAGGAAGCGGCTTTATGGAAATCGTCACCGGCTCAGAAGTCACTGCAACCCGAGTCAGTTGCCGGTTAAAAAAAAGGCTTGGGAAATTATTCGAGGGCGGCGCTTCTTCCAGAATGCCCAATTGCATGGACAGGCCATCAATGGACAATTGACCGATTCTTTGAGGAAATAAAGCAACCCGTTTGATGGTCAGCACCGTGTATTGTTGCCCGTTGATGACTTCCTGGGAGCGGCGGGTGTCGTACCGGCGGATATCCCGGGCAAAAAAGCCCTGATAATCGCTTTCCAGCACGATGTCGGATGCTTCAATATTTTTGTCTTTGAAATAAAGCTTGTAATCCAGAAGGATTTGCTGACCGGGATACGCTTCTTTTGTGTCCAGTTCCGCCCGGAGAAATACCTGCTCCCCTCCTTTTTCTTTCTCTTTTTTTGCTTTTACAATTTCCACCCTGAGCGGTTGGGTGCGCAGCGTTTGCCCATCCACCCGAATGGTTGCGCTGCCGATCGTAAATTTTCCAATGCGTTTGGGGGCGAGTGTATAGGCAAAACCCATTTCGCGGAAAACCCTGCCTTTTACAATACTGGTGCTGCGCAGGGCATTCGGGCCGGAAATGACCTGGAAGTCTGAAAACCCGGGCGGTTGAAAATTATCGCCCGCTGCATTTTTCAAGGTAAAGACGACCTCAAAAAAACCACCCAGAACAATTTGTCTTGCATCTGACCTTGCTTCAAATACCGAATTATCCTGAGCACCCGCCACACAAGGCATGGACAGGCTCAATTGCACTAAAATACAGCTAAGTAGCATCCATCTACCGGGTCTCATTTTCGATACTCATTTTAAGATGTACTTTTGAATCCACTTTCGACGTTGGATAGGCGTTTACCGCACCAGCGTGTTCGTAATTCCGCCACCTGACAGCAGATGACGGCAGCGTCCACCGCATGCAAAGTAAAGCATAAAAGATTTAGCAATCCCAATGCAGCCGAGTTCAGCGGCGATGCCTATTTTTGCCCCTCGTTTCTGAGGCAGCACAAAAATAAGTATTAGCATCTTAATCAATAGTCACATTACCCGGTTTGCTGCACCCCAAACTTTAAATATTGTTTTTAATTTGTGATATGTCACCCATATCCCTTAAACATTCAACGCATACATCCAGCAAAATGAAAAGAATCTATCACTATCTCGCCGTCTTGTCGCTTATTGCAGTTGCGGCGGGCTTACAGGCGCAAACACCCTCCAATATTGTCATCAACGGGGCGCTTCAACATGCTTCTTCTTCAAGCGGGCCAAGAATGTGCAACGAAGCGGGCACGATCACGTTCGGTCAGCACCTCGGTCAGAGCAACGATGTCGGGCAAACGGTGAAATACCTTTGCTTTGGTGATACGCTTTTCGTGAACCACGACAACAATTCCGATTTGTCGGGCGACCCGCAACCGGCTACACAACCGGGTATCGGTTACGTTTTTTACGATTGTCCGCCGACACAAACCGGTCCCAACCTTGCAACAGTGCTCACGGATCCTTGCATTAATGACACCGATCCGATCCTTGTAGGCGGCAGCCCGATTCCGCAAACTGGTGGCGTGTGGGTAGCCACGCAAAGTCCGAACGGCAATATTACCCTCATCAACAACGGAGGGTTGCAATCGGCCTTCAACAATGGCGTGCCCCAACCGATCCAGTTTTGGTTTGCCCCAATTACCCTGGATCAATTTGCAACCCAGGGATTTGAAAATGGAGGCCCTTGTGTGGATGTCAATACAGATGAAGCGTTCTCCATTGTTTATCTGAATGCAATTACAGCCTCCAACCAAATGGTCAACCAAGGCGCCAGTGGTTGCGAAGGCTCTTTTGTCGTCAGGGGAGGATTGCCAGAATTCGACAACAATACCACGGATTACGACATCACCATCTCCCTGCAAAGTAACCCCGCCATCACAGGCACCACAAACAGTGTCGCCACACACGGCAGTACCATTCAATTTGTTGTGCCCCAGCCAGGCATTTATGTCATCTCGGTTGAGGACGGGAAAAGCTGCGGTGCCACCTTTACCATGGACATGAGCGTCTGCCAGGCCGTCACCTTCAGCTTTCCGCTGGTTAATGCTTCTCCGGGCACGAACATCTGTGTACCGCTTACGGTACAGGATTTTGTCAATGTGGGTTCGATGCAGTTTACGATGGTTTGGGATGGTACGATCCTCGATTTCACCAACATCAATACGATTAACCCAACTGTAACGGGGTTAGACAACAACGCTTTCAATAACATTTTCCCTCCGAACAACGACACGCTGACTTTTACTTGGGCAGATATTTCTTTTAACGGTGTTGACCTGAATGACGGGGAAACGCTTTTTGAAGTTTGCTTTGATGTTATTGGTTCTTTGGGAGATTGCAGCCCGCTAAATTTTTCCAATACCCCAACTCCTATAGAAATTGGAGATCCGGGTGTTCCGCTACCCAATGAATATGGCTTCGTCGGCATTAATGGCAAGGTAAACATTTCGAACGATGTCGTCTTTTTGGTCACGAGCACCGACAGCGTATCCTGTCCGGGTCTTGCTGACGGTTCGTTTACCGCAACGGTTGCTGCTGGCACCCCGCCCTACCAGCTCACCTGGAGGCGACTTCCTGCCGGGCCTGTGAACGGACCTTTTGCCGTGCCGGCAGCAGGTAGCATGTTCACGGCCAATAACTTGCAGGCTGGCTTGTACCAAGTGACGGTGATGGATTCAAACAACCCGATGAATGTTTCACGGGATACAGCTCAAATACTTAGTGGCCCTGTTTTGGGCGTCCAGATACAGGGCGAAAGCCCGAATTGCTTTGGAGAAAGTAATGGTAGCGTCACGGCTGTCGTTACCCTGAACGGCGTAGCTACGCCCAATCCAGGCCTCGGGTATGTCTATCATTGGAATACGCTGCCCGACCCCGGGAGTGTGCCGGTTTTATCAAACTTGCCTTTCGGATTTTATGCGGTCACGGTTACCGACCCAAGCGGTTGTACGGCGATGGCCAGCGCCACGTTATCACAACCGGCACCGCTTACGGTTACCGGCCCGAACACCAACATTACCAACGCCACCTGCGAAGGCGCTGAAAACGGCGCGGTTTCCATTATGGCCACCGGCGGTACGAGCGCAAACGGCAGTTATACCTTTTCCTGGAACAACGGCCTGGGTACGGTTATTGCGACCAATTCCCAGGTGGGCAACCTCGATCCGGGGCAATATTGCGTGACGGTATCTGACGACAACGGCTGTTTGTTCACCAACTGCTACACAGTAAACGCCCAGAAAGTGCTGGGTGCAACACCGGTCATCACCAATGCTTCCTGTAATGGGGTAGCAGATGGCCAAATTTTCGTTACGGGTACTGCTACGGGTGCCGCTGCTGTGCTGCCTTATACCTTTACCTGGAGCGCGGTGGGCAACCCGCCGGTTAACAACAATACCAGCAGCCAGTTGACGGGGCTTGCAGCAGGCAATTATATCCTGACCCTCACCGATTCTGATCCTGCCGGGTGTGAAATTGTTCGCACCTTCACGGTGAATGAACCCCAGCCGCTCGTCGCAACCATTCTCGAACAAGTGAATGAAACCTGCGTGGTTGGCAACGACGGCAGCATTACCGTTGGCGTAACGGGAGGAACATTCCCATATACCTACGATTGGTCGCACGATGCCACTTTGCAAGACTCCATCGCCACCGGCTTGTCACAAAATACCTACACCGTAGATATTGCGGATGCCAATGGCTGCACGGGGACGCTGACGGCAAACATACTCGCGCCTACGCCTCCAACCATTGTGACGCTTTTAGATGACACGGTCAGTTGCCCGGAAGACACCGACGGTTCTTTGACCGTAACTGCAACCCCGGGCGGAGCGCCTATTGCCGCCTACGCCTGGACCGGTGGCGGTGTTACGCAAACCATCAACAACCTGGCGCCTGGAATTTATATCGTTACCGTAACAGCAGAAGACGGCTGTTTCATTATAGATACTGCTCAGGTGCTTTCGCCATTGCCTTTGACTTTGGACAGTACGTCCCTGCGTCTCCCGGATTGCCCGGGTGATGGCAATGGCCGGATCACGGTTTTTGCAAGCGGCGGAACCCTGCCGTATACGTACACCTGGTCTACGAACAATATCCCCGGCACACTTAATCCGCTTCCGGGGCTTACTGCCGGCAACTACTCCGTTACCGTAACAGATGCCAATGGCTGCGATCCGTTAGTTGTGCAAATTACGCTCCCTGACCCACCGTCTATTCAGGTCAGTTTCTCCGGTATCGTACCGGTCAGTTGTCCGGATAACCAAACCTGCGATGGCCGCGCCACCGCTACGGCACTTTACAGCGATGGCACTGCGGGGCAGTTCAATTTCACCTGGTCTTCGGGCGAAACGGCAATGTCCGTGGCCAATGCAACCGCTTCACAGCTTTGTCGGGGTGGACAATTCGTAACGGTATCCGACGGGGTATGCGGCGTTATTCTTCCGGTTACCATCCCAAGCCCGCAAGACATCACCATCAATGTACTTTCTGCGGCTGTAAGCTGCAATGGTTTTTCAGATGGCACGATTACCCTGACGCCAGCCGGCGGCACGGGGCCTTTTTCTTTTTTATGGTCGCCTTCCGGTCAGCAGACGCCAACGATCTCAGGTTTGCTTGCAGGCGTATACAGCGCCATCGTTACGGATGCGAACGGATGTACCAGAACGCAAAATGTTGAAATCAGCGAACCAGATGAGTTGATGCTTTCGCTTGATCCGAGCCTGACTACACCAACCGTATCCTGTGCGGATGGTACGGACGGGATCATCTCCGTGGTATTCAACAGCGGCCAAAACATCAACCCGATTGGCAACGCGCCGTTTACTTGGTCGAACGGCGTTGCGCCTGCTATTTCTTCCATCGCCAACAACCTCGGCCCTGGAACGTACAGCGTAACCATTACGGATACCAAAGGCTGCCGCGATTCGCTGACCTACACCATCTCTGAGCCGCCGCCACTTATTGTTGTGATTGTGCCGCCAGTTGCGCCTTTGTGTTTTGGCGACCCGACGCAAATCATCATTGACACCATTTATGGCGGTACGGGAACCTCCCTGATGGATTATACGTACCAGATAGATAACAATGGACTTAGCTTCCCACCCGATCAGCCAGCTACTGTTTTTGCAGGCCCGCACATCATTACGGTGGAAGATCCGGCGGGTTGCCGGATAGAAGAAATGGTGAACATTGACCAACCTGCGGAAATTCAGGTAATCCTGCCTGCGGAAATTGTGGTGGAACTGGGAGACAGTTCCGCTCGCTTAGAGCCTATCGTGGTTTCCAGTCTGCCGATTGAATCCTATCTTTGGACGCCGGATACGTATTTGTCGTCCAACACGGTTCAAAGTCCTTTCATTCGCCCCTTGTCCAGCGGCGATTACAACCTGCTGGTCACGGACATCAATGGCTGCACCGGCACTGCTGATATTTTTGTGGAATTGGATGCCAACCGGAATGTCTATATCCCCAACGTTTTTTCGCCCAACGGCGATGGCCCGAACGATGAGTTTCGGATTTTCGCCTGTACGGGTGTGACAAGCATCAGCTCTGCACAGATTTTCGATCGCTGGGGCGGCATGGTATATCAGGCCGACGACCTGTTGCCGGTTTGCGAAGGAGGCTTACGCCTTTGGGATGGCAGAAAAAATGACCGGTTAATGAATCCGGGCGTTTATGTTTATCTCATCGAAATCACTTTCTTAGACGGGGTGAAGTTGCTTTATCGCGGCGATGTGACCCTGCTCCGGTAATCTTTTAGTTTTTTATACGAAACAGCCCTTTGGAAAGTATCCAGAGGGCTGTTTCGTTTTGTACCAACACGCTAACAACGGAGCATGGTAAAAAATGAGACCGCCCAAACAGGTAACTTATTTACGACACGTTCCTAAAGAACATTCTGTATTTTTACACAACATCAAACAATCACTACCATGCCAACCACTAGATTTTTGTTTTGCGCCCTGCTTGCCTTGTGTTTTCAAAATTGTAGAAACCAGCCTCCCACCAGCGCAACTGCCACCCAAAACATGGAAAAAGCGTCCATGGAAAAGGCTCCGCGTTTCGCCTGTGTAGGAACCGAACCCTTCTGGTATGTAAAAATCGAGCCGGACAGCGGCATCATTTACAACCAAATGGATGAAGGGATTACCCGTTATCCTTACACTTTGCCGAGGCAGGAAGGCACCAAAACAATTTTTGAGTCCGCCATTTCCGGGAGTAACATCACCATCGTTATCGAAGCTGGCCAATGTTCCGACGGTATGTCGGATGAAGTCTATCCATACGCCAGTAAAGTTGAAAAAGACAAGACCGTACTCACCGGATGTGCCAAGTGACGGACAGCCGACTGTGAAAATTAAAAACTGTCTTTATCTTTGGCTGCAAGTTTAGGATCGTGTCGTAAAAATTCAAACCGAATTGTATGAAATTGCTGCTTCCTGCTTCCGGCCTCTTAGCTGTAGGGTTTGCTTTTTTTCTTTTTTTTCGGCCTTCAGCGTCAGCCGATTTGCCCATACCCGGAAATGGCCGCACCCTCATCCACCACGGGCAAGAAGGTGAAAACGCGGACAAACGCAGTGCCTGGCTGGAGTTGATGCACCAGGCAGCGCCTGGCGTCAACTGGAGGAACATCGAATGGCAAAATCAAATGGCGCGCCACCAAAGGAGGGCGGCAGCGATCGGGTTTAGGGATGGCCAATGCGGCGATATTGAGACGCTGGCGAACGGGCAACTCACCGGTCGTTGGACTGAGCGGGGCAGCGTCAATCAGGCCGGCAGTGTATTAGATATCACTTATGACCCGGTGGCAGACCAACTTTGGGCGGTTTCTGCGGGCGGAACGCTTTGGAACAGCGACCGCTTTGGCCAAAGTTGGGCGGTGGTCAATCAAGACCTGCAATTTGATGGTGGCTTACTGCAATTCGTTCCCCACAACGATGGCCGCAGGTTGCTGGCTTTCAGCAATCGCAAACCGCATTATTCTGGCGACGACGGCCAAACCTGGACTGTTTCCGCCGGTATCTATCACAACGACGGCGGTGGGAATTGCCACAATCCGTTGGTCTACCAAAATGAGGATCACAGCATTTTTGTTTTCTCAAAATCAACCGGTTCCGAAAACTTCAAGCTTTACCGTTCGAATGATCAGGGTGAAAGTTTCGCAGTAGCCCGAACTTTTACAACCAACGAATCCAGTCGGCTCGCGTTGTGCAATCCACACAACTCCAATGACTTGTATCTTGTTCAAAAAAACGCACAGAACGCGGCACAGTTTTCCAGATACAATCCCGAAACCAATCAAATCACTTTGCTGAGTACAGGCGCCGTCCAGTTTGGCAGCGCTCCGGCCAACCTTATTGGCTGGGTCGGCGATGTTGCCCAACGCTTTTATTGCTATACCCAAACAGGCAGTACGCTGAAGGTTTATCAAAGCGAAGACCTCCTCTCCTGGACCCTGAAAGGAGAATTGCCTGAACGCCCTTGGGAAGTCGGGATGTATGTATTGCCTTCCAATCCGGATGTCTTGCTGATGGGTGCCGTGGAGTGTTTTGTGAGCACCGACGCCGGTGTGGAGTGGACCAAAGTCAATAACTGGTGGGAATATTACGACAACGTGGAAGGAAAAATCCACGCGGATATCATGCACTTTGCCGAGTTTGTTGCGCCTGACGACGGCCAGCCGTTTTTGTTGGTCAGCAACCACGGAGGCGTCACCTTCACCCCAAATTATATGGAAAACCAGTTCAACATCGGCTTGTCCAACCTGAATGTAAGCCAATATTACAGCGTCCGGACTGACCCGATCAATCCCTCTTATGTTTATGCCGGCTCCCAGGATCAGGGCTTTCAATTGGCCGATGGTTTTGAAACTGGCGAACCAGGATCGGAAAGCTTCGACCAGGTTATTTCCGGCGATTATGGCCATATTGTTTTTGCCAATGGCGGCCAATCGCTTTGGACGGTTTATCCCGGTGGCTGGGCAACCTGCTACGCCAATGCGCAATCGGGTGAATTGACCCACTCCTACGAAGTGCAATCCAACAACGAGTCAGTTTGGATCCCGCCATTGGTGGGCAGCCCCGATCCTGCTGAAAATGCAGCGTACATGGCCGGTGGAAATATAAACGGCGGATCTGGTTCTTACATCATCAAAATGACCGTTGTCGGCGACGACATCCTGCCAAGCCAGGGCGATTTCGATTTTAGAACGGAGTCCGGGGGTGGCGAAGTCTCCGCAATCGCCATTGCGCCTTCCAACAGTACTCGCTGGTATGCTGCCACCACGAACGGGCGGGTATTCCGCTCTGATGATGGCGGTGAAACCTGGGAACAGTCGCTCAACTTCTTTCCGTCCGGTCATTACCTCTATGGCCAGGCGTTGTACGTTTCCAAATTTGATGAAAATACCGTTTACATAGCCGGTAGCGGGTACTCCAACCCGGCGGTGTTCCGCTCGACTGATGGCGGCGATAATTTTGAACCTGTTGTTTCCGGATTGCCGTCAACATTAGTTTTGGGCTTAGCTGCCAACAGCGACGAAAGCCTGATTTTTGCAGCTACGGAATCCGGCGCTTATGTCTATGTGGTGGAAGAAAACCAGTGGTACGATATGCTCGGCGATTGCGCGCCCACCCAAACCTATTGGTCGGTGGAGTTCGTAGAAGAACTGAATACCGTGCGCTTTGGCACTTATGGCCGGGGCATCTGGGATTTTGCATTAGAAGACGCAGTATCAAACGAAGAGATACCGATATTGCAGGCAACGGTGGATGTTTTTCCGATTCCGGGACAAAACCAGTTGACGGTGCGCTGCAAAGCCCCCAATGCCGCCACTTTGCCTATTCAATTGGTCGATCTTTCCGGAAAAGTGGTGTATAAAACGGTGAAGGCATGCACACCGAATGCTGCTTTCCAAACGACGCTTGCCGTGGGGCATCTGCCCCGGGGGGTATATGTGGTGCAGGCAGGTGAAGGGAAATACCGGCAGATACGGAAAGTGGTGTTGCAGTGAGTGCGCAGCTCATTCTCAATGACAATGAATAACGGCTGGAGGATTAGGATCACTCCCTCCCGGATGATGCGCCGGGCTTACCAGCGGAATGCCCAAATTTAACCCCCGCAGGATGAGCAACACCGCAATCGCCATGGTGAGGTGCGGGATCATTTTATTCAATTTCATCCGGAGCCCTGTGGGAATAAATTTTCCAAACACCATCGTGAGGGCCATCAGGGGTAAGGTGCCGATCCCAAACGCAAACATCAAAAGGCTGCTTTTCAAAATAGTACCTGCCGCCAATGCGGCCGCAATGGCTACGTAGACTAAGCCGCACGGCAAAAAACCATTGACGGCACCAATGGTAAAATAGGAAAATAGCGATTTTTCAGATTTCAGGTAGTCCCCCAGTTTGACTTTGATGGTTTGTGTGAACCGGCTCAGGGCATTGATTTTCGGATTGCCGAATTGGTTGTTCAATAAAATGACCAAGATCAGAAGCCCTGCTACAATAGATAACCATTGCTGAATTTTGAACAGTGCAAATCCCTGTCCCAGTACCCCGAAAATTATACCCATGGAAGCGTAGGATACTGCCCGGCCAATATTGTAAAAAGAGATCGCAACCGTTTTATGAAAAACGGGCAAATGATGAACCGGCAAAGACAAAGCCAGCGGCCCGCACATACCGACGCAGTGAATACTTCCGATCAACCCGATGGAAAGCCCCGAAAGCAGTACTACGATGATTTCGTTCATCCTTTTATATTGATTTCCTGCTCTTCGTAATATTGTTTTTCCTGACTGTCCCAGCCAATCCGTGCTTTGTACAATCCGGGGAAAAACTTAGCTTGGTCAATCAGGAATAAACCGTTGGTGTCCGGCGAAAACTCCAGGCTGATGTCTTTATCCTGATCGTCATTTCTGAGGAATTCAATCTTGCCATTTTTAAAACCCGAAAGCAGGGTAGCAGGAATTTGCACCGCTATGCCGCCTTCGGGATTTTGCTTGACTAAAGGATCCGTACTCACCGCGTTGAGGTTGTGCGCGGCGTCTATGAGGGTTTGGTATTTCAATTCTTGTGCATAGTAGTTTTTGTCAACCATCTCATTGGTTTGCCGCATGGCAACATACACCATGGTAAGCATCGCAACGATGAAGGTGACGATAACAAAAGTGATTTTATGTCCCCAGTTCATGGCTTGTTATTTGAATGGTCCCAAAAATTTGGTCTTCACGGTTTGAATTTTTTCATCCCCCTGATAGACACCTATCCGCAACGTTGAGCTGCGCATTTTGATTTGATCTTTCGGTATTTCCAAAAAGAAAGTCACCTCGCTGATGGCTTCTTTTTTCAGGGTAATTTGCTGGTTTCCGACTAATTTGATCGTGCCGTCCATGTCCTCTAATTTGAGCGTGAGCGGAATTTCCTCCCTTGTTTTATTGATGATTTTCGCATCGAACAAGTTGCTGATTTTCCCGCCTTCCACTTCCTGATAGAGTTGGCCTTTCACCCTTGAAATGTAAGTATCCACCGTTTTCCGGGTAGTCACCAGAAAGACCATTGCCACTAACAGAACACCCAATAAGCCTGTATAAGCCTTCATCCTGGTGTTGAACCGAAACGGTTGGCCCGTACTGATTTCATTTTCAGAAGCATATCGGATCAACCCCCTTTCGAAGTGGAGCACATCCATGACTTCGTCGCAAGCGTCAATACACGCGGTGCAACCTACGCATTCCATCTGAACGCCATCCCGGATGTCAATTCCGGTTGGGCAAACCTGTACGCATTTCAGACAATTGACGCAATCGCCATCCGTTCTTACTACATTTTTTTTGAATTTACCCCGGGGTTCGCCCCTTTTGTAATCGTACGCGACTTGCATCGTGTCTTTATCAAACATGACGCTTTGGAGCCGTCCATAAGGGCATATTGTCGTACAGACAATGTCCCTGACAAATGCAAATACGACATAAAAAAGGAGGGTAAAAATCACCAGCCCACTCAGCATGCCGATGTGATTCGCAAGCGGTTCCCTGATGATCTTGACCAATTCGTCAATCCCCAGAATATACGCAAGAAAGGTGTGTGCAATGACGAAAGAAATCAGCAGGTATAAGCTGTGTTTGATGGTTTTCCGAATAATTTTTCCGGCATTCCATTCCCCGGCATTCAACTTCTTTTGCTGGGCTGGCGAACCTTCCACCAGCCATTCAATAGGCCGGAAAACAAATTCCATAAAAACCGTTTGCGGGCAAGTCCACCCACAAAACAACCTTCCATAAATCACTGTAAATAAAGCAATAAAGATGATGAAGGTAATCATGCCTATTGCAAAAATGAAGAAATCCTGAGGCCAGAAGATTTTGCTGAACAGGATAAATTTGCCTTCGGGCAGGTTGATCATCATGAAAGGCATGCCGTTCACTTTGATAAATGGCATAATGAAAAATACCGCCAGATAAAGCCAGGCTAAATACTTTCTGTAATTCGTCCAATTCCCGGAGGGCTTTAGTGCGTAAACCCAGTTCCTGCGCCCGGTTTCAGAGACCGAACTGACGCGGTCTCTGAAGGTTTCTGCGTGCAATAAATCTTCCTCTTTCAATTGCTTAGTTATTTATTTACGTTCACAGAATCCCGGGCAGTTGCAGTAGCTGTTTCTTCGACGTACAAATCGCCTTGCAGTTCTTTCGCACCCGGAGGGTTACTCCCTTTAATGGACTTGATGAAGCTCGCTGCCTGCGCCATTTGCACCGGCGAAAGCTGGTCTTTCCACGAAATCATCCCTTTGTCGGGTCTGCCGTATTTAATGGTTGTGAAAACCGCTTTTAAAGACCCTCCGTTGATCCAATAATCATCGGTAAGATTGGGGCCTACGCCGCCGGCCATACTGCCGCCGTGCGCCATGTGGCAGGGAGCACATTTTTCTCCAAAGATTTTTTTGCCCTGTTCGATATCAGATGCGCCCAACATCACAACGCTGTTCTCATCCACTTTATTCGCCTGAGAGGACAAGCGAGCCGCGTCTTCAAGCTCTGCCCGGGCTACTGCAATTTCGTACTCTTCTATCTGCAGCGGAGCGGATTCGCTGACGTGGTATCTCCACAAATATACGATCGCAAATAAAATCGTCAATAGGAAACCCGCGGTGAACCACGGCGGCGTAATATTGTCCAACTCCCGGATGCCATCGTAGTTGTGGCCGGTGTCCACACTGCCTTCTTCTTCGAGTGGCTTGAACCGGTTCATCTTGTCCCACGCACGGCTGAGTAAACTTTTTTCAGCGACTTCTTCTACAGGCTTAGACACATAAACCGGCCTAAAAAAGTTGGAGGTGAGTCTTGAAAACAAACCGATCAAAAACACCTCTACCACAATAACCAAAATCAACAACCCCGTATAGATGTCGAAGCCGGGAGCGGAGGCAGAAGCCGCCGCCGGAACTACAGCGCCTGTTGTTTGTGCAGAAACAAGTTGTGAGAAGAACATCAGGAGCAACAACACCCCGAGTCCTTTATTCAAATTCGGTTTGTTTTTGCTTTTATCTAACTGGTCTTTTGCCGCCAAAAGCAAGGTTTGCCCTGTCATGTACAATGGCAGCAATAAGACCACCGCAATAATCAGCAAAACAGTATTTAATTCGAGCATAGCAATATTTTTTTAGTTGTCATCCAAAGGAATCCGTTCGATCCTTTTGATTTCATTTTTATCAATGCTGTAAACCCAGTAGGTCACGAGGACAAAAAAGATCACAAACAGGAGCAAAGAAATAATGGGGTATAAACTCACGCCCGTTATTTGCTCCAGATAGGTTGAGAATTTCATCTTTGAGTTATTTTTTTTGACCTTCCAATTTGATGTCCTTGCCCAATCGTTGCAAATAAGCAATAATGGCAATGATCTCCTTGTTGGGCATGATTTCAATTTTGTTCTCTTTTAATCCGTTGGCAATCCCTTGGGCTTGTTTGTCCAGATCGGCGTTGGCGATGGCTTCATAACCCTCCGGATAAGGAACCCCCAATTGCCGCATGGCGTGTATTTTGGAGTTTGTGCTACCTTTATCAATGTCTTTTTCAAACAAAGACGGATATGGAGGCATGATCGAGCCGGGTACCATAGAAGTGGGGTCAAGCATGTGGTTGAAATGCCAGCTATCCGGATATTTACCGCCGATTCTCGCTAAGTCCGGGCCGGTTCGCTTGCTTCCCCACTGAAATGGGTGGTCGTATACGAATTCACCGGCTTTGGAATATTCCCCGTACCGTTTCACTTCGTAGCGGAATGGGCGGATCATTTGCGAATGGCAGTTGTAGCAGCCTTCCCGAATGTAAATATCCCTTCCTTGCAATTCTAATGGTGTGTAAGGCTTGACAGAAGAAATCGTTGGAATATTTTCTTTGACTAAGAACGTAGGAACCAATTCAACCAGACCGCCGATACCAACTACGACTAAACTCAGCGTTAACAACAACAAGGGCTTCCTTTCAATAATGCTGTGCCAGAACGAGTTGGCGGGGGCGCGGTATTCTTTCACCAATGGTGCCGCTTCTGCTTCTTCTTTTGCTAAAAAAGTCCCTGATTTTGCGGTTTTGATCAAGTTGTAAACCATAATAATTACCCCAGCCAGGAAAATCGTTCCCCCAATAGCTCGGATGACGTAGAAAGGAATAATCGTTTGTACCACATCAATGAACTGGTACTGCAATTGCCCTTCCGGCGTGAAGGCTTTCATCATAAAGTAGGAGCGGAATGCACTCCAGTACATCGGTATCGCATACAGGATGATTCCGAGCGTTCCGACCCAGAAATGGGTAGATGCTAATTTTACGGAATACAATTTGGTGCTGAACAATCTGGGAATCAACCAGTACATCATCCCAAAAGTCAAAAATCCGTTCCAGCCCAAAGCGCCGATGTGTACGTGCGCCACCGTCCAGTCGCTGTAATGCGAAATGGCATTCACATTTTTCAACGACATCATGGGGCCTTCAAACGTACTCATTCCGTAAGCCGTCACAGCCACGACAAAGAATTTTAGTACCGGATCTTCCCGCACTTTATCCCACGCGCCGCGCAAAGTAAATAATCCATTCAGCATACCGCCCCAGCTTGGCAAAATCAACATGATGGAGAATACCGTTCCCAAAGACTGGGCCCAGTCGGGAAGTGCCGTGTACAGCAAGTGGTGAGGGCCAGCCCAGATGTACAGGAAAATTAAGCTCCAGAAGTGGACGATACTCAGGCGGTAAGAATAAATCGGGCGCCCTGCTGCTTTGGGCAGGAAGTAATACATCAGCCCCAGATACGGCGTGGTCAGGAAGAACGCCACCGCATTGTGCCCATACCACCACTGCACAAGGGCATCCTGAACGCCTGCATACATGGAGTAGCTTTTCATGAATGAAACGGGGATCTCCATAGAATTGACGATGTGCAACATGGCAACCGTTACCCAAGAGGCAATGTAAAACCAGATCGCTACATAAAGGTGCCTTTCCCTTCTGGTCAGGATAGTGCCGAACATATTGACCCCAAAAACTACCCAAACTAAGGTAATCAGGATATCAATCGGCCACTCCAGTTCTGCGTATTCTTTTCCAGTGGTGAAACCCATCAACAGTGTAACCGCAGCGCAAACAATGATAAACTGCCAGCCCCAAAAGTGAATTTTGCTCAGCGTATTATTCCACATGGGCGTTTTTAACAGCCGAGGAAGGGAATAATACACGGCAGTAAATATTCCGTTGCCCACAAAAGCAAAGATGACCGCGTTGGTGTGAACCGGACGAAGCCTACCAAAGGCTAAATGTGGGAAATATTCACTGAGATTAACCACAGGAAATGCCAATTGGAAAGCCGCTATTACGCCCAAAAGCATTCCCACGACACCCCAAAATATACATGCAATTGCAAATAATTTAGGGATTTTGTTATCGTAATAAAATTTCTCCAAACTCATAGCAGAGTTACTTTTTGTTAGTTTTTTGATCAAATAAAATCCGTTGTGCCGGGCTTTGGTCGTCATCAAATTGCCCGTCTTTGACGCTCCATAAAAAAGCGACTAAAAATCCACCTGATATGCAGATGCTTACAATCAATAATATGATGAGGACACTCATAGCGTTAAATTAATCAGGGTTAGGTAATGGATGATTATGCGGTTCCTTTATGCCATGACGTTTAGCAGCCCATTCGGTTAAGCCATACGTCAGCAAGATGATGGTTATGGAGCTACAGGGCATCAGGATCGCGGCAACGACCGGGGATAAAATGCCCTGAACGGCAAAGCATAGGCCGATGACATTATAAATTGCCGAAATTGCAAACGTGAATAAGACAATCTTTTTACCGGTTATGGCATACTGAATAAAGGCGTCTAATTGGGATAATTTTGAAGCTTCAATAATCCCGTCGGAAGAGGGCGTAAAATTATTGCCAGCATCCACAACTGCAATCCCTAAATTGCTCTGTTTCAATGCGCCCGCGTCGTTCAACCCGTCTCCGATCATCATGACCTGCCGGTCGTGTTTGCTTTGCAACTGGCTGATGTATTCCAATTTTTCCTGCGGAGTCCGGTTGAAAAGCACATCGCTGTCTTTTCCCAATAAATCCTCAATATTTTGCAGTTCACTATCATTATCCCCCGATATGAGCGACAGGGTATATTTCTTTTTCAGGGATTGGATCAACTGGGTTACGCCAAAGCGATATTTATTGGAAATAATAAATTCCCCCACAATTTCGCCATCAATGAAGACCACCACTTTGGTTCCGGGTTTTTCGAGGTGGTACGCACCCCCGATGAATGCCGGAGACCCCAGTTTGAGGTGGTGTTCTTCCACCCAGCCTTCTATCCCCAAACCCTCAATCTCCTTGTAATGAACAACTTCCGAAATTTTTTTTTCATTCAAAAACTCAGCCGCCAATTTGCTGGCAGGGTGTGAAGACTGGTTGAGCAGCGAGGCGACGATTCTTCTGAAATCCGGCGATAATATTTTTCCGGTATATCGCACATTAGCGCCGCTAGTTTGCGTGATCGTGCCGGTTTTATCCAATACAATATGATTGATTTTTGAAAGCCGTTCGATCATTTCGGGAGACCTCAGATAGAATTTATTTAACCCAAATATTCTGAGGATATTCCCGTTAGTGTAATTTTCGGAAAGCAACAACGCGCACGGGCAGGCGACAATTAATACCGTGGTAATGGCATTCCACATCAGGGTAATTTCTCCCTTGCCGTACCAATAAAACCCGGCACTAAATCCCAGTGCCAGAACCACGTAAGTAAAATATTTTCCAATGGTGTCGTAGGTGCTTTTTTTAATCGGTTCTTTTTTAGTAAATACCGGGTTGTTCCATAAATTGGTTAAGTAACTTTGAGAAACTTCTTTTACGACAATCAACTCCAATAATCCTTCCAATTGTTTGCCCCCCGCATACACAATTTCTCCAATATTTACCTGCACCGGAAGGCTTTCGCCACTTACAAAACTGTAATCTATTTTTGCATTTCCTTTTGATAAAATGGCATCTACCGGAATAATTTCATTGGAATAAATTTGAATAAGGTCATTTTCTTTAACTTTTGAAATTTCCGTGGGCGTAATACAGCCGTCTTTTACAACATTGAGGGCGATGGGAAAGAATGATTTGTAATCACGGTCAAAAGAGAGGGTTTGGTAGGTTCGCGCCTGGAGCCATCTTCCAATCAACATAAAAAAAACGATTCCGCTCATGCTGTCCAAATACCCGCTGCCGGTTCCGCTGAATATTTCAAACAGGCTTCTGAGAAATGTAATAACTAAAGCTAAGGCTACAGGTAAATCTATATTGAGGTACTTATTTTTGAGGCCATTCCAGGCAGAAACAAAAAACTCGGTAGCCGAATAAAACAAGACCGGCAAAGACAACAAAACGATAATGGTGCGCAGCAGGAAAGCTACCTTGGGGTCTACTGCATTGGAAACCGCAAAATAATCCGCAAAGCTCATCATCATAATATTGCTGAAACAAAACCCTGCAACACCGATCTTGTACCAACGCGTCCGATCCGTTTTGCTTCCGGCTTTCGACGAAATTTCATTCAAACTCAAATGCGGTTCGTACCCAATTTCGTCAAGGGTTTCAACCACTTTCCGCAAAGAAGTGGCCTGGTGGTCAAAAACTATAAAAACCTCCTTTTTAGGAAAATTAACCCTGGAAGTAATGATGCCTTCGTTGACCTTATGGATATTCTCCAGCAGCCACAAACAACTGCTGCAATGGATTTGCGGAAGATAAAATGTTACGTGGCTTTGCTGGTGATTTGAGAAATGGATGAGCTTTTTCTCAATCTCCGCATTCTCAAGGAAAGCGTATTTTTCCTTCCGGGAAACCTTGTTTTGGGCCAGTCCCGGCTTTTCATTCAAATCATAATACGTGCATAAATCGTAATCATTGAGTATTTCATATACCGTTTTACATCCCGTACAGCAGAAGTTTTTGTCGGCTATCGCAATTGATTGATCGGGCACTTGATTGCCGCAGTGATAACAGGATAGTATGGTTTTAGCGTTACTCATTGTTTTGTGCGAATGTTGTTGCTATTCGTTTTATGGCGTTTTATCTGTTTTTTTCAGGGCTTTTACAGCACTATTTAAGATACAAGCATTTTAATACCTTTTTATCTTATTTTAATTCAAAAAAAAGCTACTGGTTTTTCAGGAAAAATTTTCCTGAATCCAACTTTTCATTAAAATCCCCTATTGTGTTGTTTTCAATCATTTTGATCAAATTCTTTTTGATTTCTTTGTATTCAAAATGCACCGGACAAGGATTTTTTTCAGAACAAGCCTTTAATCCCAATACGCAATCCGTGTATATTTTATCTCCATCCATTGCTTTAACAATATCGGAAATTGAATTTTTTAAATCCTCATTGTCCATGTAAAATCCGCCATTCGGCCCCTTCACGGAATGCACCAATCTTTTACGTCCCAGTTCCTGCATTATTTTTGCAATAAAATGCTCCGGGGCATCAGTGCTTTTTGCAATGTCTTTTACGCTAACTCGCGCCTGATCCTTTGATTTTTGAGCCACAAAAATCATTGCCTTAATTGCATATTCACATGATTTTGAAAACATAGGTTAGAGGTTTCTATTTAAAAGTAAAAGCTTGCATTTTTGCTTTTTGTCCGTCAGTCCGTCGAAGGAGATATCCCCTTGCTGCATTGAACCGGGTAACAGGTAGCATTTGCCTTTCTCCCGTTCTTCGCTCGTTGCTTTACGATGCAAAGATAAAGGCTTCATTTAAAATAAAAAGAGTTTTTTATCTTTTTTTGATGCATTAGCATCTTTTTTTCTTTACGCCACTGTAATCACCTGATTGTCAATTTAATTTACAGGCTAAAAAAATATTTACCATCCAAAACGTTCCTGAATACGACCCTTATACTAAAAACAACCGACCCTGATGCATACACATCCAGGGCCGGTTCCACTTTTTTCAGTGTAATATTTATCTACACCGCTGCCTCAGCCGCTTTCTGATAATACCCGGCGGCTAATTTTCCGAAAATCGCACCGAAAGCTTCGATGGTTTTATCAATGTCTTCTTTTGTATGCGCTGCGGTCGGAATCAGGCGCAAAATGATGGTACCTTTGGGTACAACCGGATAGATGACAACCGAACAAAAGATGCCGAAGTTTTCGCGCAGGTCTTTGACCAATTCGGTCGCTTCTTCTACCGTGCCGTTCATTTGCACCGGCGTTACGCAACTGTTGGTGATCCCGAGGTTGAACCCTTTGACCCGCAGGCCGCTCTGGAGCAGGTTGACGTTTTCCCACAGTTTCGCTTTCAACTCCGGCTGGGTGCGCAACAATTCCAGGCGCTTGAGGTTACCAATTACGATGGGCAGCGGAATGGACTTGGCAAAAATTTGCGAACGTGTGCTGTAGCGCAGGTAGGTCAGAATGTCCCGGTCGCCGGAAACAAAGGCACCGATGCTGGCCATAGACTTGGCAAAGGTGCTGAAGTAAAGGTCAATTTTATCCTGAACACCCTGCTCTTCGCCGGTGCCCGCGCCGGTAACGCCCTGGGTACCAAAGCCGTGCGCGTCGTCCACCAGCAAGCGGAAGTTGTACTGTTCTTTCAATTCGGCAATTTCTTTCAAAATGCCCTGCTCCCCACGCATGCCAAATACGCCTTCGGTAACAACGAGGATGCCGCCGCCGCTTTTTTCAGCAAAAACAGCCGCTTTGGCAATTTGCTTTTTGAAACTTTCGATATTGTTGTGTTCAAAAGCAAAGCGCTCGCCGATGTGCATCCGGATACCATCGTAAATACAGGCATGGTTGTCTTTGTCATACACCACCACATCATGGCGGGTAAGCAAAGCATCAATGACGGACATGATGCCCTGATAGCCGTAGTTCAGGAGCATGGTGTCTTCTTTTTTGACAAATTCAGACAGTTCGCGCTCCAATTGTTCGTGATAGTTGGTTTCTCCCGACATCATCCGAGCGCCCATCGGGTAAGCGAGCCCCCATGCTGCGGTCGCGTCTGCGTCTGCTTTGCGCACTTCGGGGTGGTTGGCCAATCCGAGATAGTTGTTCAGGCTCCAGACGATCATCTCCTTGCCCCGGAATTTCATTTTATTTCCCAGCGTTCCTTCCAATTTCGGGAAAGCATAATAGCCATGTGCCATCTCCGAATATTTCCCCAAAGGGCCTTTGTTATTGCGATATTTTTCAAATAAATCCATATTCAAAAAAAATTTGATTATCAATTCAAAAAAGGAATTTACCACACTTTTTCATAGGCCGGGTTGTCTACCCATTTGCTCCACTTCTCGTTGTAGCCGTGAACTTTTTTGACCGTCTTTCCACTTGTATCGTAAACCTCAAACCCCCGGTTAACCCATTCAAATAAACTGCCATACAAGTTATAGACTTTACGATAGCCCAACTGCTGTAGTTTATTACCAATTTTTTCGCTTCGGTATCCAATCGAGCAGTAAACGACAATTTTTGCATCTTTGGGAACATCAGCTATGCGGGTTTCGTCGAAATCGTCGTACCCAATGTACCGGGCACCTTTAAGATGGCTGACCTCGAATTCTTCCCGTTTTCGAGCATCAAAGATAATGACCTCGTCCTGAATTTTTTTCAGTGCATCCACGCCAATCAGTGGGGTTGAGAAATTCAGCATGCCTGCAATAGTTTTATCAAATTCAGGGTTGACACAGGTCGGCTTATCCATAGGAACATTTTTCTGTGCGCATCCTTGCAGAACGGTGCCAAGGAGTGCCAGGTTGACTAAGAAAAGCACGCGGAATAAAGGCATGTTATTATTTCTTTTTGAACAAGGAGAACCAGGAATTTCCGGCCTTGATTTCTTTCGGTCCGGCTCCTGCCCGATCCTCGATGTATTGTTTATTGATACAGTATTGCACCAACTCCTTTTTGATAAACGCTTTCACATCGGAAGCGATGGCGTGTGGATACAAGAGGTGCAAATTCGGCCCCGCATCTAAACTGAAATACAGGGGTTGACCACTTGTTTCCCGATAAGCCCTCACTTTTTCAATTAATAATAGGGAGTTGGGCTTCATTAAGACGTAAGAAGGCTGAGAAGTCATCATCAGGGCGTGCAGGGTCAATGCCTCATTTTCAGCAATTTGCCCAAATAGATCCACATCGCCATCTTTCAAAGCATCCACCAACAAGTGCAACCTTTGCTTGGCCTGCTGGTAGCGATTGACGGCATAAGGATTGTTTTCCATGAGTTCGTGCCCAATGCGGCTGGACACACTTTTTTCTTCCTTGCTCACAATCAGGATGTCATCGTGGTACGTCCGAAATACTTCGTGTATCGCTTGTTCATAAGGAACGGCGTATAAGTCTGAGGAATGTTCGATCAGGGTGCTTTCGCCCCAGGCCGCCATATAGGGATAAACTGAACGGCAGGCGCTGCCCGACCCTAACCTGGCTAAGTAAGAAGCTTTTTGTAAAAAGTCTGTTTCATTTTTCAACGTGGAAAAGAAGCGACGTTCCAATGAACAAAGGCAAAGCGCAAGCGCGCTCATTCCAGAGGCAGAAGAAGCAATGCCAGCGGAATGGGGAAATGAATTGGAAGTATCTATCTTAAAAGACAATTGGTGCAAAAAAGGAAAAATAGCCACAATGCTTTCCAAGAAGCCTTTTACTTTTTGTGCGAAGACGACGTTGGGTTCGCCATCTAAAAAAAGTTCGAGCACAATTTCGGGCCTCCAATCCGACCTGGGTTCGTAGGCTAACTTGGTTTGCGTATGCGCGTGCTCTAAAGTCAGGCTGATGGAAGGATTTCGGGGAAGCTGAATGCCATGTTTTCCCCAATATTTGATAATGGCGAGGTTAGAAGGGCTTTTCCAGGAAACGCTGCCTGGTTCTATTTTGTTGGTTTCAACAACCAAATGAGGGTTTTTGTAATCCATTTAATTGATGGTCATTTACTTAACATGTGCAATAAACTCTTGAGCCGAGAAATGGCTCGCCAAAATAAGGCTACTATTTCTTCTATTCAAAAGGTTATGCAAAGTTAAGCAAGATCAATCAATTACTCCCTTCTTTTTGCTTGAGCCGTTTATCGCGCTGCATTGGGTTTTCCTCCGATGCACCGCCGCTTCCTCTCTGGCGGAACAAGTCAAACCGGTTGATTTGTTTTTTTTGCGGAAAATAATTGTTCTCCGTATGACCACAAAAGGTGGTAATTGCGTTTTTTCATGATAGTCGCATTTTGAAAAAATGTTGAGCCGGAGCAAAGCAGGATTGCTTTCAGATAAATTAAGTTACCACAATAAGCGATTCCGGGGATGCGCTGGGGGATTAAAAATCCTCCGTCAAATTCTATACCCCACTATAAATGTTCCACGTGGAACATTTATAGCGTTTCGATCAACCAGGATTTAAAGACTGGGTAGGTATTATTCAGCAAAGTTGCTTCTTTCTTTCGGTGGGTAAGCACGGCTAAACGCTCCGGAACGGGCACTTCCTGCCCCAGTATTTCGTCCATATCTTCCTTGAATTTTGAAGGGTGAGCTGTTTCAAAGATGATCCCTGTGGTGTTTTCAGCGCCTTTTTTTTCAAAATATTCAAGTAAAGCAAGGTATCCTACGGCTGCATGCGGATCAGCGATGTAGTTATAGCTGTGGAAAATTTCAATAATTGCCTGTTTCGTTTTTTCGTCATTGAAGGCAAATCCGGATATTTTTCCGCGCATATTGTTCCACGTGGAACGTTCTTCGTTTGATGTAGCGCTTTCGGCAAAGAGGTCTAACAGTCTTGAAAAGTTAGAAGGATTCCCAACATCCATTGCATTGGAGAGGGTTCTCACCGAAGGCCTGGGAGAATAATTCCCAGTCTCAATGTACTTCGGCACAATGTTGTTTGCATTGGTTGCGGCCACGAAATGTTCCACGGGGAGCCCCATTTTGTGCGCAATAATGCCCGCAGTAAGGTTGCCAAAATTGCCGCTGGGCACACTGAAAACTACTTTGGGATTGGTTTCGTTTTTCAACACCTGCACCTGTCGGTAAGCTTCGAAGTAATAAAAAGACTGCGGAATCAACCGGGCAATGTTAATCGAATTAGCGGATCCCAGTCGAAACCGGACATTGATCGTCTCATCTAAAAAAGCTTTTTTGACCAAATCCTGGCAGTCGTCGAAAGTTCCCTCAATTTCAAGTGCGGTAATATTATCGCCTAAAGTCGTTAATTGCTTTTCTTGGAGCGGGCTAACCTTTCCGGAAGGGTAAAGAATGACCACCCGAATGCCGGGCGTTTGATAGAAACCTGCCGCAACAGCTCCGCCAGTATCGCCGGAAGTTGCGACTAGAATGACCAATTCTTTGTCTTCCCCCTGGTTTAAATACCCCATGAGTTGCGCCATGAAACGCGCACCAAAATCTTTAAAGGCTAAGGATGGGCCGTGAAACAATTCAAGCATGAACTTCTGCTCATCCAATGCGACTAAAGGAGCAGGAAAAGTAATGGCGTTTTCAATGATTTTTCGCAAATCCGGCAATGGGATCGCGCCTTCAAACAGGCTTTTCGAGATTTCAAACCCTATTTCCGGAAAGGAGTATTGCTTCAACTGTTGAATGAAATCTTTGGAAAGCACCGGTATTCTTTCGGGCATATACAGCCCCCTATCCTCCGGCAAGCCTTTAAAAACTGCTTTTTTCAGAGAGACGAAGTGGCTGCGGTTGTTTGTGCTGTATAGTCTCATCACGCTTCTATAGTTTTATTGCACCTTCCTGATTGATCGGGCCAATGAATAATTGGTTTTCAATTTTTGCACAGTCAAAAATGGCTTTCATTTCGCGACCTGCATTTTCTGCAATCAGGCTATTTGCGCACAAGGCAAAAATTGACGGGCCTGCCCCCGAAATACTACATCCTAAAGCGCCTTCTTTTAGCGCAGCTTCCTGGACTTCATAAAAATGGGGAATCAACTTGGCCCGCTGGGGTTCAATGATGCCATCCTTCAAAGACCGGGCAATCAAGTTTAAATCGCCATTAAACAACCCCACAATCAATCCGCCCAGATTTCCGCTTTGCTCGATGTGTTGTTTCAACGTGACTGACTCTGACAAAATACTTCGTGCATCTTTGGTCAGGACTTCAACTGCCGGATAAACCACCGTAGCATACAAACCTTTGGGTACGTGTAGGCGATGGACATCCAACGCATTATTGTTCCTGATCAAAATCATACCACCCAGCAATGAGGGTGCCACATTGTCTGCATGATAGGCACCATCCGCGATTTGTTCACCTAGAACGGCAAACGGAAGTAACTCCCTTTTGGTGAGGGGACGGTTTAATAATTCATTCACAGCCATAACCCCGGCCACAGCACTGGCGGCGCTGGAACCAAGCCCGCTGCCAAAAGGCATTTTTTTATGAATTTCAAATTCAATCCCTCGGGTCGTTTCGCCCAAATGCTCCAAAAGTTTATACGCGGCAAAGCCGGCTGTGTTTTTTTGAATGTCATACGGAAGTTTTCCCGATGCACCGGTGATTTTGGTGATCCGCAAACCTGGCGCATCACTAAACCGGGCAATGATTTCGTCGCCGGGCCGCTCCAAAGCAAAGCCCAGGATGTCAAACCCACAAGCAACATTTGCCACAGAAGCCGGGGCGAATACTTTGATTCCAGGATTCATACCTCTCTTTTTCAAAAAATCAGGAAAGGAAATGGCCAATCTTAATGATTTCCGCAAAAATACCTGCGGCCGTCACTTCCGCGCCAGCGCCCGGGCCTTGCACAACCAATGGCCGGTCTTTGTACCTTTCCGTTGTAAAAACAATCATGTTATCGCTCCCGCTTAACATATAAAAAGGATGTTTTGCATCGAATGCTTCGAGGCCGATGGTTGCCTTGCTGTTTTCCAACTTGGCTACGATTCGAAGCGCTTTACCGGACGCTTCTGCAGTCCTGCGCAAATCATCAAAGTAATTTTCCGTTTCAACAAGGGTTTCCATAAAAGCGTCAACGGTTTTTGCCTGCTGACAAACCTCCGGAAGAAAGTTATGGATTTCAATTTCCTCCATCTCAATGGCAGCGCCGGCTTCCCGTGCCAGGATGAGCAATTTGCGCCGAACATCGAGGCCGTTGAGATCAACCCGGGGGTCGGGTTCGGTATAGCCTAACTCCCGCGCCTCAGCAACGGCGTGGCTGAATGCCGTCCCGGCCTGAAAGGCATTAAATATATAGGATAAAGAGCCTGAGAGTACGCCTTCAATTTTCAGAATGCGGTCACCGCTCACCATGAGGTCATTCAGCGTTGAAATGACCGGCAACCCGGCACCTACATTCGTTTCATACAAAAACAATACCCCGCGTTTATCCGCAAGATGCTTGATGCGTTCATACTGCAAATAAGAAGCAGAAGCCGCCACCTTGTTCGGGGTAGAAATGGAGATGCTGGCGCTAAGAATGCTTTCGTAGTACTTCGCCACTTTTTCGCTGGCGGTGTTGTCCACAAAAATGCTGTTGGAAAGATTGAGCGCCTTCATTTGATCTACGTAAGCGCTCATACTCATCGGGGTCTCCGACTCGCGCAACAAGGTTTTCCAGTTTGAAAGCTCAAGGCCGGCTTCATCAAATATCATTTTTTGACTATTCGCCAATCCGATCACTTTGACCTCCATGGCGCGTTTTTCTTTCAAAAACGCAGCTTGTTCCTGAATTTGGCGCAATAACGTGCTCCCTATGAGGCCCGCGCCTACAATAAACAAGTTAAGTACTTGATTATCAGACAAAAAGAAGGCTTCGTGAAGCGCATTCAGTGCTTTTGCTTCGTCTTCTTTCGGGATCGCAATTGAAATATTCAGTTCCGAAGACCCCTGCGCGATGGCCACAATGTTAATCCCGTTTTTACCCAACGCCTGGAACAACCGGCCTGCAATGCCCGGCTGGTAGCGCATGTTTTCGCCAATCACGGCAACGACGGCAAGCTCGTCCTCGTTCTTCACCGGTTCGATCAAGCCCGTACGTATCTCGTATTCAAATTCCCGTTCCACCAACTTTTTGGCAGATTTGGCAGATTGCGGCTGCACGGCAAAAGAAATAGAATGCTCGGAAGACCCCTGGGTAATGAGGATGATGTTGATCCCTCCCTGCGCCAGCGCATTGAACAACCGGCCTGCCGTGCCCGGCACTCCAAAAAGTCCGCCGCCCTGAAGGGTTAACAAAGCAATATGGCTGATGGACGAAATGCCCGTAATGATTTGCTCGGTTTCTCCGCGTTCTTCAGAAATGTAGGTTCCTTCAAAATTAGGGTTAAAGGTGTTTTTGATGTACAGCGGAATTTTTTTGAGCAACGCCGGTTGCAGCGTAGGCGGGTAGATGACTTTGGCTCCAAAATGCGACATTTCCATCGCCTCTGCATAAGTCATGGAAGGAATTGTAAATGCTTTTTTTACCTTCCGGGGGTCAGCCGTGAGCACGCCGTCCACGTCGGTCCAGATTTCAATACTTTTGGCATTTAGCCCCGCAGCAATTAACGCAGCCGTATAATCTGATCCTCCCCGGCCCAGGGTTGTTGTCAAACCACCTTTGTTAGACCCTATAAACCCAGTAACAATTTGAATTTCAGGATTTTGAATATAGTATTCTTTTATCTTTTCATTGCTGAGTTCAAAATCCACTTTTGCCGATCCAAAACTGCTGTCCGTTTTGATCACTTTGCGGGCGTCGAGGTAACTGGCGTCAATACCGGCCTGCCTCAGGGCAAAAGCGATGATAAAAGCGGAACTCCGTTCTCCAAAGCTGAGCACGTAATCGAGCGTTCGGGGCGAAGCTTCCCGCACCAGAAAAATACCGTAGAGCAGGTTTTTTAAAACTTCGTTGTTGTTTTCAAGTTCAGGCATCACCTGGTTTAGTAAATCGCCCTTCAGCAATTCGGTTGCGGCGGCCACGTGTCGCTGGCAAAAATCGGTCAAAATTTTAGTGTAGGTTTCATCGCCTTTAGCTGCGAGCGTACTCATTTCTATCAACGCATCTGTGACGCCCCCAAATGCTGAAAAGACCACCGTAAACCGGTCGCCCCGGCTGTAATACGTTTTCAGAATTTCCACGACCCCCTTGATGCGTTCAGGTTTGGCAACAGAAGATCCTCCGAATTTTAATACTTTCATGGGATAAGTATTTTATTATCAATATCTATAGTGATAAAGAGAAATAGCGATGTGATTTTTGAAGCTGCAAAGGTATGTCATCTTATTGATCCTTAGGAAAAATTACTGGATATTATCCCTAAATTTGCCTACTCGTTCGGCGTTAAGTCTGGCGCAATATTATTTTGTACATGCAGAGGAATCACGCATCGCCTTTAGGCAATTTAGACATCATTACTTTTTCCATCTTCATCAGTTTGATTGCGGTAGGATGGTTGATGGTCTATACGGTTAGTTTTGGAGAAGGCTACGGAGGTGGCACGACTGATTTTTTCAGTTCTTCTATCGGGAAACAAACGATTTGGGTCGGGGTCTCTTTTTTTATTTTTGCTTTTATTCTGTTGATTGACTGGAAGTTTTGGCAAACGTTTGCCTACCCTATCTATGGAATTTCTTTATTTCTATTGCTCTTAGTTCTTTTTGCCGGTAAAGAAATTAAAGGCGCGACCTCTTGGTTCAGCTTCGGCGGTTTTTCTTTTCAGCCGTCCGAAATTGCCAAATTTGGAACCTGTCTGGCCATGTCCGTTTTTTTGAGCCATTACAGTACCAACCTTCGGAATTCCCGATCGCAGCTTTATGTTTTGAGTTTATTGCTGGCACCCATAATTCTCATTATGAGACAGCCCGATGCCGGTTCAGCTTTAGTTTTTACCTCATTTTTAGTGGTCTTGTACCGCGAAGGCTTGTCGCCAAACTACTACATCATCGGCGGATACATTGCTGCATTAGCAATATTGGGCCTTGCGGTTGACGATGTAAAAGATATTTTGCTGGGGCTCGTATTGCTTGCCGGCCTACCAATGGCCTATCAGCTTAAATTTAGAAATTATTGGATAGCGAGCTACCTAATTGCTGCGGCCTGGGCTATTTATTTGTACAATCTGGATTTTAAACCGCAAATATTATTGGGTAGTATTGGTGTGGTAGCGGCATTGGCCGCTTTTCAGTGGTACCAAAAAAACGAGCGCTTAGTCAGCCTGCTTTTCATCGCATTGGTGGTTGGCATCGGGATTACTGCTTCAGCAAACTATGCGTTTGATAACGTACTGAAACCACACCAGCAAGACCGCATCAACGTTTGGCTCAATCCTGACAAGAGCGATCCGCGCGGCTCCCGTTATAACCTGATGCAATCGCAATTGGCCATTAGCTCCGGCGGGCTTATTGGGAAAGGATTTACGGAAGGAACGATGACAAAACTCAACTACGTGCCGGAGCAATCTACGGATTTTATTTTCTGCACGATTGGGGAGGAACAGGGCTTCATCGGAAGTTTTGCCATTGTCACGCTTTTTTTGCTGTTACTCATCCGGCTCACTATTCTGGCGGAAAGGCAACGGTCTAATTTCTCGCGACATTTTGCCTACTCCGTTGCCGGTATTTTTTTCATCCACTTTTTTGTCAATATTGGCATGACCATGGGGCTCCTCCCAATCATTGGCATTCCTCTGCCGTTGATCAGCAAAGGGGGCTCTTCATTATTGGGCTTCACCATGATGATGGCCGTGCTACTGAAATTAGACAGCAACCGGTATCGGATTTAGGTAAATTTGAAAAACCACTATTTTGTTTCGCTTTACCCTTCAACATACTGATCCACATAGCAATGCCCGCGCAGGCCGCATTGAAACGGCGCATGGCGTTATAGAAACCCCCATATTTATGCCGGTCGGAACGGCAGGTACGGTAAAAGCCGTTCACCAGCGGGAATTGGAACAGGACGTTCGCGCACAAATCATTTTGGGCAATACCTACCATTTGTACCTGCGCCCGGGAATAGAAATCCTTCAGCAGGCAGGCGGGTTGCATCGCTTTAATGGTTGGAACAAACCCATTCTGACCGACAGTGGCGGATACCAGGTTTATTCCCTTAGCCATCGCCGCAAAATCAAAGAAGAAGGCGTCACATTTGCCTCCCATATTGATGGGTCAAAGCATTTTTTCAGCCCGGAACGGGCAATGGACATCCAACGGATCATTGGAGCCGACATCATCATGGCCTTCGACGAGTGCCCGCCTTATCCATCTGACTATCGCTATGCCAAAAATTCGATGGAACTGACCCATCGCTGGCTCAAACGCTGCTGTGATCACTTCGACCAGACCAGCGGTTTATACGGATACGAACAAACCCTTTTTCCCATTGTGCAGGGCAGCACGTATGACGATTTGCGCAAAGCATCAGCAGAAGCCATTGCCGGGTTTGAGCGCCAGGGTAATGCAATAGGTGGGTTGTCGGTAGGGGAACCGGCGGAAGAAATGTACCGGGTCACCGATATGGTTTGTCAAATTCTGCCAAAAGACAAGCCCCGCTACCTCATGGGCGTGGGCACTCCCGCGAACATTTTGGAGTGCATTGCGCTGGGTATTGACCTGTTTGATTGCGTCCTTCCTACCCGCAACGCCAGGCATGGGACGCTCTATACGGCCGATGGGGTGATGAACATGAAGAATGCCAAATGGAAAAATGATTTTAGCCCCATAGATGAAGACAGCCCCTGCCCCACCAGTCGGTTTTATTCCAAGGCGTACCTGCGGCATTTGCTGCACAGCGAAGAAATTTTGGCAGCGCAAATTGCATCCCTGCACAACCTTTCTTTTTTTCTTTGGTTGGTTGGCGAAGCAAGAAAGCACATCGCTGCCGGCGATTTTACAGTTTGGAAAAATGAAATGGTGGAAAGGGTAGGGCGAAGACTTTAAAAAACTTATTGAAAAAAGGCTTCCACTGAAAAGTTTTTGGCTTCCGACAAAGCAGGCATTTCTTTGTAGATAATGGAATACCCTTTTCCGGGCGTATAGGTCATGGTCTGTTCAGCAGTAACAATAGCAGCTGATGTACGGTTTTTCACTTCTATCTTGCTAACGTTTCCACTGGAAAACGAAACTTGCATCATCTGCGTTTTCAGGTTTTCCTCTTTGGCTAAGTAGCGGATATTTTGCAATTGCCCGCCGGAAAAACTGCTGTCCTTTGTATATTTATCCGACCAGGCTGGCTTATTGATGTCGGAATTGGCGAAAACAGCCAGTTCTTCCTCAAAATTGATCTGATCAGAAAGTTGTTCTTCTTTTTTGCCGTTGATGGAAATCTGCTTTTTGACACGTGGTTTCGATATTTTTAACGCTTCACTTTGTTGGGACATATAGCCTTTCAAATCAAAAAATACAGGCGTTGAAGCTTGAGTATTGCCTTGTGTTTCTTTCGGCGGCGACTGGCAGGCTGTTGCTGAAAAAAATAACGCAGTGGCAATAAGGACAATGGGAGCGTAGAAAATTTGGATCATTATTTTTAAATTAGTCTAAAAAACCAGCACCTCGCCATCCATTTCTTTTGGCGCTGCAATGCCCAGCAAGTGCAGAATCGTGGGCGCTATATCGGCTAATTTCCCGTTTTTCAAGGTTGCGCCGTTTACATGGTTACTAACATAAAAACACGGCACCGGGTTTTTTGTATGCGCGGTATTCGGCGAACCGTCTTCGTTGATCATATAATCCGAGTTGCCGTGATCGGCAATAATGATGCAGTCGTAATCATATTCCAGTGCGGTTGTTACGAGTTTTTCCACGCACCCATCCACCACTTCCGCTGCACGCATCGCCGCTTTGAAAACGCCAGTGTGGCCAACCATATCGGTATTTGCAAAATTGAGACAAATAAACTCAGGTCGGTTTTCCTGAATGTCTTGCACAGCAGCAGCCATCAACTCGAACGCGCTCATCTCCGGTTGCAAATCGTAGGTGGCAACTTTTGGCGAAGGAATCATAATGCGCCGTTCTCCTGAAAAAGGGTCTTCCCGGCCACCGGAAAAAAAAAAAGTAACGTGCGGGTATTTTTCTGTTTCAGCAATGCGCAACTGCGTTTTTCCGACTTTGGAAAGCACTTCCCCAAGGGTATTGGACAAATCGTCTTTGGTAAACAGCACCTCTACGCCTTTATAAGTATCGTCATAGCGGGTCATCGTCACGTACCGCAGTGGCAGTGCCTTCATGCCGTAATCGGGCATATCCCTTTGGGTAAGCACTTCCGAAATTTCCCTCGGGCGATCCGTTCTGAAATTGAAGCAAATCAGGACATCCCCGGGCTGTATGGTGGCGACGGGTTTGCCTTCAATGTTTGTACAAACAATAGGTTTGATGAATTCATCGGTCTCTTCCTGCGCATAACGCTCGCCCAAAGTGGCAATAGGATCCTGTGAAAGTTCGCCAGTCCCGTGTACCATCAGGTCGTAAGCCACTTTCACGCGTTCCCAGCGTTTATCCCGATCCATGGCGTAGTAGCGCCCAACAATGGTAGCCAATTGAACTGGTTTCCCTGCAATATGCGCATTCAGGTTCTGAAGATAAGCAACCCCGCCCCGAGGATCAGTGTCCCGACCGTCCAAAAAAGCATGTATATAAGTATTGGCAACGCCTTCCGTTTCACAAATGGAGCAAAGCGCTTTCAGGTGCTTGATGTGGGAATGCACCCCGCCATCGGAAACAAGCCCCATGAGATGAACCGCTTTTTTCTGGTCGCGGGCGAAGTGCAGGGCTTCCAGTAAAACAGGATTTTCGTGAAGTTCCTTCTCCCGGACGGCTTTATTGATGCGCGCAAGTTCCTGATAGACAACTCTTCCGGCACCAATATTGAGGTGTCCGACTTCGGAATTCCCCATCTGACCTTCGGGCAGGCCGACCTGCTCGCCAAAAGTGACCAATTCCGAATGCGGATATTTTGTATATAAACGATCTACAAAAGGGGTATCGGCCTGTGCGATGGCGTCGGCTGCGGGTTTTTGCCCGATGCCCCAACCATCCATAATGACCAATAAAACGCGATCTGCCATGAATTGCTTTATTTTAAATCGTTGCCAATGAGGCAACCTTCCTTAATCCGGCGGAAAGGTCGGGAATTCTGTTACAAAGACATTACTTTTGTTGGCTAAATATCAATTGATACATGCTCGAAAACTGGCTAAAGCCTATCGCTTCCGACCTTTTGCAGGGGGAAGAACTCGCTGATTTTCAATTCGGGAAACGGATGCAGTTGTTCCGGGATGTCATGCCCGACCTCAAAACAACCCAATTGGCCATTATCGGCATTGGGGAATCAGAGGCCAATGCCGTTCGGAAAGCCTTGTACCGCATGTCTTTCCCTTTTGAAGGTTTGGTCGTAGCCGATTTGGGCAATGTGCGCAAAGAAGACCCGGCTTTTTTCATTCCCCTTATCCGGGAATTGCTCAGCGGTCATATTTTCCCCATTTTGATCGGGCGGCAACCCGAACAAGCCCTTGCACAATACAAAGCTTTTCAGGAAATCCAGCGTTTGGTGAGCCTGCTGGTAGTGGATGAACGCATTCCGTTAGACGCCTCATCCGGGGAGCCCCGAAATTTTTTGACCGAAATTGTACACGCCAAGCGTTCTGCTTTATTTCACCTGTCGCTGCTGGGCGTGCAAACGCATTTTGTTCCGCCGGCTGTGCTGGATTTTATAGAACAAAGTAGTTTTGAGTGCATTCGGCTCGGCAAAGCAAAGGCAGACCTGACCGAGGTAGAACCCGTTGTGCGGGATTGTGACATGCTGTGTTTTAACCTCTCTGCCTTGAAACAATCGGAAGCGCCTGGCCAGGAACGGCCTACGCCAAGCGGTTTCAGCACCGAAGAAGCCTGTCAGATTTGTTATTACGCCGGCATGAGCGACAAATTGAAATCTTTCGGTGTTTACGGTTTCCACCACGAAACAGACCGCGAGCAGCAAACGGCACAGGTGGTCGCACAAATGGTCTGGTATTTAATCAGCGGTTTTTACAATCGGAAAAACGACTATCCGGTTTCGAACGAGGGTCTGGTGGAGTACATGGTAGATTTTAAAGATCACCACACGCCCATCACTTTTTGGAAAAGCGGAAAAAGTGGCCGTTGGTGGGTGCAGGCACCGGTGAAAACCAATAAAAAGTACCAGCGGCACCGACTTATTCCCTGTTCTTACAATGATTATCGTCTGGCTTGCCAAGAGGAGTTACCTGATCGGTTGGTGGAGGCTTTTCGGAGGTTTTCGTGAAAATAAAATAGAAATTACCTGCTCGCGCGTAGGCTCCGCCTCGCGTGTACTATTCTTGCAGGCTTCGCCCGATTTTGGGGTCTGCCGGCTAAAGCCAGCGACCACAGGCACTCATTGCTTCACCACCTTCCCCCGCCAAACAACTTCACCTTCAGCTTCGATACGACAAAAATACACCCCACCAGGCAGCCCTTCCAGATTCAGCACCAACTGCGGCTGCCCCTCTGGTAATTCGCCACGGCGCAGTTCCCGGCACCGCTCGCGCGTAGGCTCCGCCTCGCGTGTACTATTCTTGCGGGCTTCGCCCGATTTTGGGGTCTGCCGGCTAAAGCCAGCGACCACAGGCGCTCATTGCTTCACCACCTTCCCCCGCCAAACAACTTCACCCTCAGTTTCGATACGACAAAAATACACCCCACCCGGCAGCCCTTCCAGATTCAGCACCAACTGCGGCTGCCCCTCTGGTAATTCGCCACGGCGCAGTTCCCGGCACCGCGCGCGCGTAGGCTCCGCCTCGTGTGTACTATTCTTGCGGGCTTCGTCCGATTTTGGGGTCTGCCGGCTAAAGCCAGCGACCACAGGCACTCATTGCTTCACCACCTTCCCCCGCCAAACAACTTCACCCTCAGTTTCGATACGACAAAAATACACC
>Ga0163155_10000119_pt1 | contig 85030 bp, 89 predicted proteins | sample OliLakLV19SP4G1_FD_148611 | JGI IMG/M metagenome (GOLD analysis project Ga0163155, IMG submission 148611) | Freshwater microbial mat bacterial communities from Lake Vanda, McMurdo Dry Valleys, Antarctica - Oligotrophic Lake LV.19.SP4.G1 | ecosystem: Environmental > Aquatic > Freshwater > Lake >... | reverse complement strand
AATCCATTCAACCCTGGAGTGTTTATACTCCGGTAGATCAGCGTCAGCAGCAGTGTTTTCTATCTCCTTTGGACTTGTATTTCTTGTCTCTATTCATGTCGCCGTCGGCGGCACTGTCGATTCCATCCTCGACGGATCCATCGATTTCGTTTGCCAGCATCAATCAATCCCTTGTCATCCATCCACCGCCTCAACGACAGCCAACACCCATCTTGGTTCATGATCCGAGTCGTTCAGCATTTTCCATCTACAACAAATCGACTCGTACATAGATAGCAAGCAAGGCGTCATGTAAATACAACCATTTATTTTATTCAATCATGTACAAGAGTGTACTTTGAATACGATGAGCCGGGCACGGCTCAGTTGACTCGATGACGGTTCCCACCGGATTGATTAAAATGTCAAATGCGCGGGCACATGTTAGGTGGACGTGCAACGGAATGGGCTCATTTACATGAAGCGTGGCAGTATCATGTTCTTCTTCGACGCATTTACCAGAACGCAAATCCATTTTGAGTGTCGACACGGTAGTTTGATAGGAGCGGTCTCTGCAAGCCGGCATCCAAATCACGTACATTGCATGTCGTGTATGGGCTACCCAAAGCAGCGATCGATTACAATCGCTCAAAGTCTCGTTCCATATTGCCAAGGTGGTTGCAATCTGGGCCACCGACAATGACCTGATTTTGGGATGCGTCAGTTTCAAGAGGCACACGGCATTCACCGCCAGCGGGTTCATCCATTTTGAAATGGACATGTCGACTGAATCGTTTCCGGTGATTGGCAGATGGACTGCATACTGGCCAATTATATGGACGATCGTATCAATGCGCAAAGCATCAGAAACGACTTGCCGAATTCCTTTTACAGGAGTCCAACTCGAATGGATGATGTGAAAATGAGGATTGGTTTCAAGCATCATGACATGAAGAAAACGACGACGAAATGCCAAGTAATTCGAAAAAAGAAAGCGATGCAGGTTGAGGATCCATAACCGAGTCACACCGCGAAAGGAACCAGGCCAATGATACTCGATGCGAAAAATAGTGATTGAGCTTCGGTGCAGAATAAATTCGGGTTTCGTCCAGATAATAAACGCCTCCACAATAATAGTGGCGATTTTCATGTTCCGATTGTCAACGGGTCGAACGGCATCAAGAAAACTCAGCAATACTATTGTTGCGATGAATAAACCCCATAATATTGACTGCTGAACCTGTCGAAGGACCCAATGCATGATCGCGACGCGGATGATCAAGCTGGTTCGGTCAAGCATCGTTTGTCGGCTGCGTTTACTGCTTGGGGTTGTCGTGTGAGACACCATCATCCATATCCATACCAGAGCCCATGGAGCGCCGCATTCAATCGTGGATCGTGTGAGTGGAAGGTAGTGCAATGCATAGAACATGATCATCACGATCCACTCGGGTTTCATGGCAGACATCTTTTTCGTGTTCTTTTTTTTCTTACACAATTTGTGTTTCGTTTTAGTCAACAATCCATCAACAGAAAAAAATGGTGGAAAATTCCAGCATGTATGCCTTTGAATGGTGTCCGTACCCCGGATCGTTTTCAGCGCAACTCATCCTGGCCACGTATTGCCAGCTTGCATACGAGGCCGCAATCAAGTGGCAAGCGTTTTGTCTCGACCGCGCGCGGTCAGACTATGTGCATGGAATCACGTGTCATTATTTCGTCGATTTTGTCATCTAATCCCAAAACGTGTCTCTAATAAAACGAGTCGTTTTTTCTTCTTTCCATCACATCACATCACACCCATTCAAATGGCAGCAGCAATCAAGCCACGAAAACGCAAGACGTTTGTACCCAACGACGACGACGATGATGACACGACACTTCCAAGCGACAAGAAGCGCAAACCATCATTGACGTCTTCATCTTCATCATCCTCTTTATCATCTTCATCTTCTCCATCATCTTCATCTTCATCATCGTCCTCGTCCTCGTCATCATCATCATCATCTTCGTCTTTATCGTCTACTGCAGGTATGTGATAAATCACAATTGTAGATTGTCTTGTGTTGAAGAATCTGATTGTGGTCTCATGTAGCACTCGTGGATGACGCCTTGAAATGGCTCATTGGCGACGAGTTGCCGGGAAAAATCATGCACCGCATGGCGAATCTGGTCAATCTCCGAAGTCTCAGTCGCCAATGGTTCCGTATTTTCGAGAACAATGCGAATTATTCGACCATTCTCACATCAACTGGGCCGGAATTGCGTGCCTTGTGGACACGACCTTTTGTCCGGGCCGCAATCATGGGCGCCGATGATCGTGGATTTCATGCGCTTGGAAATTTTCTCAGCAGTGTCTCGTACTACCGCGCCAAACAAGAAGCGTTGATTCAGCATATCGAAATCCGAGCCAAGGAGCGGCGCCCAACTGAAGACGCTATGAAGACAAGTCTAGCGGAACTCTATCAAATCCTGTCTGGGAACGATAGGGTTGTCTTGTCTGTACAAGCCGTGATAGGCTACAAACCCGTGGATCGTGGGACAGAATTACATACAGTGTTATCCGGCGGACCATTTGATGTCGAAGCGAAATGCATCACCACATTCACTCGATCATTCTTGAAAAAGGATAGTGACAAGTTGGTGGCATCCTTCGTCTTGACTCGTCCACAAACATTCTATAACGTCGCACCACCAACCGATGCCGATGTTCGCAAAAACGACATGAAATTCTTTTTGACAGATTCCCTGACGCGACCACTCAGCAAGGTGACCCTTTCTGAATGTTCTCTTCAATTGACGAATCGTGAAGACACGAATGAATATACGTTTTCAAACGCGTACTCGAGTCATCATTGCCCTTCAAGTCTCGCATATTGGTCGATTGACGATCACCGAATCGAGCTCAATTTTCCGGCGACCCGTCGGATATTTGTGGCCAAGATGCTCGGTCTGTTGAAACTCAGTGGTTTGTTGCCCGATTTAGCGAGCATGGTTTTGAGCTATTCTGACCCTTGATTTTTTTTCGCATTCATACATATGTCACTCTACAGACGTCGACTTCTAATTAGATTCCACACATCATCGTCTCTATTTCTCTAAAAAAAAAGAGAAATGACGAGCCAGGCCAAGCCCTTGAAACGGGCTCGCTCTCCAGTGACAACGTTGTCACATCCGCCAATTGCGCATCATCCGGCAAAGCGGGTTCGCGGAGGAGGAGGATCTGAACAAGGCAACCAATTCTATTCACGGACGTTCGTGGCATCGTATGGTCATGCCTGTGCAGACGACATTCCTGCCTTGTACAATCATCTCGCCCATGTGAGTTCGACGCAGCACAAGATGCATTCAATGGGGTTTGATGAATCCACGTCCATTATTCATGTTGTATGGGAGTGGACGGTCCCGGTCCGCATTCGGTTGACATCGTTTCAATTTTCGACGCTGGCTGATCCAACAATCTTGAAGAAGCCTCCTGGGCAATCCATTGCCGCCTGGATCGAGCACAATGTTGCACGGCTGGCAAGCTGCTCTCATCACGCCCACATTGATTCTCCTTCTTCTTCTTCTGCTTCTGCAGCTGACGTCCATTCTTTTTCTCATGAATTACCATCCAGCATCACGGACTGTATGTTGCCGTCGTCATCAAACGCACATGACACGAGCCCCGATGTATCGTCCGAGACAAAAGAGAACAACACCACGCGGATGCAATCTGAGATTGACGAATTGCGTGCATCTTCAAAAACACAAATAGACGGCTGCAAACGGGCCGAGATCAAAGCCGCCAAATGGAAATCTAAATACGAAGTCTTGGAAATGGAAAAGAATCACAAGGCGAGACAATTACACGTCAGCCGACACCATGGCATGCAACTCCAAAAAACGGCAGACTTGTCCGCCGCCGAAGCGAAAAGACTTGCGCTACAATTGACATCCGCTCAAAAAGAATTGACGACCTGTCGACAAACTGTTGCTGTGCAAGCCGCTCTCTTGAAAAAAGCACAGGATCTTGCCGTGGCCAACAAGAAACAATACGATTCACAACTCATCCAACCAAAGCCTCTCACATGTGGGGTGTGCATGGATAAGCCACTTTCGACGCGGTTTGATCCTTGTGGTCATGTCTTTTGCTGTACCGAATGTGCCGCGAAACTGAGTCGTACGTGTCCCATGTGTCGTGGGCATATTCTACACGTTCAAACCATCTTTTTTTCCTAATTTCATGTCTATCATCTGCTAAATTACAATGTTGGTAGTGTCCAATAAAAGCGTGCACCAGCCAAACGGTCAAACGGAAGACTTTGTGGACCAGGCAAGAGTGAATCAACAAAACACCATTGTGGTTGCAGTGCCGTTGGATTGCCAGTTATCATCGCCGCCCAGTGATAGGATCGTAAATTGAAAAACAGCTTGACAAGAAGACGACGTGGAGGTGGCAAATGTAGACTCCGAATTCGATCACGCTGCGCATTCGTCAACGGAGTTTCATTGTCACCACGAACCATGTGATTGACGTTGACATTCAACTGCTTCAATTCATTTAGAATTGATGCTGGAGATGGATTTGGTCCGACCTCCCAATCGGTCGTCACAAGAAATGCGTTAGAATGTCGTTTCATGAATTCAGCCACCACGGCATCCTTGAACAATCCCCGCGTCGATGCCCCTTTTCGCTTGCGGCTCGTAATGACACGCTCCAATGCTGCCAATTCAGGACACGTTGTCACGGCTCGACCAAAAAATGCATTGATGGCATGCACTGCACATTTTTGAGCCTTTTGTTTTTCCCAGTACAGGTTACGACATGGAGCCTTTTGCTGTAACGACTCTTGTTCTCGCCGTCGCCGGCTTACACGCATTTTAGCAAGATTCGATGCTTGTTCATCCATGGTGTAGTCTTCTAACGGGTGAACTGTCGATTGAAATGCACGGATCCCTCGCACGGATAATGGATATTGAGTGGCGCAAGCCGCATCAAATGCACGAATCAGCGGACGTTCGGTTTTACGAATCCATCGACGACCGGTAGTCGGGTGAAAATCTCCACGACGTACCCGTCGTTCTGCCTGTCTTGCAGAGCAAGCATTCTCTGCGCTTTGTCGTGCACACGTGCGAAGCGCCTCAATCCACTTGCCTCGGCCGGGAACATATGTTCGACCCGTGGCGGGATTCGTTCGTGGATCCAAAGCCCATGCTGGACAGAATTGTTCACCTCCATGCATGGTCGCACACGTTTTCCTCAACCCCCTCCATCGTTTGGCGTATCGTGTAATGGTTCGACCCGTGACTGGATTCACCTCGTCTTGCTGAAAGAATCCACGACAGGCAAGCAGATCATCTCCAGGTTGCACTTGATTCGATTTTAAACGACGCTTCAGTTCGACTAGTTCATCATGTGTTGCCATTGAAACGGGGTTATCTAATCTCATCCAGTGCATTCGTGTCGTTTTGTGGGAGATCACTGTGTGCATTCAAAAACCAACATCCGAAACACAAATCAAGAGTGAGATTGAATTTCTTTGCAGACATTATTTCTCTCTCGTTTTCGTGCAAAAAATGAAATGGAAATTGATTGTTTTTGTCATCTGTTGTCATCTGATACAGACTCCATGCGAGCGTTCATGCATCGAGGTCGTCATGCCATCCGCGCAACACTGATGCATCTTCACAGGGCTCCGGTGACCCGGCGCATAACACGACGGATCAACACGTTCAAGGAGAAAAAGTTCACGACCTTTGCTGCCGTCTATGCGGGGATTGTTGGTGGCGGATACTGTCTGACGTACATTGCGGCACACGATCGAGTGCCCTTTACGAATCGACGGCGATTGAACCTTGTTCCTGTCGGCATCGAAAAGCTGCTGGGCGAGTCCGTTCTTGCCAATGCCGTGCGCGAGGGTCCTGTACTCAATCCAGAGCTGGATGCGTGCGCCGCACGGGTCGAGCGCATTGCGGCAGCGTTACGCTCGGGGAACCCGGAATTATTACCGTCGGGTTTACTCGACAAACTTGTGGTGATCGACAGTCCCACTGTGAATGCCGCAACGCTTCCAGGCGGCCACGTGGTCGTCTACCGTGGCCTCGTTGAAGCGTTTCCCAATGACGATATGCTGGCAACGGTTTTAGCACACGAGTATGGACACGCTGCAGCTCATCATGTTTCGGAAGGCTTGACGGATACGGCGACGGTATTGATCCCCATGTTTATTGTCCCTGCAATCGTTGTGGCATCAGCAATGGGAAGTGATTCTGAATCCATCATTGACATTTCTAAAACGATCTACACATGGACCCTATCACTGCCATCGTCGCGCACACACGAATACGAAGCCGATCGATTGGGCCTGCAAATCATGGCGCGGGCGCGATTCGATCCACGCGCGGCACCCAAAGTCTATCGACATTTTAAAGCGTGCAGTGGCAAGAAAAATGATTTTGATTTGCATTCAACACATCCCGACGGAGAGAAACGTGCCACACGGGTTGAAGCATTGTTGCCTGAAGCCCTACCATTGTTTTACACTGCTTTCGAAGAATCAATGGAGAAACATTGATTTGATGAATGAATGAATGACCCTAGCTATGCGTTGAAATAAAATAAAATAAAAAAAATAATCGGTTTGCCAGTCAGTTAACTTGCGATCAGTATCTACAAGCCACAAGCGGCTGTTTTCATCATGTCGGGTGCCATGCCAGTCCAAAAAGCGGAGGAGGAGGAGGATGACTTGCCTCGACCTCCTCGATACAGTCGCCGTCAGCACATGGCCGATACTCGGCGCAGTCGTGGCCAATGGAACGACAACGGTCTCGTCATGTTTTGGCAAGAGTACTGAAAAGACCGCAAGGATTCGACCTTTTACATGATGTACAATTCTATCTAAGACACAGTCTCTAAATAAAACACGCGGCGGATGCAACCAGCCGTGTAGGAGTGTTTCGAATTCGAACAAATGGTGCCAACACAATTCCTTGCTGTTTTGCGATGAACAAGCGTTGCATGTTGATGGCCGCATTTGAATCACGATCTACGAACGTTCGCACACGACCAGCATGCGCAGACGAGTTGGTACAAACTCGAACGCCGTGAACATTGGGGGTTTGATTGATAAGTTGTGCATCACAATGTGCGCATATTTGTGACGTCTTGTACTCATCGATCTGAACCACTCTGGAATGAAATTTTAGTCGTTCCTTGAATCCACGCACCGCAACTGGAGGATTCCCACGCATACATGAAGAAAATCCTGCGTCACCAAACGCAACGATTTGTGCATCTCGTCGTGTCTGCCACGTACATGTTTTCTCCTGTTTGCCGAATATTGGATGTCCATTGTTGTTCCACAATGCACGACCGGTTACCATGCGACATGCAAAGTCGAGTGCTTGTTGTCGTCGTTGGTATGCACGTAATTTCAGCTTGACAACTTTCGGTTGACACGAATACTCCATTGCTGACTGAAAGCATTTGAAATCATGTTCTGCCCGAAAAAGCACACTCTTAGTATCGACTGTCTTAACAAGAACTCCAGCGGAAAGATATGTCGCAAGAATGGGATCCGTTTTCTTGGCTCGCGCTTCGATTTGTTTTCGCTTTTGACTCATGGTATGTGCACCAGCCAGCCATCGGAACTCGCCATTGGATATTCTTGCTTGGTGAGTTGCTCCATTTTTGCACGGTACACCAACTGCAACGAATGGATGGCATATTCCGGGATCCAGGCCAATAACCGGTAACCCGATCGGCACAATCGGTAACAGTCGGTCACGTTTATTCATCTTGGAGGCATTTGTTGCTTTGGTGGTCATTGGAGTCTTGTGCTTCACATCGACATCTTCCATATCCATTCGGGCCTTTCCGTTTCCGGATGCGGGGTCTGAGTCATCGAGTTTATGATAGGATTTAGACTGAATGGTCTTCAGACGTTTTGCCGCTGCTCGACTTTCTTTACGTTTGTTCGACGTATCCTTTTTCTCTTGTAATAATCGAGCACCATCGGTTTTGTTGCGATACATCAGAACTGATGCCGCTTCACCATCAGTTCGAATGACATTTGCAAACATGCGACTGTCTGAACCATGGAGTCGATTGAAGAAAAACACATCATCGAATGGACGGTCCTTGTTTGTCGGGAGGCCTAGTGATGTGCGTATCGAATGCATGGTTGAGTTGGTAAGTACAATATGTATAGCACGTGGTTTTCGATGTGGCAATAATGAGAACGATCGCACTCCGCGTAAATTACGACGCATAGCGGAAATACCCTTCTCATTGACGCCGTCAACTTTCAATTCGGTTTGTAGACGATTTCGTTCAGCTTCGATGAGCTTCCCCATTCGACGAAACCATGGAAGAAACGTGTACCAGCTGCGTTGCAAAGTGACGTCATTGATTGGCCACAGTGGTTGTAATACCCCACGCACTTCAGTCGCTAAAGGCCGCGTCAACTCATCGAGCCGAGCGTGAATTTTCTCTGCATCTTTCTGCTTGTCCTTCGACTCGGGTACTTGAAATAAGTGGTCGCGTGTTGTCGAACGATATAACTCCCATACAATTAATCCCAGTCGTTTTGAGGATAGATGCAAGTTGTTTGCACGCAATATCTGCATCATCCGAATCCGTAAATACCGTCGATGGAAGTGTTCGAAGTTAGTTGCAATGTGATTTTTGCAATTGACAAGATAATCTTTACACATCTGATCCAATAATTTCGTCAATCCAGTCGCAGTTGGCCACGCGAATGCACTTGGAGATACTCTCTTCCATGCGATAAAAGACACATTTAAATGCTCGTCATTGCACTTCTTGCCGCTTACTAACGCACAAGCGCGACAAATCGTGGTCTGTGTAATTTCGGATAGTGTCGTTCCACCGTCTAAGATCCTTAAAACATGATAATTGATCAGGCTGGTCATCAATGTTGTGATGGTACTCGTCCGCTTGACAATTTCCCGTAACTTTTCATGAATAAACGATTTTGACGTGTCATTCAATTCCTTGGCACTCACTTCACGGAGAATGCGACGCAGACCGCATTTGACTGTGAATTGGAAGCATTCCGGCGTATCCTTTTCGGCTTCCACACGCGGCCGCTTTAAAGATTTTTGTGAAGTCATTATTGACCCATGTTGCAAACGCTGATTTGAAATAATGACTCCATCAATTCGGAAAAAAATGGGGTAATGTTACAAAAAAAATGATGTAGTTGCGACTCACACAGTGAGTGCGTCTAGAATGAAAAGTACCCAGATGTCGTTCCGATACCTCGTCAATTTTCGCGTCGAGAACAAGACAGTTATCGATGTGCGAACGATCGGCGCGATAATCCATTCACCTAGAGCTCTCATCTTGGTTCTCTTTTGTGCATTCGCATCGACTCGGTGTTATGCCGCCGAAAATGACGAGCCATTCAACCCCCTGTGCATGCCCGATACGGGTCAATGTTCATACATTCAAAACTTTCTCTCGAAATGCGTTGCAATGGAAGATACATCGGCATGGCGTCATGCATCAGATCTCGTCGAGAGTGTCCAACACTACTTGATACGTGCTCGATATCAACCGGATGCCATCCGGTGGTACACCATGCCAAACTTGCGAACATGTGATCGTGCGAGTCGCTTGAACAATGTTGCCCATATGCATGCGCTCATGCTTTTCAACAAATGCAATGTCGACGACCATACGACCGCCAATCTCAAGCAATACCTCGAAATCGTCCGTGTCGCTCTCGACCGCCTGATTGCCTCCAACCAAAATGTCGAACGAACGATTGCATACAAACAATACGTCTTGTCTCCAACACACTCGCTCGATGAACAAATGGATGCCTTGCGCATGGCCATTGAGTATCTATGCATGCACGATGTTTACGGCGGATTCATGTGGCTCTTGAGCGATGCCATGACTTGGCAGGAAGAAACAGGCGCATCCTCTATGGATGAATTTTCAGTCGCCCATTTATTGATGAAACATGCAGAACTATACGCGCCTCTAGTCAATACCTATTTTAAACGCTGTCCTCCATCATCTCCGCTTGTTCTATCATAAAGAATCGATCTGACGTTGGATCAAACATGTCATGGACGCGCCATAATTCGTCACGGCCAATTGCACCGAACCGGTCGATCGAGTGAGAAACGCGGCTTCGTCCGCTGAAAAGTACTCGCTGGACCATGCGTTGGTGCGTTCAAATCGCCGAATGGTTGTCAAGCTCGTATTGGATGCATCCGCCTTGACTCCATAACTACCATCTTTCACGAGACTGCAATGGACGTCCTCGATGACGTACCATCCGCCGGGTTTCACGAGAGAAAACAAGAGCGCAAAATTACGATGTTGATCGCGCATCATGTGCGATCCATCTTCAACGATAATGTCAAACGATCCAGGCGTAAATTGAGTTGCCCATTTGCGGACATCTTCGTCACGCGACTGGTCAACGGTGTGAAGCGTGATGCGCGGGTCGGGCGAGGTTTGCAGCCGATCATAGTATTCTTTCGGATTGGCAAACGATGAACCGTTGCCTTGACGACCGATGAAATGGTCGACACCGTGCACATGCACGTGCGGGAAGTAGCTTTTCCACATTTCTACGCTTGCACCGAAAAACACGCCAATTTCCATTAAGGTTCGAACCGTTGTCCGTACGGAAGCAAAAGCTATGTCGTACACTCGACAAAATCCATGTGTCACCTTGTCTGTACCACACACGTGTCCAATCTCTTCCAACGTTTTTGTTTGTTGTTTGGTTTCAGCGTAACCTCGTGAGGTGACACAATTGACGGGATGAAACAAGAGATTGGACGCGGGGCGGGCGAGCCACGAGTCGGCAGATTCTGGATCATTGTGTCGAAACACATCGCCCAAACATGATTTGGCAAAGTTCCCACATGTAAATCCAGGCTGTTGCATGCAATAAGTGGGCATGTGCCATTCTTCGAAGGCGGTCCATGGAGCTGTGCAAAGACGATTCAAGAGCCGATGGGATAGACGGAACGCTGGCGAGAAGCATTTCCAACGCGCATTCAATGGAGGACATCCGGTGCCTGTTATGGAACCGGCAGTCCAATGGTACCATCCGGGATTCGCAGAGTGGGGTTCAACATACGTTGCCAAGAAATCCGCGTCGTGAGCGGCTGCTTTTCCAGACAACGACGACGACACGCACGTGGATTCAGAGACAGCATGGTGGAGTGTTTGACGCCAGTCTCCCGCACAACGCACGGAATCGGTAACACACCAGACAAAGTCCGGATTCAATTGACTTGCCTCGATGCATTTAGACATGCTCGCATACACATTGGCGTCGCGACTCGTTGGGCGTATCACACGGCGAATCGGTGGCTGGGATGCAGATAATTTAGTCAATAGCCAAACGCGGTCACCAAATGCTTCCGTCAATTCACGCCACGCACACGCCGTCATGTCGGTCCATGACTCGGCCCGAAGAATATATAGTGATGTAGACTCGCTGCTGCCATATTCTTTGTCGCATTGTGTTTTGGTGGTCGACATTGCTGGCGGATAGAGAATAAACCGAATTTAATCCTGTATTATTGGACTGTATTGTACGAGAACGAGTCTAGGGTTTCTTTTCTGCTTTTTTAAATGCATGGATAGACGCAGACTCTAGACTCGAGGCACGCACGTACTCTTCTTGGTCTGAGCGAACATATATTTACGCAATGAACTCATGGGCGTGGGCAACTCGACGTCAACATCATTGAAGTGTAGAAATCGATAGACGTCCATGCTGTGAGCAGATGCTGCTCCACGCATCGACTCTTTACGATCGTCGCGGTCGGGACCGAATCGACTGATAACGTGCGGCAACAGTGCCAGGGATTGAATGCCATACACCAGTGATCGCAATTTATGCGTCTTGTGATAATGATCAACCTCCACGCCCTCCCATTTGTACGTACCGGCAACATGCACCGCCGAGTGGCCCGTCAATAGAATCCATTTGACAACTGCGTCGCGGTCGCGATCGACGAATATCGGATGATGAGTGGTTGACGGTTCATGTGGCGATCCTCGATCTTGAATACGGCATCCATGAAAATCGAGGTCGGTTGTTCCTGCCAGAACCCTTGGGTATGTTAGGAAAATTTCACGCGTACGCGCTTCATTGCGTTGACCGCGACCCCATGCACGTGGACGAAAAATCCAAATCACGCCACGACGTGCTGCCATTTTTCTTTCTTTGTTTCGTGCTGAAAATTGAAAAAGAAACAAACAAAAAACGTATTGGAAATGTACACGAAAAAAAAATGAAAATGTTTTTTCTAGCGACGAGTTGTACGAGCTGAAACAGTGACATCGCGATGAGTGCTCGTCGTCAGCGGTGGTGCAGTGCTTGTTGTCGTTTGTGTAGTGATGGTTGTTGATGAAGCGGCACATGGAGCGCTGATGTACACAGCACGACTACGAACAGCGGGTTGAGACGAGTTCAGGCCCGTGTGAATCCCGGCGACATAGGATGCCGTATCCAGACCATGGTCATAGTACGGTGGTGGTGGCGCACGAGAATAGACGATTGGTGGTGCCGAACTCGACACGCTCGGAGACGATGACACATACACAGCCGATGGAGAGGTCCTGGGTTCCACACAATACGCCAAAAAAGAGATGACAGCCGCAATGACCACTAGCGTCACAATGACGAGACAAAAGGCTCGAAAGAAAACCTCTCCAAACGAGTCGGCATCCGCAGACGGAATGACTGTGGTCGTTGTCGTAAAAGTCGTTTTTGTGGATGGCATCGATGGTGCTGATGGTGGTTGTTGTTTGTGGACATACACATGATCCAAATGATATTCCACTGCGCACGAATCGCGCAAGATGTAGACATCATTCGGCGATTCATATCCTTCACACGATACCGTCGCATAGCGTACGGTATATTCTTGCGGCACGTTTTGAAACGTACAATCCCACGTAATATCCATGCCATCAAATCCGTCCTTGAGGCACTTGACTGTCGTCACGGCTTTGCTTGCGTCTGCACATGCATCTCCGCCCACACATGACACTTGAGCGATTGAATACTTGCTGCGACGACTTGCCGCGGATTGTCCATTGTTTGTCAAGACGATTGTATTTAGCTGATCGGGATGGATACGATCGACGTACTCTTTAATGTCTTCGACCACAACATGATGACGATACGCTGCTGTCACCGCCGATGCAGTAATTAGAACCAGAAGAAGAAGAATGAGATGCTGCATTGACATTTGTCTTGTTTTTTTTCTCGGTAGCTTACACGACTTGACAAATCTGGAATGTGACACGTCATCCTTTTTTTTGAAAAAAAAATCAAGAGAAAAAAAATCGGAATAGAGAAAAGATTGTTTTATCCCAAGTACAAGAGAAAATCTAAGTCGTAGTTGTTGCAACAGCTGAAGTGGCGAGGTGTCGAGCCGTTTGTTGAGCCATCTTGTCAATTCGTTGCAACGAAGCCGTATTTGCTGGTGTCACAGAAAGGCGATAGTCGTTCGGACTGTATCGAAAATGAATCCCTGGACATCCTGCGGCCAAGAGCTTATAGACTTCGAGAACGGCACGCTTGCTAGCGGGAGTGCATACTGTTTTGTGCCCAGCCCAATCTTGCTTTTGACATGCGGCTGAGCAATATGTGACGGCCGCACAGCTTCCGCATCGTTGAAACAATGGCATTGGTGGTGATGATGATTGGTGTAGTGAACGAAAACGTGTCGCAGTACATCCAATACGCCCACAACAAGACATTTGATGTCGACGGCAAGCATGGAGTTCAAAGAGAATGGCATCGCGTTTTTCAGGGATGGGCTCTGTTATACCGTCGCTTTGTACACAGACATACATATCACCCGCATCGATGCGGCTCTCTATGAGTTTGTTGAACGTTCTTAGCGAGTCGAGATAGATATGCGTTGACGGCGGATACTTGCGATACACCTCACTCGTCGGAATGGCTACATGTACATTATCCATATCAATACATATAATGAAGACCTCATTCAGAAAACAAGCAAACAACAAACCACGTAATGATTCCTTGACGAGTGTCATGGTCGGCATGGTGTCTGAAGCAATCTTGATCAGAGCGGCATCGTCAATCGTTGGATATACCAGATACTCGTCTCGTATCGCATGTATAATCCGGTTAGGAAGACTGCTCCCCATGAAACACTTTTCAAATGCCGTTGTCGGTACTATGTTCAGACACATAGACACACAAGCCATTGAAATCAAATAACATAACATAACGAAACCTGTAGTCATGTCATTGTAACACTTTAGCCAAGCCTCGTTGCAAAGCGTTTGTACACGCATAAAACGATCATGTGCGCACGGATGCAGACGCTTGATTTCTTCAAGAGAACGATGAATACTTGCAACCACATCTGCTTTTTGAGGATCGTGCAATACCGCTTCGGCGGCTGACTTGAACGAACCGTGACGATGCGACGACATGTTCTAACTTTTTTTTCAGTGTTGGAATTGTGAACGCAGTCCTAACCACGATTTTTTTGGATGTTGATTTTTTTTTGATTCGTTTTGTTCCATTATGTGATCATTTTCCAGTGTTATCGGGCCAGCAAAGCGGATGTCTCAGGAAATTACATCCGTCCAAGAATTGGAAACGTGGAACTCTAAACGAGAGACCCAAACAAAGGACAAGGTTGACACGAGCACGGAAAAACTACCAATTGTCGCAGAATGGTTTTACGATCATTGGATGGCATTAATGGAAGGCAAGAAATGGGATGATGCGAAACGCCATCATGATGCAATGGTCCGATTTCACGAGCTGTGTACGCAAGTGTCTCGTAATCATGCACTGGAGGCGATTCGTGCGAATATCATGTATATGAAGATGAGATACTCGGTTGACGCGGATCATGGATGCGTTGCATTTTTTGATCTGCATCCAGAGTGTCTTTCAAAGTATTCCATTGTCAATGGTCTCGTGAAATTGGATAATTAGACTTATATGCGATTGTACGACTGTAGTATATATACATTTATGCAGGCGTCAGCCATTCGTTTTGGATAGCAAGTGCTAAATAGGCATCATAGTTCTGAATTGCCATACGAATCAAGGTTCTTTCATCTGCAGAAAAATTGAATGTCGTCAGTTTCGCTTTCAGTTGATCCAATCCCGTCCATCTGGTTTCGTTATCGGCGGGACATCCCATGCACAGAAACATATGTGCGGGACCATACGTCAATTTGTGGTCTTGAAGGTACATTTTTCCTTTGGGTCCAACACATAATCGAGGGAGCACGGGGACAAGTTTCAAGTACTGACGAGATACTGCTTGTTGAAACAAGGCAGGAAGCTTGGCCGAGTCCCTGAATTCGACGTCTTCCAGAACACGCTCGAATGTCCAGACATGGATCTTGCTCTCCTCTTTGGCACTCAAGTCTCGTCCATTGTGCAGAAACATGACCATGTCATTGTCCAAGACATCACCACTGTCCGGCCACGAGACGACAAATTGCATGTCCACCTGGTTAGACTTGAGCACTTGCTCTTTCGGGTCCATGGTTTTCTCGGTAGTGATAATAGGGGCGAGGGGAATAACGTCATCGAGACGGATTTTGCCTCGCTGCCATGCACAGTATATCAAATGGACAAGCTTCGCGGGCGATTCGTTTTTGCAGGCCATCCAAAATTTCTCAAGCGACCAATCGAATCGATCACAGCACCCCAACACGATTTCGTCACGATTATACCCCGAGTTGTTTGGATAATAAAACCATAGCTTGGAATTTGCCAACGGATCAACATTGATTTTGCAGACGGTCAAGCATCCTGTATGGATTGCGTGGTTTAACGGTTGACATCCCAATCCCGAAGAAGCAAGAGCGGCATCCAATTTCCATGATGCACCGTCTTCAATCTTGCCGGGTGCACATCCAAAACGAATATACATACGTAATGAACATAAGTCGGGTCGATTACCAAAATCGGCTTCATCCGCGATGCAAGCACCGAGTGCCGTGACTTGGAAATGGACACTCAATCGCACGGCTTGTTTCATGTCTGGAGTGCGGTTTTCATCTTTGGTTGTTTTATCAGCGGCCGCTGAGACTTTGACGACGGATGCAGTGACAGCGACCTCCTTGTTCTTGTCCTGCATTGTCACTGACAATGAAGTCGAGTGAGAAAAAAAATGCTAATAATTGGTGGGATGAAAAAACGAAACAATGTATATGAAAAAGCGTCTCTTCTGATGGTTAACCCCATCAGACTCACGATCATCCATGTTTTGGGTCGTGCCGTTTCTAGTCTTGATCCTCTGCGTCATTGCAGTCATCATGGGGATTCTCCTCATGGTGGTTTTCGTTGCACGTGACAAGTTGGAAACTCACGTCTTGTTTCAGCCGATATTGGATACACCCGTGAAATGGACGTCTCCGCCCTTGGTCTTGCCATCTGGCGGTCTCTTGTACACGATGCAAGGCAGTGATGCGCCATGCCGTACGGTGTTGCTGTTGAAAGGCAATGCAGGAAATGCAGATACCGTTTATGAATTGGTCAGCAGCATGTTGACGGAAGCTCGACGCGTCGGGTTGAATGTCACTCTGCGCGTGCTCGAATATCGTGGTTTCGGCGCCGCAGTGGGGTCTCCCTCCACGGGCGGTGTTGTACAAGATGCACGCGAAGCATGGGATGCCATGTCGCCAGAAGAGCGCTCGACGGCCGTCATCATGGGCGTATCTTTGGGTGGCGGTGTGCTCGGCCAATTGTTGTTGTCATCCGACATTTGCCCTGCGCAAGCCGTGTTTATCAATACATTTTCATCGCTTGGAGAGGCCGCATCCGAGTTGACACGCATCTCATGGATCGGGTCGATGATTACGCCATGGAACACGCGCGAAGGCTTGAAGGCCTATGCCGCGAGGTGTCCGAATGCACGCATTCTCATTGTCAATGCCAAGGACGATGGTTTGTTTTCACCGCAACACGCCAATCGCTTGTCGGAATGTGTGACGGGGCATCCAAATGTGCAATGCATCGAATTGCCATCGGGTGGTCATGTCGGCAGTGTCATGCAGCATTTTGGATTGTGGGCAAAACATGTCATTCCCTGCTCTCCTCCATCCGAGTCCGTCGTATGATGGTACCGTATGATCATAAATAAAATGATTTATAAACAAATGAATTATACTCTATTATTGGGTTGAGCTAGTGGTGGCGGAGGCAGAGGTGGACCAAAGGTTCGACACGCCTGGCACAAATCAGGATTGTAGATGATGGCAAGATTCGCACAATCTGGACACACGAAATTCTGTTCGCCTATCCAATGATTGCATTTTCGATGCCGGGGTGCGTGTAACGCGATGCCAGGACCCATCCATCGACCACAACCGACGATATGTTTCGACTCGACTTTTTCCGGGGAAAAGGCATTCTGCAACTCTTTCAAAGAGAACAATGCATTCCTATTTTTCGTGGCGTTCGATTCCCATCCACAACCATGCTTCGACCAGGTACACATTGCCATTTGTGGGGGCATATCGCTGGCGTAGCCACACTTGTTCACCACAAACTCCAACAAATCATGGGACAGTAGAAAATCTTCGGTGGTCTTGCTTTTTACCACGACGACATCTTGTGTCGTAACAACGGGGCTTCGAAGATATGCTCGTTCCATTGTTCCCAAAAGAACAATGCGACTGCGGAAAGCCGTTTCGAACGCACACTGATAAAATCGACCCCCAGGATATACAGTCAATTGAAGCCAACCATTGTACATGTCAGGGACTTCGAGTGCACTTTCGGAACTCCACTGCCGGTACAGTGATGCACGGAAATCACATCCCATACTTGATGATGACGATGATGACGAGGACGAAGGATGATGCATGTGGACCGGTGTACATGTTCCGCCACCGACATGATGATGCTGCTCCAAAAATATGTGCAACGGAATTGCATCATCGGAAAAGGCAAGGTTCAAGTCCCCAATCGTCCAATGCAGGCAAAACTGGGCTCCAGCTTTTACACGTGTCAGCCACATGAGATGCGATCGAGCCACCCGGATCAGTCGTTCATAGGCCAATCGACTCGGATTCGTGGAGGGAAGAAGAAGGAGAGACCTATCTTTTCCAGTATGGGTTAAACCTCCGTATTGGCGCAGTTGATACCGCACCAACAATTGATTCACGCAGTGTTCATCAACGGTTGCCTCTTGGGCGAGATTGGTTTGGACATGATGCACGGGAGCTGGGTAGCGGGTATACCAAGACGGGAGCCCATCTTCTTCACCCACGCCAACAATTGAAAAGGATGCGACGTCCATCTCCATATCGTCAATGTCGAATTTTGAATGTTGTACAAGGGGTGGATGCCATGTATTTCGGATGCAGGAAGACGATGACGACGATGATGATGATGACGATATGTCAGAGGGATAATACTTGGGATCTCGGGCATGCCATTCGAGAGTTGGTACGAATGCATGGCCGTCGGCAAGATCATACCATACCAGCTCTCGACTGCACGATAGGTACATGGCTTTCAGTTGTGTACGCCATGATCGGATTTGTGAAAACTCTCGCCATTGAGAGTCAATCCATGCCGTAATGTGATCGTGCTCAAATGGCAAAGTCGATCTCCGTCGCCAAAAGGCACGGGCTGCTTGCCACCACCATCGATCACTCTTGTCATCGACGATCGCTTTCCATGCTTTACATACGCGACCAAGCATCAGTACGCCCCGAGGATTGTACTCTCCGAACAATAATCCCGCACATGTAAACAAGAGGTCGACACTTGCATCACGTCCAAGAAGGTCAAACAATCGTCCCGGCGCATGGTACTGTCTTTTCCAAGGACGCACCGCCCGATCATAACCGCCGTCTGTTGGTACGGATCGCGATCGTTTGGTGCCGCGCTTTTCAGTTGCAGATGACGACGACGATGTTGATGATGCCATTTTTTGAAATGAATAATGCCTAAAAGAAGGTGTTTACCAGCGTTTTTTTTGCTGATTATTTGTTCAGAACAAGGAAAAATCATTTCTCAAGAAAATCAACACCTCAACATGTCATCCAACGGGAACAACAAGGAATGGGAAGATGGCAAGATTATTCACCGATTTGTACATGACGGTCAAGACGGATTTCGCGAAGCGCAGAGCAAGGGCGCATGGGATGTGGCATATGTTCACAGTCCATGTCTGGATGGTGCAATGGCCCGTCTTTTGACGAATGCGTCAGGCGCATGTGGCCGGTTTTTGCCATTTGATTATCGGGCCGAGACATCCCCGTTCAACAAGATTGATTATCAAGGCAAACGTGTGTTGTTATTGGACATTTGTCCAAAAGTCGAGTGGTTGACACCGCTCGTTGAAGCCGCGCAAACCGTGTTTGTCCTTGATCACCATCCGACGGCAGAAGCCATTTGTCTTGCACTTGCCAATCGATTTGGTCCATCACGATTTCAATTTTATTTGGACTTGACCGAAGCAAAATCGGCCGCTGCGCTTGCTTATGACCTGTTTTGTCAGCACGACATGTCGTTGCCTGCGTCATCGACAAGTTCTATGCTGGAGAAAGATTGTCCGGTCAGTGTGACGGTATCGGCAGATGCGTGTTCGAAGCGATTTGCTTGTACACTGTCGTACCCAAACATGTTGCGCATTGTGAATGCCAATGACACGGGTAATTTTCATGCACTGAGTGATGATGATGAATACGTTCACAATGCGCTCGGTGACATGCTCGTGGACCGACCGCTGGACATGCCCCAATATCAATGCATCGAATTCGAACACACGAAAATGTGTGAAATTGGCAAGGTATTGCGTGAGCCTTGGGATGCAAAGGTGCAAACGTTTCTTCCTTCACTTGTCGTCCAGCCATACACTGTCGACGGGAAGACGTACAAGGTCGCCTATGTGCGTGTCGACAGTGCCAAGTTTTCCAATTCGGTTGCCAAGATTGTCTTTCGTGATCCCAAGACGAAGGACGTGGATTTCTTGGCGTGTCATTCACACCCGTCGTTTCTGAGTCCGCCTCGAACGAATTTTTCCTTGCGTCGTCCTGCGCACTCGCGCGTCGATCTCGCTGGATTCGCTCGTCGGGTTGCCAATGGCGGCGGACATAAAGGTGCTGCTGGGATTGATGTTCCTGGATCCATTAGTTGCCTTCCTCCAGCTCAGCCGCTTTCTCTCTAGATTCTAGTTTTCTGATTCTTAGATCTATTTCCAATACAAGAAAAAGCGCTTTTTCGTGGACATGTACATTGCACGTGGACATGTACATTGCACTAGAACGAGAATGGAATACCGCAATAGGAAATAGACATGCTCACAGACGGTTCGAGCAACATATACTCGCCAGTGGATGATACGGTGGTCGTCACAGCCGTAGGCGGTGGTACAACCAATGGCTCAGTTGCGGTCGCTGATGATGTGGCCGCGGCAACAACACCTGGTACGTTCCCGCTCGTACTTGTTGCCGATTTGACAGTCACTTGATACCACATACCAGATACGATTCGGATGAGCCATCGATATTCTCGTTGGACAGCTCGTGTATACATCCCAATGTTGGAAACAACCGCACTTTCAACCATCTTTTCCCAGTTGGTCAGTTTGCGACTCTTTTCAGCAAAATACCGATCCACTTGAGTTTTACACCAGGCAAATGTTGCATCCTTGCCCTTTTCGATTTGGTGGGCAAGTGCCACTGGACGTATGATTACCGAGCTGCTATCCTCTTCTTCGGGACGTTTCCACATGCCATTTGTTTTGGTCTCGACAATTTGAAACGGGACAATGTCCAAAGACACGTGTGTGGCCAAATGAGGCGGCTTGGACAAACGAGTGACTTGGATATCGGACCCAACTTTGTGTTCAGAATCACCCATTTTCGGGTGCAAGTGCTCCCGTTGGAATTTCGACAACCCAATTGCACCGTCCACGACAAGGGGATGCATATCGACCAGTGCTTCCAACGACGCTACACTGTCTCCTTCCTTTTTAGACGATGATGTTGTCAGACGAACCCAATCTCCAGACTTGAAGTGCTTGCACGAATTATTAACGTAGACCCGACCGGTATAGGCCAAGTCATTCACGGGTTGCACTTGTACGATAAAGTGTACAGAAGCGGGGACGTCGTGTTCCGACGAACTCGAAACACTTGGCGATTCCAGTGGAGATCCAACATGCTTGGCGTCGGTTTGCAGGTCCAGTTCGCATTCGGCAACGACTGGGGCCCGTGCGACCGCAGGTGCTTCCGCTGCGGCCACTTGTTTGCCAATGGGAACTGGTGCTGCGCCGGCGACACGAGGTGCAATAGCTGCTGCTGCCGCTGCCGCCATATCGAGACGACACGAGATGAGATGAGTAATGAACTGACCGATAAAAACAGACTCGGTCAAGGTTTATCAACGGAAAAAATGGATGTTGGATTCAAAGATGAATCAAAAGATTTATTGGATGCATGCATGACGAGTGCGAAACTGACAGGACGGACACATGAATAAAAAATCGCCTTTAAAAAGCGAGTCAAAAAGCGATTCGATCCTTGTATCCGTTTTATCGCAATAGCGACAGATATCGGCTCGTCTGTTTCTAAACCACCATCCGATGCGCCGTTCCAGTGCAATGCGAAGAGGCGACAAGGTTCGCAAATTGACAGGCCAATGCCAAGGATGATCAGTCCCTGCCACTTTTATGTATTCCGATGCGAGGTTGTGTAAACACTGGGCGGTTTCAGGTGGATCATCAGCAAATGCGGATTCGGCGCGTTCAATCATTTTCTCTGCAGTTAGACCTGCTATTGCATACACGTACAGTCCTCCATACATGGCCGACTGGCGAACCACCACCTTGCGTTCGCGTGGCAACATGAGGAACCCCAATTTGCTTAGCTCGACATCGTCCTTTTGATGTGAATAAGATGTGCGAGAATCCATGCAAAAGGCAGTTTCTTCACTGTAAACGACTCGATTTGCCGTGTAGCGGACTTGTGTGAGTGGACAAGGAATGTGTTCCCATGTGGTACGAGATTCTCGACCGGGTAGGACGATTGACACTTGGACACATGAAAAGCGTTGCAAGTCGATGCGTGGGATGGGGTTTGTATACCGCACATGAAGCGCCTGAAAGGCTTGTAGTTTTTCAGACGATAATTCTTGCTCCATAGTGACCGTTGTGTCCTTCATGTAGTCTTCTACAATACATCTGGTGCGTTCGCGTTGCGTCTTCAAAACTTCATTTGTCATGCCGGTACTAAAATCAAGCTCGAGTTGCATGTCGAGTGTCGTCTCTTTCGGTTCAATGGTTGGAGTCAGTGCACAAAGCACAAACACGCCCGTCAAGCTCGTCCCGCTTGCAACCAAGGCCGCGTCCAGCGCCTTGACATTTACCCCTTTTGACACGAGTCGACGATGGATTGCATCACATTCTATGTCTTCAATCGATTCGATCCACAAGGCAAGACACTGTCCGGCTTGACGGATCTTGGCTCGTTCAACAAATCCGAAATACGAACAAATTACGTTTCGTACATCACGATACAGTCCAAAGGAATCCACGACATTTTCAGCCATTGGAGATTTTGAATGCAGAAAAAAACAAGAGAGGAGTTTTTTTATGATATCGACACGTTGTTGTTGCACACGACAATGTTCAACAATGGCGCGAGTCGTGTCAAGTCTGTAAACACACTTGTGGGAACGTTCGACACTTGTGCACATCGAGAGAATGTGCGCGACACCATCTCCCATCGAACACTGTCTGTCATGAATTGTGCAAGCCATGGCGGTTCTGAATATTCCGGCTCGTCTCCACAACATTTCGCACCCCGTTGGTTATAAAACATGCACTGTAAGGATTCGACCAGGTTCATGGCAATCTGCCGTTCATCGACACATTCTGCGTACTGTACAACGATTGTAGCAAGTGGACGATAGATCGAGGTGGATTGCATCACGGATGCACACATTTGCTTCTCCTCGGCGATACATCGATCCGATAATAAAGCACAAAGATCGATTGCTGTCAAGGCAATGACTCCGCTCGTGTCATTTGTGTGGGCACCAAGAGATGACACCATAAATTGACACGGACCCGATACCAAACTCAATTGTGCATCACACGCAAATAAAACGGCATTTGAAGGGATCACCAAGTTCGCAGCATTGATGGTGGTGGCAGCGGCGGCGGGAGTGTTGATCGCTGGAAGCGCAAGCGCCAGAATTTCGTGTGGATGGACGCTTGGGTCGCCTCCATTTGTTGGCATTATCAAGTGAGCAAACACATGATCGATCAAGGACGTGATCCACACATGTGCATGTTGACACTGCACATGACGGTCGCAAGCAGTTCGAATCAAGTGCACGTGTCGGGTGATTGCATCGAGACCGCACAGAGTTGTGATGCAAGGTATCTTGCCTCGTCGATCGTGTTCCCGTGTACACAGCTCACCGCCTGCAGCTGCCAGAAGACAGGGTAGATCGTGAATGAAGCTGGAACCGCTCACACGCACGAGACATTCAATGGCAAGTGCCCGCGTGGATGATGATGATGATGTAGATGTCCGTATGTCGTTGTCGAGCGACAGTTGAATGACTGCACGTGCCACGTTGGCGATTCGCATGTCACCCGAGGACACCGTCGTTTCAGTTTTAGTGCTTGGCGATGGATGAGCCCATTGTGGAGCATCGGAACAAAACGGGTGTCGGGTATGCATGCATGAACCAGCGCATTTTTGAGAAGTTGATTTCTCATGGTCCTTCTCGAGATGGCGAACAAGCACGCGTAGCAAGGTGGCGTCCGCAACGTATTGATTTCTACCATGTGAACGTTTCAAACTCGTCCGATCAATGACATGACACCGTAGCAGTTTGTGCTCCAAGTCGTTCAAGCCAGCGGATTGAAGAATGTCATCCAGATCCGAGTGACTTGGTACCTCGCGTTCTTGTTTCTTGAATCCGGAGCGTTTGGGTGGCCCAAGGCCCAATAGCCGTTCGAGGCCGTCAAATGGAGGAAAATCCGACAATGATGGATACTCCATGTTGGTCGTTTTCGGTGCGTCAGGAAGAGTCGTATTGTGTTTCTGGATGCGAAAGGCATCATCAATGCGCCGGACAGCCAGGCACAATGTCATGCATCGTTGACGCCAATCATGATCTGCCGATGAATTGTCCCTCGTGTCTGCACAAACTACACACTCGTCGCATCGACCACAAATGCACCGTGCCTTGGGTTCCGAGTCTTGTTTGGTCAGACCGCGGGGTGGATATGGGGTGTGACATTTGTAGCACATGGGGACATCTTCGTATCTGTATCCGAAATCATCTACTTGTGGATCATCCGTTTCCGCCATTTGCTTGCTAGCTTGTGAGGTTGGTTGAATTATCATCACACAAAGAAAGAAAAAAATAGAACGAACCAATTTACACTAGACACGTTTTCGAATCCATCCACCTCGACCACGCCAGCCTCGGCTCATTGTACGAGTCTCAGTGGCTGATAGAGGAGTGACGTGATGGAGAGGAAGAGGAATGAACCCACCGACAATCGTTGTATCCAATGGGTCGGCGTGATACCTTGCAAGAGACAAGAGAGTATTGTCCGGCGTGGTAAACCACATGCAATGCGTCCAATAGTCGACTTTCTCATGTGTTTCCTTGATAGATTCGGCTTTTACGCACATGGATTGGGCCGATTCCATGCGCATACAAATGTTTGGAGATGCGGGTGAAATGACTGCATGAACGACAATTTGATTGTCTTTTGTGGCTTGGGTAGCATCTTTTTCAAATCGGTGCCACGCTTGTTTCACAATGTCGGGTTGCAATGCCATGATGGGTGAAAGGAGCAGGACATGCAAGCGCAGAGCAAGATACAAGCGATACGTCGCCGAACGGGCTGCACTGGTCATCGAAAAACATTCATGGGTCAGGTTTGTTGCAATGGCTGCTGCCGACATGACGACAGTGTTATCACCAGCAGCAGCCGCACCGCCATGGGGGAGCACGAAAAAAGCACATGAACGCGGATTGGCAGCGTATTGTTTACCGGCTGGCAATACCTTGTTGCGATAAAACGCAACGCGTTCATCGATCAAGACGCGAGCGACTATGCGGTGCTCCGGCGGCCCGTATTCCGCGTGGTACGGGCATCCAGCTCCTGGTTCAGTGTGAATCGTGTGGACTTGCAAGGGGTAGTCGTGTTCGTGATTGTGTGCATTGCATCGAAACCAGGGTTCCACTATTTGATCCATGCGAAGCGTCTCAGCATCAATGCCCATTTTAGCACATCGTGTTCTATCCATGCTCTTCCACATGCCTTCACACGCATCCTTGAACATGGATGCACGTCCGCCCGCAGATCCAGATGATGATGAAGACGGTGGATCGCTCTCCTCCACAGGGAGGGAATCGACAAATGACGACTTGTACGCAGCTACAGTACGGCGTTTGATTGGCCGCTTCTTGTCCTCGTCCTCGTCCTCTTCGTCGTCAGCATCAACGGGCAGCTTGTTCATCATTGCAAACAGAACTTATTCTACTTGTCTAGAAAGGAATTGAACATACGAAAAAGATTGTAAACAACACTAGCGCATACAAACTAAACATGCCGTCATATTATCGGTTGACGATGGATTGCTTGCAGCAAACGCCAGCAGTTGTGAGCAAGCAAATTGCGGTCCCATGACGAGTGTATTGGGTTGAAACGTGATCATTTCATAGGCGGTACCGTTGCTTGTGTCGACGATATACGTCGTCATGCTCAACTCCGGGTCTGTGGGAGTTGTGCCGGAGACAAGGTGACTGCACGAGGGCCGTCCATTGGCAAATCGAGAAAATCGAACGCCGTCAGCAAGTCGAACGTGGGGGACAGTGACGTGACACGACGCGCCTTGGGGCCGCACCGCCAGACTCTGGGACACGATTGTCGCGGCCTGGGCATTCGTCATGACCACGTCGTCCACGACTCCATCAGACACGAGAAGCAACATGTCGCCTCGATCCATGCGGATGCGTTGAACGTCGGGAATGGCTGTCAATATCCATGGTTCAGGCTGTTCAGACTGTACAAGTGATGTCGTTTTGACCTCCGGTGTTGATGTCAAGGGTTTCAATCCCTTTTTATAATCGCCGAATGCGCGGGACAAGTTGATGCTTTCATTGACATAGCCAAGGAAATCGACTTGTCCGCCAGCATCGGTGATGCGTTTCAGTTCTGCTGGTTGGAGCGGGTCATGGTCCACTGTTGCCTTGATGCATTGTCCATCTCGAATCACCAAGGCACGCGAATCACCGACGTGACAAATGATTGCATCCCACCTTTTTTATGACGCCCGCCATTATGTTATCAAAAGACAGAAGCAGAAGCAAACAAGCACGATACAGACCCCGCAAGTGGAGACGAACGAAGTGGTCGAATGAATGCAATCACCGCCGTCGATCCGGCTTCACAGTCTCGAAACAGTTTTTGATCGAGATTGACAAAGAGACGTTGGATGCAATCGTCCTTGTCTAAATCGCCGCCGAGCGCGTCCAATTCCAGATGCAACACTCGAGACAATTTCTCCGAAACGTCTGCACTGCCACCATGACCGTCGTAGACGGCAACGCAGACCGTGTCGGGATGTTTGGGCAGATTCATTTGCACGGTGAAACGATCTTCTTGAGACCCACGACGTGGACTTTGGCCAAGACTTGACACGACGCCAATTGTCATGTGGGGAATCGAGTCGATCGTCAAGGATGCATCATGCGTCACGCATTTCTTGATCATCTCGCGGTCACTCATCGTGAGTCTTGAACAACTGAAAAAAAAATTTGACAAATTGAATTTTTTTTGTCAATATAACGTTTCCAACATCCAAAAGTTGTATTGTCTTGTATTGATTCATTTCACTTGCAATGTCTCACAAGCAGAAATCAGCAATGTCAGTGCCAACGCCAACACCATCGCGAACCGAGGTTTTGGTTCCAGCCGTCTCGACGAATTGATATTGACTGCACCGTGACCCCATGTAGATGCTCTCTCGGGGTGTGTATGCCAATCACGATGCCGAGGCGAGCGTATTTTATCAAGACTACCGCAAGAATGTGGGCGAAGAAAATTGGGCGGCCCTAATGCAGATCTTGGATAGACCGTCACCATTCAGTCCTGTATGTATATGTCTGTTTTGATTGTGAACCTGATTGACTTGCTCTAGACGACGACTGCGCCGGCAGCAGCTCCAGCTGCATCAACACATGTGAAAGCGAAATGTACCGATTTTGTGCCAAGTTTCGACTTGAGCACGTATTTACCATCGATTCTCAAGCACGATGGTACCCGCTCGTTCGAATCTGTCGTCTTGAATGCGGGACAAGTCAATCACTTGCTCGATGACATGGTCCGAACCGATCCATTCCTCGGTCGGCTTCTCAATTCCTTGTGTCAACGTGCACAAACGAATCCGGATTCACAAGAAACGGACATTCGGGTGATGGATGATCGGACGAATGCCTTGTTCCGAAAAGTCGACGGCCTTTTGATTGTGCACATTTGTGACGCCAAAGGGCGCCCTCAAGCTGTTCGTCGACATACGCCTCATCATCACGGTGATGATGCCGTATGGGTGTCGGTAGGATCTGGAGAGCCCGTCAGCAAGAATCCCTTGTATATCCATCCGATTACTGAACGTGTCCATATGTCGGCCGATGGACATGATCGACACGGGATGAATGAGTGTGTACCTGAAGACGTGGGACGTCTCGTGTTTCAATATGGATACGAATATTTACGAGGCTTTGCCGATCCCGAGTCGGCATTGTATGTGGACATTCCCACTGTGCAAGCATGTCTGTCGCGTCTTGTTCCATCTGTTTCCGGACGGCAACCCGTTGTAGATTAGTCATAGAATGTACTAGCAAACCATAAATCTTTCATTTTGGATTATATAAAAGTAATCAATCGGCCTTTAATACAGAAGAAACATGAAGGATTCGGCTCCACTGTGGGCATATGCCCTTTTAATCATCGGCCTCTTGATTCTCCTGATCATCATTGCGATTGTACTCGTTTACACCTCTCACCAGTCTGCAAAAGTGGATGATTGTGAATTCTCCAGCGGCGGTGAAGAAGAGGAATACGACGGTTCATGTACGACATCAAGTTACAGTAGCGACAGTGACCAAACCCCATTCGCGTGCACGACTGTCTGTCCGACGGGAGCGACCGGAACCAACGGTGGTGCAGGTGTAGATGGAAGCACGGGTGCTACGGGAAGCACCGGAACGCCGGGAACGGCATCCAACACGGGTGCGACCGGCGGTCTCGGCTCCATCGGTTTCACAGGTTTCACCGGACTCCAAGGCATTGCTGGATTAGCAGCAAACACGGGCAGTACCAGCGGGACGGGTTCAAGCGGCGCCACCGGACCCATGTCCACCGGTGCAACCGGAACGACTGGAGGCACCGGCGGAACCGGAGGCAGCGGAAGGACAGGAAGTACCGGCGGAACCGGAGCGTCTGGTGCAACCGGGCCCATGGTGACAGGATCGACTGGCTCGACAGGTGATCCAGGATTGCCAGGGGTGACAGGACCAACCGGCGCATCGGTTGGATTCTCGGTGAGTTTTAGTTCCGATCAGACGGTTGGTAGTATCCGATTTCTCGGGCAAGGCAACCAAAGCAATTCCTTTAACGACACATGTATCGTCTTTCCGACGCCTATTACGGTCACCGCCATGTACACATCGCTGCGCGGTGTTCCGACAACCAGCAACGTCACCTTTACGTTGTACGCCAACGGCGCTCCAACCGCCGCCACGAATACAATCCTCGTTGGCGACGTGTGTGAAAGCACGTTTACGCCTGTAGTCATCAGCAATCCCATGTGCAATCTTTTGGCAATGCAGGTGAACCCGGGCGCAGGCAACACACAGGCTGTAGCGACTATCTTTCTCACCACTTAGTTAGTTAGAACTGATAGATAATACATTGATGAATTTAAAGCGATCGACAGTGTCCACCACGCGTTATTCCCACTATCATGAAGCCGTTGCTCCGCCCCGCCGTCACGGAGCTAGGAGAAAAAACAAGATAAGCACGCTTGACAACAGCTTTGAAAAATGGGGGGTTTTCCTTTGTGGGCATGCGGTCTATTGATCCTCTTTCTGTTCATCATCTTGATCATCATCATTACCGTCCTCGTTTGTGCACATGGCAATTCATGTGGAGAGGAAGTTTGTGTTGTCGACGATGATTGCTGTGAACCGCCAGAAGCAGGTTGCGAATTCTCAAGCGGTGAAGAAGGTGAACAAGATGAATCTTGGTCACCGTCTTCGAGCGATGATCGGCCGGCGCCGCCGTGCACAACAGTTTGTCCAACGGGCGCGACCGGAGCGAACGGTATTCCCGGCACGGCGACCAACACGGGTGCAACCGGAGGTCTCGGTGGTACGGGCGGAACGGGAAGCACCGGTACGCCTGGTGCGGCCTCCAATACGGGCGCCACCGGAGGTACCGGTCAAGGCGGAACACCGGGCGGAACAGGTGGCACCGGCAGCCGTGGTGCAACTGGTGCCGCCGGCGCTGGTGTCACGTTTGCACCCGAATTTGCTGCCTTTTTCGGTATGCCTGCTGGACCCGGCAATCCAGGAAGCAACGACTATCCTGCGCCGATGCAGATTAGTTTTGATCCACCGTCCATTGCCGGGACATCGGCCCTGAATTTCCCACGCGTCTCTGCGCCGGCAGTCGGTGGCATTGCCATCAATAATCCCGGTGCAGCTCAAACCAACAATACCGAATTCATTCTTCCATCGGTTGGTGTGTACAAGGTGCATTGGCACGTGAGTGTGGATGAAGCAGGACAAATGTCGTTGTTCATCAATACCGCGCCGACGCCAGGGGGAGGCGGCACGTTTGTTCAAGTCACAGTTGCGAGTGGATCCCCGAGCAATGTCGGCCGTGCAACCGGAACGAATGCAATTGCAGGAGATGTCGTGTTTTCCAACACAGTGGCTGGATCCGTCATTCAGGTCCGCAACTATTCCAGTCCTGCGGCCTTGACCATTACACCTGTACCGGGTGGAACCCAGGCACAAGCTGCTGTTTTGATCATTGAACGTAAAGCCTAGTTCACACATATTACATGTTTTGTTTTTATAAATTGTACGGGTTGGCTAATCGGGAGATGATGATGATGAGCCGTTACGGCGAGCTGCATGCAAGTCCTTGTACATGGATCGGACGACAGTCGTCACGACGCATGCGGCAAGAGAAACGGCCATTACGGTGACAACTGGACTGATGGTCGTCGTTGTTTCGACATTGGGATTGGCCTGGTAACCGGTCTTGATGCTCACCGTTTTCGTTACAACAAGGCCCATCGTGTGAAATGAATAATGAATGAGAGAGAGGCAAAGAAAAAAATGGGCTAGAAAAAACACACGAGACATGAAACACCATCCGATATCATGCGTTCAGAACGACATGCATCCTGTAGCCACGCTCGTTGGTATCCATCGTCATAGGCACGGCCGATTCCAATCCATAAACAGGTTTCGGTCTGCGTCGGAGGCGGATAATTGATGAGAATGCGTGTCATGGCATGTAAATCTTGTGCAAGATGGATGCGGACAATGCGTTTTGTTTCGTGTGTGATGCACTCACCGGGTGTCAAGATGGTGTCATCATTGTCCACGTGAATTGCGGTTTTATGCGTATTCAACCAGAATGTACACACCATGGTCTCGTCAAGGCGCTTGTCGCGCGTGAAATCGTACTGCATTTGCAACAAGCGATTGTGCACGCTTTGTTCCTCGTCCGTTCCATAAACAATGCCGTGCAAGTGACATCCACGTGCCAAGTGCCACTTGGAAACAATCGCTCGATACGGACGTTGACACGTGGGACAATAAAATTGGAATTCACGTTCGTCCATTGACGATATGTCCTCTGCGCAAACGCTCGGCGGTAAAGACGATCTATCCAAACATTTGGCTCCATCGGGATGACGCACACAAAACCGTTCACTCAACGGACCAAGAGACCTGACAGATGAGGATGCAGCCGCGGCCACGCACATGCGATACACGACGCTTGCCGCTGTTGGTTGATGATTGGGCCGATCGGCAACAATCGACAAGGCCGTGTCAAGTCGGAGTTCTTGTTCTTGTTGTTGCTTCGGCATTGGTGTCAAGATGGAATTGTGACGGATTCCGCGAAAGACGACGATCGAGGGTGTAATAGATGAAAGCTGATCAGGCATGAACCATTCCGTTTTCAATTGTAAATGGAAATAGTCGGCATGATAGCTCGTCTTGCTTTGACCAATGGTCGTTGCGAACCACACCAATGTGTCGTCACTTGGACATGCTGACACGGCCTGCATAAATGCAGAGATGATGGCTGATGCATGGTCACTTGCTGCAGTCGTGAATCGTAAAATGTGAACATGTGAGACATGACAGGCTTCAAACAGGGTGCGCGTGCGTTTGAGGGCGACACTGAAAAAGGCATTGGGAAGATGATCCATTTCCATGACAATCGGGCGTTGTGTGTCGTGTGCTGGAACATAATGCTGAATGCGTAACAATGGTTGTCGAAACGATACATTGACATGACATGGGATTTGTTGGCTTTGCAATGCCACACAAACGGGAGTGAATTTAGCACGCTTGACAGGAGATGTCCATGAAAGGTTCGGCAACTCGACGACCAGTTTCTGAGGCTTCCCTCCTGCAGTCCTTGCCGTCTGGACAAGGACCGGTGGTGGGGAAAGTGGTGCTTCTTTGTTGGACTCGATGCCAAGAATGCGGTTCACGGATTGTACGGCTGCTGGTGACAAGGTATATTCCTTTTGCCATGATTTGCACACGTCTTGAATGGACGTGTTGACCGTGTCATCATCATCATCCACGATATTGGCCGCCAGCCAGGCCAATCGTTGTTCAATGTCGGCTTGTTCATGCATCCGACGTCGTTTCGCCGGAGAGACAGTCGCGACATCATTGGACTCGGATTCTTTACGTTTTCGATCCGACCGGCTCATTCACAATGACGACTTTATTCTTGTTATGCACATACGGACCGAAAAGATTCGATCCAGAAAAAAAGGTAACCTGTGTACTGCAGTGTGTGCACATGATGGAGGAATCGGGGGCGTATAAACGATTGCGCGCGTTTGTTCGCATGCATGCAGTACCAAGGGCCGGTGGTGCAACTCGACGACGTTCGCTGGCGACAACGTCTGTTTTGACCAAGGCACAGAAACGCGCCGTGATACGGGACGTGGATGCTTTAGTGGGTCTTGGACAAGAACGTGTGGCGGAAATTCAAAAGACGACGGATCAAATCGCGACGCAAACCGAGAAAACCGACCGTCTTGTCCAAAAGACTGCCAAGGCGATTCTTGCCAAGCAACCGACCATGGCGGGTGACCAAAAAGCCATACCGCTGCCGACGTCCAAGGAGAGTGCAGAACTTTCACGACTGGATAATGCGAGTCGCGCTTACAACGTTGCATTCAAGGCAATCGAGGCGCAATTGGCCAAGGCCGTGTCATTGGACGAGACATTGAGACTAATCAAAGAGTTGCAAGCACTCGAAGATCGCAACCAATCGGCCTTGCAGCGATTTTGGAAATTCGTCACGTCGCGAGAATTCTTGATTCCATTGGGAGTGACGGCCGCCGCGGCCGCGTTGTTGTTCGGGTATGCGCAAGCCACAAATTCGACAGCCAACTTGGTTGAAAAAGTCGGAGGCACTGTTGAAAAAGCCGGCGTTCTCATTGAGAAGACCGGAGATGCCGTTGTCAAGGGTGGCAATACATCGGCACAAGTTTCCAAAGTCCTTCTCATCTTTGGAGGTGCTGTATGTGCACCGTTTCTTGGGCCCATTTGCGCAGCTCTTACCGTGTCGGGCCTGGCAATCAATCGGTTGGGTGGGGACGGAGTGGTACCCACGTCAACGACGACATCATACGCCAATCGGCCCTTGCCTGCGATTCCTGCGTCTGCTACCTCACGACCGCCGTCATCATCCGTGATGAAACCTTTGCCAGCGCCTCCGCGACCGCCGCGAGAACCGGCCGACATTGTCGCGTGTGCCACTCGTCATGCGAATTGGATTCGCTCGAATCCCGCGCATCCGGTTGCACGACAACGATTGCTTTCAACGACTCTCGCTCAAAGTGACGAAATTGTTCGCGTTGGACGAATTACTCGTGAGATCTTGTTGACCATAATCCGTCGGGTGGATGATATGAAGCGTTTGGAAAACTCGATGTCTGTGGGTGATTTCTCGTACTTATTGAACGTGTGGCGGCAGTTTGCAGAGTTTATTGTTCAGAACATGACTACTGTGTTGGAGAAGCATGAGTTTGCGGGTAAACCCGTTTGCTATGCGGAAGAATTGAATGACATGGTGGGTGTTTGGAAACGGCGGCTCGAAGTTTTGGAGGAAGACTATAAATGTCTGCAAAAATCATGGTTCTGCGGGGCACCATGCGAACGGCGTCGCGTCCAAGACTATGTGAGTCGTGAATTCAAGGGATCCTGTCGATCTCGGAAGTTTCCAAAATCTCCATTGCCCGGTTCGTCTCCGTGAATAAAGGCATTTGCATGTTATTGATCTGTACATATACGAGCTAGAGAGAAATGCGAATGCCAAAAGGCCGGGATACTAATCGATTCCAAAAGCCGCGTGAATCGGCCACAATTTCCTCTGGATACGGAATGTAGCCCTCTTCATTGAGACGCTGAATAAACAGACGACCGTATCCACGGCGTCTCCATCGCGGCAGAATTTCAAACATGAAAATGGCTCCATCGTCTTTTACCACACAAAATCCAAGCAAAGTTTGTCCAGTCTCCCCGCCATCATTCGTATTGACAAGCAAACGCACTTGTGGCATGCATTTGAAAATGGTATCGCGATTGTTCCACCATCCACCCGTTGTTGGACTACACGTCTTTTCCAACGTCTCCATGAGTTGAGCAAACAGTTTCCATGCATACGGTTGACTTGCCTCGCTCCGTTTTACGTACCGGCTGCACCACGGTCCGGCGAGTCCAATGCTTTGGATCGCGCTTTCATCATCATCGGTGTCGTCATTGGCGTTGAGACTCGCGACGAGCGCTGCGGCGGATACCGAGGCCACAGCAGACGAAGGATTCAATCGCCCATTGACATAGACGCTCTGACGGACAATCGGCAATTGTTGTTTTTCATCCATGTAAAAGCCGCGACAGGCTTCCATGCGTAAAGTCGGATCAGCAAGACACAGCCACCGGATGAATTCAAATACGACGGCTCGCTGAGTCTCGGCATTGTTTGTTTTGCTTGGCACACCATCGTCGTTTCCGTTGTTGAACCACATCCGGGAATCATCCGGTCCACGCATTTGAACGTGCGCCGACTCGAACAAGAACCCGCCTTCGGATCGATTCAACCGCTTGACATCTCGACAGGCTTCGACTTTTGACGCCTTGCACAATTCAATGACACGATCAATTGTCGCCTCGGGAAGTTTGTCCTTGTAATTCACTCGGAAATCAAGTCGATCCATTTCATGCTCTTGGATGGAACTGTTGTCGCCTGCGTCGTGGTGGTCGTCGTCATTATCCGGTTCGGGACTATTGACTCGATGTCGCTTGCGCGTCTTGAGTTCGGCCATGAATCAGCCGGACTGTAAATGAGACTGAATGAGTTGTTTAAAAAAATAATGTGCAATGTATTGGATCATCAGTTAAATCGTGTAGGTTCGAGCGAAAATGTCATCTGGTATTGACGACAGTTTAGCACCAAAATGTGACCATCTATCACATGTCGCACGACTATCCAGTCACGTTGTCCCAACGTACATGACTTTGTATCTTTTCCTGATTGTGATCGTCTCGATCTTGACCGTGTGGATCATTACAATGGCGACACGCGGCAATATCGTATTCTATCTCGTCGTGGCGGCAGTCACTCTCCTGCTTGTCCGATTCGTGAGCATGGTCGCACAAGTGTTGGTCTACGCTGTAGACTTTATCCATCATGCATGTCCAACGGCTTGAAACGATTTTAGTTGGTTGCTTTGTACACAATTCTAAATCGCAAATCTAGTAATTGTCACGACGAGATGAGGACGATATGGCGGATGCCAATGTTGGAGACGCGACAGCGGCTGCTGCCGCCCATGCTGTCGCAGCAGTTGAACCGCGGTACGAAGGAATCTCGGTAACAAGCGTCGCTTGACATCGCGAGAGACCGCCAGATGGACTGCACAAGGCATCATGTCGGAGGTTTGCAGCCAAATATTCTTGCATGGAAATCCACGAGCTCGCCAGTTTAGAAAGATGAAACGTGCTTAGGACAACGATCGTGCTGATGGCAATGATGTGGCCTAGTTTATCCCTATCGATCGATTCATAATACAAAGGCGACATGAAGACGGCCATCCCGACAATCACCAGGAACGTAATCAGAGTTGCGTGAACGATCGATGTCGTCTCGACAATTTGCTTTTGTTCGGCCAAGGTACGCGTGTACAAGGGCTTGGCCAATCGCGGTTCAATCCATTCGAAACACATTTTATAGTCTTTGTTGTTGTGACGATGAAATGGAATATGGTGGAAGATGCAGAAAAAATACAAAGGAAAAAATGTCTCAAATCAACGTGTTTCGATTCATTGATCTATGCAAAGAATTTATTGGCGATGAGCAAATAATTCAAGCTAGGTAACTGTGCATGTCACCGCATGTCCGAAGCAACCCCGTTGGGATCATGGACAATAGCTCACTACCTGGTCGGTGTCGGAGCTGGTGCTCTCAAAATCAATCCATGGATGTGGTTGTCGATTCATGTCACATTCGAAATTTTTGAATCATCTGAAGCTGGCATTGCCTTTTTCAATTCCATTTCTAATGCGTGGAAGAACGCGACCGGATCGAACCCATGGACTCCGTTCAAAGGCGATAGTGTTGTAAATTCATACTGCGACACCATCATCTCAATGTCCGGGTGGCTTTGTGGTCACTATGCGCCGTTTTGGCTCATGATGTTATTGATCCTCATCGTCATTCTCGTCTTGATTTTCACGATTCTCGTCATTCAAGGTCCATCATCACCAGTATCTCAGGAGCGTTGGTGGGCGACGGTTGGCATGGTTTATGCAATCACATTTACACTGTTTTACATTCTCGTCGCAAATAAATTCTTTCGATAATGTACGTGCATAGATCGGTGCATTCGAAAACAACGATCAAAGAGCGTTGATGTGTAATGATAAGATCAAAGACGGTAATACTCATGTCGGTGGGATGCACTCTGGGCGGCCGCATGGGAAACCACATGTTCCAAATGGCTGCCGCAGCCGGTTATGCACAACAATATGGATTGTGTTTCAACATTCCAGACACATGGACCCATGATGAAGCTTTTCCGGCGACCAAGCGGCTGTCACGAACTCGCAGGTTGAAACACGTCATGTGTATTCCAGATGCTGTGTTTGATCGGTCATATTATGAGCTGCCAGATCCGGGAAATCGGTGTAAATCGACCGACATCGTGCTCGATGGGGACTTTCAAAGCCATCGATATTTCCATGACTGTGAGAAAACGATTCGCTTCATGTTTACGTTTAATGCGTCCATCAGGAAAGCTTCGCTAGATCGCATGTCAAGATTGAAGAGTACGAAGTACCGGTTGTGCGCGGTTCATCTCCGCTTGAAAGACTACACGAATTCAATGAACTGTCTTATTATCGGTTCACTCGATCGAAAGTACTATTGGGATGCGATGTGTCGAGTGCATCATCATTACAGCGAGAAAGTCCTATTCGTGTTCTTCTCTGACGACCGATCGGCTTGCGAGTCTTTCGTGAAAACCTGGGGGTTATCGGATTGTTTTAATTGCATCATGTCGCCGAACGCAGCAAACAGCGGCTACGATGATATGGCGGACATGGGACACTATGATGCGCTTGTGATTTCAAACTCGACATTTGCATGGTGGTGTGCATGGTTGAATAACACACCGAACAAGTACGTCGTAGCTCCTTGGCCTTGGTTCACATGTCCAATTCTCAGACAGCCGGACATTATTCCATCGTCGTGGCACATTGAAGACTCCTATTTGCACAAGAACTCAGCGTTTTTTGTATCGTTCTTGGTGTGCATTGTTGTGATTGCTGTTTTGATCTCGGTGTTTTTGCTTCTTCTTGTGGGACTTGGGCTCGCAACATGTGGAACGTGTCCATCGGTATCGGAACACAGCGGAGATGAGCGATGTAAGTCCACTATATATGTTTGACATTTATGATCTTCTTAGTCTTTCTATACGTCTCGAGGACATCATCTCATATAGTGTTATATGGACGGAAGATGAATGTGTTTGTACACGTTCGTGGTCGAACTCCTCGACTAAAAGATACATTTCAGGCAAAAGGCCAAAAGGATAATGACTATCATTATGCGAAGAATATCCGCGGCAATCGTACGATACAGTCCATAGCCAGTTTGCAATTCGTCAACTCCGTAGGCGGAGGTAATTGCCATCTCCTCGTGTTTTAGAGGAAATAAATCTGTCGGGTTCCATACATGAAACGCGACACTTGACCGATTCGATGTGTATGCCGCATGGGTTAGCCAAGGCCCCGTCATGCCGATTGTTGTGTACCAGGAATGATTCCGAAACCATTTCCATCCTTCGATGCGTTTTTTTGCAAGCAAGAGGTAGTTAAGCCAAAACGCATGACCTTTCGGTCCCATCATGAATGACGTTGTCATGTGATTGTAAACTCCACATCTCCTCGTATCGTTCCAGAAGTGAGATTTCCATAATTGGACGGTTTGGTCTTTTTCTGCCTGCAAGAATATGGGTTCAATGCTTTTTGTGCATCGAATGTCCATGTCGACGTAAACGCCACCTTCGGCCAACAAGACAAGGGGTCGCGCGACGTCCAATCTGTGCATAGGATCGCGAAGCAAACTCCAAGCGTTTTCAAACCATGGCAATGTCTTTTCGATAAGTTCTGACAACATTGGTACACTCCATAATTTGACTTCGCACGTTGGATTCATCTTTTGCCACGTAGCGTGGCAAACTGCATATCGTCCAATGGGAACGCTTCCATTGCCCATATCAGTCCAGAATTGATGAATTCGACGCGGAACGTTCATCTCTACCTACCGATTTGACGTTTGCTAATCAATTTATCCTCTGACGTCCTACAAATAAGATCGGGAAATAGCACACAAATGTCGCAAATAATTTCACTGCACACACGCACAAAGGTTTATTGATTCGGTATTACAGTTGTGGTTGGTGCAAGACGCGTCGGTAACCCGAGACGGCGATGTGGAGATCGCCATCCACAGACAATGTGAATGGCAATACAAATAACTGTCATCACCAGTGAAAGGACGACGAGCATCATACAAATACGCCATCCAAGACACATTCCAAACGCTGCAATGTTGAGAATAGACCGGAATACACGGCGAATAATGCCGTCGACTGCGACCGAGTGAAGACGTCCCGTGGAACAATATGTAGCCCATTGATCACAATTGTTGTACAAACGATGCCACTTCATCTTGGAAGACTGGTCCAAACATGCACGCGCTCGTGCAGCAATCACTGGACGAGGGAACACGTATTCTCGTGGCTCATACTGGACGACGTAAATGGGCTTACCAGCACCGAATGTTGCGAAATCCACCGTACGCATCCCTTGTCCGATAAATTCAATAATTTCATTCGGTCCACTACAAATACCATGATGATACACATTGAATGATTTGCTCTTGTCATCATAGTATTCCCTTGCCCAATGGACCCCGAGACTTGAGACAGATGCTTGCAATTCAGTCGCACTCATTCGAACTGTATCGAGAATCGACAACACGGTTCTCCGCACAACTTGATCGCCGACTCGCAACTTGTGCAAATCCGTGTACGGTGCATCGAGCCACCGATGGGGTTTCATCCGCGGAGCAAGTGGTGAATCTAGCATTGTCCATTCATGTGTTTCAGTTGTCATGATTGATGAACAATCATACGATTACTTTTTTTTCATGTGTACCATTTTGATCCCGATGGATGTACGTGATACAGCCGCAATCTTGATATCGCCCAAACCATGTTTTTTTTAACACGAAAAAGTAACCCGTCTCGCAACAATGGTACCTTCCTCAACGGCAGAATGGTGTATCAAAAACTTACCCGTCATGCCGCGAATCAAACAACGTCGATTGGAGGCTCCGTACACGAAAGCCAATAAATTGCGCATCGGTGATCAAGTGATACGCTTGACGAGACTATCGTTTCTCGACGACATACGCATGAACCCCCGCGAATTTAAAACATCAGTAGAGAGCATAGGAGTGACGTGGATGCATGAATACTATGATCCAATGACTAATTCGCTCATGTCATATCATCACGGGATATGTTGTGGGAACAATCAAATCATTGACATGCAAGGAGAGGGGTTAATGAAATCCTCTGGATCAAAGAGTGGCAATTGTTTGCGTGTTGTGGATTACCAAACATTTGGTGAGGGCAACACGATCTACGTCGTACAACACGAACCGCACGAATATGTATTTCCAAGGCGGATGATTGCCGATCGAGCACGCGCGTGTATGAATCTCAGCAAGTTACAATTCGACAACTTGTACAACAATTGCGATTTATGGGCTACATACTGTTCAACTGGTCATATGCAATCCATGGCAATGAACGGGCTCATCGAACGCATTTTCGGCAGCATTTGTCACGTTGTTTTGTGCGGAGTTGTCCTTGGTGCTCGGATATGTCTGATGATGTTCGTCATGTTATTGGTCATCGTTATCGTATCTTTCGCTGTACACATTATCAGTCGATTTACACGCAGGTCGAGGGTGCCAAAACTGGTGCTACCGTCTGATAAAAACACCGAATCGATTGCGTCAATGGCGACAAACATTATAAAAGAATGAGATAGTTTTAATATCATAAACATAACAGAACAGTAAATACCATGTCATTTGATATGAATGACACTGTCATTTTCTCGAAAAAAGACAATAAAAGAACCGACGACGTGACATGTGAATTGTCGGGTCGTTTAGGCAATCATATGTTTCAATTGGCCCATCTATTGATCTATGCCGACCGTCATCATCTGAGACCCGTCCTCGATAAAGCGTGGGTATTTGAAACCACGTTTCCGAACGTAATGAAACATATCTCGGTTGATTCTCGCGGAGTGTATCCGAAATGGTACGTCTTACGAAGACACGATCCAGTCCTGCAGTGGTACAAGGCTGCAGCAAAACCACACGTGTGGACTCGCCACGCAAATGTCATATGGCTCGCAGGACGCTTTCAAAGTCACATGTACTTTTTAACGTATGAGGATGCGGTACGTCGGTTATTTCAACCATCGCTATCAATCAATGATCGTGCACGCCAACGAATTCAACAACATCGACTCGATGCACCAGTCGGATCAGTTTTATGCAGCGTGCATGTGCGGCTCACGGACTATGGAAACTGTTGGCCGAGGACTCGCATCGGACAGCTCGGATCCCGTTATTATACAAATGCGTTGAAAAAAATGACGGATCTATGTCGGCCTGCACATGTTCGGTTTCTTATTTTCACTGACGATCCAACCCATTGTCGGAAACTCAGCTGGTCAGCATTCAATTGCTTTGACACTGTCATGGCATCGGATGAACGATCGATCGATCCATCCGATGACATGTTTGCAATGTCTGCATGTGATACACACATCTTGGCAAATGCTACATACGCATGGTGGGCTGCTTGGCTCAACACTCGACCATCTCGGATTGTCGTCATGCCAAGTGTGTGGTTTGCGTCGCCTTTAATGATTGACCCGACTCTCGCGATGAAGGGATGGCACCGTGTAACATCGGACGCCTATCTCTCTTGGCCGTTTGCTATTAACCATTTGCTCGTTCTAGTGTTTTTGATGATGTGTATATATGGGCTTGTATGCGTACGTAAAAGGTTTATCAGATTGTTCCATTCGAGGGTATTGTCGTCGGTCGAGGGTCACATACCTTGAGGTCAATCAAAGCCAAGGTATGCGCATCATAAATGCGTCTCCACAATTCTGTTGTTGCCAAGGATGCCAATGTGTCCCATCGCTTGGCACATTTCTGCTTGGCGTTTTGTTCGACAATTGTTGGATCCACGTAGCGTGTTTTGCACGATTCGTGACCATGAATGACAGCGGATATCATCGCATCCGATACTTGTTTATTGACACTTGCCAAGTGGTGACGCATTCTCTCTTGGACGTCGGCGTCGTCAATGACTGGAGCAAGAGACTTGTTGTCGTGCCTGTCCTTTTTCGCCGGAATCCCGGTCACTGACGGTCTTGGACAGAAGATGCTCATCGCGTCTTGTGCCGACACGAGGATAGATATAATAATTCTGTACGAGACAGACACACGATCGATGATCCCTCAAGACGGGCACGTAGTGCTGGTTCTCGTGTTACTGTTTGCCATGATGTTTGAACCGTGTCGCCAGTGTCTGTATACCTTGCTTGCCATGCGAGGCCTGGTCGCATTTGTCCAAGATTGGCGCACCACTTCAACCATACCGACAACCATGGCGATTGATGGTTTGCCGGAAAACGGTGATTTGATCCGGACGGTGACGCCCCCGACACCTACAACACCGTCGTCATCGTCATCACAAGGATTGGTGTTTGTCCACCCGGTCATGATACGGATCTTGAAAACACTCGTGGTGAATACATTGCATGCTTGTCGAGATGTGGTCGTCAATGAAGCCATGGAAATTGATCACATCATTAAACAGCGTCGTCTCGCCCTAGCAGAGCAAAAGGTGTCAAGTAGACGTCTGTCAATGATTGTTGGTGAACCTGTACCTAGTCAATAAAAAAGCCCCAATCGGTGGTTTAGTGCGTCATGTGCTGACAATTGATTTTTTTTCCTTTTCAAATTTCACCTCGTCAAATCTCGTCTTTTTGACACGTTGTTGATAACCACGACTGGAAGATCCGATTGGCTTGTGCAAAAATGACATCCTCGGCAACAGTGATTGCAACGACGACGACACGAAAACGCAATCGAGACGAGTCTGAAGACGGCACACCTCTATCCTTGCCACCGTCGAAACGGCCATGTCCTTCTTCATCGGTCGCCGACAAGAACAAGGAGGTGACACCACCACCTGCATCGACTGCACCCGCCGTGGCACCTACCGTGGCCGCCGCCTCTGCGTCTTCATCGTCCAAGTCTCCACGTCCGCCATCTCCACATTCTCCATCCTCACATCCAGTCGACGGCAGTAGTAGTAGTCGGGTTCATGCACAGCGCAAGGTGGATAGTTTGCGAATGCGGACAAATGGCACAACCAATAAGAAGAAAAAGGTTGCAGTGGATAATGACGACGATGATGATGAGGAGGAGGACATCTCCAGCGGATCCGAGGAAGAAAAGGAAACGTCGGACGAGAGTGATGTCAGTGACGTTGAAGAAGAAGACGATAGTCTCGAGGTTCGTGTCATTACACGAAACAAACTACCGGAAACCAGCACAGCCGCACCACCGGTAACGGTGGTGGTTTCCGATGAAGACGAAGAGAACGAAAGCGTCGACGAGAGTGAAGACGAAGAAGAGGAAGACGATGAAGATGATGTCGACGATGCTGTTGATGAAAATGACGTTGAATAAACTGTGGTCTCGTACGATCCATACATACCATACAATTGATGATCGAATGTGTAGCTATAATAAATCCGATACCATGAGTCTCGTGTCATGGCTCGCTGCCTCGAATGTCGAGGTTGGTCAGGAGGGTGAAGCTTCTTCCTCCTCCATTCCTCCGACTCTACCTGTTGGTCCACTGCCCATACATCCGACAATGACATGCCGCCCGTCGGTCATTCCCAGTTCGTCCATTGATCGAACTTCAGCGCCGGCGGCAGATAATCCAATTCCTCCAACGCCACCTCCGGCGCCACAGCCGATAACGGCGGTGGCAACAGCGGCAGTGACGGTGGAAAACAGTGTAACGTCAACCGAGGCGTGGGACTTGGTTGTTGGACACATCTCCGAGTCACTGCAATGGTTGGAAGACGTGCCCTTGTCGTGTCGTTGCATCTATGTGTATCACTTTTCATCATCATCGACAACGACAACGACAATACCGGAAAACCGGTACGATGCTCCCAGGCAGCGACCCGGGAAACCTGAATTGATTTGGATTGCATCTAAACTGCCGGTATCAGCATCATTATTGGTGTCATCATCTCCACCACCAAGTGCGGCAGCCGTGCCCTTTGTGTGGGCGTGGTTAATGCATGTACATGACTTGCAACACGAGATGCGACTGGCGTCTCCCACCGATTATACGGTGTTTGGATGCAGCTCGGCCCATGACCGTACACTATATACGTGCAGACGGATGCATTCGAGTCCATCCTCGCTTGCTGCGACCTTGACACACCCTGCTTTTTTAAAGGCACCTTTGGAAAGTGCATCGACATGTCATGCTTTTGTGTGCAACCGCATGTTGCCAAGTGTAGTCTCGTGTTTGGCACCCGTTTGTGCACTGGCCAATCAGAAGCTTTTAAGCATCCCTGCGGATGTGTTGCGACGAGCGATGCTGTATGCTGATAACGTGTCGCCAGAGCCAGTAGCAGACATTTTGGCATGTCTGATTCCTCCATAGTCCATGCGCCCTTTTGTAAAACGTCATGTTTTTTTTCTGTTTCATTGTCGATACCCATTTGAGTTGCCAGTTTTCAAGTCTTTTTTAAGACCTGTTGTTGGTGTGTTTGTCTACTGCATTAACCAAAAAAAGACCATGCGTCCTTTTGCATGCGAATGGATGAAAATCGATGCTGCCGACGATCATGATTTTGTGGGTTTACACGCCGCCACCAGCCCCCATCCATCTCTTGCGACTGTGACGCCGATAATCGTCCCCATTCAACCATCGCCACAACCACTATTATTGCGACCGACACCAACTCTTCAGCCGATTATTGTGCAATTACCCCAAGTTCACACACAAAAAACAACAGCTCGAGAGGCATCGTTTTCAACGGTGACTGAATGTCGTCCGTCTCGACGAGTTAGAACGGCATCAGCCGATGCTGCAAATCGGAAATCGAAACTGCGGCGTGCAGCGTATGCGAGGTTCCGATGTGCACATTCACATGGCGGCAGTATGCAATTTCCTATTGCGTCATGGAAATGTCCATGGACATGTGCATATTGCGCCATACAGCACACATGTCTTCGACAACTCGAAAACCACTGTTGGATGACACACGAGCGCAAACATGTCATGGCCATGTGTTCGACATGTCACGTCTGGGTGGATCCCTATTCATTCAATACGTATGCTCCCGCAGAAAGAAGACAATAAATTATTTTTTTTTGACGTATACGGTATCCAGACTAGACGAGTTCGGATTGAGAAATCCATCGTGCATCTGTTAATGACCATGTCCACATGGTACGTTCCAAAACGCACCATAACCGATCGGGTCGTAAAGACGTGGATGTCGCACGCCACCGTTTGGTGTAACTGTTCTTGTCATTCTCGTCGGCAATGCGACAATGGTTGTAAATTGCGGCGTGTGGAGAATACATGGGCCACGTGGGCCATTTGATCACATCGACAAGTGCGTCTGGATTGTCGGGATCCTTGACGAGCGGGTGATGCACGACAGGTGTCGATTTCTTTTCCGCTTTCTCATCCATGGCGGTGGATGCGGCCGCCGCTTGTTGTTGTTCGTGCCGATCACGCAGAAATTGCATGATTTTTCTGGCAAGCGTACACGCAGACGTATTGACAGCACTCGTGGATAGTTTATGAAACGCTGCCTTGACGAGATCACTTGCGTTCACTTGCTGTTCGACAGCATACGGTTCAAGACGCCGCAATAAAATTTCGCGACAAGCATCCAAAATGAATCCAACGTATTCATCATCTGTTTTTTCCGCCGTCGTCGCCGAGGAATTGCCGCGGATGTACGATGCAATTGCAGGGGAGGGTGACCATACCATGGCCAAAATGGCACATGGAAACGGTTCAATGTCTCGCACGAGACAGAGGCCTGCGGATCGAGGACCCCCTGCTGAACACATGGTCACTCGAACGCGAGTGGGAGAACAAGATATCACTCGATTCATTTGTAATCGTTGGACGGCTTCATGCGTTTGCAACGCACGGAATTCAAGCGTCTTTTGATCCCATTGCATTTTACAATGCGATTCCACAGTATCGCAGACTACCATGTGTACGACTTGTCGGTGTGTCGTCGTCGCCGTCGTCGTCATTTGATCAGAAGAGGAGAAACACACGGCACAGGCATCCATGAGCCGTGACCATATTTCCGTGACAGCAGTGCATACTTCCATACTGAAGAGGATGGTGGAAGCATCAAGAGGCAACATGAACAGAATGTCGGGTTTCATGGCCGAGATGGGTGTGGAATGACCATCTTCTTTCAAGACGGCCCATTTTGACATGTCGAGATCCGGCGTCACTTGTGCTTGCCGATGTCCGTGCCACAAGGATTCGGGTGGTGCGTGATTGTAAATCATCTTGAGACCGCGATTCAGTTGACTTGTCGAGTGCCCGTATCCACACGCAGCCAATGTCGTGTCGAGAACGTGAGCAATGATGCGGTCTCGTTGGACACGTTGAATGGTGGCATGACCACGCACTTGATCGTACAAATGAGTCGCGAGGACCGTGACACGGTGACACCATGACGTTAGGCTGTCGCACATGAACAGTGATGGATCTCCTGCCATTAACAATCGAATGATGGAGGCTGGCAGGATGGCTCTCCACAAGGGATTGCGCAAGAGGATGATATCGGCAGATTGAGTATCCAAGGGAAGCGGCGTTGGATCAATCACACTTGTTGCGCGAGCCGTCGCACTTGGCCAGATGACGCGTCCTTTTTGCGGACGCGGGACCGTATCAATCCAGCATCGCAAACAATACAAGACGGGGTGACCGTGATGGAGATCGATACGCGGCACGAGTGCGGATGATGTGGATGATCCGTCGAGCGGTTGAAAGGCCCATCCGACAAGAGGATACACCGCACAAGCATGACACTTGCCGTCCACCAACACACTGGTTGTGGTTCCCGACAATCGTTGCCCAACCCTTTTCTGAGATGGAGTCGTGGCTTTTTTGGACGTTGTTGACGCCTCGTCATCTTTCAAGACAGACACGTTCTCGGCATCATACTGCATCAAATGGGATTCAACCACAGCAGACGAATTGGCAAGCCCATTGAGACAACACGCTGCGCAGAGAGACGCATGTTCTGGCGTCTTGCAATAGAATCCACACAGGAGACGGCCACACGTGGGTGTCGAGCAGCAAAGTATGGGTGTAGCACAAGTCGAAACTTGTGTCGGGCATACTTTTTCGTCTTTTTTATTGTTTGGCCGTCGAACCACATTTAGCAACGGTCTAGACTGATGTCTTACAGCTGCAGCCACCGCACCACCACTACCGCTTTGTTTGATTTGTTCATCAATCTCGGCAAGCGTCCAGGCAGATGCGGTTGCCGCTGTTTGCGCCATCTATAATAAAGAACAAGAAAAATGATTCTTTATTTTTTTTAAAGCTCCTCTGACGCTCTGTTTTTTTCACAGCATTTCAAGCCAGCCATTTCGAAATGGCCCAATTGTGGCGCGAGACGGCGGCATTGGCAGCCAAGCATGATGAAGCATGTCGATTGTCAAAGCTTGATCGTCGTCGTCGCCGAGACGATGATGATAATGATGATGCATGTCGATTCTCACAGCGTCTCAGAAGAGATGTATACGAATCCGAGTCGCCGAAACATGGCGTTTCATATGTTCAATTTTTACACGACATCTCGGGACCGTACGCACAAGTGGCAATCGGGCATCCACGACCCGCAACCGAAAAAGCACGTGGAGAGCGTAACTGTGCACTCGAGTACATTTCGACGCAACTGAAGCTTGACTTGATCGTCGTGGACAATGACAAGAGTCAAGACGGTGAAGACACGACGTTGTGTGTCCGGTTCTCGTCTGTTGCAGCCGCCAGAGATTGGGTCTCTGATTTCGTCAGAAAACACAGCGACATTGGTATTATGCTGGGGAGTGTGAACGATCCTCTCGTTCAAGAGTTTCACTTTTTTCGGTTGAATCAGCGTCTCTATCACATTTTGATCTACATTATTGAAGGCCGTCTTGGGCGATCAACAAGTGACACGTGGACATTTTATCCGTTGATGAATGACAAGGCACGTGCCGCGCTTGTTTCTTGGCTTGCTGGCTACGACTTATAAATCATAGACAATATCTTGTACGATAAAAGTCATTGAACATGTGTAATCTACTCGTTTATCGAATTATACGACCGCAACACAACTGTCTACATCAACTAAAATTTCACGCAGCTCGGCATGTTGAAATGGCACGATATTGCCGCCGCCACGTGCGAGCCATGCGAGTAAAACGTCGAGCACGGGTGGATCCGCGACAATGCATAGTTTGCGTGCAAACGCCTTGATGCACGCAGTGCCGGCTTGTATAATTCGCTGCTTAAAGTCGGCATCCGACTCGTGCGGCAGGTTTTGGGGCACCAATTCGTTGCAAAAATGATCATATGAAACCTTGACGCGGCGGTCGACCGAGGAAATGAGCATCTCTGATGCAGTGAGTTGGGCGCTTGGCGACTTGGCAATTTTGACAAGGTCCACATGTTTCACGTGCAAGAGTTGTGCGTCGCGCATACCGCCGTCCTTGAACGCATGTGCTTTGGTCTCTGGATTGTACATTTCGGTCTTGGCGCTTGAAACCAGCACCACAAGCAGAGGACCGACGCATTTGCGCTCGGCGTGCGGCTCGGTCAGAGATGATCGAGTAATGTCACGCACTTGCTTGGCATCTTGTTTGTGATGCCCTTCAGAAGCGACGCAAGTGACGGTATCGGTATTTAATGCATCTGGATGCACTTCTGCCGGCGCTGAATTATTTGACGGTGCAGGTGGACACAAGGTGGTCACGACTTGCGTTGTGATCCCGCTTGTTCTTGGACCACAAACATTTACGCCATCCATTGTTATTATGCGACGAAAATGAAGAATGAACAAAAAAAATGGAGTTTCTTCTACACGAACATGAACATTGAAGACTAGATCGATTCTATCCATTGACGACTGCACGCAATTGCCAAGTATGATTCGTAATTCGCGATTGCAATGCGACACATGGTGGCACCCTCTGGACCCGTTCTCGTGTAATTGGGGATTTGTGAGCGCATATGATCCAATCCCAGCCAAGCGTAGCCACGCTCAGCGTCTCCATCGTCGGATCCCATGGAGAGGAAATAATGCATCGGACCCCACATGAGCGGCGTGTCTCGACAAAGCGCAAGGCCGTTTTTTCCGAGTCTTAAACGCGGCGGTTCTCGGACGAGGCATAGGTATCCATTTGCAATCGCTTGTCGATACAAACCGCAACTAGCAGTAGGATTTGACACGTGTTGAAATGCACGATCCATGATCCAGACGTTGCTTTTCCCTTCGCATCCATCCCGAAGAAACTTGATCATGTCACCATCTCGATCCGCGAATAATCCGCGCCCGTCCACAATAAATTGCATCTTGATCCCTGCAGTCTTTTCCTTGTTGTGTTGCGCAGATGTGGAGGGGACGACGGGTGTCGTGTCTTGTTCTTTCTCAAGCGGAGGCACGTCCATGGCCGCCGTGTCACATGATACATCACGCATTCCTTGAGGTGTTTCGACAAGACACTTGGTTCCATATTTTGCCGTTTCGATACGCTTGACCTGAGGGTTTTCTGTCGTTGCTTGTGCTGCTATGATAGGTGCCACCGTGGCCGTCACCTTGGTACACGATGGCGGGGCAACTGCGACAGGCCTCGTGAAGCGCGGTAACTGGCGGGTGCCATAAAGAATCAGGTTGTTGTTCTTCCACGCATCGTTGAACGAGTGACAGATCGAGTCATCACTCATGTCCATATCTTTACATGCTCTCCAAAATCGCGCGAGTGACCAGGCGGATCCTCCTCCAATGCGGCCCAATTGAATTTCAGGCCGTGTCTGACGTTGTGGGACGAATTTGAACAGAAGTTCAAGATTACAATTTGAATCAGGTCCGACTTGAGCGGCAATCAACCAGCCGTTGATCATGGCCACATTTACAAATCCTGATGCGAGAAGGCGATGATTCAGGTTCCACACACATCCCGCATAGAGAGGTTCTTCACACCCGAGGCGGATGAAATTTGGCATGTACTGATCTTCGACTCGACGAGATCCAGCTTTGGCCGCGCCCGATACCGTGACTTGAAATTGCACGTGAAGACGGACGACTTGTTCGTCGTCAAGAGTGCCGTGTTCTTGCACGACGGTTGTCGTTGGGACAGCAGCACTCGTGCTGGGCACATGTTTTGCATCAGCGTCAGTTTTGTCACTGTCAATAACTTGTATCGTGTTTGACATCCAGTGCTGCGAAATTGACATGACTGTGAAATGAAAATGATTTTCCCCTACTCGATGAACTTTTGAATAAAAAAAATGTAACAAACCACTCATTCTTTTGAATAAAAAAAATGTAACAAACCACTCATTCATTCGAGAGTTTCCAAACCGAATCCGAACGAAAAAGATGATGGGCAAGTCGGGAACAACGTACGAAGACATGATGCGTCAGGTCGACCGCGAGTGTGACCAACACGCGGCTCAATTGAACGCGTCCAATCAACCGATTTTGACAACCCACAAACAGACGTGTGATGGTGGATGCGGCCGCAAGGCAATCGATTTGGTCAAGGAATGCCGTGGTGGATGTCGAGATGTTGTCTGTGGACCGTGTAGTTTGACATGGCTAGATTCGCACGACATTTGTATTTCATGCGGTCCAGAAGGCGAAATGTGGTCGCGTTTTGAAACACATCGAGTGGCTCTTCGAAAGCAACGTGAACTGTCGGCGCCTACACGACCGTCACCCGAAAAGGTCGCAACAGTTGTTGACAAGACGGATTCATCAAAGGATAGGGATGGGGATGCAGTCGCCGCCGATATATGGTATCGTCGAATTGTCAATGAAGTGAAAGCGGTGCCGCGTCCAACTCTGCCACAATGCTGGGTGTTTCAACAAGCCTTTCAAAAGTGGCCATCGTTGACTGTCGACGTGGCACGTGCATTGTCGGCTAAATTGGATGTGAAGAAGTATGCTGCCGTCTTTACTGACGAGAGCGATCATGACCATGGTAGACAATTCTATGGCCTCTCGGTGACATCGCATCCACGAGCTGCCGCTTTATCCGCTCGTCTTGTTAGAGAGGGTATTCATCACTTGTACATTCCGTAGACCATCTTCTTTTTAATGACTTGATAAAGGTAAGCAAGCGGGAATGGTGACCAAGGCGCAACAAGATGGGTTGCTGCATGACTTGCATGTCGCAACCAAGGTGGTAGGGCGCAAGTCAAAACGCTTAACACGTGAGACGGCTCGTCTCTCTCGAACCGTGTCTCAAAACGCAGCCCTTGCCCGCGCAACGGCGAAAATCGCGGTTCGCAACTCGACCACAACCACGACTGCTCCGGCTCCCGACACGCAAGTCAAACAACTCGACACGATCAAGCGATCCGCTACCATCCAGGATGCTCGAAGGCGGGCACTCGAACGGGCATTGGAAAACAGCAAATCTCTTGATGAAACAACACGCATCGTTCATGAGCTGAATGATCTCGAAAACCGCAGTCGCTCGATATTGCAGCGCCTCAAGGATGCAATCACTCCTCGATTCATTTGGACAGTGGCTGCCACCGTCGCTATTGCTGGCATTCTGTACGCATTAGGATTGTCGTATCAGTCGTACGCAGAATCGTCCAAGGTGGCAGCACAAGCGGAAACTATCGCAGCTAATGCGGCTAAAACGGTGGCGCAAGCGACTCTGCAGACTGCAGAAGCCCGCTTATTGGCGGCCGAGGCGGGAAAAATGGAAGCGGCCAGCGATTTGGTATCGGCGAGATCGGCTATTCTCAAGGCTGGAATAATCACGAGCGTTGCGTTGGGTGCTGTCGGCACACTATGCGCTATCTCGGGCGTTTGTGCGGTCGGTGGATTCACCCTTGCGGCTCTTACAGCCGGTGTGCCAATCATTACGACTATTGGTGCTAACCTCGCGCGGACGTAGTGATAGCTGATAGCTTGTAGTAGAGGGGTACATTAAAAGATCCTAACTAAGCTCGAGCACATGATGAAGACGACGACGCAGATTCTGATGCTGATGCGGACGAATAATGACGGCATGTGTAAAGTATAGATTATGGGCGTATCCCTCTCGCGAGTCATTTCCAGTATGAGCGTACTTGCTGGATTCATTTGCAAACGTGTACGTAACAATGTCAAGTGCACGATCCGCCCGCGATTACATTCGAGTTTATCAGTGACGACTTGAGATTGAGCTCTAATAATACATTGAGGTGCGATATGTCATAATTTATAACTTTTAAATCGGTTAGCGGGTTCCATCGTCAAGTAAGCACGGACCCGTCGACTCATAAAATGTCGAGATGAAAACATTTACTAAACGTCCACGGGTGACATCCGAATCATCAGATGTCCAGACGATCGAGGGTCATTCATTTACGATAAAATGTGGGCTGCGTCGGATCCTGAAGGATGTGGATGCGAAATCCTTCGATATTGAATACACCTCAAAAGTCCAAAGCAAGCTGCGCGAGATTGTCAAGTCGGCAAGTGGCATTAGTACGCTCATGACCAGTCTTCTCAATTACCACGTGTTACGTGTCATGGACACAAAGAAATGCGCCCCAGAAATCACGCAAACAACCATCAGCCGTGCGTGTATGCTTGTGAGCGGGAAGCGCCCGGAGTCTGATATTGACTTGGTCACGTCCTTCAATATGTGGAGGCGATCTGTCGCGACCACATTTCAATGGCCATCTGCGACAGGATTAGCAAAACTGTTGGATCAAATGTGTCGCGAGTATCTCGTCAATTGCAAGAATCATATTGCAACAAATTTCGAGCGCTTTCATCGTCGATACCTGCGACTAAGATTATGCCGTTTGATTGGCATTCGAGTCGTGTCGGCGAAGATGATTAGCCGTTTGGTGTGGGAGTTGCATCTCTCGACGACCCGCGACCACACATTTACAATCCCGAAAACGACCGACCCAAAATCAGACGCGAAGGAAAGTATTCCTGTGGATTTGCTCATAATCGAACCCTTGTTACAACAAATGGTTTCAGAAATACGAGAACATATCAAACCCTTGTGGCCAATCACATCCATCACGCTTCAAAGCAAATGGGATACATTTCTTCCATGGTTTCGTGTCATGGGTACGGAAATTGAATTAGAACGAGCTCACGTTCAAGCAGAAATAGCGAGGGCCAACGCGGACATGAAGATTGATGATAATGCCAAACAGAAGGCAATCAAACAGCTGCGTCGGTCTTTACGTGGCGCGCGTTCATTCTCTATTCTTCCGCATCGGAAACCACACGCGATTCATATTCCATTGACCAACACAACCATGAATTCTATTCGGTGTACTTTGGGTTTAAGCAAGTGCAAGGACAAACCATTCGATGACGTGTTTTATTTCGATCGACTCCATGCGAATGATCGCTGCAAGTATAGCGGTAAGTTTGCTCAGTTCATCCGGACGGATGGCGAATCAGCATCTGTGCTCATGTTTCGAAATGCGAAAGATGGCGAGTTGCTTTTACAACAGAAGAAAAAACTATTGGAAAAGAAAACTGTCGCTCGTGCAAAACGTCGCAAGTTCGCAAATTCTCGGGACGTGAGTTCGCAAAGTCGAGCAACCAAAACGTTGGAAGCTGAAGCTGTTGTCAGTATGGATTGCGTTCCTGACGACATGAATGTCAAGGATGCAAAACATACCACGAGTTCGACAGTCCATACCAGACGGTCGAGGAAAACTGCGTTGAAGCAATCAACGTGTATGACTATACCCTCCGATATTCCGATTATTGGTCTTGATCCGGGCATTTGCTATCCGTTCGTTGCGGTTGGGGTCCAGCATAAGGATGGCCCAAAAGTTGCTCGATTGTCAAATGGAGGTTTTCGATGGATGGCAGGAAAATGGGCACTTGACAATGAACGTAAGCGCTATGAAACTCATGCTAAACAAAAGGATCCCGGACTTGGCAAATATTTCGACACGGGTTTGCTCGTCAAAACTGTCGACACGAAAAATGCACTCCTTCGTGCAGAGCATGATTTCAAATGCTTTCAGGCGGCATTGACATTCTTTTGTCAACCGAAAGTCGTCAAATTGAAATTGCGCGCATATCAGCGTCGACAACAAGCACTCGACTTTGCTTGTCGTATGGTAACAGGACGCGCATCATGGGAAAATGGACATCCGATCTTTGGTAAACACGAAAAGTCATCGGTCACATGGAAAACTCGGTGCAATGCACAAATCGTTGCGTTTGGAGATGCAGGGTTTTCGTCATGCATGCGCGGAAACCCACCTGTCGCCATTCGCGGATTTAAAGAACGACTGAAGTTTCATTCAATCGTTGTTCCTATTGACGAGTACAAGACATCGCAAATCTGTGCGGTTTGTGATGCGCAACTCATCAATCAAACCCCTAATGTTCACGGCGTTCGAGTTTGTACCAACTCGTCTGCGCATGCTGGTCGTGCGCGAACGTACGTGGATCGTGATCTGAACGCAGCTACAAATATGCAACGACTTGGTGTCGCTAAACGAGACAATGTCGTAATACCTGCGTTCGTTCGTAACTTTTCTTCTACACTCCAGGAATAACCTGGAGCGTGCTCTATTAGAGTTGTACATTCAAGCTTGAGCGTGTCTGGCCAATTCTTGATTGTCCTCTCGTACGTCGAATGTGCATTTACAATTCCAGCGATGCTTGTACCCAATGAACGCCTCGATGAAGATGTGGTCATCCGTGGCGTGCGAGCCGTGCTGATTTTTGATTGGTGGAACTACCACACCAAGTTCAAAATGATGGATGTTGTTTTTTTGCTTGAAAACTTGCAACTGGTTTCGAACAAGAAAACCATTCTTTTATTCTTCGCGCTCAAAGCAAGGCAGACTGACCGGACGGACGCAGAAACATGGCACGAACCAAGCAAACGGCACGAAAATTATTGATGGCAGGCAAGGCACCTCGCAAGCAATTGGCGACGGTTGCAGCTCGCAAGGTGTCACCGGCCGAGGGCAAGGTCAAGAAACCACACCGGTATCGTCCGGGGACGGTGGCGTTGCGCGAGATTCGTCAGTATCAAAAATCAACCACTCTGTTGATTAAAAAGTTGCCGTTTCAACGCTTGGTGCGTGAAGTGGCTGAGCAATTCAAAAGTGACCTGCGGTTTCAAAGCACCGCCATTTTGGCCTTGCAAGAAGCGAGTGAAATGTATCTCGTGTCGCTCTTTGAGGACACGAATTTGTGTGCAATTCATGCCAAGCGTGTCACGATCATGCCCAAGGATCTCCAACTAGCTCGCCGCATTCGTGGTGAACGCGTCTAGATTGCCTCGCTCGACCATTTTATTCCACATGTTAGAATGTATTTTGTACACGAGTATAAATGCCGAGCTAAACAAGCAATCGTTTCCAGTTCAGGATCAACCCACGTAAATCTTCAAGAGACATTTTCATCATTGTGGCGTCTGCAAGGTATCGAATGTCATCAGCGACGGCCTTCATCGGTTGAGTATAGATGCTCTCTAGATTATCGTATTCATTGACATAGACAGAACGCATGTGTTCGACAGGTACCCAGTAAATATCAACATGAGTTTGGTTATCTTCGTCGTCGCCGTCGGGGTCGTCCTTGGGTTTGTACGTATGTAAAGCATTATTGTATGGTGCAGTCAACAACAATTGAATGACATCCGGATCCGTGCGGCTTACATTTCCCGAGTGACCAGGATGCAGTTCAAAGAACCGACTCTGGAAATCGGGGTCAAAATCGTCATCTCCGTGAGTAGGGTTGTACAAGACGGCAAACTCGGTCTTTTTCTCATCTCGAAACACAAGAGGACCATTGATCGGGACATGGATCGGCATGTATGTATTTTCCTTGCTCGTCGTCACAATAGTTGGTTCACGGATCAATCGAAGCTCTGGCAGCTCTTTGCTCGTTGCCATATTGATTTGGTCTGTCTCGCCTTTATTCATGAACAACTTGTACATGTCGAGAACAAAAGAAAGAGAAAACTAGAACGAGACGACACGAGCATCGCACGGACGGTCGGACAGACGGTTTCACTCGGCTCGAAAGTGAGGAATCGGATCGGGTGAAGCAGTCGATACTGTTGCTCGATCGCGACCGAGTTGGACACGGCCGACGGCACTAATGTCGTCTGCACGGCGGCAAAATAGCGACAGCGTTGGCTGGCTTGGAGCCGGTTGTGCGAACGGTTTGCTGACGTGATGAATCAATGCATCAATCATTGACAAGACCGTTTGTCGAGTCGCGGCTAGACCTGATATAACACGAGCAACTCGTGTCATTCGTGACCTGACATTCCCGTTGTTTGCACTTGTCCTGAGCAACAGGGATTCCAATGACGAACTCAAAAACCCGGAAAATGCCAAAGCAACGAACGTTCGGATGGTTCCGAGACGGACAGTCATGCGCATGCATGGATCCGGATACAGCCGTTTGCTGCCCGCCAAGTCGTCCGCCAAACTCCTGATGACATCGTCAATGCTGGTGGCATGTATCATGAGCCGTGCAAGAACAGATTGATCAGTCGGCTTCAGATGAATCCGTGCATCCTGATTATCATCCGCGTTTTTTGCTGTTGATGGTGAGGGTGGTTCTTGACCATCACGTTCATCATTCTTGTCATCATCATCGTCCTCGGTGGAGAGAGCATCGTCGGTCGTGGATGGATTGTTGCCCAGACGATCCCATGCACTTGATGATGATGATGCAGGTGTCGCCGTGGCTGTGGCCACATTTGATTTGCTCGCCGAAAAGGTCTCGTAACTTGGAGACGACACCCATGCATACAACTCTCGAGCAAATTCCCCGATTGCTGTTTGACATCTTGCAAGTGATATCTTGGCGATTTGGAATTCCTTTTCAGTCTCGTCTGCGTGCACCATGTCCACGATGTCTTCTTTGAGCTTGTCATCGATGGCTTTTGCCTGAACTGCATTTACGACTCCATCACATTTGGCCTTCTTATTCTCGGAGACCATACGATGTCTCATCCGCTTCATGAGAGACCGAAGACATTTCATGTCCATGTCCACAGCATCGCGGGCGGCAGTCAACCCCATGTCGATGAGCGTCATGAGATGATTTGACATGATCAAATGTTGAACGGCAGGCGGATCAATCGCCTTGATTGACCGCGACCATGATTCAACGAGATGAAACATGAGTTTTGATGATCCCATCCAATTATTGTCGGAATCCATTGCCCACGAGAAATCACGACCTCGGACAGCTCTGAAATGAAATGTGCAATGAATGGTAAATTAGATATCAAAAAAAACAAGCTCAACCCATTTCATTTCGCTCACACTATTTTTTTTTCATTCATCCTGCAAAATCAAAAACATGTTTCGCGATGCGTGGGGATCAGTGTGTGACGTGGTCGACGTGTGCTCCTTGACACGCTTGTCGGCAACCTGCAAGACAATGCAAACAATTGCGAACCAAGGATGTCACTGGAAATCACGAGCTCTCGCGATGGCTACACAGTATTTGATGTTCAATTCGCCGTGGGATGAAAAATGTGTGGCACAATTCGACCAGTCGGTCATCTACAAGGATCTTTTGAAAGTGTACTCTCAACCGGATCACTTGCCATCGCCTGCATCTTGGAAGCAGCAAGCGGCTAAATTATGGCCCCATATTGTATTTCTCGCATCCAAATGGACCAATGTCGTCTACAATCGCGACAGCGAATGTTGGTCAAAGCCGTGTTCGTTATGGAGGCATTCCACTTGTTCGGATCCTCTTGGTCGCATTTTTACGCTGGCTTCGGATACCATCTTTCGATCGGTAAATGATACGTTTGTTGTCAGGTTTCTCGACACGCAGCCCCAAGGCCATATCGTACATGTACAAAGCGGGAAACAGTGCGAGATTGGACAGCGAGGAGAAGCAAGAGTCTCGTTTCGATATCTCATGCAATGGAGTCATGGTCAACGTGTGGTGCCGTCCACAACCGAACGGAATGAATACGTATTTAAACTATGGGCCTTGGCCGATAGTCATACGTTGACTAACGAAGGCCGTTTGATGATACAGACGCCTCTGCGATGCACTCTATGTCATGTCATAATACTCATGACAGATGTGTTGGTGCAGTACGTGGACAGGAAATGTTCGAAATGTGATCATGTGGAGAGAGTCTTTTCGTGTTGCGATAAGCATCCACACAATGAAGACTCTCCTTGTTCGGATGCCAAGGCATGTAAACAGCGAGCTGCAGTTGAAAGTAAATGGAGAAAACGCAAATTGGAGAGAGCCAAGGCGCTCGAACAAGAAGTTCAAGATTGTGAACGCTACTTTTTTCTTTCTCTAAATCAAATCATTGAAGACGAGAAACTTCGTTCTGTAAAACGGCCAAGACTCTCGGTCATTGATCTAGCCAATCAAACCATTGGTGATGTGATCATGTCGTCTTCATCGTCGTCTTCGACATCATCATCATCGTCATCATCGTCAGGATCGGTTCAATAAATCTCTCCTTTTTCCGATTGCCCTTGATTTTTTTATGTCTGTCATTGAAAAAGAAAAATAAATGAGCAAACAAGCGACTCTTGACGGATTCTTCAAGCGACAAACATCGAATGTCGCTGCAGCCGCGTACGATACAGTGCGTATGAAATCCGAAACCACGGTAATGACTTGTGCAAGTGGATTGGTATGCACAACAGAAGTCATCGATACTCAGACAGAACGCGAGCTATTGGCGTGGATTGATGACGAAAAGCGCGAGTGGACACCTGCGCCCGGCGGACGAGTCGTCTTGCAATTCGGATACAGCTACCTGTACGAGACCAAGACTGTGGGTGTGGCGCCGCCCATTCCCGACCTTCTTGATCGACTGATGGATTCGCTTGTCGAGCGCAAATTACTCGGTCGAAAACCGAATCAGATCTTGATCAACAAGTATGAACCCGGTCAAGGCATTTCTGCCCATACCGATGCTAAATGCTTTGGTGATGAAATTTCGAGCTTGTCTTTGCAAAGTGCAACGACTATGCTCTTTGGCGGATCGTTTACCCACCGTCTTTTACCTCGCAGTTTAGTCGTCATGTCAGGCAATGCGCGGTGGCGAATAACCCATGCCATTCCTGCTCGCAAGAGAGATCCTGAAGGACCTCGTGGTCGTCGCATTAGTCTCACGTTTCGATTTGTTCCTCCTGCTTCTTCCTAGATCGATCTGTTTTTTTGCCTGTGCGTCGCCCGAGTATATTTATTGCATTCGGTTCTGTTCTGATCTGCAGAAGGAAAGGTATGAGCGGACTCGTATGTATCCGTGTTGAACCGGAAAAGACATCATCGGAAAACAAGACCATGGTGCGGACATCGACGTCCGCCGTATCGGGACAACCAATGCGTGTCGCCACTAAAGTGGCCTTGTGGATTGTGACGGCCGACTATTGCGGGAAAAGAAACGAGGCACGTGACAAGGCAAGCGAAGCCATGCGGGTTCCACGTGCGCCGAATCAACCGCTCTTGACGGCAGAGGATCTTGGCAAGTGGACGGGTGGAGGCAGTGGTCCATCGTTCACGGCGGACGGTGAATTCGATTGGAGCGATGGCATGTCGTTTCAAGACGATGTCAATGAACGCGCAAAACGTGAAGGAAAATCGCGACAACAAGTGTTGGAGAACGTGGCCACTCGTCTTCGGGCATATTATACGAATCAAATGAAGACGTATCATGAGGAGATGGCCAAGTGGAACTCTGAAGTGCGTCCACGCATTGTTCGATGCATTGTTTCCAGTGGTCCCATGGATCAAGGATCGAGCTGCGTAATCAGCACGGGAGGTGCGCTCATGCGTGTTACAGTGACGGATCTATCTCCGGAAGCCTGTCTTGCACCGTGTATATTTCAAATGAATGACGCGACCGAACTCGTGATTAGCGGTCACTAGAGCAGGTGTACGAAAACATTTTAGAGTCTCGTTGCTATCCAAGAAACAATGGTCTTGGCCAAAACAGGCAACAGATACACAGCGACGGTTTGTTCGAGAGCATCAAACATGGTTGCGTCAACACAATCGGGATGACGGATAGGATCCATCACGAAAGGTGGTTCAAAGGGTGCCAATGTTGTGCCCGACACGCGATCAATGACATCGCGAGCGGGTTGGGTGAGTGGCATTCCCGATTTGATCAGATGAAGGAAAAAGAGGGATAAATCGATCCAGCGTTCATCAAACTTGACAGCATATTGACCCGATGACATGCTCCAGTCAAATGGATGAGAGGCTTCGTTGGGCCCGCCCCCAATAATTCCATCGGTTGCGATTGCGGCGGCGTATCCTTTCCCCTCTTTAAACATGATTGCCATCGCGAAATAGTCACCGGAAATCGTTACGCGACACGTTCGGATAGTATCGGATGGAATTTCTGGATGCCCCTTGATCATAATCTCGCGATCAGCGAGTACATCATCGTACTTGCGGAGGAGTTGAAATACAAAAGGTGTCAAGACACATGTCATTAAGAAAAAAATGTGACTAGATTTGTGAAAAGGTGAGCGGACGTGGGCAGTTCAAGAGTCCATCGCGATTGAGAACCATGAAAGCGTTGCGTAATCTTCCATAAGCACGCCGGTCATCATCATCATCATCATCGTCATTGGAACTAGGAATTAGAAAGGTGATACCACAGGGCTCCTGTGACGCGCTGCATAGATTGCTCTTGCGAGATATTTCGAATGTCTTGGCGCCGACTTGCGCCACCTGTATAGCAGGTGCAAAGTCTCCATTCAAAATATTCGTGTAAATACGACCTTTTTTGCGAGCAGCAGAGACCGATACTCGGACGCGATCACACGTGGTTGTCAAGGCGTCGGGCATGACAATGACCATCAAGGTGTACATTGTACGATATTTCGACAGGTGCTGATAAGCATCAAATGTTGGGTTGAAGTCCACCGTAATGAGTTGGTCTCTTGGCAAAAGACGGTCATTCAAAATCGCTGCACGCATGCATGCATAGCAAAATGTATGGAGTCCGTCTCGTGTTTGAAGCCAAAGGTTCGACGGATCTTGTCCGAAGCATTCCGTGCACATGGTAGATCGACACCGACGACACTCGACATACAATTCCTGCGCGTCGTAAAAGCGACATTTGCAACAATTCCGGTGTTTTCGGTCTCGAAAGCGGACATCGTATTGAAACCGTTGGAAAAGAAATCGGTCATCGTTGTCATTGTCGTCGTCGTTGTATTTTTTGCATGGCATGATGCGTGTGTCGACGATTTGAGCCATGTCGGCGGGAATGTTGAGATTACCATTCGAATATCGCAGATTGAATACCGACATTTTACACTTGGTGTTGTAATGACGATATGGACGGAATTCAATGATACGCTTGTCCAGGATATGTTGGTCGGGAGGGATTTTCCATGTCTGGAAAGAAGGAGCTCCACCTTTAATGTCCTTGACTGCTCGTGGAAACACGGCTTGAATTTCAGATGCTTCAAAATGGCGAGGAATTTTTTCGGCCATGAAGCACACCCGAAGACAAGCTCGTGGATCTGCACAATGACCATCGCCTGGAGACAGGGATAGCGTCACAAATTCTCCAAACAAGAATGCATCGTTGTCGCGCAGAAAAGTATCGAGTGCTACCAAATTGCATTGAGTGTACTGACGTAACGCATGCCGAAGAAGGTCCGTTTCATATGTCGACATCCAATTCTTCGATTGTGTGCACATGGATCGGATCGATCGTCGTGTTCGAATGTCGACACATTGCCCAATCAGGGTCCATATTTCGCGCGGAAATGTTTTAAACATGTCTGTCGTCGACAGGTTACCGTATCGACTTGCGCATCGTAAAGTCCAACAAACGCACCTTGATTCGCTGTTTTTTTTGACGAGCGATCTTGCATTTTAGTCTCGACGTTTTTTTCTCCACAGTTTAATCATGGAGTCGATTGTTCCTGGCCCACCAGGGCCTCCGGTGATACTCTTGCCCTCATTTAAATTTATGAGGAGTAGAATGCCGACTTTACATCCATCATTTGGGTTAATGCCGATTGTACCGTCAACGGCCTCTTATGTCACCGTTGGACTCGTTCGTGATTTCGATGGAGATGATAGCTAGAAAAGCTAGTTGTACATGTTGGTTGACAAGGTTTGATTTGTGCATTTTGTATGACTAGACAGACGAGGAACTGTCCATGTCAGTGGTTCAATGGTTGCCTCGAAGTGGATGCTTTCTTGTCAAGTCTTTTGAAGGCCAAGTGCAACTCTGCGAAAATGTTTCATGGACCTTTGGTGAATTTTCAATTACACGGACCATCACTCCCTTGCCGTGTCCAGCGGCATTGATCACAAGACCGTGTCGACAACAAGCCTCGAAACAACGCTCACATGCAATCGAGCACAAGAAAAGGGGTCGTCAAGAGGATGAAGCGATCATCATCCCCGCACACTCGCAGCTGCCGTCACCCAAGCGACGATGTTGTCCAACAAGGCCGCCGGTGCATCGGTTTTTGCCTCGGGAACGTCCTCTCACTCCACCGGCACCGACACGACCTACATTGTCATCACCTGCGTCTTTGTCGTCGGAAAACGAGCTGGTGATTTGCGAGACCACGAATAATAATGGGTCTCTGGCGCTTCATCGCTATCACGTGATTGAACACTTGCAAGACATTCTTAGCATTCCGGAAGATGAACGCGAACTGGAGACGAGTGCCGACCGCACATTTCATGCATTCCTGCAAGAATACATCTTGCCGATGCAAGAGACCGATGTTCATGTGATGACATTGAAGCTGGTGGAATGCGGACCAACGATACCGTGGCTCCTTTGGCTAACGGAAGCCCTGCGACTGCGAAAGGATCATGCCATATCCTGTCTCTTGCATCCAGACGTTGTCTGTGCGATGGCATTGGACATGTTGACACTTCTTGACGCACTCAGTGTCACGTCTCGATATGGTTGTTTTGATGGGTTTCAAAGGCTTTTCGAGATTTTCATCACCCGCGGATATTCTGCGTCATCGGATCAATGGCTCGTGTATCTCGAAGCACTGGACAATACGAATGATTGGCATGCGACTCTGCTATCCGAATACGCGGAGGCCATCGCTGGCGCCGGAAGTGGCGGTGGCGGCACCAAGCAAAAAGATGACATTGAACGCGCACGTGATTTGAACGTTGCGGATTTCACAAAAGTGGTCCTCGACATGCGACTCTTGGCAGAGGAAAACTGGAAGCAATATCCCCAATCGTATGAAGTCATGAGGCCAATATTCCGTTCAATCCCTTCACCCATCAAACCATCATCGTCCAGTCGATTACATGGGAACACGCCACCGTTGTGTGCGACTGTCTTGTTTGCATCATAGTTCCATTAGATGAGTTGTGTACATGTAATAGTTAGATAATCATGTCGATACTGGGACGGACGTGTGACACCAAGAAGCGCAAACATGATGCGCTTGACGAGACAACGTCATGTGAACGGCGATACCCTCGTCCACGACAAAAGTGTCCAGAATGCAGCCACACACGGGTTTTGCATTGGGGCGACGTCAGAAGACCATACTGGTCGCATTTACCATCGCCGGTTGCATCGTCTTGTCAGGCCCACAAGGGTGCAAGTGAAACGTGGGAACATGCGACGGCGAAAACGGCCATGGCCGCGTTTCTCGAACGAGGTGGCGTCTTGAAAGTGCAACGAACATGTGCAAAATGTCAAAAAGTGTCAACACACGAGTTTCCACGCACCGCTACGTGCAAAACCGAGTACCGACTCGTTGAAACGGCAGGTGTGGCCGATGTCGCTGCCTTGTCGTCAACAGGTGCTGATGGACATGTCGTGTTTATCGTCGAGATTGTCCATTCGCATCGCACCGAGGCGCAGAGACGAAGTGCATACGATTGGTGTGAAGTGGCGGCCGTTGATGTCTTGGACGTGTGGGATCGCAATGTGCCAAGTGAAGAATGGGTTTTGCAGGATCACCGGAGCGGTCTGTGCTGCGGTCGCCCGGCATGCGAGGTGGCAAGCGAACACCAGCGGCAGAGTGCCGAGGCCGACACGCGCGCGTTAGAGCAAAAGCGTATCGCCGATTTGCAGTTGCATTGGAAACTTCGATACATGAGCTATGTGTTGGGATATGATCAGGAGAATCCGACGAAAGCATTATTGATCGGTGCGGCAACAGGTCGTGCACCGCACGCGTGGGTCCAGCCTGATCGCATCCAGAACTTGTCAATCGATCAGGAAAGTCGATGGCAAGTGTTTATTGCATTGGGGCGGTGTATGCGGTGTGCAGATGTTTACACGCCGAGAACATGGGATCCGTTTTGTAAAACGTGTGACATGGTCGTGCAGTTGGACTGCGCACGCCGTCCGGGAAAGGACCATGAAGGTGTGGCGGGTTGGCGACAAGATCTGTTACGTCGACGTTATGCGTTTTTAAGTGATGTGAGTGAGTTTGCAGACGATGGACTGTGTGTTGCGTGCAAGCGAGTATCATACACGCCCGTTGAATGGGACGGAACCATGCGCCGAATGTGCACGATATGTGTCGAAATGCTCGCCAATCATTCCATGCCAGACTGCATGTTTTGCATGCTCTAGTTTTTCATTTTTATATGCGCTCATAACTAATAAAAGGTAATATCCTCTAGTCGATACAATCGATCATGCCTCAGATGACGAGTCGTGGTGGGTCGCGGTATTTCTACTGTACAGAAGTTGAAAACGCTGCACCTCGACGTGCAGGTACCCGGTATCGACCGTCACTACGCTATGAAGAACGACCCTACTCGACAACAACAAGGTTCTATCGACCGCGTGCTGCTGGAAAGCAAAGTGCGCGGTTTAGCGTCAAACTCGGATTCACCGACACAGGAATGGCGCCATTGTATGGCGCCGTGTATCTGATGCGCACGACATACAGCACAGCCACTGGGAGCCAAACCGTGTTCACTCGGACATCGGGTCCAAACCGCTTATCGTCCACTAATGCCATGGTATTCGATCGACCTATCTTGTCGTTTAAAGAACGAACATTCGAGCAAGTTCATCGACTGTTTATTGTCACGCAAAATCAGAGTCTTTTGCAACCGAATCTGTCCATGGACACGTATTTCACACTTGACCGTGCTGGCTGCATCATAAACATCGGATCCGCCAAATTCCTCTTCGCCGACAACGAACCGGCATTCGTCCTCGACTTTGAACATGCACTGTGGGAAAGACGAACGGGCCCACGTCCAATCCCGTGTAGCCCGGACAATATCCGTGAATTTGTGTCTCCACCACCCGTGGACGCTCGCGGTAACATTATTCTGAGGCAAGTGACATCCACTCATGGCATGACCGTTTCAATTGGCAAGTTTCAACTCTTGTCAGCATCCGACTCGACGAAAAAGCAAGCTACGACACGCGCCGCCAATCTTACAACATGCCGTCCGGCGTCCGCGCCGCCGCCACGACCACCGCGTCCATCTTCCGCAGGTTTTGAACGACTTGCACCGTCGTCGCCACTGGCCCGCCGTGGTGGTGGAGGGACTCCCAGATTCGCTGGTCAAGGTGGGTGTGGAAAAGGATCGTCGAAAGAGGTCATGGTTCAAGTGTTTGCTGATTCGTCTGGCGGATCTGTCAAGGATGAACGTATCATGTATAACGTCGTCAATCGCGTGATGGACCGCTACGGGTTTGAACTCATTGGGTCACCCATGGATTATGTTGGACCCCGGATGAATGCACGTAACGCAATCCGCGAGACACGATGGGCTCTAGGCCAACTCGGAAGACGAAACATTGACGTGAGTTGCGGTGCGTGGATGGATAATACTCGATGATTGTCTAGCCAAACAAACATGATGACGAAAAATAAATAAAATTTTAAACACGAAACCCATGTCTGATTGGGCCACGGCAGGATGCATTTGTTTTGCAGGATTCTTGTCCGGTTGGTGCACCGTTGATTGTTGTTGCGGGTGGATTGACCGTGTCATTTATGGTCATGCCGAAAATCCGCATCAAAACGTCACCCCATTGGCACAAGCGGCAACAACAACACCATTGGACTCTAAACGCGACATGTCGAGCCAAGCCGCAACGCCACTGGACGCGCTGGACGTTGCCCCTGCTTGCGGACCAATTCACAGTGTGGCCTCTGCATCTCCGTTAGATATACCACCGCCTCCGTATTGCTCGAATGATCCATCAATGCCCGTTTATTCAGTTCCGCCGCCACCACCACCACCACCAGCATCAGCACCAGCACCAGCACCAGCACCAGTATCGGCGCCGGCATCACTCTCGGTCCCAGTCGCTTCGACGCGACATGTCACGACACCTTCAACGTCGTCCAAGGCGGCAAGCAAGACCCCTATTGCATCTCCACCACCGCCACGGTTCCGACCGTCTAAACCCTCTGCACGTGAGCGATCGCCAAGCGTGGATCAAGACGATTCCAATAATGTTTCACTGTCCGATATGCCACGGCGACGACGACGGTCATCTTCGTCAACCAAACGACGTGGTCGTGCATCGCGTGCCCACCGCGATACGATTGCGGACGACTGTGATGAAGAAGCAGCTTCAACTATGCATACAGCCATGTTGAATGCAGCGGCCGCTTCTGCGCACAATGACAATGCACAAGCCGCCCTCTATCAAGCTGTTTTCGCCGCATCTCCTCCACAACCTTCTGTGGTTTCACTCGTCAGCAAAATTACCGACATGGCCATGGCGCTGGAAACTGCCGCGTCATCACATGAATTGGACGCTGCTGTCGCTGTTCCTGCTCCTGATCCATCTTCTAATGATACCCGTCATGTAACTGTCTCGGCTCGAACCAGACGTCGGTAAATGTTGAATGTTGTCACAAATACAAATCTTTGTGGAATGACGATAGAACGCATTTTATTCGTGCATAAATAGACAATGTCATTAAAAAACGACCTGATACTATTGATGTGGTTTTTTTCATCCATAATTGATTGAGTGGCTCAAGGCATGAACATGGAAAAGATGATTGTGGATTCGATTATTCGGTCTTTTGCAGGCGGCCTCTTGTTGGATACTGCACATCAAGTAGACAATCAAGTGGACATTAGTTGTGTGCACGATACGCATGTGATTGAACGCTGGATTAAACATGTTACGCCTGTGAAAGAAACTCATGATTCCAAAAGAGTGGAGCAACAGCAAAGTGATGTTCAACTCGTCATTTCACGGATTAATGTTCGTGCGCGAGAATTGGCTTTGGATCCTTCGATTCATGCATTACGAGATGCAGTAAAACGTTGCGTTGCAGTTGAAGTCAAACGAGAACAACAACAACAACAACAAGACGTTTCCGTGCCGAGCGTCAAGTACGAAATTTTGCCTCTGCATGATGTCGAAGACGACGGAGAACCATTGTCCATTGCCGAGCGGGCTGTCAAGTCATTTTGGAAAATGCACGATGATGAATACGATGCGGGGATCGTGGATACCGTCAAGTGTGTGATGAAGAATGAAACGCTCATTCGGAACGTCATGGCGCTCACCAACCAGACTCGTGATCTTGTGCTTGAACGTGTTGGCAAACACAAGGTTATCACCGAAATCAATGGTGTGAAATACAAGGACACGCCCTTGGTTCCGGACAATGTTAGAATGTTGATGAATCTCGTGTACCGCGAGTACGACCGGGAGCGTTTCCATTTGAATGGACACGTCGTGCGCTTTCATGTCGGCGGACAAACAGTGGGCATTGTTTGCTTGTTTCATGAACATGGCAAGACACGCGCGGGTCACGAGATCGTGCTTATGCAGGGCATTTGTTGCAGCTACGCATTTTATGTCGCCAAGAGGCTGTTTCCCGAGTTGCGATTGGGGAGTCTCAATGATGCTGCTTTACAGGCCGCGACTAATTTTGCGAGACAAGTCAACGCCACGCGCGTGTATGTCCAACCCATTGGACATCAGTTGATCCTTTTAAGGAAACATGGATTGGCTACGGAGCCGAACCATCGATTCGAGGAAGTGGTTGTGAGTGGTATGCACATTCCACCGCAAGGGTTCTACTTTGGGAAACTCTTGTTTTTCAATCCTACGGTATATCCTTCCGTCGCTCTAATCGAACGGTTACGGTTTGCTGTAACTCGAATTATCGCTGAAAGTCAATTGACGACGCCATTGTTCGACTGGACGTGTTTTGATGTGGCCACACTATTGCATCATGATCATCATCATGCCGGTGTACACACTGTACACATTGCATCATAACGTAGAAATTTATTTAAATAAAGTATATATCATCTATAATCAGTTGCGTGCCGAGGCAACGACATTGTTGAGAGACGCCAGTGGAGGTCGTGATGGTGACGGTGGCACATTGCTTTGCAAAGCCATGATGAATACGGGAGCCGTGTGGATCCCGCCATAGCTTGAAAACGGCGAGTGCTTGTCCAGGATACGACTCAACGAAACTAACCGAAATTGATTTCGGATCCAATCGCCTGATGGTCTCTCCTTTTCATTGATCGTACACGTGATCACGAGTGAGATAGCAATCGGAATCAATGACTGAACCAATGCCGTGTCACACAACCCGTGGATGATCGTACTGCCCGTCATCATGTTTGCATCATTGGTGTAGCATAACGTCAATGAAAATGTTGATGGAGTTGGTATTTCGGCGTGTTTTCTGTTGGTCTCTGCTTCTTGCTCTCGCAACAGCTTGACAAGATGATCAATCCGTGTCTGTTCAACATGACGGAGCAACTCCATTTGAGATGCTGAAAACAGACGCGAATCTGCCCTTTCGGACGGACGACCCAGTGGGTATGTCATGGAAGCCGCAATGCGTTCAACTTCCTTGTTTGACACGGCATAGTCCAGTCCAGGAATGGCTGCACGCGCATCTGTTGCCAAGCATCATTGAACAAATGTACCATTCGCGCCGCCGGGACCACTTGCCGTTGATAGTCGTTGTGACATTCGATCCAGAATTTTTCGAGTGACCATTGATTGCTGCTCTCCATGCAACCCAAGAGGACTTCTGGTTGATTGAGTCGTCCACGTGCAAAATGGAAATGGAATTTGCCCGTGGAAAATGTCGGATCCATGCTGATTTTGGATACGGACAACCATCCATCACGAATTGCCAAGTTCAATGGGCGAATTCCCATGCCCGATGCAATAGCATCCTCGAATTTCCACACCACGCCTTCGAAAGACGTCGTCATTGATTTACATCCGAAACGGATATAGTGACGTAAATTGTCCTCATCCGCGGTGCCAGAAGTGGATTGAACACCTGTTGCACCACGTGGCGTGACTTGGAATTCAACACTTAATCGCACTTGACCATTCTCTTTTCCAATATTGAGACCTTGAGGACCGAAAATCACCATGTCGGCGGCAGGTGGTTCGTGCTTCTTGACCACGACTGTAGTCGCATCCGGAGACAAGCACGGTTGTGTTGTTGACGTGTCAGAATCCGTCTTGACTTGCTGCACACCGTAGGATCCGACTGCAGAAAGACGAATGTGATTTCGTTTCCAGGCTTCACGGAACGCATCCACAACGCATTCATCCTTGGTATCCCATGTTTGCCAAAACCGTTTGAGAGACCAACCACTCGCACCAATCTTCCCTCTCGCAAGACCGCATCCTCCATCAATATGGCGAAAATACAGTAGCCATGGTGCGGTTGGATCGACGGATATACGCGTGACAATCAGCCACCCGTCTTGAATGGCCTGATTCAAGTATCCGACACCGATTTTCATCACGACCTTGTCAAGAGACCATGTAGTTCCATTGACAATCACACCTTGATCTTGACATCCAGTCCGAATGCAGTCACGCATGCCTTGATTGCCAGGATCCGTTGTAGACATGCCCGTGACACCCAAAGAAGTGACTTGAAATTCGACACTTAATCGCACTTGATCATCCTTTTTGGTATCCTCGATCGTCTCGTCTTGCTTGGATGCAGCACTTGTACTTGTGGAGGAAAGTTGTTCGTCTCTTTTCACGACGACGATGGGATCATCACGCTTGATGACAGCGACAGGAGATTCATCTTTCTTCACAGCGACTGGAGTGGTGACCACAAGATCGTGCGTAGACAATGCCGTTTGTACATTGGGTGCGACAAGAACGGGAATGGTAGTGACATGATTGAGTTTGATTTTGCCTAGACGCCATCCACCGTTGAACGCGTGTATATCATGCCATGTCAATGATCGCGATCGTGCACGCCAGAATCGACCAAGTGACCATTCCATTCCTCCTCGACTGCATCCGGGTGTTAATGATCCCAGCTGATCCTCTGAACATGTGCGTTCAAAGTCGAGTTTAAATCCAGGCAAGTTCTCGACCCGGCAAATCCCGCGTGTCCACACCGCGGACACGATCAACCATCCAGCGCGAATAGCACGATTCAGGTAATTTAGGTCGTGCAATCCGCAGCGCAGTGCATTGTCGAGTTTCCAAATGGCACCTTTTCCTTGTTTTCCCGACTCGCATCCAAGACGAACCACATCGTCCCCAGGGGATGCGGCAATGGATGCGCCTTCTTTCGTCACTTGGAATTCAACCATCAGTGGCATGTCATCTTTCGTTGTTGAATCCTCATTGTCCACTTGAGTCTTCGGCGATTCCTTGCCACTCGCGGGATTGGGTTCCGTTGTCGTTTTCACCATCGGAGCCGTCGGAAGCGACGAAGAGATCGTGGGAACGCGACGATCGACCCAGATGAGTTGGATCTTGCCAAGTTTCCATGCATCCGTGATATCTTGATTGGCGTGGTAATTCATATTGACCCAGAATCGTTCGAGTGACCATACTTGCGGAAATACGCATCCGGACTCCAGCTTACCCATCGTTCCGTTGATGTCGGAAGTGCGTCGGAAATGAAGCACCGTGGTTGAGTTTGGGTTCACATAGATCCGAGAAATGACAATCCACTCGAGACGAATGAGGTCGTTCAAATAGTCGAATCCCATGTATGAATCCATCGCCGCCTTGTGCAAATCCCACGAAGCGCCTTCAATCACCTTTCCCGAGTCGCATCCAGCACGAGTGTATCGAGCGATCGCGGAGTCATTCCCGCCGCACCAACAATACGATTCCGCGCCCAGTCGAGTGACTCGAAACTCGACACTCAATCGCACTTGATCGGTCTTCTTGTTGTCCTTGTCCGTGTCCTTTTGCACGACGTGTTTTTGATCATCCGCACTCGGCGACGATACGACGACAGCACTACTTGTTGATGTTTCCTTGTCCGCCGTCGACACGACGATTGAGGCAGTCTTGTTGTCCAAGTCAACTTTGCTTGACACTTGGTATACACATGGACCGCGTGCAGCACTGTAACATCGTAACGTGTCTCTTTGCCAGGCTTCATTGAACATGGATGAGCGTTCAGATACATTCATAATCTTCATGGATTCACATGCATTCCAGTATCGTTCGAGTGACCAATCGGAACCTTTTTCGGTCCGTCCCAACGCAAGGCCGAGTGGAAGATTGTCTTCACGACGAGAACGGAAGAACAATTTCCATGAATTCGGATTCACCGCGATCCGAGAAACGACGAGCCATCCATCTTCAATGGCGGAATTCAACAATTCAATCCCAGTACGTGAGATGACCTTGTCAAGATCCCATGGTTTGCCATCATAGACGGTGCCTTGATGTTGACATCCAGTCCGAATAAAGTTTCGCATGTCGACATTCGTATCCGATCTCGACATGCATGCCGCCCCGTATGCCGTGACGCGGAATTCAACTCCGACACGAACGGTATCATCATCATCCTTGGTCTTGTCTTGCATCGTCGTCATGATTGGATCGATCTGAGTTGAATGAATGAATGAATGAATGAATGTGTTGAAAATGATTAAAAAAATAGGGTATCTAAATTTAAAGGAAAAAAAAACAATGTCTAGACGTACATCTGAATTGAATGATGTGGGTTACTGTATTCGATTTGATGCATTTCACGGCGAGTGAGACACGGCCGCTCACTAAATCCTCTATTCTGACGATAATATGAGAGAACGGTAACTTGCAAAAAAGGTAGTGTACTGGGTTTGTTGTACACGACAAGTGTCTAATTATGGAGAGATGACTAGACAGGAACGATCCATTCGCGATCCATGGCAATCGTCAAGTATGCATCGTAATTGGCAATCGCAATTCGAAGCATGGCGGACGCATCGGAATTCATTCCGTCATTTTGACATTGGAGTCGGTAGCGGAGTTGATCCAATCCCATCCAGATCCGCGAAGCAACGTCACCAATGCTGCCCATGAGAAGGAAATGCTGAGTGGGACCGTGCATGATCGGATTATCCTCGCAATGTTCAATGCCTTTTCGTGAAACTCTCATACTCTGGGTGACGTTTGCAAGTTGTAAATAGCCATTTGCAATCGCGGATTTGAAGAAATCGGAGACACCTCCAGTTCCTGTTGCGAATTGTAGATACCGATCCCAAGTCCACACATTGCTCTTCCCATCGCAGCCATGCTTCAGAAATCGAACCATGGCGGGATTCCTGTCGAGATTCATCCCAATCGGGGACACGATCAATTGCATCTTCTTCAGGCCTTGATTCGTGTCGGCGACCGCAATGGGAGGACTTGTGTTTGTGACGACGGGTTCTTTCACCACCACCGCTGGAGATGGGACCACAGTTGGTTCAGTTGAAGTCCGAATGGAAGTGACTTGTTTCTTGTCAAACGTCTCGGCGACCTTGACCACGCGCGCTATCACATCGTTAAACTGACGTTCTCGCACCGTAGCAGAATCTTCACGGGTCTTGACAGCAGCCTCTCTTTCGGCCAGCCGTGCGGAGGAGACCATCGCATCACTGGCGCCGATCACTGGTGCGTCCGTTGTCAATGGAGCCTCAACGCTGGCGACAGATGCCTTTGATGGGGATACAACAGGAACCACGACAGCAATGGGCAGACTTGTGTTGATCGGATTTTTGGTACTGTCCACCGGCGTGATCTCGGCATCCGAGTGTTGACGTCGATCACCAATAAAAGAAAGTTGAATCTTGTCGTGTTTCCAGGCATCATTGACCATTTTGACCACGGCCTCATTCGACAACTGGGAAGATGCAAAGAATCGTTCGAGCGACCAGTTCCCCATTCCCATACGACCACATTCCAATGCGCCGATGGACGAGAGCATGCATCCAAAGTGGAGTTTCATCGTTGAAGCCGGATCAATGAAAATACGAGAAATGACGACCCATCCGTTTCGAATGATTTGGTTTACGGTGTATAAACCCGTACCGCAGGAACCAAGTGCCTTGTCCAATTTCCACGTGGATCCATCAACGACTCGTCCCGATACAGAATCACATCCGGCGCGAAAAAAGGAACCTGCCGGGTTACGATTATCGAACACTACGTTTTCCATGCCATAATATTGAACCCGAAATTCAACGCTCAATCGTATTTCTTCATCCGTGTTGTCCTTGTCATGTTTCTTGTCATCCACAATCCCTGACGACGAGACGATAACATCGACTTTTGCTGTGGAAGAAACCGCTTGGACAGGAGCCGACGTTGTGATTGTCGGGGAAGTGCAATAGGATCCGATGGATGTGATACGAATATTGTTACTGGTCCACCAATGATTGACCAACAATAACAACTTGTCACGAGTCGTCCAGTAGCGTTCGAGTGACCAAACGGTTTCCCCTTCAGTTCCACCCGAAAGCATGGGACCGGCACCGTACACACTGACATGGCGGAAAACGAGTTTCGTGGTTGATGTTGGATCCACATTAATTTTCGAGACGACTAGCCATCCGTGTTGAATGGCCCGATTCAATCCCTCGCATCCACCATCCATTTTTGAACTGGCCTTGCGAAGATCCCACTTGGTACCATCGACAATCTTGCCTTGATCTTGACATCCAACGTGAATAATGTGACGCAGATATTGATTGTTTGTATCGGTCGTGGTCATTCCCGCTGCTCCAAGTGGCGTGACTTGAAATTCAATGGCGAGACGCACATCATCATCCATGGTCTTGTCCTTGTCTTGCATCGTTGTTGTCATGTGCTTTGCTTGTTATCGGTCTGAAAGAGTGAAATGTGAGCTGTTGTTAGTAAATAAAAAAACGTATCTAGAAAAAAATGATGCTCGTCTCGTCTCGAATGGCTTGGAAATCTGTGTTTTTTTGCAAGTCATTCAGATCGAACGCATTCGCATTCCGGGGAGATGAGCCATCAAACAAAAGCAAGGAAAAAGAAGAGGTCGATCAAGCGCAAATTCCATGAATTTGTCGCTACGATCGATACCCCGATGACTGCTCCGTCAGCGAGCCATGTCAATGATGAAAGACGAGTCAAGACAAGGATTGATTGTTCATCGTCGTCATCATCATCGCCATCGCGGCATGTCGAGTCGACTAAACTCATTGTCGAGAAATGTCCGGACACGAATAATGTCAAGGCGGATAGCGCCCATGTCAAGTGTCGGAAGTACAATGCGCCGACAATTGGTGGTGGAACGTATAAACTGTGCTGTGATGGAGTGAACAAGTGTCCCCAATGTGTGACTCAATCCGTGGATGACAAGAAACGAATGAATGAAATCGCGTTTGCAATGCAATTGTCAACGAAAATGCCATTGGAATTGTGTACAATGGCTGATTCATATACAGACTCTATCGGCGTCCTATGGTTCATTCCAATGAGCAAAAGGCTCGCAATTGTACCCTTGGCAGTGTACATGTCACGTGCTCTGGCAGAAGCATCGTTACGCAAACATGCTGGTCTGGAGCCGAATGCAAGCCTAGAACCGTTTATCCCCATTCAGTGTGAGAATTTGAAGCCGGATTTAGAATGCGGATATGTTCCAAGTGGATACGAATGGCATCGACGAGGACGACGTGTCTTGTCAATGGATGGTGAAATGTCTGCCAAGGGGACGGATCCATGTGTGGATTGTGGTCGTCAAATTCAACACCATTTCCCTGATGAGGAGGCGTGGGATGACCGTGTTGGAAGCCCGTACGTTGGATTACGACCTCATGTGTTTTATCAATTTCCTCAATTGACTGAATCCAAGGTTCATAAAGTGTTTTCGGCAGCAGTCGAACATGACCGTTTTGATCAAGATCCGGCACAGCTCGTTCTTGTCATGCACGATTCCTCTGGAGCGCATGGATGTCCACTTGCAGAGACATGGTCGCGATTCTAAACTTTCTAGTGCTAATGCGTCTTGTCAACCTTTTTGTTTAGTTGTACACATTAAAAACTGGAATTATGTGAAGAAATCCGATATGCGAACATCATGACGTATATGTCGTGAGTCGTGCAATCAATCAAGCTCGGGTCGAAGAGGCGCGAGGACCAATTGGCAGATCAGGACGTGAATAGTCGGTTGCACTTGGTCGAGCGACGGGTTTTCGAACGCGATGAGTTTTCACTTGACGAAACGACTCGGGTCGCAAGAGTTCCATAATGATGATTGGACTGTACACCTCTGGGCTGGCATCAATGACTCGAGGCGTTTTTTCCGGATCATGCCGAGTACTGTCCAATGGGATATATCCAACTGTATCCCGATCCATATCAAAGGGACTGGGAAGGATGCGAGTCCATCGGATCGTTGGTGGAGACACAGGCGCATAGGCGGAGAGAACGCGCATTCGCGACCCCCGTGGAATAATGACTTCCCATTCATCGAATGCGTGCCGACCGATCGACAGTGGGACATCGGTCGCTATCTCCATAGCGTTTCCTCTGAATGCAGGTTCTTGAATGCTGCGATCTGCCAAACGAGTTCCCTCGGAGACGATCAACCCGAGGAGAACGTTACTGTCGAGAAAAGTTGCAGCGACGTATGGTGATCGTGTCCACGATTGAGGCGATCGAGTCACAAATGGTGAGGTCGAGGCCGCCAGAGTGTCCGCTTTGGCCCAGTCCAACTTGATCCCACGCCACAAGATCGTTGGAAAAGGCGTGACGGGCGCGGTCAACAGTGTCTGGTGAAACAACGCCTCCATTTCGTTAAATTGGCCGCGTTGAACGAAATATTTAGCCGTCCATGACATTGTCTTTTCCTCATCTTTGACGGCGTCGTCGTTTTCAAGAGCCGTTTTCAACTGGGCATCACTCATCGTCCCCTCCGATCGTGCTATTTTCTGAATGATTGTATCCCCTCCATGAGACCACCATTTGATCAGATCGCGCGACTTGTGCGATAACTGTTTGCTCCAGTCCCGAAGCCTTTTTACATACTCTTGTGTCAGAGGCTCTGTCAAATCGAAAACGGTATCAAACGGACCAGGCGAGGCGAGATCCTCCTTCCGATCGGGGTCAACTTTGGAAATCGTTCTCAGCGTAAATGGTGAGGTTTGAAAGATTTGTTCGCGTGGTAGAATAGTTTGCCATTGCGCTCGTCCATCTGCATATGGCCATAAAGTTGCCCTTACTTTCGGTAAGGCACTATAATCATCAGCCTTGTTTCCACGCCGTTTTTTTTCATCGAGGATTTTCTTTGCAGACGCTTCCAGGTAGGTTTCGAGTCTGTCGAGCCGCTGTTTTTCACGAACCTCGGATACACGTGTCAAATCGGAGGACGGTTGCGTCTTCGGCGATCGAGACAAAAACCCTTGAGACACTGTACGTGCACGAACTGCCGTAACTTTTTGTGATGACGATGACGGAGCACGCGTCAATGGTGTCTGGGCCGTCGATGATTGCAATGAACGTTGTCGTGACGCTGCTTGAATGAATTTCATTCGCTGGCGCATGAGCGCTTCCCTCAACAGATCCGACTTGACATTGCGTCTGCCCCGACGATTTGGGTGCGCCTTGTCACGTGTGCGAAGAATGTCGCTAGCAACCTCTAAATCGCGAATGGATGGTACAATGGTACGGTTGAGGGATAAATCATCATACATATTCTTCGCCAATGCATCGAATTCATCCATCACGAGACGCGTACGCAATACACGTTTGCGCTGCCTCATGTTTTCTAGTCGTACGTTTTGCATGGCTACTCTTTCGAATACCGAGCACAAACAATCGACCGTGTTTACCTGTAATGTGTGTTTTTTTCTCACACGTGCCACTTTACAGGCAAGAATGTCCAACTCTCTCCACCAATCCACCGCTGTTCAGGCTGCCGACGCCGACACGACAAAAGACTCTTTGGCGTGCAACAAGAGTGGCGTTACGCAAGACAAGACCGAGCGGAGTATGGGGTGGGTCGCTTGCGCGTGTCCAGGCGGTGGCTTGGCATGGCCCGAGGCTGTGTTTGCTACAAAAACCGACGCCGAGGCATATGCAGTGAGCCGGCGTCCGGCCGTCATTCGGCTCTATGAAGTGCCGTATTTTTCCGGAGCCGCACTCGCCCGCTGGGACCAGGGACAATTCTGCGGCATTCGTCCAAACTCGTAATACATTGGTCCATTTCGACTCGTATGGCTTCGAGCTAATAAAAGTATATATAGTTCGAATTCGTGCAAATTCAACATCCACATATCCACACATCTACACATCTACACAGACAAACACATCTACACTACAAGACAACTTGTCGACAGTGTGAATATGAAGGCGGTATTGGTGCGTTGCGAGGTTGAACCTGATAATGAAGTGTATGATAGCGATCATGCCAAGGCCGCCGCTGGTGCGGCTCCAACATACTATGCAGCAAATTTACATGATCCCAGGACGTCGAGCGTGTATGGTCCAAAGGACGATCCGACGGTGAAAGTGTACGTGGAAGAAGAAGGCATGCCCAAGACGTTTTACGACAAGCACAAGATCAAGTGTTGCCCAATGCCCGTCTATTCATTACGTATGTCTTTTTTTCTCTCTCTCTTTTTCTCGATCTGAAGTGTGTGTATGGTAGGTGCTGACGAGATTGGAGGTATGAGGTGCCGAGACAATAAACGCAACGTTCCATCGATTCATGTTCACGGTCTTCACCGATCGGGAATGCCACATGATATTCGTGTGGATCAAATCTTAAAGATGAGCAAGTCTATGAAGCGTGATTTTGCGACGTATCGTGCTGGCAAGAGTCGTCGTCCAGCGCGAGATTGTCTGAATGCGTCTGCGTCTGTATGTAATGAGTATCGTCGTCGTCGAGGCAAGAAGCGTCGTCTTGGCTAGCTGTTTCTCTGTCGAGAATAATACATGTATTTTTTTTCTTGGATATCTGTCTATCGAGTCGAGAGACGCTTGTTAGTCGAGAGACGCTTGTTCGAGTTCGACGGTAGTGAGTTTGACAGGGGGTGAGTTCTGCGGATGCAACATCCAAAAATCCAATCAACATGTCTAGATTGAATTTTCACTATCATTTTCCATGTCGTTTGGCTGTCATTTGGTTGTCGTATGTCGTATGCCTAATATTAGTGTATTGCAATGCAGGAAATGTCAGTACCCGCCCAACAAGTGGCTGTTGCATCCAAGTCCACATTGGACATAAAGGACATGAAGAGTGAATATGTATGTTTTTCTTTTTTCTATAATCGTGATTGATGTAATGATTTGTCATAATAGGGTTGCGAGTGTGGACAAGCGATAGCTGGTCGTGGGTGGTGGTGTCACAATGCAGTATACTGTTCGAATCACGCATCGACGTCGGATGGAGTTCACAAATGGTGTTCTCCATGTTGGGATAGCAGTGTATGTTTTTCTCCACTCGCTTCACTTCCACTTTCTGATCGTACACTTGTGCAGGTCCGATACCATACGGGTAAACTGTCGAACAAGGAGATGGATGAAGAGGATATAATGAATCGAATCGTGCGGCAAGCTCATGGTCAGCCCGAGCCGGTGGATACTGAAGATGACGACGGGGATGACGAGGAGGATGAGGAGGAGAAAGAAGAGGGCAAGACCAATGCAGCAGATGTAGTGATGTAGTAATGTAGTTATGAAAATTAAATCATTGTTATTGTTCTTGTCGTTTGCCATCGCATAGTTTGCCATCGCATAGTGTATATATCTATCTGATGAGCGCGAACCATGGTGAATACATGTAGAACGAGGGTAATATGCCAGTTGGGAATGTTAGGCGGCCGTGTCCCAGGTCGCCCGATGTACACTTGTTCGGTTATGCAGGTCGACCAGAAAGGCTATGCCTGAATCCAACATGTAGTATCTAGACGCGTAAATATTTTTTTGTTTCGAGAGTAGTATGATGTGAGACAACAATGAGGGCCTTACCGGCGAGTCGAAAATCGTGCCTTACCGGCTCGGTTTCTGGGCGTACGGGTTTGCGGGCGTCAGGAAATATCGGGTGCTACTGGCTTCTGGGCGTAAGGAAATATTCGGGCCTTACCGGCTACCAGGCGTACGAAAATATTAGGGTGCTACGGGTTTTCGGGCGTAAGTAAATATTCGTGCCTTACCGGCTCGGCTTCTGGGCGTAAGGAAATATTAGGGAGCTACCGGCTACTGGGTGTAAGGAAAAATTTGGGCCCTTACCGGCTCGATCCGACTCACCGTAATGAGGTTGCTACCGGATTACAAGGCGTAAGGAAAATATGAGGGTGCTACTGGCTACCAGGCGTAAGGAATTTACAGTAGGGGAAATATCGTCTGTTTTTCGTCTGTTATCTGCATGTGAATCTGATAAACTCCCATCCGCACTGTTTCATCATTATCATAATACAAGATAACTGTACAATCCAACTCAATCCAAAGAAGATGGCGGGTGTGGAGAGTGATGACAAGATGTGGGTGTGGTCGAATTTCCAGATCGAGTTGGATAATAAAATCCGAAGTGAATATGCCAAGGCGGAGCGTTTGCGCAGTGAATTAGCATCTGCCTCCAAGGTCTGTTTCATCACAATCCATCACCAAACGAAACAATCTTCACATGAATCCATCACCAAATCCATCTAATTTGTATATGATTATAGGTTTTAACGGCAGTAGAACAGGGTCGCTTAGCGTTGGTACAGAAATGGTTATCCGCCCGCCGTGCGGTCGAACGATGTGCGAGAGCGGAACGTGCGTCGATCTTGTTAGAACGTGTGTTGGGATCCCCATCAATGACATCATGACAACATCCCGAATACGTGTGTCAAGTGTCAACCAAAGAAGATATGATGAGTGTGGCCTGGTTGGAGCAAGTGGGTAAATTTGCGGATCCCACCAATAAACGCGATGCGCAACAATTTGCCAATACTCGTGCGCGGATTGATGAAGAACTGGGTTTATCGGCCAAGCTTGAAGGTGAGCCGACGGCGGACGAGTATGAACGAGTTCTCCGTACCAGCATGACACCTGGCCAAATGGTGGAATATTTTGCCTTTTCCCGTGTACCAGCACCTCGTTCGGCTGGTTCTCGTCGAATAGTGTATGATTAGTAATTGTATGTATCTATCTGATAAACGAAAATACGTGTGAAAGGAGTGTATGATGCCAGTTGGGATGATTCGGCGGCCTTGTCCCATGTCATCCTATAGACGTCCATCCGGATTAAAATCCATCGATCTACACTTGTTTGGATTCAAAATCTATGTCCGTTGGGAGGTGAGTGAGTTGTGCCGCGGAAGCGTTCCCGTTGAATAATGTATCGTCTTTCATGGTCTAGATGCATGAAGTGACATGAATGAGACCGTAAGTGTGAGCCAATGTGGTACGATTTTACGCGTAAAAATTTTTGTTATGAGATGATTGGTGCGCACCTCGCAGAAGAACAGGGCCACCGTCATCATAGAGGAAGAAAAGAGAGAGATTTTTTTATGCAATGGCAACAGCAGGTGGGGATGGTGTCATATTGGTCATGGCAAGTGCATGAATCCTGCCAATTGCCATGCGAATCCACCTTGGTCCTCCACGACCCTTGAGTGGTTGGCGGACAGAGGGATGAGCGATATTAAAGATTTGGAACGCGGTTGGTGACAAGTCGATTCCTTTAGCCCATTTCCAAACGACATGGATTGTGTTGGTCTTGTCGTGATATTGTAATGCCAGTTCTGCACCCTTGACGTTTTGTGGTCCCAAGAGACTCATATGACTACGGATCACGGGTATTTGACTTGCATTGACAAGTGTGTATTCCAGACTGACTACACTTCCAGTCCATCGTTTTCTTTTTTTGGTTTTTTTCTCGGGTCGTGGATTACCATCATCGTCATTCTTCCGTTTCCGCACGACGTCTTCAACGTTATTCGTTGTTTCAGAGACCATCATGCAATTAGGAGGATCATCGGCTGGTGGAGTGTATTTGTACTGGACGCTCCGCGATGGTATTGCATCATTCTCGCGTTTTACCGTGCCTTGCTTTTCCTGATCTTTGTTAGATGAAGATGATGAAGATGATGCGAATGCTGATAATTTTTCCTCAGCATGTTGTTTCGAGACCATGTGTGTTCGACGACGATGAGCAATATGAGCGATGAGTAGATTGTGTTGACGTCGATGAATTTCAGCAGCAAGCCGGAATACGGCATCACCACCAGTACTCAATGAAGTACTATGCAGAGTTTCATGAATCGTGGAATAGTCATTATGAATCCTGACGAGTTGTTCGAGAGAGTATACCTTGGTATCTGTCCATTTGATCGAATCAAATGAACTCGGTCCACAATACATACACTCGGGCTTTGCGTTTGATGTCGACATGGTTGGAATGAGGTTTACTTATCTAGTTATGAATGTACGATTTTATGAATCGATTCTTATTGATTCGATATGCATGTAGAGACGACGAAAGCGATGTAGATTGCCAGTGGGATTTTAGCGGCGGCTGGTCCCAGATCACCCGATCTACACTTGTCCGGATTCGAATACGATGCACGTGTTACGGCCGCCAAACGATCCCGTTGAAATACCTATCCTTTTTCGTCTAGAATCGGTACGTAGCGATATGAATTGGTCTCGTGTTTAAGCTCAACGAATCATTTTATTGAGAATGATTGGACGAAAAGACGGCAAGATCGCCGCTCTTTTCGGAGGAACATATATCGGTGTCGTTTCTCCAGCAGATACAGACGGAGGAGGATTGCACCGCACATTAACTCGTGCGACTTCTTGTTTGATCCAATCGTTGATTTTGCATCCAGGCGTTGGTTTTCGGATGATGGGCATCACTCCTTCGACGGCAAGAGATTTGATTTGTGTTTCAACACGATTGCACCATTTCCAAACGATATAGACGGAACCATTCTTGTCGCATCCGAATGCTTTTTCTTCACCTTTGACGCTCGTGAAGATATTGAGATGAGATCGAATCTCGACGCTGTGTTCAGATGATCGCCTATATTCAAGAGTCACGGCTGTCGCCAATAATCGTTTCTTTTCTTCTGGTACCTTCACAATCTTTTCCTCGTCTCCGCGTCGTCTCTTTGGTACCGGTTCATCATCTTCTTCTTCACCATCGTATTCGTTCTCGATCTTGAGAAGGTCATGATAACGTTTTCGAATGTCTTGTTTCGAACTTGTTCTGATCCAGGCAACGAGATCTGGACATTTTGATGATGATGCACGTGTATTTCCATTGACATGTTGTTCCAGAACATGTCTTCGATTTGCACGATCCAGCAAAAGTTGATTGTTTTGACGTCGATGGATTTCGGCGGAGAGGCTGACGAGAGCATCACCTGTACATATCGAAGGTTTGTGTAACATATCGTGGAGCTCTTTATGTTCGGATTTGAGCTGGAGGAGCTGTTCAAGAGAATATTTCCCGACATCATTCCAGTGGATCGTATCCGAGGCACTTGGCCCACAAAAAATACACGAATTGATTCGTGTCGGGTTCGACTTGTTGAACTCGTCTTCACTCGAGGATGAGGTGCCTCGGCCGGCATTTACACGTCCCAATTGCGTTGGGGTTGAGTTTGTTTTACTGGTCATCGTCTGATTCCGTACGTGGATGCACGTGTATAATGCGAGTTAATTGGCCGTGCAAATCTTGGAGTGACGGAACCAGTGTTATCTTCTTACTACCGTCAAATAGGCTGTACCGATAGTGTGAAATGTGGCCCGCTAAAAAACGCGTGGTCATGAATGGACTATCTGTGTGAACCGACGTGAATTAGACCGTAGGTGTGCGCCGCCGCGATTCACTTTTAAGCGTGCGAACACGTGATGCGAGTTTCTTGGTGCGCACCTCGCAGAGCACCAGGCGTCCGCCATCATAGAGGAAAAAAAGAGAGGGATTTTTATAGGAGCTTCGCGCCGAAGAAAAAAATTTGGATCATATGATATCCAGATGAGGGTACATGTTTGGTCGCGTCCTCGTCCGCGCCGACGATTGCCATTTTCCCGAGGCCGACACGTGTTATTCAGCCAGGGCGTGTGCGAAGGCCGCGGAAAAGGTCCTGGTAAAAAGTGGTGTCTGCATCATATGATATCCGGTTGTTTGGATATAATTTGGACCGATGATATGTGCGGCCGCGATTCGTTTTTAAGCGTACGGATGTCTCGGATGAGTTTGTTGGTGCGCACCTCGCAGAGACACAGGGCCACCGTCATCATAGAGGGGAAAAAGAGAGGGATTTTTATAGGCGCGGAGCGCCAAAGAAAAAATTTTAAATCACATGGTATCGAGGCGAGTGCATATGCCTGGTTGGGTGCTTGTCCGCGCCGACGATTGTCATTTCCCCGAGGCCGACACGTGTTATTCGCTCAGGGGTGCGTGCGAAGGCCGCGGAAAAAACCCGCTAAGGAACACCGTCTAAACAGCTGATTGCATATGGTTGCCGTCGTTCTAGACCATAATATTGGCTCTGCCAAGTGCGCTAAAATGCACATGGCGGTAACTACTTCCTGGATTCGAATCACTTTTGGCACGACCTTTTGGTGACACATCTATTTTTCCCTTGGTTGCTCCAGGTCCGATGGCCCATATTTTCTTCCATAAATCTTTCATCCTAACACTCGATTTGTTTTACCGATTGCCCGATCGATCCGATATGATTTACGACGTGAGTGTATGCCAACGTGATCGATTTTTAAGCGTGCGGACGCCTCGTATGAGTTTATTGGTGCGCACCTCGCAGAGACACAGGGCCATCGTCATCACAGAGGAGAAATATAGGGGGATTTTTATGGCGCGAAGCGCCAAAGGAAAAATTTTTGGATCATGTCATATCAAGACGAGTGGAGTCGGTTGGCGGAGAATTACCCGCGCCGGTGATTGTCATTTTCTCGAGACCGACATGCGTTATTCAACCAGGGGTGTATGCGAATGCCGCGGAAAAGATCCCTCTGAATATGTGTTCTATCGTTTGTGCTATCCGCTCGGATTGATGTGATTGGTACCGGTGTTATGGGCCGGAACGATTCATTTTTAAGCGTACGAACACCTGATGTGAGTTTTTGGTGCGCACCTCGCAGAGGAAACAGGGCCACCGTCATCATAGAGGAGAAAAATAGGGGAATTTGGGTAGGCGCGAAGCGCCGGAAAAAAAATTCGGATCACGTTGTTCATGGACAGGTGGATATGATTTGGGTGGACTCATCTGCGCCGAAGACACACATTTTCTGGGACCAGCACCTGTTATCCAACCGGGTGCACACACGACGGCCGCGAAAAAGATCCCTCTGAAAACATGGTATGATGTCTGTGCGACCCGCTCAGATCGAAGTGATCGGCATCCATATTCTGCGCGCATATGATCGACATTTATTCGTGGCCGACACCTATCAATGCGTCAACGCGTCCATCTCAAAAAGGCACATGCTCGGCATCAAAAAAATCGTTTGGTGGTGGCTGGGGATTTTGGAGCCGTGTCCCAGGGAAAATGGATTTTCTTTACATTTATTTAATGCAAAGGCTGCTATTTTTGTGGAAGTAGTAGTTTCCACAACTATTTTAGTGGAGCTTGCAGAGTGCCAATTATATGCTCTTTCGACCGCAAACACGTGTCATATGCTCATGTGATCATGCTTGTACCCCTAGTAGGACTTCACAACATGATGTGTGCCAGTGCCTCTGTAGTGCAATACGCCCAATAAGTGCATGTCCGCACCAGCGTCAATGAATGCACACGTCGTCTCTATCGTCCCGAATGCTGTGTCCAGACGTGATTGTACCCTGGTAGACCCTCCAAACAGTGCATATGCCAGTGGCATGTGTGAACCCGAAACATGTGTAATACGCTCAGTACATGCTACGATATATGCTCAAATTGGACACAATGCATGTGTCCATACGTGTGTATACACATGCCGCGCAGCGCGCAGCGCGAAGCGGTGCAGGCGCAGCCCAGGTCCTAGTAGGACCTCCAAAACACATGATTGCCAGTTGAAAATGCATCAATCCAGGTACAGCCGTACATGGATGTGCGCCGCAGGCGCACAGACGTGTCCATGGGCGTGAAATGAATACATACGTGTGCGCAGCACATAATGCCTGTATGTGCAGGTGCATATACGGTGTCGCGAAGCGACAAAGTGCAGTGCGCATGAGCGGCGCAGCCGCGATGCGCCCTGTGAGCCGATAGGCCTAGTAGGACCTCCAAAACGCACATGTGCCAGTTGTGGAATGAAATGCTTCGTTTTGAACGCGAAGCGGCGCAGCCGCTAGCGAGGAGGCCATAAATACAGGTGGAATAGAATTACCAAGAGTAGCGTCCTTTTGAGCGCGACAGCGCGATAAAGCGAAACGCGAATGCATAAATGCGTTAAAATCTCCAGCCAAAATGCCTAAATAGCCCATACCACACCGGGATCCGCGACCCCTGAACAGCATACGTGCATAGATAACACCGGACATTGCACTGTCCAGGTTTTTCCAAAACTGCTCGGAACGAGCGAGGACATGAAGAGTGGCAATGTCCGGTGTTATCTATGCACGTATGCTGTTCAGGGGTCGCGGATCCCGGTGTGGTATGGGCTATTTAGGCATTTT
>Ga0163155_10000117_pt1 | contig 86040 bp, 64 predicted proteins | sample OliLakLV19SP4G1_FD_148611 | JGI IMG/M metagenome (GOLD analysis project Ga0163155, IMG submission 148611) | Freshwater microbial mat bacterial communities from Lake Vanda, McMurdo Dry Valleys, Antarctica - Oligotrophic Lake LV.19.SP4.G1 | ecosystem: Environmental > Aquatic > Freshwater > Lake >... | reverse complement strand
TCCTTCCTCCTCCTTCCTCCTCCTTCCTCCTCCTTCCTCCCCCTTCCTCATGGAGTTCATCGTCAACAACCCGTCGGCCTTCCACCTGCTCTGGTTGGTCGGGCTCCTTGCCGGGCTCGGACTGGTCCGGACCCTTGCCGCCGGCCGAGCCCTGCGCCGCTTCGCCGATCAGGAGCTGCTCGGCCGACTGGTGCCGGTTCGGAGCATGTCGCGAAACGTGGTTCGACTCGCGCTCGTGGTGGGTGCCCTGGTGCTGGTGGTCGTCGCCCTCGCCGACATTCGCTGGGGAGTGCGCACCGTCGAGGCCACCCGCCGCGGACTTGACGTGGTCTTTGCCCTCGACGTCTCCCGCTCCATGCTGGCCGAGGATGCCTCGCCCAATCGGCTGGAACGGGCCAAGGGTCTCATCAAGGATCTGATCGATCGGCTGCCGGGCGACCGCATCGGACTGATCGCCTTCGCCGGCGATGTCTCGGTGGCCTGCCCGCTGACACTCAACCACGACGCCTTCCGGATGAGCCTCGACGAACTCGATGTGCGTGACGCAACTCGCGGCGGTTCCCTGCTGGGCGACGCCATCCGCCGCGCCGCCCTCTCCTTCTCCGACACGGCGCCGGAGGGGAAGGTCATCGTCATCGTCAGCGACGGCGAAGATCATGGCAGCCTTCCCGCGGAGGCCGCGAGCGAGGCTCGCACCGAGCGGGGTGCGCGGGTCTTCACCATCGGTCTCGGCGACGAGCGCGAGGGGGCCAGAATTCCGGTCAGCGAAGGCGGAACACGCCGTTACCTCGTCAGCGAGGGGACGGAGGTCTGGACCAGGATGGATCCTCGCGGACTGACCGAGATCGCCAAGGCCGGTGATGGCGCCTTCATCCCCGTGGGCACCACCACCGCCGACTGCGCCGCGATCCTCCAGGGGTTGATCGTCGACTCCGAACGGAAGTCGGTCGAAGCCACGCTGGTGCGACAGCACATCCCTCGATTCCAGTGGTTTGCCGCGGGCGCCTTCTTCCTGCTCCTCCTTGAATGCCTGGTCGGAGTTCGCCGGGTCCGCGCCGGCGGTGCTGGCCCGACATCTGGCCCGACATCCACTTCTGGTTTCTCGGCAGCCACTCCCACGCCCATCGCGCCTGCATCACGTTCACCCGCATGAGATCTCGACTCATCCACTCCACCGACTCCACGCGTGTGCGCGGAACCCGCCGCGGCAGACTCGCGATTCTGGCCGTTGCGCTCGCGTGCGCCGGAAGCGCCGGGAGTGCCGCGCCCGCGCCACCGGCCGAGGTCGACAGCGCTCGAAGCGCCTTCACTGCGGGTGAACAGGCCCTCGCGGCCGAGGACTTCTCGACTGCAGTCGAACACTTCACTCGCGCTGCCGCACTCGAGGAACGCCGGGCCGAGGCCCACTACAACCTCGGCATCAGCCGCTATCGACTCAACGATTTCGAGGGTGCTCGAGCCGCCCTGACGACTGCCGCCGAGCGTGGCGACGTTGGCCTCGCGGCGCTTGCCGCGTTCAACCTCGGTGTCGTCGACTACGCCGAGGCCCTGAGCACACTGAAGTCTCTCGAGGATGCCGCGAGCCCTGCCCAGCCCGGAGATGGCAGCGATGCCCCGACGGCGGCGCCCTCACCGCCGCTCGACCCCGCCGCCGCGCTCACCACCATCGAGGAACGACTCGAACGGGCCATCCGCCACTTCCGAGATGCCGCAACCAGCCTGCCCGAGCATCCCGGACCGAAGCGCAACGCAGAGCGCGCCCAGCGACTGCTCGATGCCCTGGGCCAAGCACGGGAGCAGCAGAACCAACCTCAGCAGCAGCAACAACAGCAGCAGCAAGGCGATCCGCAGCAGAACCCCGAGCAGAAGGAAGAGCAGAAGGAAGGGCAGCAGGAAGGGCAGCAGCAGTCCCCGCAGACCCGCGAGCAGCAGCAACAGCCCAATCAGGAACAGGGTCCTCAGCCGCAGCAGCCGCAGTCGGGCGACGGCGCCAAAGGCGATCAACAGCCCCAGTCTGGCCAGGAACAGGCCGGACAGGAACAGCCCGGCCAGGAACAGGCCGGCCAGGAACAGGCCGGCCAGGAACAGGCCGGCCAGGAACAGGCCGAAGGCAAGGGCGATCAATCCTCCGACTCGCCTCAGGACGGCGCCGAGGATGGGAAGAGCAAGTCACAGAAGCCCGCCAGCGGCAGCGAGCAGAACTCCGAGCGCACGCCGGATCAGTTGCCTCGCAAGCCCGCGGACGGGAAGGAAGGCACGCCTCAGCAACCCGAGCCGCAACAGCCTGGCGGCGGTGAAGGCGGACAGGCCTCCTCGGCCACGGGCGGCGCCGAGGGTCGCGTCCTTCCGCTCAGCCGCGAGGAGGTCGAGCGGCTGCTTCAGGGTGTGCGCGATCGCGAGCGGGCCCGACGGATGGCCATCGAAAACAGGAAGGTTCGTCGAGCACCGCCGAGTGCGAAGGACTGGTGAGCGCCGGATGAGACTCGATTCCATGTGCATGTCGCTCTCTCGTGACTTCGCTCGGCTTGCGATACTCCGGGCGGTTGCGCTCCTACTTCTCCTCTGCGTCGTCGGGTCCACGCGACCGGCGCTGTCCCAGTCGCCGCGGGCCCAGTCGGCGCGGGCCACGATTGAGTTCTCGACTGACGAGACCTATGTGGGCCTGCCGGTCGACATTCGCATCGAAGTGCGCGACGGCGGCGAGCATGAGCCCCCCACCCTGCCGACGATTCCCGGGACGACCATCGACATCCTGCCGCCGGCCACCAGCAGCTTCATGTCGATTGTGAACGGGCGACGCAGCGAGTCGCGCACCACGCTCTACATCTTCCGAGTGACGCCGCTGGCCGCGGGCGATCTGCTGATCCCGCGGATCACGGTGGCGGTCGATGGTCGCGAGTTCTCGAGCGCTGAACGGCGCATCACCGTCAAGCCCGCCGAGGCCAGCGACGAGCTCTTCGTCGAACTGCTTGCCGACAAGAAGAACCCCTGGGTCGGCGAACCGGTCACGCTGGTCCTTCATATCTGGGTGCGGCCCTACGTCGACAAGCGGTATTCCATCCGCCTCGATCCCGAGGACATGTGGAGCTTCATCGACGGCTCCAGCCGCTGGGGAGTCTTCGAGCCGGTCGTGCGTCCGCCCGGGCAGCGGCCTCGCGTTCCATCGGTGCGGGAGATGTCCCGCACCGGGCCCAACGGCAAGGCAATCGACTGCTACCTCTACGAGATCAAGCGCACCGTCTGGCCCACCCGCCCGGGACCGATCGACTTCGGCGATGTCGTCGTGCGCATGCTCTACCCGGAGCGGTTGGAGCGGAGCAGCGATCTGCTGAGTCCCGGGTTCCGCGTGGCCGATCGGCGACTGATTGCATCGCCGCCGACGCCGCCGGCGACCCTCGCCCGAGCCCTTCCACTCGAGGGACGACCGGCCAATTTCCGTAACGCCGTCGGCGTCTTTGGTCTTCGCGTCACGGCGAAGCCCACCGATGTCTCCGTCGGCGAACCGATCACGCTGACCCTCACGGTTGACGACCGCACTCCGGGAGGAGCGGAGCTGCCTGCGCTCTCACCACCGGCGCTGGCGGCGCAGTCCGACCTGGGGAACGACTTCCGGGTCGCCGACGAGCCGCTCGGCGGCGAGGTCCGAGGCGACTCGAAGCAGTTCATCCAGACCATTCGGGCGCTGCGCGACGATGTCGCCGCCGTCCCCCCCGTCGAGTTTCACTACTTCGATCCCATCCAGGGCGAGTATCAGGTTGCTCGAAGCAAGCCCATCGCCCTCAAGGTGCGGGCGGCAAGGACCATCGATCCGAACGCAATCGTCGATGCTCGCGGCGTTCCGGCGGGGTCGGAGGCGACCACGCTGAACGCCAGCGCCGGGGGGCTGCTCAACAACGAACTCGATCCGACTCGACTTCTCGCCACCCATCGTCCGCTGCCCGTCGGCCTGCTCGCCTGGGGAATGCTCCTGCCGGCACTGCTGTGCGCGGGCGTCGCCGCGACCCAGCTCGTGCAGTCGCGCCGCGCTGGTGACGCCAGCGCCCGTCGCAGACGCCGCGCTCGACGTCGGGCCCTTGGTCGGCTCGGCGCGTCCGGCGACGCCTCTCTCCTCCGCGGGGCGATGAGCGACTTCATCGCGGATCTCGCCGGACTGCCCGAAGGCACGCTCACCGGCGCCGAAGCCGCAGGGGCCGCCCTGCGCCTGGGCATGTCGGCGGAGCGCAGCGACCGCCTGCGTGAACTGGTCGATGGCTGCGATGCCATGGCGTTCGCTCCCGCCCACCTCCGCGGCGGCGAAGCTCGCCGCACCGAGTTCGAGGCCCTGAAGCAGGCGTGTCGGGAGTGGGTCGCCTCCGCCGCGCCACTGCAGCAGAGCGCGGGCGCCGCCGCAGCGCCCTCCGACTCCGGAGGCTCGGGCGACACCACCGCTTCGCAGCATGTCCTTGCCAGCGCTCCATCAGGTTCCCGAGGAGCTGCTCGCTGATGACTCCAGCGCGACTGATCCTGAACCTGTACTTCGTGGCCCTGTACTTCGCGGCGTTGCTCGTCGCCTGTTCAACGGTCGCCACAGCCGGATCGTCCGCCCCTGCCACCGCGAACGACGCGGCAGACTCGAGTGCGGTACTGCGCGCCGCGGCTCAGGAGTCCTACGACCGTGGCATCGCCCTGCGCACCACCGATCCGGAGGCGGCGCGAGCTGCATTCGAGGAGTCTGCCCACGAGTTCGAGCAGACGATCGGTCTGGTGGGGGCGAACGGCTCGCTCTGGTTCAACCTCGGCAACGCCAGGATTCAGGCGGGCCAGCTCGGTGAGGGGATCCTCGCCCTGCGAAACGCCGAGCGCCTGATGCCTTCCGACGGCAGGATTCAGGCCAACCTCGGGTACGCCCGCTCGCTGCGAAGCGCAACCATCGAAGCCCGCGGCGCCGAGTCGATCTGGGGACCGCTTCTCTCGGCTCGTCACATCCTCTCGCCTGGGGTCCGCGCGGGACTGGCACTCGCACTCAACCTGCTGCTCTGGAGTCTGGTCCTCATCCGACTCCTCGGTCGCCCCGTCCCGGCGCTGGCCATTGCCGCGGTCGCGTTCGTGACCCTCCTTGGCGGAGCCACGATCGTGGCCGACATCGCCGAGTCGCGCCGTCACGATGAGGGCGTCCTCGTCCGCAACGACGTCGTTCTCCGCAAAGGCAACGGGGAGGGATATGAGGCTGCGGTCACCGAGCGATTGAGCGAAGGCGTGGAGCTTCGAGTCCTTGAGCAGCGTCCCGGCTGGAGTCGGGTGCGGCTGCCCGATGGAACCGAGGGGTGGGTGAGAGGGGCGGAGGTGGGAGTGGTGGGAGAACGGAATGAGCAATGGGGAGAAGGGATCAGGAAGGAGCAATGAGGAATCGGGAATCGGGACTGGGAAGTTCGGCGTTCCCGGCCTCCTGCTCGATCAGCGGGCCACCGGCCGGCAGATCATGTTCCAGGTATCCCTTTGCCACGCACTGCTGCGTCGACCGGGTCGAGATCGATGTGGCCGCCCGCCGGCGCGATGGCCTCTCGGCTGGGCTGCGCCCCACCCTTCGATGGTGGAGCCGATGGCAATTGGGCGAGTGCCCGGGCGACCCGCTGGGTGGTTCCCGGCCAGAGGGATTCGAGGACCGGCACCACATCGCGGCGCAGCCGGGCCCGAGCCCGGGTGAGGTCGTCGTTGGATTCGTCGTGACGCCAGCGGCGTCCGGCGCGGCGGCAGAAGAGTTCGCACTCGACATGCCGGTGGCCGAGAAAGGGACGGATCAGGAGTACAGGAGATTCGCGGCCCGGTTGCTTCGCTCCCCGGCCCTGCTGGTCTCCCTGCTGGTCTCCGCCCTCGTGTGAGGGCGTCGACTCCTCGAGCGGCCGAACCCACGGCATCCCCAGCGTGGCATCGACGCGTCCATCGCGGCAGAGGCCCATGAGAATGGTCTCGAGCTGATCGTCGGCGTGATGGGCGGTGGCCACGCAGGACGCCCGGTGGCGCCGTGTCGCGTCGAGCAAGGCCGCGTAGCGCAGCCGACGAGCGACCGCCTCGAGATTGCCCCGAGTGCGGGCGGGATCGATGTCGACAACGTCGCAGAGAACACCCAGTCTGGCGCACTGGCGCTCGACGTAGCGGGCGTCCGCGTCCGCGCTGGGACGCAGGTGGTGATTGACGTGCACGCAGATCGGAGTGATCCCTCCGCTGCGCCGTGAACGCGTGGCAATCACCGCCGCGCCCAGAAGAAGCGCCAACGAGTCGGCCCCACCACTCACCGCCAGCACGACCCGCGCTCCGCGGGGCACTCCGCAATGATCGAACAGCCCGCTTCGGAGCCTGGCGATGAATGGATCGCGGGCCAGGGCCACGAACTCGGCGGGTGTCGATGACCCCGGGAGGCGACTGGCGGCGCGGTGCGACTCGCGGCGGTCGATGGTCCTCCCCGACTTCACTCGCCCCGAGGTCATTTCGTCGTGATCTCGATCGATCCGTTCGAGGTGCGAAGCGTCGATGGCGGACCGGCGGTGCGGAACTCGATTCGTCCGGAGCGCTGATCGGACTCGCTCCGCAGCACCGTTCCCCCGCCGACGAGAGTCACCTTCCCGTTGCTGGTCGAGGCGTCGATCACGCCGGCGAAGTTCTCCCGCGCAACCAGCTCGATGTTGCCGTTGCTGGTGCCGATCTCGGCGGGCCCGGAGATCTCGATGAGCCGAACATCCCCGTTGGAAGTGCTCACCGAAATTGCGCCGGTGACGTCCGTGACCGAGACCGCTCCGTTGGACGTCAGGAGCGATCCGCTGGCGACGCGTTCGAGTTCAATCGACCCGTTCGAGGTCGTGGTGGTCACCTTGCCCCTGATGTCTCGAGCCACCACGTTCCCGTTGCTCGTGACCATGATGGCGGCGCCGTCGACATCGGCGGCGGTGATGCCTCCGTTGGAGGTTCGCAGATCAATTCCCGCCGGTGCCGAGGGCACGGTCACGTGCAGCGATGCTCCGTCGTTGGGGTGACGAGGCTCGGGAAGTCGGGCACGCACCTCGATCAACGCATTCGAGGTCACGGCAATCTCAATTGTCGCCTGGTCGGCCCGCTGCTGGGCCTCCTCCGCCGTCGCTCCGCCCGCTCGAATGGTGGCCCTGACCAGCATGTCGGTGCGGGCACCATCGACTTGCACTTCGATGGCACCATTTCGAGTGTCGACGAGGAGCAGCCCGTCGCGCGGGAACTCGCCGGTCAGCGACTTCTCGATTCGGGCCGAACTGACCGGGCCGCAACCGCTGAGACTCATAATGATGCCGAGGAAGAGCAGGACGATCGCCAGAGGTGCGAGGCGCATGGTGGGGAGCCTTTGAAAGGAAGCGAAGGGAATGCCTGGAGGGGCATCTGGCCGTCAGGAGGCGGTGGCGGCGACGGCGAGAAGTTCGAACAGAATGTGCGACGCGGCAAGTGCGGTGATGTCGGCGAGATCGCGATCGGGAAGCAGCTCGACGACATCCGCGCCGACCAGGTTCGTGCCGGCAAAGAGACGCAGCAGGGCGAATGCCTCGCGGGTGGAGAGTCCGCCGCAGACGGGTGTACCGGTTCCCGGGGCGAAGGCCGGATCGAGGCAGTCGATGTCGAAACTGACATAGAGCGGGCGGGAACCGACTTCGCTGCGGAATGCCTCGAGCTGGGCCGAGGCCTCCCCGGCGGCGACGCGATCGGGACCGACGATGCGGATGCCCTGGCCCCGCGCGAAATCGAGATCAGCGGCGGTGTTGAGCGGTCCGCGCACCCCGAGCGAGAGCATCGCCCGGGGATCGACCAGACCATCTTCGATGGCCCGGATGAAGGGCGAGGCATGGCCCCAGCGCTCGCCCCAGACCACATCCACAGTGTCGAGGTGGGCGTCGAAGTGCAGCAGAGCCAGACCGCCCGCCGGACGCCCCTGCCGCTCCCACGTCGCCCGCAGGTTGGCATAGGCAATCGAGTGATCGCCGCCGATTGCGATGAGCCGACTCTGCGGATCGGCGAGCGAACGGGCGAACTCGAGCTGACGCTCCATCGAATCGTGGCAGGAATACGGAGCCACCGGGCAATCGCCGCCATCCGCGCACGAGAGTCGCTCGGCGATGTTCACATCCAGCTCGGGGTGGTAGGGCTTGATGTACTGCGACTGCTCGCGGACCGCGCGGGGGCCGAAGCGGGCCCCGGGCCTGTAGGTGACGCCGCCGTCGAAGGGGGCGCCGTAGACGACCCAGTCGATTGGGCGTCGCGTCGCGTCGACCTCGGCCACCTGCGGGAAGCGACAGAAGGTGGCGACACCAGCAAACCGGGGCGTGCGGCGACCGTCGGGGAGACGCGTGCGCGGCGTGACGTCGGAGCGTTCAGCCATAGCGAGCCATCGTGACGCATGATGCGTTCCAGTGCAATCGCACGACGAGCGTCAGCGCTCGCCCGACTCGCGCATCCGCGGGTCGTACCAGAGCTCCAGCCCCTCGCGCTTCTGCCAGCCCCTCGGCCCGCGGATCAGGAGCTTGATCGACGTCGCCAGCATCCCGAGGGCCGAGGTCAGCCGTACCTTTCGACCGCTGGTCAGGACCGGCTCGGCAATCACAGTGAACGTTCCCCGTTCGCGAAGGGCCTTGCTGAGCCAGACCTCTTCCGAGGCGAAGTACCGTTCGTCGAATCCGCCCACGGCTTCGAAGTCGGTCCGCCGACAAAAGAAGCAGCAGCCCGCGGCGTGGCCAAGCCGGCGCCAGATGAGCATGAAGAGAAAGAGGTAGACGTGACCCCAGAGAGGTGTCGGCGGCTCCCACCGGACCTGGGCCCCTCCACCAACCGCGCCGGCCCGCAGCGCCGCGATGATCCCGCCGAGCACGCCCTGATTGATCCGGGTGTCGGCGTCGATGAAGAGGAGCCACTCTCCCCCCGCCGCCCGGGCCCCGAGGTTCCGCGTCCCGGCAATCTGCTGGGCGCTCGAGTTCACCACCCGAGCCCCGTGGGCCCTCGCAATCGCAGCCGTGCCGTCCGTCGACGAGTCGTCGACGACGATGAGTTCGATCGGCAGCGTCCCCGCCGCGGCATCCCGCGCTTTCAGGGCCGTGATCGACTCCTTGATGGCCCTCAGCGTCCTGGGAAGCTCCAACTCCTCGTTGTGCGCGGGCACGATGATCGAGAGCCCGGGCGACGCCGCCACGGACGCCGCGCCCGCCGGGCTCACCGCGCCTCGATTCGCCACGCCGACTCCGCAATCGACTGATTCGGCAGCACCTCGGTGAAGTTGAGAATCAGCCGTCCGAAGAGAGGACTCTCGAGGACGACGCGATGGGCGATGGGAACCCCTTGCACCTCGCGGTACTCCTCGAGGCCGACGGTGAGCGGCAGCGGACCGATGCCGGCCGCGTCGATCTGGGCTTCGATGCGCTCGACCAGGCCGGTCGAGTCGCGCAGGTGATACACCGCGCTCGAGCCGCCTGCGGTGCGAAGTCGAACTCGGTGGACCAAGGCCGGCCCTTCGCCGTCGCTGCCGACGAGTTCGGCAGTGGCCCGGAGGGTCGAATCCATCGTCGCCAGGGGCCATGCCGCCGCCAGACGCCGTCGTTCGATGGCCTCGCTCGTGAGTGGTGCGAAGCGATCCCAGGGATTGTCGCGCTCGCCTTCGAGCCCGCGGATCGCCTCGCGGATCACTCCGGCAAAGCCCAGCTCGATTCGGTGCGAGGCCCAGTCCATGCCGCGCCCGAGCTGCTCCACGGTGCCGGTGAGCCCTTGATTGACGAAGCGGGCCTCTCCGCGCATGCGAATCGCTGCGAGCGCCTCGACGGCCACGACGTTCTGCGCCGCGACGTGGGCGGCGAGGATGCGCTCCAGCTTCGCCGCGCTCTCGTCAGGTGGAAGCTGCCCGGTCCGCGGGAAGAGCACCTCTTCGCGGCCTTGGGTGAAGGTGATCGACACCACCGCGTTGCTCTGGTCACGATTGAAGGTCAGGGCCATCATCGGCATCATCCGAAGCCGCCAGCGGTCGCCCTGCTCTCGCCGCAGTTCGTAGACCATCTGCCCGGGCACGTCGAATCCCAGCCGACCGTGCGCGAGGTAGCGCACCGAAACGTCCTCGCCAAGGCGCGGATCGCGGAACGTGCCCAGATAGGGACGAGCCTCCTCGTCCGAGAGTTCGGGCTTGATCGGAACACCGAGGCGCGGCAGCTCCAGCTCGAGCCCGGCCTGGAAGAGAGTGGCGCCGATGATCGCGCCGGAGTCGTCGGCTTCGAAGCGGATGGCGATCTCGTCGGTGGCTTCGAGGAAGCGCTTGCCGGTCGCGTCGGCCGGAAGGAGGGCGTAGACCGTCTGACCAGGCACGTCGATGGCCAGCGTGCCATCGCGCACCAGCACGGTGACATCGGCGTTGATCGAGTCGAGGCGGTAGAGACCCACGTAGCGGGCGAAGTTGTCGGGAGCCACCTCGGCGCCGGGGCCGGGGTCGGGGACTCCCTCGGCAGCCGGTTCGGGAGCCTTCGCCGGGCGAACGTCGCGTCGGGCCAGCTCGGCGAGCGCTCCCAGCACGACCTGCTGAGCGTGGACCCCGACCGCGGCCCCGCTGCGGTTGGAGAGCAGGGCGTAACCGATGCGCGACTCCGGGAGCACGCCGATGGTCGCCGCGAAGCCGTCGATCCCGCCGTCGTGGGTGATGAACCGCTCGCCCCGCCAGTTGGTCACCAGCCATCCGAGTCCGTAGGCCAGATTCGCGTTCGCGCCGGAGACGGCAATCTGCGGCGCCCAGGTCTCCTCGATGCGCTCGGTGGAGATCAGTCGATTGCCCTCGAATCGACCGCGGTCGATCAGCAGACGCAGCCACTGACCCAGATCGCGAGCCGAGGACCAGACCGCTCCTGCCGGCGCCACCGCCGAGAGATTCCGAAGCTGCGTCGGCCGAACGCCGCCGTCGGGAGTGGTCTCGTAGCCGTCGGTGCGATTGGGTGCGGCGAGGATCGCTTCGTGCTGCGTGATCGTGCGGGACATCCGCAGTGGCTCGAAGAGCCGCGTGCGCAGCAGAGTGTGCCAGTCGCTTCCCGCCTCGGTGGCCACCGCAGTGGCGGCGAGCTGGTATCCGTTGTTGTTGTATTGCCAGGTCGAGCGGAACGGATGTGTCGGCTCGGCGCGAAGGAACGCCTCGATCACCTGAGCCTCGCTGGCCCCGCCGCCGATCCAACTGATGTCGGTGCGCATGATTCCGCTGCGATGCGAAAGCAGATCGCGCAGGGTGCAGTCGCGGGTGGTGATGACGTCGACGAATCGGACGCTCGGCAGCAGGCGACGGATCCGGGAATCCCAATGCACCACGCCCTGGTCGACGAGGGTGGCGATCATCGTCGCGGTCATCGCCTTGGTGGTCGATCCGATGGCAAAGAGCGTGTCGGAATCGGCCGGTTCACCGCCACCAGCGACATTCGCACCGGCGAGGCGGCGCTGTCCGACGGCGTCGGCGAGGACCACCTCGTCTCCGACCACGATCACCAGCGCAACCGCCGGAGACTCCAACGCTGCGGGCGCCGCGGCGAGCGCCTTCTTCCAGGTCTCGACCAGGGCCGCGAGATCGGCTTCCGAGAGCGATGGTCGACTCGGAGCCTGCGGAGCGGGCGGCGCCTCTCGTGGAGCGGCTGCTGGCGGCTCGGGTGGTGCAGCGTCGGATGGCGGCGAACCGGCGCCGAGCGCCATGCTGAGTCCACACGCGAGTGCCGGCAGGGCCAGCGCCGACGAAACTGGCCTGGAAGTTCGATGGATCGGCTCGATCATGGGTGCACAGGTGTAGGACGGTTCGTCAGGGTCCGCCTCGACACGCCTCGGCGGAGGAAGGGAGTGATTCGGTCCACGGCGGCTGGTGCCGCAGCGGAGCGGGAGTTACCTTCACGGCCCTATGGCCCTGGACCGAAACGGTATCACTCGCCGCGCCGCGCGGGAGTTGCGTGACAACTTCTATGTCAACCTCGGGATTGGGATGCCGACTCTGGTCGCCAATCACGTTCCCGCCGGAATGACCGTATGGCTTCAATCCGAGAACGGGCTGCTCGGCATGGGCCCCTTCCCGCGCGAGAGCGAGGTCGACCCGGATCTCATCAATGCCGGCAAGCAGACCGTGACCGGTGTGCCCGGCCACAGCTTCTTCTCCTCGGCCGACAGTTTCGCCATGATCCGCGGAGGCCACATCGATCTGGCGATCCTCGGGGCGATGGAGGTCTCGCAGGAGGGCGATCTTGCCAACTGGATGGTCCCCGGCAAGATGGTCAAGGGAATGGGCGGGGCGATGGACCTCGTCGCAGGTGTGCGGCGAGTGATCGTCACCATGGAGCATGTGAACAAGAACGGCTCGCCCAAGCTCATTCCGCGCTGCACGCTGCCGCTCACCGGCCTCCGCTGCGTGCACATGGTCATCACCGACCTGTGCGTGTTCGAACTCGACACGGCCATGCAGCGCTTCGTGCTGACGGAACTCGCTCCCGGCGTGACGGTCGAGGAGATCCGGGCCAGGACCAGCGCAGAATTCCTCGTCGCCGGCGAGCTCAAAGAGATCGCGGCGTAGGGGAACGGACCGCGCGAATACGACTCATTGAGGCCGTCGCGGAGTCCACCACCCCGCCCACGCAGCAATCGTGCAACCCGCTGCTGCCCCCTGCCGGCTCGCCCCGCGAGCCGCCTGCTCCCTGCTTCGTCGCTACCTCGCCAGGTCCAGCCGCAGTTCGCCGGCCTGTCCCTTCAGTCGCTTGATGATCAGGGTGTGCATCTGGCTGACGCGGCTCTCGGAGAGGTCGAGCACTTCGCCGATCTCCCGCATGGTCATCTGCTCGAAGTAGTAGAGGGCGATCACCAGACGCTCGGATCGGCTGAGACCGCGACCGATCCGGTTGAGCAGATCGCGGCGCATCGCATCGACCTCGGGACGGCCGGCGCGACCATCGGCGACGATGTCGATCTCGCGCAAGGCGCGGGAGCTGTCACCCTCGAAGCAGGGGCGATCAAGCGAGACCATCGAGGGCGGCGCGGAATCGCGACGCAGCTTGCGGAACTCCCGCTCGCCCACGCCGAGTCGCTGACGCACTTCGTCGTCGGTGGGGATGCGACCGAGGTTGGCCTCGAGCGATGCCCGGGCGCGATCGAGTCGCGAGGAACGATGCCGCACCAGGCGAGGGACCCAGTCCATCGCTCGAAGCTGATCGATCATGCCGCCGCGGAGATGCAGGCTGCAGAAGGTCTCGAACTTGAAGTTGAGCTTGGGATCGAACTTCTCGACTGCCCGCACCAGGGCGATCGAGGCGGCCTGTCGGAGATCCTCGGTGTCGACCTCGGCGGGGAGTCGGGTGCGCTCCCGCTCGGCAGTCATGCGAGCGAGATCGATGTACCGCTCGACGAGCGTGTTGCGAAGCTCGATGGTGCGGTGCCGCCGATATTCGCGCCAGAGCGCCGCATCCGCGGCACGAGACTCGGCACTGGGGACGCTACGGAAGCGTCCTCCACGGGACGCAATCGCCGAAGGAAGACTCGATGCGAGCATGACTGGCCTCTCCTTGACCTTGACTGCCATCTGGAAGTCACCGCCATCCATGGCGAGAACTCGCGGAGCAGTCTAGATCAAGGGAGTTGCGAAGTGCAAGTGGATTGCGGACCTCGGGCATCGGTCCACCGCTGTGGGGTGTCGACGGTGGAGAACTCTCATCGCTCGATCGACCCCAACACAACCCGTGCGGACCGCCGCGGCGCGAACTCAGCGGCGTTCACACGACTGCTCGGGTTTCGATCGGCCTGTCCGCGCCGAGCGGGCCGCGACGAGCACACGCAGCGCCCGGGGAACGACTTCGATCTCAAGTCGATTGGACCCCTGTCGGGCGTTCCATGGTGGATCGCCATCGAGCTGATGGCGGAACGGCAGGTCGCTCTCGATTGTGATGCGCTCGGCGGTGGCGTAGACGAGGCGGGGATTGCGACGGTGGCGGCCGAGCGTGCAGGTCACCATCCAGGTGAGCAGTTCGGCGATGTTCGCGGTCGGAAAGTAGACCACGTCGAGACGTCCGTCCTCCATCGATGCATCGCAGGCGGGGTTCACCCGCATCGCGTACTGCCGCGAGTTCCCGACGATCACGAACCCCGGGCCATCGTCGTCGATCCGTCTGCCGTCGGCGACCACCCGCAGGCGCGGCGACGCGAAGCCGCGCAGCGATCGCAGCATCGGCGCGAGGTAGGAGAGATGGCTGATGCCTCCGCGGCGCTTGGCCGCGAGTTCGTGCACCACCTCGGCGTCGTATCCGACGGAAGCCATCAGCACGAAGCACTCTCCGTCGGCGCGACCGACATCGATCTCGACCACCTCGTCGACCGCAATCGCCCGCACCAACGTGGCGGCGCTGCGGTTCATCCCCCACTCTCGAGCGAAGAGATTCTCAGTCCCGAGCGGAAGTTGATAGATCGCGGTGCCTGTGCGCATCGCCGCGGAGGCCGCGAGCCGGACGGCCCCGTCTCCCCCCACCACCACCAGCAGGTCGCTCCCGGCGAGGAGCGGATCGAGCCACGAGGTTTCGGCACCGGGGCGACTTTCGACCAGATCGATCCGGTGGTGCCCCGCTCCTTCGAGCTTGGCCTGCAGTGCTCGTGCGGCGCCCGCCGCGTGCCCGCCTCCGGCGATTGGATTGAAGAGCACGGTGATTCTCACGGCCGCAAGCGTAAGCCGATTGCCGCAGGCCGATTGCCGCACGCCGATTGCCGCACGCCCAGAAGGCTGAAGGAAGTACCATCCGACCCCATGGCCCGGCCCTCGCGAATTGATCTCAGTCACATCCCGGCGAGCACCGCCGCAAAACGACGCGCCCTCCGCGGCGCGAGCGTCGTGGCGGCGGTCCTCGGGCTCGCGCTCGCCGGACCGGTCATTGCTGTGTTGCCGCAGAGTGGGCCGCAGAGTGGGCCGCAGGGTGGCCGACAGAGTGGGGCGGCCGCGACGCGAACAAGCGACTCCCCGCCTCGACTCTGGAGCGACGACGACACCTTCGCCGAGTCGCTCGAGATCGTTCCGGGCTCGCCCGAGGGACAGTTGCTCGAGATTCGCCGGGCCCTGCTGGACAGCGATACCGCCCGAGCCCTCTCGCTCTCGAACTCCTGGATCGATCGACATGAGCGGCACCCCCTCCGAGCCGAGGCGCTGCTCCTCCGCGGAGATGCCCTCGTTGCCCGCGGCGACGAGTACAAGGCGCTCTTCGACTACGAGGCGGTGGCCACGCTCTACCCCGGCAGCGAGGTCTACGTGACCGCGCTCGAGCGCGAGTTCGAGATCGCCGAGCTCTACGCCAACGGAAAGAAGAAGAAGTTCCTGGGCATGCGGCTCTTCGATGCCGGCGAGGAAGCCCAGGAACTGCTCATCCGCATCCAGGAGCGACTGCCCGGAAGCCAGCTCGCCGAGGACGCCGGCATGGCTCTCGCCGACTACTACTTCAATCGCGGCGAAATGGACCTCGCGGGCGAGTCGTACCAGCTCTTCCTCGAGAACTACCCGCGGTCGACGCAGATCCGCAAGGCGCGATTGAGGCTGATCTTCACCCGACTGGCCTCCTTCAAGGGACCGCAGTTCGACGCCGCAGGACTTCAGGATGCCCGCGCCCAGCTCACACGGCTCGAGGAGATCGAGCCGCTCACCGCCCAGCAGATCGGTTCCACGTCTCTCATTCTGCGAATCGACGAGTCCCGCGCCGCCAAGCTCCTGCAGGAAGCTCGCTGGTACCTGCGGACCGGCGACCCGATGAGCGCCGAGCTGTCGATCCGACGCCTCCTCTCCCGCTATCCCCGGAGCGTCGCGGCGCTTCGGGGCATCGAGCTCGGTGCGGAAATCCTCCCCGACCTTCCGGCCTGGGTTCGCGACCAGGCGCCCGACTACGTGGGTCTCAAGTCGGGCGCGGTTCCCATGCCCGCGCCTCGCGGCGGCCCAACGGAGGATGACACCCTCGACACCGCCCCGCGCAATCCCCTGCTGATGGACGAGGACCAGACCCCGAAACCAGAACCGAAACCAGAACCGAAGCCAGAATCGAAGCCAGAATCGAAGCCAGAACCGAAGGATGCCGCGACGCCGAAACAAGGTTCCGCCGAACCTGGTCGCAGCGACGCATCTCCAACCTCGACGGGAGCGAAGTGATGCCTCCGACCAGCGGCCCGCCTGCGCTTCGACCAACGCCTTTCCCGGGGTTCCCGGGAACTGGGCGGGCGCTCTCCGCGATTCTCGTACTTGTCTTGACCACCCTGACCGCCTGCGCCACCGATCCCACCAAGGGCTACTCGATGGCGGAGACCTATCGCGAGGACGTCCGAACGATCGCGGTGCCGATCTTTTCGAACGCGACCTTCGTACGAGATGTGCAGTTCGATCTCGCCGACGCCCTCGTCAAGGAGCTGGAGACCCAGACCCCCTGGAAGGTGATCGGCTCGACTGGAACCGCAGACACCCTGCTTCGCGGCACCATCACCAGCGTGACCATCAATCGTCTCTCCAAATCCCGCACGACCGGCCTCGCCGAGGAAGACACCTACTCGATCGCAGTCGACTTCGAATGGCGTGATCAGCGGACCGGCAAGACCCTCGTCGAGCGAAAGTCCTTCTCGGGCAGCGGACTCTTCGTGCCGACGCTCCAGAGCAACGAGCCCATCGAGATCGGCCGCGCCGGGGCGGTTCAGGTGCTGGCCCGCGACATCGTGGGCTCGCTGCGAACCGATTGGTGAGCCCCAGCAATCCCCTCCAGCAGGCGGCTTGGAGAGGCGGCGGGCGGGAATACGTTGGCCCCTTCGGCGGGGTGCTCCTACGTTTGGCACTGACCGCCACCAATCGTCCGGCGACGACACCTCCGATGCCAGCATTCAACAGCGATCGCTTCGAACTCCCAGACCACTCGTCGATGGCCGACTCGTCGGGCCAGCGGCCGGATGGTCAGCGCGGAACGCCCAGTCGCAACGGGCGCGGGCCCGAGGGACGTTCCCAATCGCGAAACGACGAGTCGCGACCGGAAGGCAACGGTCGTCGCGATCCTGGCGGTGAGCCCGGCGGCGAGCGACCCGGCGGTCGCGGCACCCCGACTCCCCCGCCGACTCGACTGCGTCGACAGTTCCTGACCTGGGTGACGCTTCTGGTGCTGCTGGCCCTGGTCTGGCTGGTCCTGACCAACACCGGCGGCCGTGGCCATCGTCTCGAGAACTGGGATCAGTTCATCGTGCATGTGAAGGAAGGCAAGACCGAACCCGGCTCGATCGTCATCGAGGATCGGCGCGTCACCGCCCGGATCAAGAGCGGCGTGAAGGGCTTCGAGAAGTCCGGCGACGCCCCGACGACCATCTTCGTCGACATCGCTCCCTACGGCGAGAACTACGTCTGGGTGAAGAACCAGCTCAACGCCCTGACCGTCGATCGCGTCGACCCCGATGGTCGCCGCATTCAGGAACGGGTGACGTGGCGGGAGTCGGTCGGGCTCAATCCGTGGGTCGGCGTGCTCCTGGGCTGGGTCCCGGTTCTTCTCATCGTCGGACTCATCTGGTTCCTGCTGGCCCGCTCGATGCGCGGTGCCGCCTCGGGCCCCGGCGGAATGCTCGGCAACTTCGGCAAGAGCCGCCATCGCATCTCCTCCAAGGACACCATCAGCGTGACCTTCAACGATGTGGCCGGTGTCGACGAGGCCAAGGAGGAAGTGCAGGAGATCGTCGAGTTCCTGAAGAACCCCAAGAAGTTCAAGCGTCTCGGCGGACGTATTCCGCGCGGCGTGCTGCTCGTGGGTTCGCCCGGCTGCGGCAAAACCCTTCTCGCCAAGGCGATCGCCGGCGAGGCCGACGTTCCCTTCTTCTCGATCTCCGGCTCCGACTTCGTCGAGATGTTCGTCGGCGTCGGCGCTTCCCGCGTGCGCGATCTCTTCAAGCAGGCCAAGGAGAACTCGCCCTGCATCATCTTCCTCGACGAGATCGATGCGGTCGGTCGGCGGCGCGGCGGCGGCTTCACCACCGGCGGCCACGACGAGCGCGAGCAGACTCTGAATGCCATCCTGGTCGAGATGGACGGCTTCGAGGCGAACGATCAGATCATCGTGATCGCCGCGACCAACCGCGCCGACGTTCTGGATCCGGCGCTCACTCGACCGGGTCGCTTCGATCGCCAGGTCACGGTCCCGCTTCCCGATCTCGTGGGACGTCGACAGATCCTCGAAGTGCACGCCCGCAAGGTGCTGATGGGGCCGGACGTCGATCTTGAACGGCTGGCTCGCGGCACGCCCATGTTCAGCGGCGCCGATCTGGCCGCAGTGATCAACGAGGCGGCGATCATCGCCACCATGGCCGCGAAGGACTCGGTCGAGATGGCCGACCTCGACGAGGCCCGCGACAAGATCCGCTTCGGCCGAGCCCAGAAGAGTCGCAAGTTCGAGGAGCGCGAACGCGTGGCCACCGCCTATCACGAGGCCGGCCACGCGGTGGTGCAGTCGCTGCTCCCCGATGCCGATCCGCTCCACAAGGTGACGATCATTCCGCGCGGCAACTTCCTCGGCGCCACCATGAGTCTGCCGGAGAAGGACCGCTACGGCTACGGCAAGCGCTGGCTGGTCGCGACCATGCGGGTGCTCTGCGGCGGTCGCATCGCCGAGGAGCGGAAGACCGCAGACATCTCCTCGGGAGCCGGCCAGGACATCAAGATGGTGACCTCGTGCGCTCGCCGCATGGTGCTCGAGTGGGGCATGTCCGATCGCCTGGGCTTCGTCAACTACAGCGGCGAGGACACCCGCGAGATGTACATCCCCGACAAGGACTACTCCCAGGACACCGCCCGGGTCATCGACGAGGAGATCCGAACGCTGATCGACGCGGCCTATGTCGAAGCCACGCGTCTTCTCGACGACAACTGGGAGAAGGTGGTTGCGGTCGCTGAAGCCCTGCTCCGCTTCGAGACCCTGCAGCGCGAGGACGTGGATCGCCTGATGCGCGGCGAGCGGCTGGACCGTCCGACGGTGGCCGAGCTCATCTCCAGCGAACTGACCCGTCCCAGTCGTCCGGCCCGACCGCCGGCTGCGACTCCCGGCGACGAGCCCGGGCCCGGAGTGATGCCAAGCCCGGCGTGACCTCGCGTCGCCGCGTCAGTCCGGTCTTCTTCTCCGCGCTCCCGAGCCCCTGACTTCCCATGTTCGCAACGCTCTCCGATCGATTCAGCAGTGCCTTCCGCAACCTGACCGGCCGGGGGCGGATCAACGAGGAGAACGTCCGCGAGGCGATGAGCGAGGTCCGCACGGCGCTCCTTGAAGCCGATGTGCATCAGGAGGTGGTGACCAGCTTCTGCGACGATGTCCTCCGCGAGGCCCTCGGCGCCGAAGTGGTCAAGTCGCTGAAGCCCGGCGAGCAGATGATCGGAATCGTCCACGCCAGGCTGGTCGAGCTGATGGGTGGCGCACGCGGTGGTTTGCTCCCACCTGGAAGCCAACCGGGCGGCAGCGGTCACATCATGCTGGTCGAGCCTCCGCCGACAGTCGTGATGCTCTGCGGTCTGCAGGGCTCCGGCAAGACCACCACCTGCGGCAAGCTCGCGGCCTACTTCAAGCGCCGCGGGACGAGTGCACTGATCTGCGCCGCCGATCTACAGCGCCCCGCCGCAGTCGAGCAGCTTCGCCAGGTGATCGACGGCGTGGCCAGGGAGGCAACCGGCCCCGGACGAGTCGGCTTCTACGCCGAACCCGACAAGTGCGCCGAGTATGGCAAGGCCGTCGGAGTTGCGGTATCCGTCTGCCAGCGGGCCCTGCGCGAGGCCCGAAGCGGCGGGTATCAGGTGCTGATCCTCGACACCGCCGGACGCCTGCACGTCAACGCCGAGCTGATGGGCGAGCTTCAAGCGATCAACCGGGCCGTCGATCCTCATCAGATCCTGCTGGTCGTCGACGCCATGACCGGGCAGGACGCGGTGAACAGCGCCAAGACCTTCCACGAGAAGCTGGCCATCGACGGCGTGATCCTCACCAAGGCCGACAGCGACACCCGCGGCGGCGCGGCCCTCTCGGTGCGGCGGGTGACCGGCGCCCCCATCAAGTTCGTCGGCACCGGCGAGAAGTTCGACGCCCTCGAGGAGTTTCACGCCGAGCGCATGGCCGGGCGGATCCTCGGGATGGGCGATGTGGTGTCGCTGGTCGAGAAGGCCCAGAGCGAGGTGAGCGAGGAGGAGGCCACTCGGATCGCCGAGAAGATGGCCAAGGGCAAGCTGACGATGGATGACTTCGTCGGCCAGCTCCGCTCGATTCGGCGGATGGGTCCGATGAAGCAGCTCCTGGGAATGCTCCCGGGCGTCGGAGCGATGCTTCAGGGCGTCGAAGTCGACGAGAAGCAGCTCGATCGCCTCGAGGGCATGGTCAGCAGCATGACGCCCGCCGAGCGCAAGGATGTGGGAGTCATCAACCGCAGCCGCTCGAAGCGCATCGCCTCCGGGAGCGGCGCACAGCCGGTCGACGTCACCAAGCTCACCAAGCAGTTCGAGATGATGCAGAAGGTGACGCAGCAGATGGCCGGCATGGGCATGCTCGGAAAGGTGAAGGCGATGAAGGATCTCCAGTCGCTCGACCCCGGCATGATTCCCGGCATGAAGGGCCTCCCCGGCTTCGGCGGCCGCGGCGGCTCGACCGCCACCGAGTCGGTGAAGTCGCGCTTCAAGCCGCGCAAGAAGCGCTGAGCAGCGCCCGAGGGGTTGCCCGTCCCCACTCTCTTGGCTCTGCGCCTCACTTCCCCGACTCCCCTCACTCCTGTATCGGCAGCGGATCCGCCGCTTCGCCGCGGGTCCACTTCTTGATCTTGGGGAGCAGCACTTCGCGGAAAAGGATCTTGAGGCAGGCCATCACCGGAATCGCCAGGAGCATTCCGTAGAAGCCGGCGATCGATCCCCCTGCCAGCACCGCCACCAGAATCGTCACCGGATCGAGATCGGTGGCCTTGCCCGCGATCAACGGCGTGAGCACGTATCCGTCGAGGGCCTGGCCGATGGCGAAGACGATCGAGGGTCCGGCGATCACCCAGATCCAGCCCATCCGCGCTTCGGGCGGGAGCCCCAACTGCTCGAAGGCGAGAAGTCCGATGGCCACCGGAAGTCCGATGCCGCTGAGATAGGGGACGAGGTTGAAGACGCCGACGATCACCCCCAGCACGATCGAGTAGGGCACCCCGCAGACCAGCCAGCCGATTGCGAAGACGACGCCGACGATTCCGCTGATGACCATGCGTCCGCGCACGAATCCGGCGACGGCGTTGTCCATCTGCCCCAGGAGACGCAGCGTGTGCGAGCGATGGGCGACGGGAATCAACCCCTTGGCGAAGGCCAGCACGGTCGGATACGAGACGGAGAAGAAGAAGAAGTAGAACGGGATCAGGAAGGCCAGAAGCCCCGCCGTCACCAGCAGACCGATCATCGACGAAGCCGTGTCAAAGCCGCGCTTCAGGATGGCGATGTATCGGGCCGATTCGAAGGACGATTGGGCGACGACCTGGGCGTCGAGTTCCTCCCGCACGATCTGTCGGATCCTCGCCTCCTCGAAACCCTCTGCGGCGTCGGCGAAGAGCGCCCCGGAGATCCCGAGGAGTCCATCGTGCTTTTCGACTGGTTCGGCAGGGACTTCGTCTGGCTTGGCGTCTGGTTTGGCGTCTGGCTTGGCGTTCGCCTCCGACGGCACGGACTCCGCTTCGGGTGCAGGCTCGGCGCCGACTTCGGGATTCGCGCCCGGCGATGAGGGCGAGGCTGCGCTCCTGGCCCCGACCGAGATCAGAAGAGCCTGCCAGGGCCGGCGGAGCGACTCGGGAAGAATCGACTCCACCCGTTCGACGGCGCGGATCAGGCGACCCGAACGAACATCGTCGACGAGTGAACTCGATTGCCTGATGACCAGCGGCACGCTCAAGGTGAGGATCAGTGCCACCGCCAGAATCAGCGCGAGCAGAACACCCGAGACGACCACGGTGCGCGAGACGCGATAGCGCCGCGTCGCCGCAGCGATCAGCGGTTCGAAGAGATAGGCCAGGCCCAGGGCGATCAGCAACGGGGTGGTCACCGACCGCATCGCGTAGCCGAGCCAGACGATGCCGACGAACGCTGCAATCAGCAGCACGTCGCGGAACGACTGGATCTGCCAGAGATGGAGACGATCCCAGACACGCTCTGACGTGGGGTCGGGCTTCGCGGGGCTGGTCATCGTCCGGAGCGTATCACGCGTCGGCGGCCGACGGACGCACCCGGCACCGGGGCTGTAGGATCTCGGCGTGACGACCCCGCTGCGAACCCTGCTCGCGCGCCGGCTCGATGGCGCCCTCGACGCAATCGCCGCGCTCCGCGAGCAGCTCGACGAGATCGAGGTGCTGATCGAGACGCTGCACCGGACTGCGGCGACGGGAGGCATCATCGCCACCTGCGGCAACGGCGGATCCGCCGCGGAGGCGCTGCATCTGGCCGAAGAGCTCGTCGGGCGCTATCGAAGCGATCGCGCCCCGCTCCGGGCCCTCTGCCTGAACGCCGATCCGACGGCACTGACCTGCATCGCCAACGACTTCGGGTTCTCCGAGATCTTCGCCCGGCAGGTCCGCGGCCTCCTGCGTCGGGGAGACTGTCTGGTCGTCTTCTCGACCTCGGGTCGGAGCGAGAACCTCCTGCGGGCGCTGACGGCGGCGCGGGAACTCGGCGTCGTCACCATCGGTCTGCTGGGGCGCGATGGCGGCGATGCCCTGCGACTCTGCACCCACGCCCTGGTGGTCTCCGCCAACGACTCCGCCCACATTCAGGAGGCCCATCAGGTCCTGATGCACTTCGTGTGCGAGTCGTTCGAGGCCTCGGTTGTGGCGGTGAAGGCCGGTTCCGAGGGCTCCGCCGTGCCGGAATAGGCTTGCGCCTCCGCCGGTTGGCAGTGCGGACCGCCTCCCGGGTCCGCGTCCAAAGGTTGAACGCCCATCGAGACGACCATGCCGAAGCAGTCATCGCCCTCCTCCAGCGCCGCCGTCAACACCCCGCAGCCCACAGAGTCGCCGCGCCACCTGATCGGCTTCGCCCTCGCCCGGATCATCGTGCCGCTCTGGATTCTCGCCGGAGCGGTGTTCAAGCTGGCCGAGCGCAATCCCAAGCTGCTTCCCGGCCCGGTCCGCGACGTCAGCATTTCGATTGCCGAGTTCGCCGGCGTTCCCGAGGCCCAGTTCGGCGCGTTTCTGGATCACACCCTGCGTTTCCTGATCGCCAGCGAGTTCGTCCTGGTGGCGGTGATGTTCTTCGTCCCGAAGCTGGCCCGCCCCGCAGCCATCCTCACCCTGTCGATCTTCGTGCTGGTCCTGATCGGCGTCCTCTCCGCCGGCGGAGACAACTGCGGCTGCTTCGGCTCCGGCGGACCGCCGCCGTGGGCGATACTGGTGATCGACTCGCTCCTTCTTCTCGGCGTGCTCTGCTGTCCGGCTGGCCTGCGTTCGATCCCGCGCGGCGCCGCCTCGCTGGCGCTTGCCCTTGGCGCCGCCGTGCTCGGCGTCGCCGTGGCCTACGGAGTGCCGGCGAAGAGGATCACGGTCAGCCCCGACCTCGCCAACGACACCAGCGCCCCGGAGACGCTCACCACGCCCGAAGGTGCCCGCTCGTCGACACCCGCAGTCACCCTGCCGAAGGCTGGGACGTGGCCCGCGGCTCCGACTCCCGACACCACCTACTTCGTGAAGTTCGAGTCGTGGATTGGAGCCCGGCTCTCCGCCCAGCCGCTGGCGCTCCAGATCACCCGGCCGCTTCCTGCCGACATCGACCTCGGGGCCTGGTTTGTCCTCTTCTACCGCGGTGATTGCGAGCACTGTCACGAACTGCTCGAGCAGTATCTCTCGACCCCGGAGCGGGCGACGCGCACGCTTGCCGTGCGCGTGCCCGACACCGATCCCGCCTCCGACATGCCGATGCCGAGCGACGAGTTCAAGCTCCACGGACTGCCGCTGGCCTCGAACTACGTCTTCACCACGCCGGTCATGCTCACCGTCGTCGATGGCGTCGTCGTCGCCCTGGCCACCGATCCTCGCGACGAGGCCATGATGAAGCAGGCCCTCGATGCAGCGGTCACATCGGGCGCCAGCGCCGCGAGAGGCGCGGTCGTCGCTCCACCCACTCCCGTCACCGCACCCGCTCCCGCCGCGACCTGGCCCGCCCCGCCTGCTCCAGAGCAGACCTACTACACCGACTTCAAGAACTGGAAGGGGACCCGCCTCGACGCTCAACCGCTGGCCCGGCAGATCACTCCGGCGCCGCCGAACCTCAATGCGGGACGATGGCACATCCTCTTGTATCGCGCCGACTGCGATCACTGCCACGCCTTGATGGAACAGTTCCTCGTTGGCGACCTCGAACCGCGAGTGGTGGCCGTGCGCGTTCCCGACTCCGATCCTGCATCCGATCTGCCGATGCCGCTGGTGAATGCAGTGATGCGCGGACTTCCGCAGAACGCCAATTACGTGATCCAGACGCCGATACTGCTCACCGTCGTCGACGGGGTGATCGTCGGGGTCGCCCTCGACTCGGAGAACGTCGAGGAAGTGACGGCGTGTTTGATCGCTCCGTAGCCGCCTCCGGCGGCACACTCGCTTTCGCGGGGGCCACCATTCGCCTTCGCGGGGGCTTCTTCGCGCTTTCGCGGCGACCACCGCCCGGGCTCGTCCGCAGGCGTGCGGTCTGAACCTGCTCGCGGCGCTGTCCCAGCTCATACACTCGACTCGTGCCACGCCCCTCCTCTCGATCGATCGCTCGTGACGACGTCCGGACGACTTCCACGCGGGTCGATTCGGAGCGGGCTCGCTCCACGGCGCAGATCAACATCGTCGCGGCCCGCCTTCTCGTTCCTGCGTGGCTGCTGGTCATCGCCGGTCTGCAGATCGCCGACGGCACGACTGCGGCGCTTCCGCTCTGGCTCACCGGCATGGCCATTCGCAGCGGGGTGAGTCCGGAGCTTCTTCTCCGACTGCTGCTGGGCAGCGAGTTTCTGCTGGCCGGGCTCATGCTGCTCCTCGGTCGATGGTCGCGCGGCGTCGCCTTCATCGCCCTGCTTGGGGTGACCTTCTCGGCCATCGCCTCGATTGCAGCCGCACCGACGGTTCGTTCGATCATCCTCGTGAACGGGGCCCTGCTGGTGGTCTCGGGGCTGCTTTTCGCGGCCATTCGCCGCAGCGCGGCGGACACCCGCGCCGACACGCTCTCGCCGCAGTGGCGGGCACTCGGCGCCCTCGCGGTGCTGGTGATTGCGGCCACCGTCGCCTCTCGGGTCGAAATCCGCCCCGCCGCCGACCAACGCCGCCTGGTCGGCCCCACGGCGAAGCTGGTCGCCGCCGAGCTCGACTTTGCCAGCTACATCGGCAAGCCGTTCGCCGAGACTCCGATCCGCGAGCATCTGCCCGAACTCACCGCCCTGACTCTCGAGGGCCGCTCGTATGTCGTCTTCTACAACCCGCGATGCGGCTCGTGTCACACTCTGTTCGAGACCCACTTCGCCGGCGCGGTCGAGGGGAAGGTGATTGCCGTGAAGGTGCCGCCCGAGCGGAACGCGGTCCTGCTTCCCACTGATCAGCCCGAGACCGTGAACTGCCCGGAATGCCACTTCCTCGAGCTTCCAGCGGGCCCGGTCTGGCTGATGACCCCACCGGTTCTGGTGGTCGTCGACGATGGCGTGATCACCTGCGTCGATGAGCGCGGTGGGGACGCATGCATGGTGCCGCCGCCGCCCGCCGCGACAGGCTCGTGATGTATCGGAGCGGGCCGCGACGAACCGCAGTTGCGGCCGATTCTGGCATGCCCGGTGCTACACTCTCGGCCTCGCCCGCCATGCCAATCCGCAATCGCCAACCCAGTGTCATCGACTCCACATCCGGAGCCGATTCGACCGAGCCTGCTCGGTCGGGAAGCGCTGCCGCGGGCACTGCTGTTGACCGGGGGATCGACCGGGGGGTCGACCGGGGGATCGACCGGGCAGTTGACTCGGAGCGGGTCTCCGAACGCGGCTCGGCAACACGAAGCGGCTCCGTCCCCTGGATGGTCGCGCTGGCCTTGGTGACCGCCCTCGGCACCGTCGCTCCGGCCGCGGCTGGCGGTCTGGCGAGCCATCTTCCCGCGACGTTGTGGGAGTTCCTCGCCGATCGCGGCAGCCCTGCCGAGGAATCGGTGCGGCGCATGCGAGCGGTGGCGGCTGCCCTGGCTGCGGCGGTCCGTTCATTGCACTCCGGGGTTCACGTCAGCCCGGTCGGTCAGCACGAACGGGGCACTCCCGTCGCCACCCCGACCGATTGCGAGTGCCCGAGGTCACGTCGACTCGGACAGACTCGCGACACGGTTGCGCGTCTCGCGGCACTGCCGGAACGACTGCTGGCGCTGCCTCCGCCCAGCGCCTGAGCCCCTCGCGGTCCTTCACGCTCCCGCCCGACTGGCCGCGAGGCCAGCCGTCGAGCGGACCGTGCATGATCGCCCGAACGGTGCGAACGTCGACCCGTCGGGTCGACCAACGGCGTTGCTTCCTTCCAATCGATACAGCCTTTCACCTCGCGGTCGAGGTGTCGAGAGAATCCCATGGGCGTTCCCATTGTCGGTCCGTTGATGGTCAAGCTGCTTGGCTCGCGCAACTCGCGTCTGGTCAAGCGATACCTTCGCCTTGTCGATCAGATCAACCAGCAGGAGAGCGTCATTCGCTCGCTCACCGACGCGGAGCTTTGCGCCAAGAGCGCCGAGTTCCGCGCTGCCTTCACCGCCGGTCGCAAGAGCCACGAGATGATCCCCGACGTCTTCGCGGTGGCCCGTGAGGCCATGGACCGCGGCGTGGGCATTCGCAACATCTTCAACCCTGCGGCCAATTTCGATGCGGGACTGCTCTCGGGAGAGGCTCGCCGCCTCCACGACCAGACCCTCGCGCAGATGAGAGCGACCGAACCGCGGGCCGCCACCGATGACCTCAAGGGCGGTCACGGGATGATCGAGTCGTGGCAGTTCGTCGATATTCCCAACGAGGTCTACGAGGCCGTCCGGGCCCTCCATCCCCACTCCAAGCCTCCCTTCCGCGCCCGCCCCTTCGACGTGCAGCTCATCGGCGGCATGGTGCTCTCGGAAGGTCGCATCGCCGAGATGAAGACCGGCGAGGGCAAGACCATCGTCGGTCCGCTGGCGTGCTACCTGGCGTCGCTCCAGGGTCTCCAGGTGCACGTGGTCACGGTGAACGACTATCTGGTGCAGCGCGACCGCGACTGGACCTTTCCCTTCTTCCGCGCCCTCGGGCTCACGGTCGGTGCGATCCATCCCATCCACATCCAGTCGAGCGAGGAGAAGAAGACCGCCTACGAGTGCGACGTGGTCTACGGCACCACCAGCGAGTTCGGCTTCGACTACCTCCGCGACAACATGAAGCTGCGGTCGGTGGATCAGGTGCAGAAGACGCGGCAGTTCGCCATCGTCGACGAGGTCGACTCGATCCTGATCGATGAAGCCCGCACCCCGCTGATCATCTCCGGACCTGCCCACTCCTCCAAGCCGCGCTACGACGTGGCCGATCAGCTCGCCCGCCATCTCCAGCAGATGCAGTCCCGCTGGAGCGACGCGAACGAGAAGGTGCAGTCATGCCGGGTGGAGATGTCATCCATCGAAGGCGACATCCGCAACACTCGCGACAAGGAGTCGATTCCGACCCTCAAGATCAAGCTCGAGGAGGCCCGCAAGCGCCTTCCGCGGGTCGAGGCGGAGCGGGACAAGTACACCCAGTACTACGAAGTCGAGCTCGACAAGAAGAAGGCCAGCCTGACCCACGACGGCATCGCCGAAGCCCAGCGCAAGGCCTCGCTGGGCTCGTTCTACGTGGGTGAGAACATCGATCTGCCGCATCTGCTCGAGAACGCCCTGCGGTCCCACGTGGTCTATCAGCGGGATCGCGACTACGTGGTCGCTCCCGACGAGGATGGGCAGCTCGGGGTGGTGATTGTCGATCAGAACACCGGTCGCAAGATGGTCGGCCGGCAGTGGTCGGATGGACTGCACCAGGCGGTCGAGGCCAAGGAGGGCGTCCGCATCAAGGACGAGACCCAGACCATGGCCACGATCACGATCCAGAACTACTTCAAGCTCTATCAGCGGCTGGCCGGAATGACCGGCACCGCCGATACCGAAGCGACCGAGTTCTACGAGATCTACCGGCTCGACGTGGTCAGCATCCCCACCAACCTTCCGGTGGTGCGCGTCGATCGAAACGATCTCGTCTTCGTCTCGCTGAAGGACAAGTGGGAATCGATCATCGAGGAGATCAAGCGGCTGCACGACGTCGGTCGTCCGATCCTCGTCGGAACGACGAGCGTCGAGAAGAGCGAGACGCTCAGCCGGATGCTCACCCAGAAGTACGGCATCAGGCACGAGGTGCTCAACGCCAAGCAGCACGAGCGCGAGGCGGACATCGTCGCCGGCGCCGGCCAGCTCGGGGCGGTGATGATCGCCACCAACATGGCCGGTCGAGGCACCGACATCAAGCTCGTCCCGCTCACCGCCGAGACCCTCATCGAGCACTGGAAGAAGTGCGGCATCTGCCCGAAGGAGGTGACCGCGTCGACTCCCGAAGCCGAGGCCGTGGCCGCAATCCACCGCTTCATCGCCCCCCGCGAGCTCGATCTGAAGAAGAGCGACGTCGACGCCATGAGCGACGGGGACGTGCACATGGCTCTGCTTCGGCACTGGGCGATCACGCTGGCGATGGCCGATCCCAAGAAGGCCTGCTCGGCCAGCGAAGCTCATCTGGTCGAGGCTCTCGATTCGGTCGGGAACAGCCTGATGCATCGCATCCGGATCTTCCGCGGCATCGAGGAGATGGGCGGGCTTCACATCATCGGCACCGAGCGGCACGAAAGCCGCCGCATCGACAACCAGCTCCGCGGTCGATCCGGCCGTCAGGGCGACAACGGTTCGTCACGCTTCTTCCTCTCCCTGGAAGACGACCTGATGAAGATGTTCGCCGGCAACAAGACCCTCTCGCTTCTGAGCAAGCTCGGGATGAAGGAGGGCGATGCCATGGAGCACCCGATCCTCAGCAACGCCGTGGAGCGGGCCCAGCGGAAGGTGGAGGAACGCAACTTCCAGATCCGCAAGAACATCCTCGACTTCGATGAGCCGATGGAGCATCAGCGCCGGGCGTTCTACTCGACTCGTCAACGGGTCCTCGAAGGACGCGACGTCAAGGGACTGATCTTCGACTACATCGAGGACGCGGTCTTCGACGCCGCTCAGACCCATCTCCATCCGCTGCACCGGGCCAAGTGCATCGCCGAGTGGGCCAGCGAGCATCTCAGCGTCACCATCGAGCCGAAGCGCCTCCAGAACAAGGATCGCGAGGACACGTACGAGATGGTCCTCCGCGATGCCCTTCAGGACGCGACCGAGCGGATTCGCGTGACCCTCGGCGAGTACGTCTTCGACGAGGCCGAGCCGTCGGACTGGGACGTCAAGGGACTCGCCGACTGGGCTCGCACGACCTACAAGATCGAGCTCGACCCCGAGGAGCTTCGCGGTCTCTCGCCGTCGGCGATCCGGGCTCGCATCAGCGCCGCGGCGGAAGAGCAGATCCAGAACACCGATCTGGCCCCGCTTGATCGATTCCTCACCCCCGACTTCGGCGAGGAAGCCCTGGCGTCGTGGGCCAACACCAAGTTCGGCGGCGGCTTCACCGCGGGGATGTTCTCGGAGGCCACCACCCCGCAGGCGGCGTCGGAGGGCCTCCTCAAGCAGGCACGCGAGGTCTATCGCGAGCGGGAGATCGTCTATCCCATCGACTTCGCAATCGACATGACCTCGTCGATGCTGGCCCAGAACCCGCAGGCCGCGCTCCACCAGTTCTGCGCGTGGATCACGGCAAGGTACGAACTCGACTGGAAGCCGGAGTCGCTGCCCTCGAGCGATCCCCGCGAGCTGCGTCGCCTCCTCGTCGAAGAAGCCAATCGCTGGGACACCACCCGCATCGCCGCCCGCGCCGAGCGGGCGCTTGCCGCAGGACGCGACGTCGAGTCGCTCGACCGCTGGTTCTCCGAGCAGTGCATGGTTCGTCTCAGCGAGTACGAGCGGAGCGATGCCGCGGCCGATCCGGCGGGCTTCGCCAGGCGCCGCATCGCCGAGGTGCTGCGGACCGAGATCAGCCAGTTCGAGACCTGGGTTCTGCTCCAGATCCTCGACTCGTCGTGGAAGGACCACCTTCACTCGATGGACCAGATCCGCGACTCAATCGGATTCCGGGCCTTCAGTCAGAAGGACCCGCGGATCGAGTTCAAGCGCGAAGCCTCCAAGCTCTTCCAAGGTCTGCAGGAGACCATCCGCGACAAGGTGACCGATCTGGTCTTCAAGGGACGCCTGGCACCGCAGGTCCCGCGGGTCGCCCCACCGACTCCCGGCCAGGCCATCGGTCTCGACGAGAGCAACAGCGCCGTCAACGAGGATTTTGGCGGCGACGACGTCAGCGGTGTCGGGACGTCCGCCATTCCTTCACCTGCAACGACCGGAGGGCAGTCGCCCTCACGCGGCCCCGTGCCACAGCGCACGGTCCCAGCCGCGGGAGTCTCGGCCGTGACCGCGGCTGCCGAACTGGTCGGCACCGCCGCCCAAAGGCGCGATCTCGAGATCGCCGAGCGCGCCGGCACGCCGGAGGGTGCAGCACCCGCTGGCGCTCCTGCAGCCCGAAGCGGCGGACGACGGGCGCCGGTTGCAGTCGGCCGCAACGAGCCGTGTCCATGCGGATCGGGCAAGAAGTACAAGCAATGTCACGGAAGAAGTTGAGCCGCGCCGGCTGGGTCGTCGAGGAACGTCGGCTGGCGCCGACGGGGTGGTCGGCTGCGCCGACTCCTGAGGTGTGCCGCGTGCGCGGCACCTGTTTTCGCTCGGCACGATCAGCGGCTCCGGCTTCGCCTGGGCCGCCGATCGAGCCGAGCAATTCAGGGGGGCATTCGCGCAGCTCCAACTGAATCCCCGGATTTGCCGCCGGGCACGCAGCACACCGCAGAAGCGTCGGCACTGCTCCGCGCCCGTGACTCATACCCGCGTGCGCATCGTCTCTCCCGCTCGCGGGAGAGACAGCCGAGACCGCCGTCCAGGCGGGATCGGCAGTGAGGGTCGTCGGAGGTTCACACGTCCGATTCGGGTTGATTCGGAGTGCCGGCGCTGCGGATCCGAACGGTCAGCTTGGCGGTTGAAGTCCGGACCAGCGTGCCAGAACCTCGCCGAGCCAACGACTGGCTCGATCGCCGCTTCGCTCCCAAAGGAGTCGGGTCGGCTTGGGGCAGCAGTCCACAAGTTCGACTGAGCGCCTGTCCTCGTCCCTCGGATCGGGCCTGATGATCTCGAGACGGACGAGGTCGCGACGTCGGATCACCCGTGTTCGGTGGACGAAGAGGACCGAGCGCGTCACCCTCAACTCGTCGGCATGGAGTCGAATACGGATCCAGAGCGCCCACTCCGAGACGACGGCAATCAGCACGAAGAGCCCGATCAGCCACGCCGACACGACGAGCCACGCACCCGGCGCACCACTCGCTCCGACGTGCCAGCGCTGCGTCAGCACCACGGCGCCGAGGGTCCAGACGATCAACCACACGAGGAAGAAGACGCGAACAGATCCCGCGCCCTCGGCCCGGGCAGGTCGGAACACGATCCGCAGCGAGTCGCCGCCGCTTTCCTCGACGACGACACCGCCCGGGACGGGGTGTGGCACGAGGTCCGGCATGCTGCTGATAAGGACGGAGTCGATTGCTCCCCCCGACCAGTCCGCGCACCCCCAACTGAATCGCCGGATATGCCGCCGCGCGGATGCGTGAAGCGTTCCGACGCGTCAGCGGCGGCATTTCCGGCCTGTAGAAGGTGCCGCGCACGCGGCACACCTCATACGCGGCGGCGCAGCCGGCGCGCCCAGTCGGCGCCAGCCGACCAACGCAGTCAACGCCGCCAGACGCGAACCGGGCCCGTCGGGTCCGAGCGCGGTCCGGTTCGTGTCTGGCAAGGCGACGAGGCGCCGCCGTGCTTTACGCACGGCCAGCCGAAGTCAACGCCGCCAGACGCGAACCGGGCCCGTCGGGTCCGAGCGCGGTCCGGTTCGTGTCTGGCAAGGCGACGAGGCGCCGCCGTGCTTTACGCACGGCCAGCCGAAGTCAACGCCGCCAGACGCGAACCGGGCCCGCTCGGAATGCCCCGTCAAGGACTCGAACCTTGAACCCGCTGATTAAGAGTCAGCTGCTCTACCAATTGAGCTAACGAGGCGATCAAACCACGAAGGGCGAGAGTGTAACGGCGTCAGGGGCTGAATCAAGGTGGGGCACGCGGTACGATCGCTGCCCATCGCCGCCCGTGGCCGTGATGGTGTGCCCTGCCCGCTCGCCGGAGTTGTTCGTCCATGAAGCGGTTCGAGCTTCCCCTCCCGCCGCACCGAGGGCGTTTCCGTTGACCGGTCCCCCAACTCTGCATGTGTTTCGGCCGCTCACCGCATCGCGTCGCGAGCGGCTGTTCCTGCTGCTCGCGGGCTTCTTCATCGGCAACGCCCTGCTGGCCGAGCTGATCGGCGGCAAGCTCTTCTCGGTGGCCACACCGTGGCACACCTTCACGCTGAGCTGCGGAATCCTGCTCTGGCCGGTCGTCTTCATCATCAGCGACATCGTCAACGAGTACTTCGGACGGGCCGGCGTGAAGCGGCTCTCGTTCATCGCCGCCGCGGTCATCGCCTACGCCTTCATCGCGCTCAGTCTCGCTCAACTCACCCGAGCAACATCCTTCTCGCCAGTCGACGACGACTCCTTCCGCGTGGTCTTCATGCAGTCGCAGTGGATCATCGTCGGATCGATCGCCGCCTTTCTCACCGCCCAGCTCGTGGATGTGACCGTCTTCTGGATGGTCCGCCGCAGAACGGGCCATCGGATGCTCTGGCTCCGCGCCACCGGCTCCACGGTCGTGAGCCAGCTCGTCGACACGCTCGTCGTCCAGTTCATCGGTCTCCACCTCCCCTATCTGCTGGGTCGCGGCGGCATCGACTTCCCCAACTTCGTGAACAGCGCCAGCAGCGGCTACTTCTTCAAGCTTGGCGTCGCCATCGGCGTGACCCCGCTCCTCTACCTGATCCACGCCATCATCGACCGCTACCTCGGCGACGAGTCCGGAGCGATCGTGGAACGTGTGGCGAAGTCCGAAGGGGCCGACGACGCCAGCGTGACCTGACGACATGCCGCGAACCCCTCGAAGCCACGACTGCGAGGACGCGTCAGATCGCCTCGCTCCAGTTCGCCAGCAGAATTCCCAGGTCCGCGCCGTCGATTGCTCCGTCGCCATCCAGATCGACGTCGTCATTCAGGCTGCCCCACGCCGCCAGAAGCAGGCCGAGGTCGGCCCCGTCGACCAGGCCATCACCATTCAGATCGCCGAGCAGGGACGGCGCGTCGGGTCTTTCGAAACAGCCCGCATCCGGACGGGTGTTCCGCCCTCCGGTCGAGTCGACGAAGCGGGCGGCGCCGAGGAGATCGAGTGGCAACGGCTCGACCACATCGAGATCCTCGTCAAGGTCGAGGGCGTCGCTCGGGAGCGTGCCGACCTCGCCAAGATCGAGTGCCGGGGACTCGGCAGCGAGTCGGTAGTCGCCGTTGGCCGAATCGACGAAGAGAGGATCGCTGCCGTTCCCCCCCGCTTCGCCACCCTGGATGATCGACAGCGACGATGTCGGAGAGGGATGAGAGAGCAGCACGCCGCCTCCGGTACTGATGTTCGCCCAGATCACCATGCCGACGAGCTGGGGCGAGGCGATGCCACCGACAGCGCCACCGATCGGTGCCTCGTTGTCCACGATGGTCGAATACCTGAGGGCGGTCGCCGCTCCCACGTAGACCCCGCCACCACTGTCGAAGGCGGTGTTGCCCACGATCAGGGCGTTGGCGACGGTGGTGGCATTGGAGCGGATGGCCAGAGCTCCGCCGCGGATCGCGGTGTTGCCCTCGAATCGACAGGAATCGATGCGGGCCGAGGTCAGGAGCTGCACGCGGATTGCACCGCCTTCGCCGGTGAGGGCGCGGTTGCCGGTGAACTCGCTCCGCTTGACCGCAAGCGTCGCGCCGCCGGCGCCGATTGCGCTGATGGCACCGGCATTGGTGGTGGCGCGATTTCCGGTGAAGGTGCAGTCGACGATGGTCACGCTGGAGGTCGCCGCCGAGACTGCCCCGCCAAGCAGCCCCGAGTTCTCGACGAAGTCGCTTCGCTCGATCACCACCGTGCCGCCCGACGTTCGCAGAGCGCCGCTGCCTCCCTGCGAGTGCGCCAGCGTGGAGTCGCTCAGATGCAGCGTGCCGCCGATCACTTCGATGCAGGAGAGTCCCGCAGCCAGCGGGCTCCACCCGTTGTCCTCGAAGAGGCAGTCGCTCACGGTTGCGGTCGCCCCCGCTTCGACAGAGAGAACGCTGGCGGGCGTGGTCGCGGGCGAGCGCTTGTTCTCGATGAACTGGCAGCCGCTGAAGAGCGCGGTCGAGGGGAGCGGCAGGCCGCCCACGATGATGGCCCGACCTGAGCCGCGGATCGACTGGAACTGGCAGGACTCGATCGTCGCCTGGCACGAGTCGCGCAGCTCCAGCACCGTGCCGCCGGCATCGCTCATCGAGCAGCCAAGCAGTCCGAGGGTGCAACCGTCGAAGGTACGGATGAACCTCGAACCGTCGACGGGCAGGCGGTAGATCGAATCCGTCAGGGTCATCTTGGTACCGATCGCACCAACACAGACCCCCGCGTTCTGCTCGAATGCACTTCCCTGGATGGCCAGAAGCGCGTCGACGGCGCCGATGGCACCGAGGAGCCCCTCCCCGACCACGCAGCCCTTGACGAAGCAGCCGCTGATGGTGACTTCCGACCGCTCCAGATCCATGGCGCAACCGGCGCGGTCACCGGTCGCGACGAAGCCGCATCCGCTGAAGACGCAGTCGATGATCGACGTCACCGAGTCGAGGACCCGGACGCCACCCCCGTCGGAGGGCATCGCGGGACGGATCGTGAACCCCTGCAGCGTGCTCGGACCGTTGGAGTCGCCGAGGATCGTGACTGCGAAGGAGGCGGCCGGAGCCTCGATGACGGTGACCGCCGGTCCAGCGAGGCTCCGCAGGGTCACGCCGTGATCGGTCAGGTCGATCGGCCCGGGATAAATGCCCGGAGCAACAAGGATCTCATCCCCGGGCGCGCTGGCAAGCAGCGCCGCCTGGATGGTGGCGGCATCCCCGGGAACTTCGATCACTTCCGCCAAAGCCTGATCGCCGCACGCCGCCACGGCCGCCACAGGCAGCCACAGGCGCCGCGCGATGCGCTGCATCCGATTCATCCGTTCCTCCTCGTTGCTCGTTCAACCGAACACACGGCCCTGGCAGTCGACACGATCATTCACTCCACGGTCATTCGCACCACTCGTTCCTCTGCGGCCCTGCGGACCACGAGCCGAAGGTCATTCCTGCCCTCGATCAGCGTCCCGAAGGTCGCCGCGTCCTTCACCGGCGTGCCATCGACTTCGACGATGATTTCGAACGGCCGCAATCCAGCGACGCTGGCTCGCTTGCCCGGCTCGAGCCGGGCGATCACGACGCCGGGCTGCTCAGGCTCGAGCTGGAGAAACTCGCGCACTTCGACGGTCACATCGCGCACCGTCAGACCAAGCGCCGGAGCCTCGAACCGTGGGGCGTTGTCGAAGTGCGGCGGACTCTGCTCGACCTTCAGCGAGTGACGACGGGTCTCGCCGTTGACGACCAGTTCCACCTCGTAGTCGGAGCCCATGCCCAACTCGGTCAGCGTTCGAGACAACGCGTCTTCGAGAGTTGGCCACGGGGCTGGAATCTTGTCGTAGTACTCCTCCGGGAGTTCGTCGAGACGATCCCACGGGAACACGCCTTCGAAGCCAAGATCGGCCTCATCGACGGAGACTTCGATCGGATTTGGATCGCGTGGCGAGCGGATGGCGAGCACGATCGAACCGACTTCGATGCCGGCCTTGGCCGCGGGCGAGTCGGGATAGACGAAGGTGACGAGGCCGCCGAACTCCCCGTCGCGGGTGCGATCGGCGACTCCGTTGGCCCGGGCCAGTTCGGGGTCGAGCGGCTGGAGCATCACCCCGAGCCAGCCGGTGCGCCCTTCCTCGTCGGCGCTGAGCGGCACGTTGGCGGAGTCGATGGAAAGAGAGAGATCGGCGAGGGCGCCAGCCACGAGACTCGCAGGCATCACCCCGCTCTCACTGGAGCCGCCGTTCCACCGGTCGCGCCTGGAGGGCGTGGTCCGGATCGAGAGTGGAAGCAGAATCAATCGACCCTGATCGTCGAAGACGAAGGCCCGTTCCTCCTCGCGGAACAGGACCGCGAAGGTCTCGTTGCGCCACGAGCGGATGAACCGCGTGAGCCTGACATGATCGAGATCGACCACCCGCGAACGCCCGACCACGCTGGCGTAGGCCGCCGATTGCAGCAGTCCGCGGTGGCTCTCAATCGCGGCCGGCGACAGCAACAGCCCGGCGGCGCTCGATTCCGGAAGCGCCGCCGGCGTGGCGACGAGGGCGCCGAAGTCGCGAAGCGACCCGACGAATGTGGCGGGAACGATCGAGCCATCGGCAAGGGTGAGTTCGATCCGCTCGAGTCGGGCGGTGACCGACGGGGCCGTCGACGCGAGGATCAGAACCTGTCCTGATGAGAGGATCACACCGAGCGCCTCGATCTCCGTCGACGACTCGGCACCCCCCATGCCCATGCCGCCGTACATCTGATCTCGGCGCGTCGCCCGCGGACTTCGAAGTTGGAGCGTGGAGCGGACGATGCAGCCGTCGGCGCGAGCCTTGACGGAGGCGCGGGCCGCTTCGAGCGCCGCCTCGTCGAGCTGCGCCCACTGGCGTGGATCACCCGGCGCAGCGGGCGCGGCCCCGTCGGCGTAGAAGAGGCCAATGACTTCCGTGACCGGACCTTCGCCCGGGGCAATCCGCACTCCGTCGCGATCGATGACGACTCGCCCGACTTCACCCAGCGCTCCACCAGTTGCTCCACCGGTTGCTCCGCCAGTTGCCCCGCCAGTTGCTCCGCCAGTTGCTCCACCTGTTGCCCCACTCGGGGCCCCACTCGAAGCAGGCGAAGCCCGGAGAAGCCGCCGCTCCGCGACGGTGGTGAGTTCAAGAACGAATTCCGCGTCGGAAGAGAAGGCCACCACGGCGTTCTCCTTGCGGGCAGTCGCCCCCTCCGTCGACCCGGGTGACGGACGTGCCGAGGCCACGCTGAATCGAAGCGGCGTCGCTCCCTCGAGCGGCTTCTCGAGGCGGAGGAACATCGCCGGCTGCTCGATGGCCAGCCCCACGATGCGCGCCGCGACCGTCTGAGGGCCACGGCGCACGGCAATCGACTCGACTGCCCGAGCCGGCACCGCGGGATCGCGCAGGACGACCACGTCGCCATCGAGGAGCCATCCTCCCATGACCAGCGGCCGCTCCTCATCGATCAGAGCGGGGAGATACTCGCCTTCACGCGAGGTGGTCGAGGCCGCCGAACCGACGACGGTGGCAATCGACTCGCCGCGATCCTGCCGCACTCGAATCTCGACCTCGACGAAGCTCGCCGCGAGGGCCGAGAGATCTCGCCCCGGAGTCGACGCCGCGCTGGGGCTCGACTGCGCCGCACGGACATGACTCGCCACCAAAAGCCCACTGCACGCCGCGATGATCACGAGGTGGAGCCAGGCGCGTGCCGCGCGCGGCGGGGCCGGGGAAAGGGTTCGACGGTTCTGACGCATGAAGTGATTCCGGAAAGGAAAAGAGAAGGGACGGATGAACTCGCTCGACTGCTACTGCCGCTCGAAGTCGCGGGCGATGTCGAGCACGATCTGCCGCTGCTGCCCGGCGCGGATCAGCTTGACGAGCACCCGTTTCTTCTGCTCGAGCTGCTCGACGCTGCGGGTGTATGCGGCCTTGGCCTCCTCGAGCGTCGTCACCGCGACGCCCTCGACCTCGAGCAGGATGTCGTTGACCTGAAGTCCCGCGCTGGCGGCGTTGCCCGGAGAGCGGATGCCGAAGATGAACACACCCTCGTTCCGCAGTCGGTAGAGCTCGGCATTCTCGAATCGGTTGATCTGCTTCAGAGTGAGACCCCAGCGCGGGCAGTCGACCTCGTCGCCCTGCACGGCGCCCTTCTCCCGCGGCACGAGCGACGTGGTGGTCTCCGAATCACCGCGGACGAGGGTGATTGGAATGGACGCCCCCGGCGTCGTCAGCGCCAGCCTTCGCCGAATGTCCGGGAGATCCTCGCTGGTTCGAGCGGTCACCGCGGTTCCATCGATTGAGAGGATGCGATCACGGGGCCGCAGTCCCGCCGCTTCGGCGGGACTGCCGGGATCCACACCCGCGACGATCACCCCGCTGTCGCCCTCGAAGTTGACATCGCGATCGAAGTCGCGGAGCGGTTGCAGTCGAAGCCCGGTCCAGGACCAGCCGACCTGTCCGCCGCGCAGGCGATCGAGCACCTCGCGAATGGTGTCGACGGGAACCGCGAATCCGAGATCGCCGCCGCCGGAGTTGCCAAGGGTGTTGATTCCGATCACGCGTCCATCGGTGTCGACCAGCGGCCCGCCGCTGTTGCCGGGCGAGATCGAGGCATCGGTCTGCAGCCACAGGCTGTACTCGCCCTGGTCGGGCAGGAATCGCCGAGTGCAGGCGATGATGCCCACGCTGACCGAGCGATTGAGTCCCCACGGCGCCCCCATGGCCATGACGAAGTCGCCTTCTTCAAGCGATCCGGAGGTTCCGAGTTCGGCAGTCGGAGGCGGCGCGTCATCGGGCCCGAGGCGCAGGCGGATGAGCGCCAGATCGAGATCGCGATCCGACGCGACGATGTCGGCGCGGAACGACCGCCCATCCGAGAGCAGGCAGCGCACCTCGCTGGCGCGATCGACGACGTGCCAGTTGGTGAGCACCTCGCCCGCCGCGGAGATGATCACACCGCTGCCGGAGACCTCTTCACCGCGAGCCCGGCCGGACTCCAGTCCCTGGCGAATGCACTTGATGTAGACGACGGCCGGGAAGACCTTGGCTCGAGCGGCGCGCACCGTGGTTCTGAAGTCGACGGTTCTGAAGTCGACGGTTCTCAAGTCGACTCCACCGACGGTGCTCTCGCCGCCGGAGTCGAGGGGCGAGGCATGGAGCGGGAATTGCGCCAGGCTGATGACCACGACGACTGCGAGGAAGCGAAGAAGCATCGCGCGGAGTGTAACGCTGCGGAGGAGTGGGGCCGGCTCGAAGGGGCCGAACGTAGACTCGCCACGATGCGCGGTCGCCTCGAAGCGTTGGCCCGACGGATCCCCGAGTGCCTCGCCGCCGACCGACCGCGGCTTCATGGGCGCCTTCGGAGCGTGGCCACGCGCGACGCGGGCGAGGCGACGTCGGTCGAACTGGACCGACTCGAAGCGGAGATCACCGCCTCGTGCCAACGCCAGCTTCGCCGCCGCGAGCGACGCCCAACCCCGACTTTTCCGGCCGATCTGCCCGTCTCCGCCCGTCGCGACGAGATCGCCGCGGCCATCCGCGAGCACCAGGTGGTGATCCTCTGCGGCGCCACCGGCTCAGGAAAGTCGACCCAGCTTCCCAAAATCTGTCTCGAGGCCGGTCGCGGTCTCGATGGGCTCATCGGACACACCCAGCCGCGGCGCATCGCGGCCCGGAGCGTGGCGACGCGGGTCGCCCGGGAGCTGGGTGGAGAGGTTGGCGGTCTGGTCGGGTGCACCGTGCGCTTCGAGGATCGGACCGCGCCCGAGACACTGATCCGCTTCATGACCGACGGCGTGCTTCTGGCCGAGACCCAGCACGACCGCCTGCTCCGCCAGTACGACACGATCATCATCGACGAGGCCCACGAGCGAACTCTGACGATCGACTTTCTCCTTGGCTACCTCCGACAGCTCCTGTCGCGCCGACCCGATCTCAAGGTGATCATCACCAGCGCCACCATCGATCCGGGTCGATTCAGCGCCCACTTCGCGAACGCGCCGATCATCGAAGTGTCGGGCCGCACCTATCCGGTCGAGATCCGCTGGCGCCCGCCGGTGGTCAAGGCAGGCGAGGCCGACGACGACGATGCACTCATGCGAGCGCTGGTCGATGCCGTCGATGAGTTGGAGGGCATCGATCGCGAGCGCTCGCTTCCGCCGGGCGATGTACTCGTATTCCTGCCCGGCGAGCGCGAGATCGGCGAAGCGATGGAGGCCCTTGGTGGTCGATCGACGGCGCGTGACGGGGGTCGCGAAGGGGGTCGTGGCGGGAGCCGTGACGGGAGCGGTCGCGCGGTCGAGTTCATTCCGCTCTACGCCCGACTCTCGCTCGAGGAGCAGGACCGCATCTTTGAGCCGCGGCGCGGCCGGCGGCTCGTGCTCGCCACCAACATCGCCGAGACCTCGCTGACCGTGCCCGGCGTGCGCCACGTGGTCGACCTCGGCCTCGCTCGCATCAGCCGATTCAGTTCGCGCACCCGCGTGCAGCGACTGCCCATCGAACCGATCTCCCAGGCTTCCGCGGATCAGCGCGCCGGGCGCTGCGGACGGACCGAACCGGGAATCTGCATCCGGCTCTGGTCGGAGGAGGAGCACGCCGAGCGTCCCCGCTACACCGATCCGGAGATCGTCCGCACCAATCTCGCCGCGGTCATCCTGCAGATGAAGTCGCTTCGACTGGGGACCATCGAACAGTTCCCCTTCATCGATCCCCCGTCGGCCAAGCACATCACCGCCGGACACGAAACGCTGCACGAGATCGGCGCCGTCGACGTGGAAGGAGCGCTCACCACGCTTGGCAAGGAGCTGTCGCGCTATCCGATCGATCCTCGTCTGGCCCGGATGATCCTCGCCGGGCGCGACGAGGGCTGCCTTCAGGACATGCTGGTGATCGCCGCGGCCCTGGCCACGCAGGACCCCCGACTCCGCCCCTCCGATCGGGCCGACGCCGCCGACCTCGCCCATCTGCGCTTCCGCGACGAGACCTCCGACTTCGTGGGCATGCTCAAGGTGTGGGACGCCTGGCAGCTCAAGCTTGCGGAAGTGTCCCGCGGCGAACTGAGCGGCAACGCGTCGCGGCGCTGGTGCCGGGACAGCTTCCTCTCGTACATCCGTCTCCGCGAGTGGCAGGACGTGCACGGACAGCTCATGCGGATCTTCAACAGGTCGCTGGCTGGCGAGCGCTCTGGCCCTTCGAACGGATCCGGGCGATCGCAAGGAACGGGGCGATCAACCGGATCAGGCCGATCGAGGCGTTCCGGCGGCCAGAATCCCTCGAAATAGCAGCGACTCGCTACGATCCGCCCTGCCCGCCGGCCGGGCGCTTAGCTCAGTGGCGAGAGCGCCGCTTTTACATAGCGGATGTCGCTGGTTCGAATCCAGTAGCGCCCATTCTTGGTCGGGTATCCGTGCTTGCTGGTCGCCCGCCTTGCGTTCGGTCCGTTCCCCCTTCAGGCATTCACGATGCGCCATGTCCGCCTTGTCCGCCTTGTCCGCCTTGTCCGCCATGTCCGCCATGTCCGCCTTGTCCGCCATGTCCGCCATGTCCGCCATCTCACCGCCTCTCTCGCTCGCACGTTCCTCGCCCTGCTTGGCGCCTGCGCCCTCGGCCTCTCGGTGAGCTGCGAGAACATCGAACGCCTCGACGAGAGTCCGCAGGTCGTTCGCGTCGAACGGGAGAAGCGTCCGACCCGCAAGCCGCTCGAAGTCGAAGTGCCGACCATGATGCGCGGCACGGTGGCCTCGGAGGCGATCATCCTCGGCTACCGCGATGTCGTGGTCCGCGGATTCGGCCTGGTCGTCGGCCTGAGGGGCACCGGCTCGCGTCAGCTTCAGACCGATGTGCGGGCGTTCATGATTCAGGAGATGGGCCGCCGTGGTGTCGGCGTTCCTCCGCTCGACGAATTCACCCCCGATCAACTGCTCGATTCCCTGGAGACCGCCGTGGTGATCGTCGAAGGCGTGGTTCCCGCGGGCGCAGTTGCCGGCACGGCCTTCGACGTCCGTGTCTATGCGGCGCCCGGCACCTCGACGACCAGTCTCGAGGGCGGCCGGCTCTACTCCTGCGACCTGCGCCCCGGACCGCTGAGCACCAGCAACCGTCAGGCGGCGATGATTGCAATTGCCAACGGTCCGGTCTTCGTCAACCCCTTCGCCGAGCCGAACCGCGCCAACGTCAGCCGCACTGCCGGCAGAATCCTCGACGGCGGCAAGGTGACGCGGAACATGCCGCTCAAGCTGCGGCTCTTCAATGCCAGCCACAATCGTGCGGCCACGCTCCAGACTGCGGTGAACTCCTCATTCCCGCGCGAGCCCGGTCAGCGCGAAGCGACCGCCCGCGGCGAGAGCGGCGAGTCGCTGGTGATCGAGATCCCGCCCAGCTTCGGCAATCGCAGTCGCGACTTCATCGAGCTGCTTCGGCACACCTCGCTGAGCCTCGACGCCCCCGAGTCGATTGCCCTTCAGATCCGCCGCTCCCTGCTGGCCAATCCCACCGAGGACGAAGCCGCGGCATGGCGCTGGGAATCGCTCGGCGTCCGCGTGCTGCCGATGATCCAGGATCTCTATGACCACCCGGAGATGCGGCCGCGGGTCGCCGCACTGCGGGCCGGGGCCCGGCTCAACGATGCCCTCGCCGCCCAACCGCTCCTGATCCTCGCCCGCGAAGGTTCGACCAACGATCGCATGGGCGCCATCCAGCTCCTCGGTGACATGGGGCTCAATCCGATGATCGACAAGGGTCTCCGGGACCTGCTTATGGACCGCGATGTGGACGTGCGGACCGAGGCCTTCATCGCCCTCGCCAAGCGCCGCGATCCGGCGATCCGCAGCACGCCGGTCATGAAGAAGTTCGAGCTCTGGAGCGGACCGTCCAAGGTCCCCACGGTCTACGTCTCGCAGGCCGGAACGCCGCGCATCGCAATCGCCGGTCCCGAGCTGGTGAAGCTCGACCTTCCGCTCACGATCAGCATCTGGTCCAACCGGCTGATGCTGAAGGGCGATCTCGGTGACGAGGAGGTCGAGGTCTTCTACCGCCCCGCCGACGGCGGACAGCACATCGTCAGCGACGGACCGGTCGAACTCCTCGAGTTCGTGCGCTTCCTCGCCCATCGGACCAGCGTCGAGGACCCTCGGCCGGGTCTCGACCTGGCCTACGGCGAAGTCGTCGGCGTGCTTCACGAGTTGTGGAAGGCCAAGCTCATCAAGGTCGACTTCAAGGCCGAGCAGGACCGACTGCTCGCGGCGATTCTTCGCCTCGAGAACGAGGAGGAGGATGAGGAGCGACCGGAGTTCTCCGATCCCGACTTCGACTTCCTCGATCCCGAAAACACCGAGGAAGTCGCGACCACCCGCGACGCCAGTCTCGCCCCCCTCGATCCGGTTCGGCCCGGTGGGAGCCAGGGTGTCCAAACCCCCAAGGGTGGTATAGTCCCGCGTTGACCGACCCCAAGGAAGGGGTCGGAGAGCCCACGACGGACGTCGCCCGATCGGCTCGAGGAATCGCCTCGCAGGAGCCGAAGGCGACACCGCGATCGGGCACGACAGGAGGTCGCCGCCCCATGAGACTCGCCAAGGTCACGCTCGCCGGCTTCAAGAGCTTCGCGAACCCCACTGAGTTCCGTTTCGATGAGCCCATCATCGGGATCGTCGGACCGAACGGCTGCGGCAAGAGCAACGTCGTGGATGGCATCAAGTGGGTGCTTGGCGAGCGCTCCGCGAAGAGCCTGCGCGGCGGCGCGATGCAGGACGTCATCTTTGCCGGCAGCGCCACCCGCAAGCCGCTCGGACTGGCCTCCGTCACCCTCAGCTTCGACAATCCGGAGGTGCGGGGAGAAATCGATCCCTCGAAGCGACGCATGCTCGGCGTCGACAGCGAGCAGGTCGATGTCATGCGCCGTCTCCACAGCGACGGCCGCAGCGAATACCTGATCAACAACCAGAAGGTCCGCCTCAAGGACGTCAAGGACCTCTTCCTCGACACCGGCATCGGCACCGACGCCTACTGCATCATCGAGCAGGGCAAGGTCGACGCGCTGCTCCGGGCGAAGCCGCTCGAACGCCGCGAGATTCTCGAAGAGGCCGCGGGCATCGCCGGCTTCAAGGCCCGCAAGCTGGAGTCGGCTCGCCGCCTGGAGCAGGCCGAGAACAACCTCGCCCTGGTGCGCGAACAGCTTCAGAGCACGGAGCGCCGACTGAAGACGGTGAAGACCCAGGCCGAGAAGGCCCGGCGCTTCCGCGAACTCGATAGTCGTCGGCGCACGGTGCGAACCGATCTCGCCCTCCAGATCCATCACGAACTGGAAGAGACGGCCCGCACGCTGGCGGCCCAGCTCGCCGAGGTCGAAACCACTCGAAACCTGGTCAGCGAACGTCTGCGACTGGCCGAGGACGCCAGACAGAACGCCGACCTCCAGCGACACGCGATCATGCAGCAGGATCGCGACCTCTCGCAGCGACGCGTCGAAGGCGTTGCCGCAGGTCGGCACGCCGAGCAGCTTCGCGAGGTGAACGCGAGAACGTTGGCCGACGCCGAGCAGCACCGAGTGCATGATCTGGCCCGGCTCGATGAACTCGATGGCGTGATCACCTCGCTGGAGTCCTCGATCAAGGCTCTCGACGAGCGCCTGGCCACCGAGCAGGTCGCCGCATCCGAAGCCGACGTCGCGGCCCAGGAGGCCGCCAAGGCCCGCTCCCGATTCGAACACGAGGCCATCGCCGCCCAGTCGGCGGGCGAGCGACTCCGCGAAACCGTGCTCTCGATCGAGCGGCAGCGCTCGCAGGCTCAGGCCCGAGCGACCGCCCTCGACGAACGACAGCGCGGGGTCCGGGAGACCGCGGCCCGCCTCGAGCGCAAGGTCGAGCCGCTCCTCAGTTCGCTCGACCAGACCCGCGTCCGACTGATCACCGCGAACGTCGACACTCAGGTGGAGTCGGATCTGGTCGGCCGCCTCATTCGCGACATGGACGCGTACGCCGCCGCGGCCACTCGACTCGACGAGAGCCACGGTCGAGTGAGCGCCGCCCTCACCCGGCATCGGCAGGATCTCGCCGGATGCGCCGCTCGGCTTCGCCTGCTGGAAGAGATGCGAAACGCCGGCGAAGGACTTGCCGAAGGGGTGCGGGCGATCCTCGCCTCGCGCGATCGCTTCCCGGCGGTGCGCGGCATGCTCGGCGACTTCGTGACCACCTCGCGGCGCGACGCCCAGGTGGTCGAAGCGGCGCTGGGTGGAAATCTCGAACTCCTGCTGATCGATCGGCTCACCCAACTCAATCCGTTGGAGTCGGCGCTGCGCAGCCTTTCGGGCCGAGTGATGTTCGCCTCGCTGGCCTCGCCAGAGCCGACCGCCGACGAAGCGTCGATCGATGTTCCCGCGGGCGTCGTGCCGGTGCTTTCGCTCCTCGAAGGCAACGAACTGGTTGCGGGGCTCCTCACCCGACTGCTGTCACGCACCTATGTGCTCGAGAGCCTCGAGTCGGCCATGCTCCTGGCGGCTGGTCCGATGCGCGGCTGCCGATTCGTCACGCGTCAGGGCGACGTGCTCGAAGCCGACGGGCGCGTGGTCGTTGCCGGTGTCGGCGCCCGCACCGGCGGCGCCGGATGGCTGGCCCGCGAGGCCGAGATGGCTGAGCTGCACGCGCAGCGCCTGACAATCGAGGCCGAGATCGCTCGTCTCGATCGCGAGGCGTCGCAGCTCGCCGCGGAGACCGAGGAGAGCCGACGCCTCCAGCGCGAGGTCTCGGAGTCGCTTCAGTCCAGCCGCGGTCGTCATGCCGAAGCGGGCTATCGACGCGAGCGGGCCGAAGGCGAGATCGCCCGGCTCGAGCAGGAGATCTCCCGCGACAGTCAGGAGCGACGCGATCTGCTGGGGCAGATCGACGCCTTCGAGCGGGAGGGCGCAGAGCTTCTCGCCAAGGTCGAGTCGCTGACCAGGCTGCTCGAGGAGCAGGCCGGCGAGATGGCTCGGGCCCAGACGGCGCTCGAAGCCATTCGGGCCCAGGCAGCGCAGGCGGGTGAGCGACACGCGCAGGCGAGAATCAGCGCAAGTCAGGCCGCCGAACAGGTGGAGTCGCTGCGGCGCGAGCGCCGCCATCGCACCCACCGCATCGAAGAATCGACCCGTCACCGCGAAGCGGCCGCGCAGCAGGTTGCCCGCCGCGCCGAGCAGGTCGAGCGCACCCAGGCCGCGATAGTCGAGGCCGAAGCGGCAATCGCTGCGTCGAAGGCAACCGTCGAGGAGGTCGACGCCGCCATCACCGAAGTGCGCGATCGTCTGGCACTGGCCGACAGGGCGGTGATCGAGAAGTCCGAACTGGTGCGGGTGGCCCGCGCGGCGATGAGCGATGTCGATCGCGTCCACTCCGCAATCGAGATCGAGCGGCGCGAGAACGAAGTGCGCCGCGAGGCCCACCTCGAGCGCACTCTGGCCGAGATCGAGCTCGACCTGCTCACCGCCTGCGTCGCCCATCGCGCCGAGCGCGAGGAACCCTCCTTCTCGCCCATCGACAAGACCGCCGCGGCCACCGAGGCGGAGACGCTGCGCGAGGAGATCCGCAAGCTCGGCAACGTGAATCTCGATGCCATCGAGGAAGAGGCCCTGCTCGAGAGCCGCAACGAGGACCTGATCCGCCAGGTGGCCGACATCGATCTCGCCCGCGAGCAGCTCGACGCCCTGGTGATGGAGCTCGACGTTCTCTGCCGTACCCGCTTCGAAGAGACCTTCAACGCGGTGCGTCAGCACTTCGCCGGACCCCAGGGGACCTTCCGCCAGCTCTTCGGCGGCGGCAGCGCCGACGTCTTCATGGTCGCCGACGGGAACGGCGCAATCGACGTCCTCGATGCAGGCGTCGAGATCACCGCCCGTCCGCCGGGCAAGATGCCCCGGGTGAACGAGCAGCTCTCCGGCGGCGAGAAGACCATGACCGCGGTGGCCCTGCTTCTGGCCATCTTCATGAGCAAGCCGTCGCCTTTCTGCATCCTCGACGAGGTCGATGCGGCGCTCGATGAGGCCAACGTGGAACGGTTCTGCAACTGCCTGCGGCCCTTCCTTGATCGCAGTCACTTCATCATCATCACCCACCACAAGCGCACCATGCAGGCCTGCGATCGCCTGTACGGCGTCACCATGCAGGAGCGCGGCGTGAGCAAGCGGGTGGCGGTGCAGTTCGAGCAGGTGACCGCAGGCGGGCGCATCAGCGCCGAGGTGATCGCCGCTGCCGAGGCCGAAGAAGTGCGTGAAGAATCGGTGGTCGCAGCGCCGAAGGCGCCGTCGGCACCGCACCGCAACGGCGCTCGGCATGTCGAGCATGTCGAGCATGTCGAGCATGTCGAGCATGTCGAGCATGTCGAGCATGTCGAGCATGTCGAGCATGTCGAGCATGTCGAGCATGTCGAGCATGTCGAGCCGAATGGCTCCCCGGTCGAGGTGGCCGCCACGACGCTCGACTCGACCGCAACCGCTCGGCGCAAGCCCCGACGGGCTCGTCGTCAAGCGATCGGTCTGGAGCCGGCGCTGCCGCCGTTGACGGGGGCCGTCGGCACTCCGTCGCTGGCGTCGAGCGATGACGCACGCGAGCCCATCGGGGGGCTCGATGATGGTCGTGCCGGGCTCGAGGCGCACCGCCCTGCCGAAGCGACCAACGGGCACACCCCGCATGGCGCCCCGGCGGAGAGTCTGCTCCGCAAGGCTCTCCATCTGGCGCTCGATCCCCAGGCGTAGAGCCTGTCGTTGTCGTCCGAGCAGAGACCAGATCAGCGACCAGCCCGGTCGCAAGTGGATGCACCGTCAGCAGGCGTCAACGCATCATGGAGGACGCGCCCAGCAGCAGCCGCAGCCCTCGCGGCAGCCACGTCGACGGCGTCGGTGGCAGGGACGCATTCCCTGATCCAACTGATCCAACTGATCCAACTGATGCAGCCGGCGCCGCAACCGGGGCTGTGAGCGTGGTTGCCGAGCTCGGGGCGAGCGATGCGTCCTGCGGGTTCGATTCCGCACTCGCCGCGAGACTCGCGATCACGGGATCGATCTCCGCACTCGCGTCGATCGAACGCGCGGGCAGTTCCTCGCTCACCGTCGGCGACAGCGGCAGTTCGCTGGGCCCGGTGGCGTTGCTGCTCGAACCGATGGGCGCGATGGTGGGCTCGCCGTTGCCGGGTGCCTGGCCTCCACCTGCAGGCCCTCCACCGGCAGGCCCCCCACCGGCGGGCCCCCCACCGGCGGGATGGGTCGACCCCGAGCCGCGCGGCGAACCGTTCGGAGGTCCGCCTCCGGTCGTCGGAGGCAGAACCTCGCCACCGACCACCGGTCCTCGATTGGTTCGCGCCGGGATCGTCGAATCTCCGAGCGTCTCGACGACGGCGAGACGATCGTCGGTGTCGACGACTCCGTCGCCATCGATGTCGAATCCGCGGCAGGTCGAGCCGAACGCGGCGCTGACCAGTTCCAGATCGAACCCGTCGACCACGCCATCGAGATTGACATCGGCATCGGGCGCGGCGGATGCGTTCCATCCCTCCTCCACGGCCATCAGCACCTCGGTGATGAAGACCTCGTCGGGATAGATGCCGGGAGTGCTCACGGTGATCGATCGGATTCTCGACGACGCATCGACGATGCCGAGAAAGCAGAGCCGGTTGAGCTGGAAGTTGAATGCCGGCGACGTCGCTTCGGCAAGCATGTCGCCGCTGCCGCCAGGACCGTTGAAGGCCCGAAGCACGAGCGGGTTGTCGCCGCCTGGATTGAACAGATCGGCGCTCATGATGCCCGCGGCGAGCACGGGCACCCGGAAGCTGATGGTGATGGTCCAGGCGCCGGAGTCCTGAAACACGATCGCTTCGGCCACGTCCATGAGGCCCTCGCCGGCGGAGCGCGGTTCAAGCATCGAGCCCGACTCCGCCCCCGGCGTGGCTCGGACGACATGGCTCGCGCCGCTCTCGACGACCACCCCGCGCTCGCAGAGATCGGCCAGCGGATCGAGTGCGGCACCGTCGCGACCGAGGAGGTCGATTGCGGTGGTGATGCTGCCGCCCTGGGCCGCCACTGCAGCGGCCCAGTCGAGCGAGTTGCGAGTCGGATTCGCGGCGTGCACGCTCGCGGCCTTCGCCGAAGTCGCACACGCGAGTGCGCAGAGCGCAACCGCACCGATCAATGCAGGTCGGATCATCTCTCCTCGTCTCCTTGCGAAGCTCTTTCGGCGTCGATCATTGCTGATCGAATCGTCGAGCACGGCCCCGCAGTCAACCCTTCGGCCGAGAACGGCCCGAGGGTTGCATGCGGGAGGAGAAATGTGAGCCCAGGCTCGGTCCCGGACCAGTCTGCCGCCGCTTCTCGGTCCTCACGCGAACACGCGTCGGAACATCTCCAGGCTTCGGGGCACGTCGACGGCGGGGTCGCCCTTCCCCTCGTACTCGAGCGACACGTATCCGTTGAAGTTCGCGGCCCGCAGGATGGAGGCGATCCGCTCGTAGTCGATCTCGAGGGTGTACCACTCGCCGCCGCCGAAGTAGGTCTTGGCCTGCACGAGAACCGCGTCCGGCGCCATCCGCTCGAGCTGGGGGTACATGTCCTCGAGGAAGTTGCCGGTGTCGAGGGTGAGCTTGAGCCACGGACTGCGGATGGCGTCGTGGATCCGCATCACCCCCGCCGCCGTGCGCCCAAGTCCCCAGTGGTTCTCGAGGCCCATGCAGACTCCGTAGCGCTCGGCTTGCGGCAGGAGCTTCTCGATCGACTCGATGCACCAGGCGAATCCCTGGTCTTCGGTGCATCCCTCCAGCACCGGTTCGATGCCGCGATTCGCCATCAGTTCGTCGAAGCTCTTGATCGTGCCCCAGCGACCGGTGTTGAGTCGCAACGTGGGAATGCCCATCTCGTGCGCCAGGCGAATGCAGCGCAAGGTGTGATCGATGTTCTTCTGGCGCACCTCCGGGTCGGGCGAGACGAAGCCCTGGTGGATCGAGAAACCCATGAGGTCGAGGCCGTTGACGAAGGCTCGGTGCTTGAGCTTCTGGAGGTAGTCGTTCTCCTCGCTGGCCATCATCTGATGCAGGATTTCGACGCCGTCGAAGCCCATCGCCGCGGCGGTGTCGATGATCGGGAAGAGATCCGGCTTCTCGCCGCGGAAGTGCCAGAACGAGTAGGTGGACACGCCGATTCGAAGCGGCCGCCGCGCCGGGCTCGGCGGCGATGCGGGGGGCGAGGCCGGCCTGATCGAGTCGTCTGCGGCGAAGACCGGGCCTGCGGTTCCCAGCGCGACCGCCGCACCGCCAAGGCACGCCAGCGCGGAGCGACGGGTGATGGCCCCGGTATCGGTCCCAATCGCGCGGCCAGTCGCGTGACCAGTCGCGTGACCAGTCGCGGAGGCATTCGCACCCGGCGGCGCAACGTCCGTTGCCAGAGGCGAGAGTCCAGCCCGATGCGCCGCGTGATTCATGCCTCGCACCGTACCGCAGGGCACAGCCGTCGGAAAGCGGGTCCGCCCCGCGGCGCGGCCGGATTGCCAGTCGCCCGCCGTCATGACCACCGCCCCGCGTCGGGCGGGGATCCGTCGTACCCTCCCCCGCTCATGGCCGACACCGCCCTCCCACTCGATTGCCTGATCTTCGGTGGCGGTGTGGCGGGGCTCTGGACCCTCGACGAACTCACTCGACGCGGCGCGAATGCCCTGCTGATCGAAGTTCATGAACTGGGGTCGGGACAGAGCGTCTCCTCCCAGGGAATCCTGCACGGCGGCTTCAAGTACACCCTTCGAGGCATGCTCACCGCGGCGGCCGAGGCGATTGCGGAGATGCCGCCGCTTTGGCGGGCCTGCCTGGAGGGCACCGCCGAGCCGTCGCTGCGTGCGACCCGGGTGGTGGGCGAGCATTGCCACCTCTGGCAGACGCGTTCGCTGGCCTCGACGCTGGGAATGATCGGAGCCCGCGCAGGACTGCGGGTGGCCCCGACGCTCCTTGAACCGGAGGAGAGGCCGCCGGCGCTTCGACGCTGTCCGGGCAAGGTGGCGCGGATCGACGAGCAGGTGATCGATCCGGTCTCCCTGATCCGCGATCTCTCGTCGCGCCATCTGGAGCGCATCATCAAGTGCGAGCCCGAAGGGGGAATCGAGTTCGATCTCGCGGCGCCGGGCGAAGTTCGTCGCGTCACTCTGACTCGCGCTCAGGGCGCATCGATTGCCCTCGCGCCACGCTGCGTGCTGCTTGCGGCCGGCGCGGGCAACGAGCGGCTGCGGACGCAGGTCGGTCTCGGCGCGGATGTCGCCCAGCGTCGTCCGCTCCACATGGCCATGGCCCGCGGGGCCCTGCCGGTCCTTCACGGCCACTGCGTCGATGGGGCCCACACTCGCGTGACCATCACCAGCGCGAGCTGTCCGGTGCGCGGCACCATCTGGCAGCTCGGCGGGCAGCTCTCGGAGGATGGCGTCCGGCTCGACGAGCGCACGCTCCAGCAGCGAGCGGCGGAGGAGATCGCCGACGTCCTTCCGGGCATCGATCTCTCCCGCGTCGAGTGGTCGAGCTATCGCGTCGATCGCGCCGAGCGGCGCACCGGCGGCGGCGTTCGTCCCGACGATGCCCAACTGCTCGAGGACGGCGGCAACGTCATCACCGCCTGGCCGACCAAGCTCGTGCTCGCGCCGCGTCTGGCCCAGCTCGTGGCGGGGCGCGTCGATGGTGGCGGAGTCGCCGAACGTCCGCATCCGAATTCCGGCGCTCGGGACGCAGAGCGGCGGGCGACCATCGAGGGTCTCGCCGACTGGACACGTCCCAACGTCGCCAAGGCACCGTGGGATCAGCCGCTCTCCTGGAGCCGGCTGTGATTTCGATGCCCACGCGAGGCGCCGGACGAACCGGGCTCGTCCTTCCAGCCCTCGGTTACGGCGCGTTCAAGATCGGGCGATCGACTGGAATCAAGTATCCGACGCCCTTCTCGCTGCCGAGCGACGCGGAGGCCGCAGGCATCCTGCGCTCCGCACTCGAGTTCGGGCTTGGGTACATCGACACTGCCCCTGCCTACGGGGTCTCCGAGGCTCGCATCGGCCAGACTCTCGGGGCCCGTCGCGGCGAGTTCGTGCTCTCGACCAAGGTCGGCGAGCGCCATGAGAACGATCGCTCGAGCTACGACTTCGCTCCACAGGCCGTGCGCAGGAGCCTCTCCGAGAGCGTCGCTCGACTCGGCGGCCCCGTCGACCTCACCTTCGTGCACGCCGACGACCGCGACGACGCCCTCGCCGTCGACGGCGCCCTGATCGAGGCGCTCGAAGAGCTGCGCCGCGAAGGACTCACCCGACTGATCGGGTTCTCCGGCAAGAGCGCAACCAGCAACCGCGCAGCCCTGGCGTGGGCCGACGCGATCATGATCGAGTATCACGCCGCGCTCCCCCCGACCGAGACCGCCCAGGTCGAATCGACGATGAAGGACGCCTCCGCGCGCGGCGTGGCGGTGGTGGTCAAGAAGGCCCTGGCCTCGGGCCACCTGGATCCGGAGGTCGCCCTTCGGTTCGTTCTCGCGAACCCCCACGTCGACTGCGCAATCGTCGGGGGACTGAACCTCCGCCATCTCGCCCGCAACGCAGAGATCGCCGCCGCGGCCCGCGGGTGATGGGTCGCGGCGCGCACCCGCCGGGTGCCACGCAACGCCGTGAACGAATCACGCCCGCAGCGCCGCCGAGCCGGGGGACCGCCGCACCTGGGACCGCCGAGCCCCAGCTCGGCGTACGGCGACGCCAGTCGCCGTGAAGAGCGGCGATTCGCCCACTCGAGCGAAGACCGAAGTGACACGGATCTCCATGGACGAGGTCCTTCGCGTCGTGCGCAGGAAGGATGGAGCACGGAGGACATGGAGGTCATGGAGGACACGGAGGAAGAGGCAAGGGTGCGAACGGCACCGGCCCCGTGATGCCGGCCCCGTGATGCCGGCATCACAGTCAATCGTGTCCGTTCACCAACATGACTCTCTCGCGTGCTTCTCCGTGACCTCCATGACCTCCATGACCTCCATGACCTCCATGACCTCCATGACCTCCATGACCTCCGTGTTCCATACCTCCTGCACGCGAGGTGACGGAGGTGACGGAGGTGACGAAAGTCTGGCGAGCATGGTCGACGTGCACGGATGTTGCGACCACCAGCGTCTCGCCGAGCCCCAGCTCGGCGAGTTCCAGGCCCGGGGCCGCTGGGGCCGTGACTCGTTCACGGCGTTGGGTGCCACGCACCGAAGTTTTCGCGAGAGCGTGGCGCCCGAATTCTTCGAAGCTCAGCCTGCAGGCTTCGCCGGAACCTTCAACTTCGTCCCGACCTTGAGCGCCGCAGGGTCGCTGTCGGGTCGCTGTCGATTTGGGCGCGGTTGGCTTCGCAGATCCGCTTCCAGTGCTCGACGGTGTCGTAGTACGACTGGGCCACGATTCGGTCGATCCGGTCAGTCGGCCGGGCCGCGTGGATCATGCCCGAGGATCCCATGTGAGACGTATAGGGCACCAACCTGTTTGCATTCGACGCTGCATTGATTCATGATCGGGCGTGCATTGGGGCAACCTCGCGACGAGAGGAGAGGGACTGCACGCCATTGGCACCCCCGTGGAAGTCACGAACACTGATCGAGCACCCGCGGTACATCAACGCGAACGGACAGGACGTGCCCGAGAGTCGCAACCGGATTCGCAACTGGATTCGCAACTGGATTCGCAACTGGATTCGCAACTGGATTCGCAACTGGAAATGGGTCCGTCCAGGATGAACGCCGACACAGTGGACGACAGCTCTCATGCCCCTCAGCGACCCGACGTCGACATCGGTACTGGTACGTCATCGCCGGGAACAGTCGTTTCAATACGCGGCAGTGTCGTGGATGTGCGGTTCGATGCCACGTTGCCCCCGATCTACAACGTGCTCCGCGCAGGGCCGGAGGGGCGCATCGTGATCGAGGTGCTGGCTCACCGCGATGCGCGACATGTACGGGGCATTGCATTGACCCCCACGCAGGGACTGGCCCGCGGGATGACCGTTCGGGATACTGGAGGGCCGCTCAAGACGCCTGTGGGCAAGGGCATCCTTTCGCGCATGTTCGACGTGTTCGGCAACACCATCGACCATGGGGAGGCATTGTCCGATGTTCAATGGCGCTCGGTGCATCGCGCCCCGCCGCCGCTGACGCAGCGGTCTACCAATTCCGAAATATTTGAAACTGGAATCAAAGTCATCGATGTCCTGGTGCCGCTGGAGCGGGGCGGCAAAGCGGGCCTGTTCGGCGGGGCGGGCGTGGGCAAGACAGTGCTGCTGACCGAGATGATTCACAACATGATCGGGCACCACGAGGGCCGCAGCATCTTCTGCGGCATCGGGGAACGGTGCCGGGAGGGCGAAGAGCTCTACCGCGACATGAAGGCGGCCGGCGTGCTGCCGAACATGGTCATGGTGTTCGGCCAGATGAACGAACCGCCCGGCAGTCGGTTCCGCGTGGGCCACGCCGCGCTGACGATGGCGGAGTACTTCCGTGATGACGAGCACCGCGATGTGCTCCTGCTCATCGACAATATCTTTCGGTTCATTCAGGCGGGCATGGAGGTGTCGGGGCTGATGGGCCAGATGCCGTCGCGGCTGGGGTATCAACCCACGATGGGCACGGAGCTCTCGAGGCTCGAGGAGCGGATCGCCAACACCGAGACCGGTGCCATCACCTCGATCCAGGCTGTGTACGTACCGGCCGACGATTTCACCGATCCGGCGGCAGTGCACACGTTCGCGCACCTCTCCGCATCCGTCGTGCTCTCGCGCAAGCGGGCGGGCGAAGGCCTGTATCCGGCGATTGATCCGCTCCAGTCCAGTTCCAAAATGGCGACGCCGGGCATCGTTGGACAGAGGCACTACGACCTGGCGCAGGACATTCGCAAGACGCTGGCCCAGTACGCCGAGCTCAAGGACATCATCGCAATGCTTGGACTTGAGCAGTTGTCGCCCGAGGACCGCAAGGTGGTGGCCCGGGCCCGCCGGCTGGAGCGGTTCCTGACCCAGCCCTTCTTCACCACCGAACAGTTCGCCGGCCTGAAGGGAAAGCTCGTGAGCCTCGAGGATGCGCTCGACGGGTGCGATCGGATCCTGCACGACGAGTTCAAGGACTATCCCGAGAGCGCCCTGTACATGATCGGAACGATCGACGAAGCGAAGCACATCGCAAAGCCCGGTCATGCGGCCGCTTCTGCAACTCCTGGGTCCCCGCTCAATGCCCAGGAGGCTCCGCCCCCCGCCGGGACGCTGGCGTCCGGGGTCAAACCCCATCTGCACGCCCCAACGCCCGCACACCCCTGACCGGAGATCGCCCATGCCGCCGACAAGCATGCACCTCAAGGTGCTCCTCCCGTTCCACATCTTCGTCGAAAGGTCCGACGTCTCACGCATCGTGGCGGAAACCCAAGCAGGGTCCTTCGGACTCCTGCCGCATCGCTTGGATTGCGTTGCGGCGCTTGGCCCTGGGATTCTGACCTACCACACGCAGACGGAAGGCGAGGTGTACGTGGCCGTGGACGAAGGAGTGCTGGTGAAGACCGGCCCGGACGTATTCGTCTCCGTCCGCAGAGCGGTCGGCGGGACGGATCTTGGTCAGCTCCGCGACACGGTCACGCGGGAGTTCGCGGCCCTTGACGAGCACCAGCAGACCGTCCGCACAGTCATGGCGAAGCTGGAAGCAGGTCTCATGAATCGGCTCGCGAGCGTTCAGCATGATTGAGCCTTCTGCCAATGCGAAAGCCAAAGAAGTGCCGACCCTGGCCGACCAGATCGGCGCCAAGGCGGCCCGAAAGATCAAGGCACGCAACTCCACGCAGGGCGTCTGGTTCGGATTGGGGATGATGGGGCTGATCGGTTGGTCGGTGGTCGTTCCGACGCTTCTCGGCGCGGCCCTCGGTCTTTGGCTGGACAAGCATCGCCCGGGCACGCACGCCTGGACGCTGTCGCTTCTGACCGCGGGGTTGATCCTCGGGTGTCTCAACGCATGGCACTGGGTCGCCAGGGAAGACAGGGCCATGCGGGACGAACAGGAGACCCAGGATGACTGAGACGCTTGTACTTGTCCTGGCGGGGGCGGCCGGAGCAGTGCTCGGAGCCGTGTTCTTCGGTGGTCTGTGGTGGACGGTTCGAAGAGGTGTCTCGTCAGGGAGTCCGGTGCTGTGGTTCTTCGGCAGTCTGCTCCTGCGGATGAGTGTCGCGCTCGTCGGGTTCTACTTCGTGTCCGGCGGGCAGTGGCGTCGGCTGCTCGCGTGTCTCGTCGGCTTTGTCGGAGTCCGCGTGCTGGTGACATGGCTCACACGCCCGGCAGCCCTTCCCAAGGAACCCCTGGTTCAGGAGGTGCGGGATGCGCATCACTCCTGATGAATGGATCTTCTGGCAGCAGGGCGTTGTCAAGCTCAACGCCACCATCGTGTTCACTTGGGCACTGATGCTCGTGCTGACGATCGGGTCGGCGCTGGTCACTCGCCGCTTGACCGGCGATCTGAAGCGTGCTCGCTGGCAGAACCTCCTCGAGATCATCGTCATCGGCATGCAACAACAGATTCGCGAGATCGGACTCCACCATCCCGAGAAGTACCTGGGCTTTCTGGGCACGGTCTTCCTCTTTCTCGCCACTGCCAGCGTATGCACGATCATTCCGGGATACGAACCCCCGACCGCCTCACTCTCGACCACCGCGGCGTTGGCGATGTGCGTATTCATTGCCGTGCCGCTCTTCGGCATTGAAGAGCGCGGGCTCGGCGCCTACCTCAAGTCGTACATGGAGCCGACGTTCATCATGCTGCCGTTCAACGTCATCAGCGAAATCTCGCGCACGCTCGCTCTGGCCGTTCGTCTGTTCGGCAACATGATGAGCGGTGCAATCATCGTCGGCATTCTCCTGACCATCACTCCGTTTCTGTTTCCCATCGTCATGACGGCGCTCGGGCTGCTCACGGGCATGGTGCAGGCGTACATCTTCACAATTCTCGCTGCCGTATACATCGCGGCGGCCACAAGCACCCGGGGGACGAAGCGCAAGCCGGCGCCGCCAGCGGTGGTTACTGCAACGTGAAGGAAAGGGCTTCCTATGGACAGCATGACTCTTATCGCAATCACCTCGATCGTCATTGCCGGCATCACGACTGGCGTGGGGTGCATGGCGCCGGCATTTGGAGAGGGGAAGGCGGTCGCATCGGCTCTGACGTCACTGGCTCAGCAGCCCGACGCCTCCGCGACCATCACCCGCACGCTGTTTGTCGGCCTGGCGATGATCGAGTCGACGGCCATCTACTGCTTTGTGGTGTCGATGATCCTGATCTTCGCCAACCCGTTCTGGAATCACTTCATCGCTCAGGCTGCGGACCAGGCCGCCGGGAAGTAACCCACATGCTGATCGACTGGTTCACCGTGAGTGCTCAAGCGCTGAACTTCCTGGTTCTGGTGTGGCTGCTCAGGCGCTTTCTGTACAGGCCCATTCTCAAGGCCATCGACGCGCGGGAGGAGCGAATCGCCAAGGAGCTTGCAGATGCGGCGGCGTCCAGGGCCGAGAGCGCCACGCAGAGCGCCGAGCTCGGGGAGCGGACCCGAGCCTTCGACCAGGAGCGGGCAGGTCTCTTGAGCAAGGCGAAGGACGAGGCGAACGCCGAGCGGCTGCGGCTCCTCGGCGAAGCGAGAAAGGCCGCCGACGCCTTGAGCGCGACGCGAGCGGAAGCGATGAGGAGCGAGGCACACAGTCTCAATCAGGCCATCGGCCGCCGAACCCAAGAGGAGGTGTTCGCCGTCGCCCGCAAGGCGCTGATGGATCTGGCCACGACGAGTCTGGAGGAGCGCATGGGGGAGGTGTTCACGCGCCGCCTGCAGACAATGGATGGGCACGCGAAGGCCCGCCTGGGAGAAGCCCTGAAGGAGGCGTCATCGCCGTCGCTGGTTCGGAGTGCATTTGACCTGCCTGCGGATCAGCGTTCGGCGATACAGAACGCGGTCAACGAGACATTCTCCGCGGACATCCATCTTCGGTTCGAGACCGCCCCGGACATCATCGTTGGAATCGAGCTTGTGGCGAACGGCCAAAGGGTGGCGTGGAGCATCGCACACTATCTCGGGTCGCTCGAGCGGAACGTCATCGAGTTGGTGAAGAAGACGGACAAGCCCGCGGCCAGAGCCGAGTCGAAGTCCGAGGCCAAGGTCGAGCTGGCAGCCGAAGCCGAGGTTGAGCCTGGGACCGCGGCCAGATCGACGCCCGACACACTCAAGTCGGATGCAACCATCCAATGAACACGGGACCTGAAAGCCTGCAGAACGCCCTTGACCGCACGTTCGCTGGAATCCGGGCGTCGCTGGATGACTTCACGCCGCAACTGAGGCCGCATGAGGTGGGCGCGATTACGAGCGTGGCCACCGGCGTCGCCAAGGTCTCGGGCCTTCCGAGCGTCGGATCCGAGGAGCTGGTGAGTTTCCCGGGCGATGTGCTCGGCATCGCGTTCAACGTGGATGAAGATGAAATCGGAGTCGTGCTGCTCGGCGACTACTGGCACCTGAACGCCGGCTCCGAGGTCGAGAGAACGGGCCGGGTGATGGATGTGGGTGTGGGCGAGGGGTTGCTGGGCCGCGTCATCGATCCACTCGGCCGGCCACTCGACGGAAGCGGGCCTGTGAACGCGAGTGAACGCCTGCCCATCGAACGCCCCGCCGCGGCCATCATGCAGCGGGCCCCAGTGGCGGCTCCACTCCAGACCGGTCTGATGGTCGTCGATGCGCTGATCCCGATCGGGCTGGGCCAACGTGAGCTGATCCTGGGCGATCGCCAGACCGGAAAGACGGCGATTGCGATCGACACCATCCTGAACCAGCGGGGAAAGAACGTGCTCTGCGTGTACTGCGCCATCGGGCGACGCGCTTCCGCTGTGGCCAAGGTCGTCGCCAACCTCCGCGAGCAGGGCGCCATGGAGTACACCGTGGTCGTCGTCGCCAACGGGAGTGATCCGCCCGGCCTCGTCTACATCGCGCCGTACGCTGCGACCAGCATCGCGGAGCACTTCATGGAGTCCGGTCGCGACGTGCTCATCGTGTACGACGACCTGACGCAACACGCACGCTCGTACCGCGAGCTTTCTCTCCTGCTCCGGCGTCCGCCCGGCCGCGAAGCCTTTCCAGGCGACATCTTCTACATCCACTCCCGGCTTCTCGAACGGGCGACACACCTCTGCAAGGAGCGCGGAGGCGGCTCGCTCACCGCCCTGCCCATCATCGAGACCCAAGCTCAGGACATCTCCGCATACATTCCCACCAACCTGATCTCGATCACAGACGGGCAGATCTACCTCTCTCCGTCGCTCTTCGAGCTTGGCGTTCTCCCAGCGGTCGATGTCGGAAAGTCCGTGTCGCGTGTGGGCGGCAAGGCGCAGCGCGCGGCCTACCGCGCCGTGGCGGGGGACCTCAAGCTCGCGTATGCGCAGTTCGAGGAGCTCGAGACATTTGCCCGCTTCGGCGCTCGCTTGGATGAGCACACCCGCAACGTCATCGAGCACGGAAAACGAATCCGGGCCTGCCTCAAGCAGCAGGAACTCGCCCCGGTCTCGGGGCAGGCACAGATCGCAATCCTGCTGGCGCTCACCGCGAACCTCTTCGACACGATCCCGCTGGATCGGATGACGGACGCCAAACTGGCGGTGCGTCAGGCCGCGGAGCACCTCCCGAGCGGTGTTGCTACACGGCTTGATGCCGCGGAAAGGCTGTCCGACGAGGACCGTCAGGCGATCATCGAGGTCGCACGCACCGCGCTCGCTCTCTTTCAGCCCAAGGCGGACCCCGCCAAGGGAGTCGAGTCCGATCCACCACCTGCGCCAGCGGCGAAGGGAACCCCATGAGCGACAGCGTCGCAAGCCTGCGCCGCAAGATCAGCAGCGCCGGTGAGCTCCAATCGGTCGTGCGCACCATGAAGGCCCTGGCCGCATCCAGCATCGGCCAGTATGAACGGTCCGTACTGGCGCTCGCCGATTATTCACGAACGGTGGAGCTGGGCCTGGGCGTCTGCTTTCGCGAGCGCACGCCGGCGGCCGCGGCCGTCGAGCAAGGGCGGGATTCAGAGTCGGTCACGATCGGCGTTGTTGTGTTCGGGTCCGACCAAGGGCTGGTGGGCCAGTTCAACGAGATCGTGGCCGAGTATGCCATGCAGAAGCTCGCGGCTCTGCCCGGCAAGCATCGGGTGTGGGCGGTCGGCGAGCGAGTGCATGAGCGGCTCGCGGACGCCGGCGTTCCGCCCGTCGGCCTGTTCGACGTGCCGAGTTCCGTCGAGGCCATTGCGCCGCTGGTCGGGGAGCTTCTGGTGGCGACCGAGTCGCAGGAGCGCGGCGACGCCGAGCTCCATCTCATCTACAACCGTCCCACCCTCGGGGGTGGAGCGGCGGCGGGGCGGACGTATTCGCCATTCGATCAGCGGCTGCTTCCTCTGGATGGGCAGTGGCGGAACAACCTCGCGGCGACGCCCTGGCCTGCAAAGAACCTGCCGCAGATCATGGGCGACGGGGCCACAACCATGCGGGGATTCATCCGCGAGTACCTGTTCGTCTCGCTTTTCCGGGCGTGCGCCGAGTCCCTCGCGACCGAGAACGCCAGCCGGTTGGCGGCGATGCAGCGGGCGGACAAGAACATCGACGACCTGCTGGAGCGGTTCAAGGGAAGGTTCCATCGCGTACGGCAGGCCGGCATCGACGAGGAACTGTTCGACGTCATTGCCGGGTTCGAGGCGCTCTCATCGGCGCACGCGGTACGGAACGGAGCGGGCGCGCGAGGAGAGTACACATGAAGAAGATCAACTCCGGCGATTTCCGAGTCTCTGAGGGCAAAGGGGTCCATTTGAACAAGTGGCCGACGCTCGTGAAACCGGTCTACAAGTCCAAGAAAAGGTACAACACCCTGCTCCACAACCAGGTGGAGGAGCTGAGCGAACTGCAGCGCCGTCATTACGCGTCCGACCGCTACGCGTTGCTGGTGATCTTCCAGGCGATGGACGCCGCGGGCAAGGACGGGGCCATCCGTCACGTGATGTCGGGGGTCAATCCGCAGGGCTGCCAGGTGTTCAGTTTCAAGCACCCCAGCGCGACCGAACTCGACCACGACTTCCTGTGGCGGACGACCCGCAGCCTTCCTGAGCGAGGTCGCATCGGCATCTTCAACCGATCCTACTACGAGGAAGTGCTCATCGTTCGCGTCCACCCGCAGATCCTCCAGAGCGAACAGCTTCCCGACGCCGTGCTCAAGCACAAGGACATCTGGAAGGAGCGGTATCGCTCCATCGTCGACCTCGAGGCGCACCTGCACCGCAATGGCACGCGCGTGGTCAAGATCTTTCTGCACCTCTCCAAAGAGGAGCAGCGCAAGCGCTTCCTGGCCCGAATCGAAGAGCCCGACAAGAACTGGAAGTTCAGCGGCGACGACATCAAGGAACGCGGCTTCTGGCCTCAGTACATGGAGGCGTACGAAGAGTGCCTGAGCGCCACCAGCACCATCGACGCCCCTTGGTACATCGTCCCCGCCGACGACAAGGAGAATGCGCGGCTCATCGTCTCCGAGATCATTCTCCAGACGTTCCGCGGGCTCGACATGTCCTACCCCAAGCTCAGCCCGGACCGCCTCATCGAGCTGCAGGCGATCCGCAAGCAGTTGTTGAAAGAAGGTGAGGAGTGAGCGACCAGTCACACGCTGACCCGCCAGCACCCGGTCGCCGCGGAGAACACCCCATGCGTGTCGGCATCGCAGCGGATCACGGCGGCTTCGCACTCAAAACCCAGCTCGCCGCGGCGCTCACCGCCGCCGGACACATCGTGACTGATTTCGGCGCTCCTCGCCTCGCCCCCGGCGACGACTACCCCGACTACGTCGTGCCGCTCGCGAAAGCCATCGCCGGCGGCACCATCGACCGCGGCGTTGCCGTCTGCGGCAGCGGCGTCGGCGCGTGCATCGCCGCCAACAAAGTCCCCGGCGTGAGGGCGGCGCTCATCTCGGATTGCTACTCCGCTCGTCAAGGGGTGGAGGACGACGACATGAACGTGCTGTGCCTCGGCGGCCGCGTCGTCGGAGAAGCCTTGGGCTGGGAGCTGGTCCAAGCGTTCCTGAATGCTCGCTTCAAGGGCGATGAACGGTCAAGGCGGCGGCTCGCCAAGGTCGGCCGCTGAGACGCGCGAGCTCGGCGCGTCAAGGCCCATGCGATGACGTCGATTCGTGGACGCTTACGACCGGTGTTCACGCTCCTGCTCGCTTCGCTCGCGAGAGCGTGGCACCGAAGTTTTCGCGAGAGCGTGGCGCCCGAATTCTTCGAGGCTCAGCCTGCCGGCTTCGCCGGGACCTTCAACTTCGTCCCGACCTTGAGCGCCGCCGGGTCGCTGCCGATCTGGGCGCGGTTGGCTTCGTAGATCCGCTTCCAGTGCTCGACCGTGCCGTAGTACGAGCGGGCGATCGAGAAGAGCGTGTCGCCGGTCTTCACCTCATGCAGTCGCTCGCCGGCACCCAGCGCTGGCGAGGCGGGTGGTGTCTGCGGCGGGGTGCGCGGAGCCGACGGCGCCGCTCCTGCGCCAGCGACCGCGCTCTTCGCAGGCAGTCGGAGCGTCTGGCCGATTCGCAGCCGGGTCGGGTCGACCCCCGGGTTTGCCTTGGCGATGAGGTCCCACTTGTTGCGATCGTCAAACCACTCCTCGGCGATGGTGACCATGGTGTCGCCGTCGCGGACCGCGTACTCGGTGAACGCGGGAGCGCCGGATGGACCGCTCCCCGAGGGAGCCGCTGGTGTGGCCGCGGGCGGCGCGGGACGAACAGGCGGGTTCTGGTTTGGGTTCTGGTTTGGGCTTTGGTTTGGGCTTTGGGCTGGGCGTGGGGTGGACGTCGGGGGAGTCACCGGCTCCGACACCTTGACCGGAGGCGCTGGCGGCGGACCATCGTCCTTGCCGCCGACCTCGGGAACGAGTCGTTCACCCGGCGTGGTCGGTGGAGTCGCTGCAGCGCCCGCCGCGCCCGGTCGTCCCGACGAGGCGCCGCCGGCACCTCCATCGAGGGGTGCACCCGGTGCGACCGGTCCGCCCTGCGAGAGCGGCCGTTCACCAGCGGTGGGCGAGGTGATCGCGGGCACCAGCGGCCGCGGGCCCGCAGGCGTGTTGGGCGCGAGCGAGCGCTCTCCGGTCGCGGAGCGGACGGGCGACGAGGCGCCTCCAGGCAGCGGAGTCGTTGGAGTCGCTCCCGATCGACCGCCACCCGAGGTCGGGGTGTTCACTCCCGGACTGCTCCCAGCCGGTTGCCGCGAGGCCGAGTCGGTCGCCGGTGTTCGGGCGCCGTCGAGCGAACCCCCGGCGCTGGGCAGCGCCGCGGGTGGAGTTGAGGCTGGGGCCGGGTTGTTCCCCGCCGTGAGCAGCCAGTAGAGCATCGTCGCCCCGACCAGCAGGACGGTGACGACCAACGCGATTCGAGTTCCCTGAGCCATGTGGGTACCACGCAGGAGAGAGGAGTGAGGCGTGTGCCGAAATGCGTGTCCGAACCGATCGTCCGATCCGTTCCCCCCGCGGGTCAGGTCGTGGCTCCCGCAGTGGTCGTGATTGCTCGCCGTCCGCCGAGCCGCGATGACGGCTCGGGGACGTTCTCCCCGGTCCACACCAGCGGGGCCGCGATGGCCACCGAGCTGTACGCGCCGGTGATCAATCCGACGAGGAGCACGAAGGCGAACGGTCGGATTCCGGTGCCGCCCTGCACATAGAGGATTCCGACGGCCATGAGCACCGTGAAGCCGGTCAGGATGGTGCGGCTCATGGTCTGGTTCAAGGACAGGTTGATCACCCGGGCGCTCGCCATCGGAAGCTTGCCGCGGTTCTCGCGGATGCGGTCCATGATCACGATCGTGTCGTTCAGCGAGTACCCGATCAGTGTCAGCAGTCCCGCGACGACGTTGAGGTCGATGCGGAACTCCTCGATCAGCAGCATCCGTCCGAGCGCCGTGTTGGCGAGATAGTGCGTGGCCGCCAGTGCGGCCAGAGCGACGATGACGTCGTGGGCCGTGGCCGTGAGCGAGGCGACCGAATAGCGCAGCGAAGAGAATCGGAACCAGACGTACGCCATGATGCCGAGCATGCTCAGCCCAACCGCAACCCACGCCTGAGCGGCGAGCGTGCGGGCAACCGCCGAGGAGAAGCTGCTGACCTGATCCAGGCTGCTCTCCTGACGGAACGCCTCCGACACCAGCTTCCACTCGGGTCCGGCGAGGCGCTGATCCCAGTACTCGAGATCGACCTTTCGGCCGTCGAGCTCCGGATCGCGCACCAGCACCGCGACCGAGGAGTATCCCGCGGACGGATCGCCGGGCGTGACCGGCACGAGACCGACCACCCGCGCCTGCCGTCCGACTGTCGCGACGAAGTCAGGCTGCTGACGCATGCGCTGAATCCGCTGGAGCGCCCCCCCTTCGGTGACCGGCGGAACGATGTCATCGACGACGATGCCCACGCCTCCGAGGAATCCAACCACCGCCTCGGCGATGTCCCGTCGACCGATGTTGTCGCCCAGCCGGTCCTTTTCGAGGGCGAAGGTGTAGGCGGCGTGAGCCACATCGTTCATTCCCCTGAAGCTGAGAGCGGGGACGGCATCGAGCTTGTCGTGAAGCAGGTCGACCACCGCCGTGGTGACGGTCCTCGAAATGTCGAGGTCGTCGGCCACGCCGCGCGGATTGGCAACCTTGATCTGGAACGTGGTGGCCTGGAAATCCGAAGTCACTCCGCCGACGGTGAGCACGGCGGCGGCCCGGAGCTGCGACAGGATCTGATCGTCCCGCTTTGCTTCGCCGATGGCCCGGATGTCGCGCTCGATCTCGGCCCGCGAGACCAGCAGCCGCCCGTTCGCGGCGTCGGCGAGTTCGCCCGGCTTGGCAACTCGCGTCGTCATCGTCAGCGAGACGCCACCGCGAAACTCGGTGTCGAGCATGTCCACACCCTGCGAGGCGACCAGGCCCAGGCCCGCCACGCAGACCACGATGCTGGCGATGTAGAAGATCTTGCGATTGCCCATCCAGTCGATCGACGGCTCGAGCAGGCGGTGGATCGCCGGGATGACCGTCGGAAGCATCGGCAGCGTGCGGAACTTGAAGATGTTGGTGTAGACGTGAAAGAGGATCGGGGTGATCACCAGGGCCATGAAGAGCGTCGCCAGCACGCCGATGATCATGGTCACGCCGAAGCCCTTCACCTCCGCGGTCGCCACCTTCACGAGCACCACGGAAACGATCAGATTGGTGAGCTGGCCGTCGACGATGGTGTTGAAGACGCGGCGGAAGGAGATGCGCAGGGCGCTGCGCAGGTCTTCGCCGTTGTTGACCATCTCTTCCCGCACGCGCTCGTAGATCAGCACGTTGCAGTCGACGGCCATGCCGATGGTCAAGGCGATGCCGGCCAGACCCGGCAGCGTGAAGGTGCTGTCGAGCATCGCCATCGTGCCGAAGATCATCACGCCGGTGCACGCCAGGGCGATGATGGCGATCACCCCCGCGAAGAAGTAGTACGCCACCATGAAGAGGCCCACCACGACCACCGAGAGCACGCAGGCCTGAAGGCCAAGCCGGAGATTCTCGCCACCGATTGAGGGGCCGAGGATGCTGGTTGAAATCGGTTCGGGGCTGAGCCTCGCCTCGAGGGCCCCGGCCGCGAGCACTCGGGTGAGGTACGACAGTTCGGCCTGGCTGAAGGAGCCGGTGATCTGACCGCTGCCGCTGATCTGGCTCTGAAGAACCGGCGCGGAGTAGACCTGACCGTCGAGGACGATGGCCATCTTCTCCTGCACGTTGGCCCCGGTCAGGCGGCCCATCTGGGTGCCGCCGGTCTGGTCGAGGCTGAAGGCCACGGCGGGTCGACCGATCTGATCGACCGTGCGGGTCACCCGCTCCATCGTCCACCGCTGCTCGGCGGAGTGCACCAGGCTCTTCGAGGGCGAGGTGTAGAGGAGCAGATAGATCGAGTCCTGCCACTCCGCGGCGACGAGATCCCGCCCGCGGAAGAAGGTCACTGGATCGGCCTCGAGAGCGAGGCGATCCTGGTCGTTGTCGTACCACTGCTTGAGATCGTTGATCCGGAACCAACTGGTGACCGTCGACTCCGCCGCCGTGGGGCCACCGGCGGAGAGCTGGGTGCGAAGCTGATCCGGATTCACGCCCTCGGGACGCGAATCCCGCACGGCGATGCGGAACTCGAGGACACCCGCGCCGCGCAGGAGCCGCTTCAGATCTTCCGGATCGTCAAGCGAGGTGCGCCTGACGGCGTAGGCGTCGTGGGCCGAGACGAGTGCGTCAATCGACTCCGCGACGTGCGGGAACTCGGTCTTGATCGCCGAGAGTTCGATGGTCCGGGCGCCCGGTCCGACCTTGGGCTTCTGATCGTCGCCGAGGATCTCCTTGCCGGCCTCGTCTCGCATCACCTGCGGCGAATCCGCAAGTCCGAGGGCCCGGATCAGGCGAGGTTGATCGATGCCCATCGCCAGGAGCTCGCCGCGGAGGCGCTCCTCGGCGATCTCGGTGTCGGCGATCTGCGACTCGAGGGCAGTGATCGCCTCGGGAGCGGCGGCTTCACCGATGGCCTGCTGAAGCTGGGCCCGAAGCTCGCGGGAGCGGGTGTAGGCCTCCTGGATCTGCTGACCACGGCCGCCGGCGCTGGCGAATCGAGTCGCCGCGGTCCCCGCACGCAGCGACTCCTCGATGTCGGCGGGCGTGATCTGGGCGCTGCGACTGAGGGCGTCGAGCTGGTTTCGGTACTCCACCTGGAGCGCCCGCACCTCGGGGCTCGGCAGCGGCATGACCACTTCGATGCGCTCCGCTCCCTGCGGCTGGATGGTGATGTCGAGGACGCCCGTCGGGTTGACGCGATCCTTCAGAACCTCGACCACCTGGGTCAGGATGGTGGTGCGGTCGGATCCGTCGGGAATGCGCACGGTGTAGACCATGCTCACGCCACCGCGGAGGTCCTTGCCAAGTCGCAGCCGCTCCTTCGGCGGGTAGAGATACCACGCGCAGAGCAGGATGACGAAGACGGCGATGACGGTTTTGAGCAGGGGATGACGCATCGAGGAATCGATTCGGAAATGGCACTGGCGTGCAGGCCCAGGCCCGCAGGGGAGCAATCAGGTGCGGACCGCGTCGTCGGAGACGCAACCGCAGGCGGAAATGCAGAGAGCGGTGGAAGTCACGTTGCTTCGGCCGACTCCGGCGCTTCCTTGAGAATCTGCTGGACGGCCGAACGGGCGAAGGTCATGCGGACGTTCGAGTTCTCGTCGACCTTCAGCACGACCGTGTCGGGCTTCACCTCGACGACCGAGCCGATGACGCCACCGATGGTCTGCACGCGGTCGTGCTTCTTGACGGCGCCGAGGAGGGCCTCGCGGCGCTTGCGCTCCTTGCGCTGACCCAGCATCGAGACCACCACCAGGACCGCCATCAGCCCCAGCGGGATGTAGAGCCACGAGGCATCCATCGCCGCGGCAGGAGGCGAGCTGGCGGGAGCGCCCGGCGCCGCGGTGGTGCCGGCGGGTGCCGGCCGGCCCGCGAGCGGCGGTGCCGCCGCCAGAAGAAGGCTTCCGTGGTCGAACAACAATCCGGAGGTGGTGTCACTCATGTAGGCGTTCGCAATCGGGGAGACGTCGGTCGGGTCCATTGGGTCAGTGGCGTTCAGTCGGGCAATCGCAGTCGAACTTCGGAAGGGTCACCGGTCCCAGCCGCCGCACCTCTCGCCGAAAGATCGCGGCGGGTCGGGTCCCCTTGCTGCCCGAGCCGTTCGAGCAACCTCGAGCTGTTGAGGCAGACTCGGTCTCGGCGGCGTCCGAGCCCCGGGAGCGGCGGGCGAACGAGAGCCGGCACAATGGGTTCCGGCATCAGTCAGACGGTGGCCCAGACGGTGGCCCAGACGGTGGCCCAGACGATGGCCCGGACGATGGCGAGCGAGCCGGCGCAGACGGCGATGCCGACGACGGCGCCGCGTCTCGCAGGACCGGCCAGTCCCGGTCGAGCAAAGACCACGCATCTTGTCGGATCGCCTTACGGATGTCCAGCAGGAGGGCTTGGAAGTGCCGGATGTTGTGGAGGCTGACCAGGGTGGGCCCAAGCATCTCGTCGGCCATGAACAGGTGCCGCAGATAGCCCCGGCTGAAGCCCCCCCGGCAGGTCTCGCAGTCGCAGTCGGGGTCGATGGGCTCCGAATCGAGCCGGAACCTGGCGTTCCGCAACCGGATCGGGCCCGTCCGGGTGAAGGCCAGGGCGTTGCGGCCGTTTCGAGTGGGCAGGACGCAGTCGAACATGTCAATCCCGGCCGCCACGGCCGAGACGATGTCCCGCTCGAAGCCGACCCCCATGAGATATCGCGGCTTGCCCTCGGGAAGGAGGGGCGCGGTGAACTCGACCACCCGGCGGATCTCCTGGGTGCCTTCCCCGACGGCAACACCACCGATTGCGTATCCGGGGAGATCGACCCCGCAGACCGCCTCGACCGAAGCCTTCCGCAAGGCCAGGTCGGTGCCGCCCTGCACGATCCCAAAGAGCGCCTGATCCTCCGGCCTGCGGTGGGCGGCCTTGCAGCGGACCAGCCAACGGGCCGTCCGCTCGTGGGCTTCGCGCAGCCGCGCCGCGTGATCGCGGATCACCGGGCGAGTTCGCGTGACCCCGCCGGTCACCTTCGAGCGCGGGACTGCTCCATCCTCGTCCGCCACACTCGGCGGACAATCGTCGAAGGCCATGATGATGTCCGCGCCGATTGCGTTCTGGATCTCAATCGAGCCTTCCGGGCTCAGCATGATCTTCGCGCCGTCGACGAAGGAGCGGAAAGTCACCCCCTCCTCGTTGATGGTGTTCACATCGGACATCGACCAGGCCTGGAAGCCACCCGAGTCGGTGAGGATCGGGCCGTCCCAGCGCATGAAGCGATGGGAGCCGCCGAAGTGCCGAAGCACCTCGGCGCCGGGCCGCACCAGCAGGTGGTAGGCGTTGTTGAGAATGATCTGCGAGCCGGTCGAGCGCACCTGCGCAGGCGAGAGCCCCTTCATCGTCGCCGCCGTCGCCACCGGCATGAAGGCGGGCGTGTCGAATCCGCCGTGCGGCGTCTCCACACGACCGAGGCGGGCGGCATTGGTGCTCGTTCGAGCGGAGATGGTGAAGGTGATGGCCATCAATTGGAAAAGGCGATCGGGCGCACGATGCCCGGAGGTGCGACCCACGCCGCGGCGCCATCGCTCGCTACTCGTAGCCGAGACGAGCGAGATCCTCCTCGTCGAGACCGAAGTGGTGCCCGATCTCGTGAAGAAGCGTGATGCGGATCTCGCGGGTCACCGACTCCTCGCCTCCCATCAGCTCGCCGTCGACATCCTGCTGATCCCAGCCGCCGGCCTGCTCGACGATTCCTTCGCGGAAGAGATGGATCGTCTCGGGAAGCTCCATGGTCTGGTCGATGCTTCGATGGGTGAGCGGCGTTCCGGAATGAAGACCGCAGAGGGTCTCGTCGCGCGGGTCCATCCCCAACTCCTGGAGCAGTCGCCGCGACGGCCGATCGTCGACGATCACCGGAGCCTCCTCGAGCAGGTGCCGGATCGCTTCGGGAAGCGACTCGACGATGGTCTCGAGGATGGAGTCGAAGCGCTCTCGCTCCCGGCGATTCATGCCTTGCCCCGCCCGGAGGACGCGACCGCCGCTGCCGCGGATGCCGATGCGGATGCAGATGCCGATGCGGATGCAGATGCCGATGCGGGCCTGCGGATGGCACCGACGAGTTCGGCAATCGAACGGCAGCCCTGCTCCTTCACCCATCGCTCGAGGCCGCGGACCACCGCCCGCGGCGCCCGCGGATCGACGAAGAGCGCCGTTCCCATGGCCACGCAGGTCGCACCCGCGAGGATGAGTTCCGCAGCATCCCGCCAGGAGGCCACGCCGCCGAGCCCGACGATTGGAACGCCGGCGTCGCGAGCGACCTGGTGATAGACGTCGTGGACCATGCGCACGGCAATCGGATGGACGCCTGGTCCGCTCAGGCCGCCACGCCCGTTGGAGAGCCGCGGCTCGCGCGAATCGACGTCGATGGCCATGGCCGAGATGGTGTTGATGAGGCTGAGCCCGTCCGCGCCGCCTTGGATTGCGGCGGCCGCCATGGCCACGATGTCGCTGACGTTGGGCGAGAGCTTGACCAGCATCTTCGTCTGCGTCAGCACCGGGCGCACTTCGGAGAGCAGCCCGAGAAGCGAGGCGGGATCCTCGCCGAACATGAGACCGTCGGCGGTGTTCGGGCACGACACGTTCAGCTCGACGATCGGGAGGGTCGGCTGGGCGTCGAAGGCCGCGGCGATGGCCACGTAATCCTCCACGCTGTGACCGGCGATCGACCCGATCAAGGTCGTGCCCAGCGACTGCGCGGCAGGGAGCTTCTCGTCCAGGAATCGAGCGAGCCCGACGTTCGCCAAACCGACCGCATTCAGCATGCCGGCGGGGAGCACGATCACCCGCCAGGGGGCGTTGCCCTCGCGCGGAAGGCGGGTGATCGACTTGGAGATGACGGCGCCGATCTCTCTGAGATCGAAGGCGTCGGCGAGCTCGTCGACGTAGCCGCAGGTGCCGGCCGCGGCAATGACCGGATTGCGCAGCGGCACGCCCGCGAGCGATGTGGCCAGCGGCGTGGCCAGGGTTGGAAGGGGGTGCGACACGTGATGCGATTCCGAACGGGTCGCAGTGTAAGGTCCGGCGCGGGGCGGTGAACCTACCTTCTCCCCCTATGACCGATCTCGCCACGCGCATCACCCAGTTCGAGAAGATGGCTTCGGCCGACCCCAGCAACGACATGGCCCACTTCAGCCTGGGCCGTGCCTATCTCGATGCCGGCCGACACGCCGAGGCTGCCGGCAGCCTCGAGACGTGCATCGGCCTGAATCCCGGAATGAGCAAGGCGTACGAACTCGCCGGTCGAGCCATGATCGGCGCCGGGTGGGCCGACAAAGCCGTCGTCGTCCTCTCCAGCGGGTACGAGATGGCCACCCGCAAGGGTGACCGCATGCCGCAGCAGGCAATCGTGGAACTGCTGCGATCGATTGGGCGCGAGCCACCGGCCGTCGCCGCCGCAGCGGAGTCGACCGGAGCGGGCGGCGACTTCCTCTGTGCCCGCAGCGGACGGCCGGGCACGAAACTCGACAAGCCCCCCTTCCGCGGTCCCGTCGGCCAGTGGGTCTTCGAGCACATCTCCGCCGAGACCTGGAAGACCTGGATCGGTCAGGGCACCAAGGTGATCAACGAGCTGCGGCTCGACTTCTCGAAGGACCGCGATCAGGAGGTCTACGACCAGCACATGCGCGAATACCTCGGTGTGCCGGCGGAGGTGGGGCGGAAGGAATAGGAAATGGGGAATGCGAACTCCAGAACGCAGCGAGGCGTGCACGGAACGTGCACGCCTCGCTGCGTTCTGGCAATCGCTCGGCGGGGTCTGCTTACTGACTCGCCGCGTCGCGCTTGGCCTTGCGGATGTCGGCCATCTGCTTGCCGAGATCCTTGAGGATGCGCTCGAGCTGATCCTTGTCGGGGACGCCGCCGGTCATCCGGGGAATCTCGTACATCATCCCGTTGGGGCAGCGGTCCCACCACTTGATGAGGTCGCGGACCAGGTTCATGCGCGTGCCGATCACCTCTTCGGCGTCGCCGCTGCTGGTGCCCTTGAAGTTGAATCGGGCCACGATCTTCGGCACTTCGCGACTGCAGTCCTTGAGGGCCTGCTGCCAGTCCTTGTGGATCTTGCGGCCGTAGTCGCTGATCTCGTACCACTCCGGAAGCTGCAGGAGCTTGGCAAGCTCGGCGGTGGTGTCGGCGGTTCCATCGCTGAAGCCGCTGTCGAGGGCGTTGCTGGCGTTGAAGACGAGATTGTCCCTTTCGTCCGACAGCACCACCTGGCCCTGCTTCGACTCCAACCATGTCACCTTTCCGGTGACCGGGTCCTTGTCGTAGGAGCAGAGGAGCGGGGCGTGGATCATGGCGCGCACCGGAATGCCGCTGCGGCCACCCATCTCGGCGACCTGGGTGCACTTCTCGAGCCAGGCCTGGAGCTGCACGCCCTTCGCAGCATCCTGACCCGAAAACATGGTGATGGCCCCCAGCGAGCCGAGCTTCATGAAGTAGATCTCGTCGCAGTGAAGGGCGGTGAAGGCAGCGCCGGAGATGGCCTCCTTGATCCACGCCACCAGACGATGACGCTTCTTCACTTCCTTGAGGCAGTCGTGGATCTTGTCACCTTCGATGACCAGGCCACCGGGGCTGTCGACGATGAAGACGATGATCTGACCGGGGCCGTACTTGTCGGCCTCCTTGGCGATCATGTCCATCTCCTGCCAGCGCAGGCCGATGCCGACGGTGCCTTCGATGGGGAGCACGAACACACCGGGCTTGGGTGACTTCAGGAGACCATCCGCGCCCTTCACCGAAGCCTGTGGCCCGGCGCTGGAGGACGCCTCCGAAGCGGAACCCGAGGCGGCGGTCGAAGCCCCTTCGATGGTCTTCACAGCGCGCAGGTCGGCGCGGAAGATCACCTTCTCGCCGACCTTGCCGGCGACCGGGGCGTTGATGACCACGTAGAGCTTCTCGACCTTGACGAGGGAGCCGACAAGCGTCTGGCTCACCCCGTTCTCGACGAAACTCAGCTCGACCTGCGAGCCGAGTTCGCCTCGCCAGGTCGATCCGTTGGTGAGGATCAGTTCGACCTCCGGCACGAACGCCGCCGCGGCCGACTGCGGAAGAACGCCAAAGGTCGCGGCGAGGGCCACCGCGCCCGCAGCCACCGCCAGAGCGGCACCGCGTGCGGCGCGGCGGGTCGAGGTCGAGAAGACTGCTGACAGGGATCCGAATGAAAAGTGCATGGGTAGGTGTCCTGCGTTCCTGTGAAGCGATCGACGAGGTCGCCGGATCGAGTGGATGGTCAATGCGGGGAAGACTGCTGCACGTGGCCGGAGTGCGGGAATCGGAAGGAATCCGGTGGACCGCACTGCGGAATGATCAACGCCGGCCGCCGCCACCACCGCTCAGCCCACCACCGCTGCCACCACCACTGCCTCTCGAGCCCCCGGGCTTCTGGCTCGACTTGATGCCGCGGATCTGCTCCTTGATCTGCTCGATCTTGATCTCGATGGAGACCTTCGATTCGCCAGTGGTCAGCCTCCAGCGGGTCTCGATCGCCTGGTACTTGTTCATCGCACCGATGATCTTTTCGAGCGCCGACTTGGCCTGGCCGAGGTACTTGACCGCGTCCTCGCCGTTGGCGTTCTTCATGGCGTCCTGATAGTCGAGCCCCCACTTGGTGGACTGCTCGAACAGCCGCCGCCAATCCTCGACGTACCGCTCGACCAGCTTCTCGCTGTCGGGAACCTTGCGGTACTCGCGGTAGCCGAGCAGGAAGGCCAGGTCGTCAGTCGTGTCGGCGAGGCCCTTGCAGAGGCCGATGTCTTCAGCGAGCTGCGCCGAGAACTGGGCCGTCGCCTTGTCGGAGCCGTCGATCACCCACTGACCGCCGGTGTCCTGCCGCCACTTGAGCGTGCGGCCTTCGAACTCCACGCTCAGCATCTTCTCGGGACGCATCATGGCCTCGCCGAGTTCCTGGGTGTAGCCGCCCTTTTCGAGGAAGCCCTTGGAGATGCCGGTCCACGCCGCGAGCATCTTGGCCCGCACGTCCGGATCGCGCCAGCTCAACACCGGCTGAAGCACCTTCTCGAGGCCCGCCAGTCGGGCGGTGCTGGTCATGTACATGTCGGGCCAGGCGAGGGCGAGGAGCGAGCCGAAGCCCACCGAGTCCTCCACCCACATCACCTGAGGGAACTCCTCGAGATCCTCGCGAAGAAGCTTCACGATCTCGCGGTACTCGCCGAGCATGTTGAGGCTCTGCTCGATGGGGTTGTCGTCACCGAGATAGAAGATCGTGTTGTAGTCGGCGCAGTTGAGGGTGAAGACCACCAGATCGGGCTTCACCCGCTTGATGTCCTTGACGACTTCCTCGTAGATGCTCTTGTGAACGTCGGTTCCCATCTGACCCTTGATGGGGCAGAAGTAGATGTCCGGGATCCCGTCGTCAGGCGTTCCCTGAGTGATCGCCGGCGCCTCTGCCGGCGCGGCAAAGGCGGGGCCGGTCCCACTGAGGAGAGCGGCAACGGCGACGGACGACAGACGGACGACGTGTGGAGTGATCGACTTCATGCTGATCCTCGGAAGTTGACGAACGGGACTGCCCAAAGGCCGGGAGGATACCCCCACCACTGCCTGTCAGTCCGAAAACCCAGACCCAAGCCCAAGCCCAGACCCAAGCCCAGACCCAAGCCGGGAGCGGGGCGTGGCGATGCCCCTCATCCTGAACCCGACTCGAATGTACCGGCCTCTGTTCGACGCGCCGAGGTCGGGTCGGTTCCCTCACCCGCGGCCAGAGGAGTCGGATTCGGTCAGTCGCCGCGCCAAGGCGGCTGCTTCCACGTGATTCACCACTCGACCCTCGAGCTGGGCGTCGTACACCGCATCGAGAATCCTCCGAAAGTCCGGCCCGGGAGTGAACCCGAGGGCCACGAGATCATCACCCGTCACCAGTGGCGGCGGCACCAGTCCGGTGGCCGCGAGCGCCTCCACTTCACGCCCGACGGTCGCGGCACGATTGGGATGGGTGGCGCCGACGATTGCCAGCGCAGCGGCGAAGCCCTCTTCGGCGGCGCTGCGCTTCCTGCCGGCGACGGGGAGCGTGCTCCATCCGCCGCGAAATCCTGCGGCCCGCTTGGAGCGCAGTTCAACCGGCGAGTCGAAGCCGGTCTCGACCGGGACGTCGAGCACTACGGCGAACTGGGTCAGGATGTTCGCAATCAGGGCACGCTCCGCATTGGAAAGCGAAAGCGCCGCGGACACCGCGTGGGCCCGTCCCGCGACCGCCGCGACCAGTTCCGCCGCTGAGACCGTCGCCGCGATCGTCGCTCCTGTCGACAGATCGCCCTCGGCGCGGTCGAGAAGCCACGCGACCAGGGCGGTTTCGAACGACGCCCCCGGCCCCAGGGCCGCGACGCGGCTCGGCGACGGCGCCGCCCGCCCGCCCCGCGTTCCAGAAGCGGAAGCACTCTCGTCGAGCACGTCGCCATCCAGACCGAGAGCTTCGAGTTCCATGACCGCTCGCGCGCGTCCCGGCGAACTCAGCATCTTCCGAAGCTCGATGCCGACCCGCTCGCGACTCACCCCGAGCAGCGGACGCGGCGTCGCGACGATGGCCAGACGTGTCGCCGGGTCGATTGCATGGTCGAACCGCGCCGCGAAGCGCACCGCCCGCAGCATGCGCAGACGATCCTCGGCGAATCGATCGGCGGGAACGCCGATGGCCCGGATCACTCCCGCGCTCAGGTCCGCCTGCCCACCGACGAAGTCGATGATCGCGCCACTCTCCGGATCCTCGAAGAGCCCGTTGATGGTGAAGTCGCGGCGCCGCGCATCGGCTTCGGGAGTGCCGAACTCCACCGACTCCGGTCGGCGACCGTCGCGGTAGGTTCCGTCGCTGCGAAAGGTGGCGACTTCGACCACATGCCGGCCGCGCCGCACGAGCATCACCCCGAACGCCTCGCCCACACCCTTGGCGTGACGAAAGAGCTCGCTGACCCGGGCGGGCGTTGCGTCGGTGGCGATGTCGTAGTCGGAGGGCTCTTCGCCGCGAAGCCGGTCGCGCACGCAGCCGCCCGCGAGCAGGGCGACGTGCCCATGCTGGCGGAGGCGCCGGGCGATCACCACCGCCGCCTCGCGAGCGGTCTCGGACGCGGCGGATGGTTCGATCGGATCGTTCATGCGGGATGCGGGCGTCGGAGCCGTAGCGGGTTGTGGTGGACGGATCACCGCCCCCGCCGGCGTTCACCTGTTCAGGAATGACCAGACTACTTCCCACGCAATCAGCAGGATGATGATCCACTCCAGCAGTTCCATTCTTCGATTGGACTGCTCGTCGCCGAGGGTCGACTCGATGCGCTCGACCGTCTCCAGCTTGCGCCGCACGCTCGCTTCCCAGTCGCCGATGTGCAGTCGACGCGCCGCCAGCCGATAGGCCCGAGCGAGGTATTCGTCGCCGAAGAGCTTGAGCGAGTTGTTGATCTGCTCGAAGAGGATGGCGCTTTCGATCTCGAGACGGGCCAGTCGCCGCCTCTCGTGTCGGGCAGGTCCGATGCCCAGGGCGTCGCGGACCGACCGACGGGAGAGCGACTCGTAGGCTCGGTCGACGAGGCGATCGAGCTGGCCGTCGAGGACCCGCATCTCCAGCAGTTCGACATTCGCGAAGATCAGCATGGTCGCAAGGGCCTCGAACTCGCGATCGACGACGAAGGCCGCATTCCAGTCGAGAACCAGGAGATCGTCGGGCCGATACGCCATCGACTGCGCAATCGCCTCCGAGACCTCCTGCGAAGCCAGCGGGTGGCGTTCGGCGCGGAGGATGGCGCTGAGGGTCGCGGCGTGCCCGCGAAGGAGCGCCTCCGAGGTGATCGGCTCCGCGAACGCCGAGACGTGATGGATGCAGTAGTCCTCGAGCGCGGGCGCAATCTCCGGACGATCGAGGGCGGGCCGCAATCGCTCGGCCAGCAAGGCAATCTGGGTCCGTGCCAGGGTCGAGAGGCTCTCGTTCTCGTAGAGCGCTTCGGAGAGTCCGATGAGTCGATTGAGCGGACCCGCAATTGGAATGCGGAAGAGAATGGCCACGCCGCCGAAATCGAAGAGGACCGCCTCGGCCCGCGGCTCCATGGCGAAACCGGCGATCTCGCGATCCTCGAGTGGAAGGGTGACGTGGAGGGGCGCGGGATCGAGCACGAGATGGCTCGGCGTGCGCCGCTCGCGAATGTTGGGACGACCCACGCCGCCCGGGAAGAGACCACTCGCGATCTCGAGGTCGAGCCCGAAGCCGATGTCTGCCGCGAAACAGACGATCGTGCTCCCGGCGGTGATGATCGGAGCGGCCGCGCTCATCGGGCAGGCTCGGCAGATCCCCGGACCAGCGCGGGCTGCAGGGCGCGGAGCAGCGCGACCGCTTCGTCGACGGCACGATCCGGGTCGGCCATGCGTCGCACGATCGCCGATCCGACGATCACCCCGTCGGCATGGGCGGCGACCTCGGCGACCTGCGTGGGCGATGCGATTCCGAAGCCGACGGCCAAGGGCAGCGTGGTCACCGTCCGCAGCTCGGCGATGCGGCGCGGCAGGCCTGCCGGAAGCGTCGAACGCTCGCCGGTGACGCCGACCTGCGCGAGGACGTAGACGAATCCGCTGCAGAGCGCAGTGATGCGGGCGACGCGTTGCGGAGAGGATGTGGGAGCAACGAGCAGGATGAGTGCCAGCCCTCGCGCCGCGCATCGACGGACCAGCGGCTCAGCGTCATCCAGATCAAGGTCGGGGACGATCAGTCCATCGAACCCGCTCTCGGCAGCCGCGTCGACGAACGGGTCGACACCCATGCGGGCCACGATCGAGACCGAGACCATCGCCACCAGTGCGACCGCAAGGCGCGGCCGCAGACGCCTGACCACTTCGAAGATCGTTTTCGGCGTGACGCCTGTGACCAGCACGGTGTGCATGGCCTCGGCAATGACCGGCCCGTCGGCAATCGGATCGGAGAAGGGAATCCCGATCTCGATGACATCCGCGCCCGCCCGGTCCATCTCGAGGAGGGTCGACTCGAACGCAGCCGCCGTCGGATACCCACCGGTGAGATAGGGAATGATCGCGGCCCGTCCCGCGGCTCGACACCGGGCAAACGCGGCATCGATGCGGTCAACTCGGCGAGGGACCGACTCGGCGGTGCTCGCCGCACCCGATGTGCCGCTCATTTGGTTCCTTTCGGCCCGCCGTCCTCGATGTACTTCCGTCGCATCGCCCGAGTCAGATCGACCTCGGCGATGTTGGCCAGAGTGGCAAGCCAGGCCAGCACATCGGCGAACTCCTCCTCGAGATTGTCGCGATCGACGTCTCCCCGACCGAGCTTCCCGAGCGCATGGGCCAGCTCGCCGACCTCTTCGGAGAACCAGAGGAAGGTCGCCGCCGCGCCCCGCGCCGAATCGGTGGCGTGGTAGCGGTCGCGGATGAGCTGCTGAAGTTCGGAGATGAGCAAACGTCCGCGGCGGGGATCGAACCTGCAACCTTCGCCTTCGGAGGGCGACGCTCTATCCAATTGAGCTACGCGGACAGTCGGGCGGATTGTAACGCCGACGCCGGAACTCGCGGCCCGGTCCCCGGCTCGTTGACCGATGCGTCCGCGTACGCTCGCAGCCATGTCCGCCGAGGGCCTTCGTCCATCGCACGCGCCCCCCGCTCCGCTCTGGAGCGTGCTGGCGATCTCCGCCCTGGGCTCGCTGGGCAGCGGCGTGATGTGGAACGGGATCGCCTTCGTCACCAAGCAGGACTTCGGGTACAGCGAACTCCAGAGCTTCGCCCTTCTGCTCGCCACCGGCCTCATCTATGTGGTCGGAGCGTTCGCCGCCGGGAAGATCACCCGCGCCGTCGAGCATCGCCTTTCGACGCGGGGAGTGCTCGGGGTCATCTTCCTGATCCAGGCCGCGGTCTCGTCGCTTCTGGTCATTCCCGGCACGCCGTGGCTGCTGTGGCTCGCGGCCTGCGTCGGCAGCGCCTGCGCCGCCATCCAGTGGCCCATCATCGAGAGCTACGTCGGTGGAGGACGACACGGCCCCGGACTTCGCTCCGCACTCGGTTGGTGGAACGTCACCTGGACGACGGCGGTCCCGGTGTCGTTGATCCTGATGGCCCCGCTCGTCGATCGCGACATGGCCCGTCTCGCGGTGGTGGCGCTGGCGCCTGCGAACCTTCTCTGCCTCGGCCTGCTCTGGTCGCTGCCGCGTCGCCCCGGCTCGCACGATCACACCGCAACCAGCGACTCGGTCGGTCGCGAGTATCCGCTCCTCCTGCGAAGCGCCCGGGTGCTCCTGCCCACCAGCTATCTGCTGGTGGGTGCGCTCTCGCCGCTCATGCCCTATCTGCTCCAGGAGCTCGGGGTCGCCGCTCGCTTGGGAACGCCGATCACCGCGATCTGGATGGTCGCCCGCATCGCCGTGCTCGTGCTGCTGTGGCGCTCGAAGTTCTGGCACGGTCGCTGGGGCACGCTGCTGGTGGCCGGCACGCTGCTCGTCAGCGGCTTCTCCTTCGCAATCGCCGCTCCGGGCGTCGTCATCCTCAGCATCGGGCTCGTCGCCTTCGGCCTTGGGCAGGGAATCGTCTACTACGCCGGGATCTACTACGCCCTCGCCGTGGGCCACTCCGAAGTCGATGCCGGTGGCACCCACGAGGGATTGATCGGGGTCGGATACGCGGTCGGACCCATGGCCGGCATCGCCGCCTTCGTGATTGCCGACGGGCGCCAGGGCGCGTTCCTGATGGGTGCGACGGTGCTGGTGATGGTGCTGCTGGCGTCGGTGATCGCCTTCGGGCCGTACCTCACGGCCCGCGCGCGGCGGGGCGCGGCGACGAGGGCGCCGTCGCAGTAGGTTGTGTGTGACGGATCCCCGTCGGCCCCACATTGATCATGGAGCGATCAAGCGAATGCTGCTCAAGGCCTCGAGGGCTCGGGCGCGGGCCGTGGGGTGATCGACGATCGGCCTCGGATAGGTGCGCCCGAGGATGACACCGGCCTCTGCGAGGACTGCCGACGATGCCGCAGCGGGCTCGTGAATGTCGGCATCGGGAAGGGCCGCGAGCTCCGGAACGAAGCGGCGGATGTAGGCGCCGTGGGGATCGAACTTCTCGCTCTGCGTGGTGGGATTGAAGATCCGAAAGTAGGGCGCCGCATCGGCGCCGCATCCGGCGACCCACTGCCAGCCGAGAGTGTTGTTGGCGAGGTCCGCGTCGACGAGGGTGTCCCAGAACCAGGCGGCGCCATCCTGCCACGGAAGCAGGAGGTGCTTCACGAGAAATGACGCCACCACCATCCGCACGCGGTTGTGCATCCACCCCGTCTGCCAGAGCTCGCGCATGCCCGCATCGACCAGCGGATAGCCGGTTTCGCCGCGCTGCCAGGCGCGGAGCGCCGCGGGATCGCTCCGCCACGGGAAGCGCTCGAACTGTCGGCGCAGCGGTGTGGTGATCGTCTCGGGAGAGTGAAAGAGCAGGTGATGGGCGAACTCCCGCCAGCCGATCTCGGCCAGGAACTTGTCGACGTCGGCCACGGCTGTTCCACGGGCGCGGAACGACCGCAGGCGTTCCCAGATCCGTCGTGGGCTGATCTCGCCACAGTGCAGATGCGGCGAGAGTCGGGAGGTGTTGACCTCGCCGGGAATGTCCCGCCCCTCGCGATAGCGGGTGATCCCGCTCTCGAGGAAGCGATCGAGCTCGCGCTGCCCGCCCTCTTCACCCGGAGTCCACGCTCGAGCGAGGCCATCGGCCCAGCCGAGTTGCGGAAGCAGACCGAGCGACTCGATCGATTCGCTGGCAATCGCAGCGCCGGTTGCGGCCCGCGCCCGTGTGGGCGCCGCCCCGGGAGCACTTGGTTCACCGCTGGCAAGACACGCCTTCCAGAACGGCGTGAACACCTTGAAGGACGTTCCCGCGGCGCTCCGCACCCGCCACGGCTCGTAAAGAAGTGCTGCGTTGAAACTGTCGGCATCGATTGCCTGCGTGCGCAGCCCGCTCTTGATCTCGGCGTCGCGAGCGATTGCCAGCGGTTCGTAGCGCCGGTTCCAGAAGACGGCCCGGGCCTGCGTCTCGCGAATGATCGACTCGAGGGCAAGGCGCGACGGCCCGCAGCGGATCACCAGCGGCACTCCGAGTGCGCGGAGCGACTTCTCCAGCGCAACGAGCGAGTGGTGAAGCCACCAGCGCGACGCGGCCCCGGGGGCGAACTGCCCTTCTTCCTCGGGACTCCAGATGAACAGCGGGATGATCGGACCGGCGGCCGCGGCCTCGAGGAGCGCGGGGTTGTCATCGAGCCGCAGGTCCTGCCGGAACCAGACGATCGTGGGACCCCCGGCCCGACCTTCAGCCCGACCTTCAGCCCGACCTTCAGCCCGGCCTTCATCCAGACCTTCAGCCCGGCCGGCAGCCCAGCCTCCCTCTCGCTCTGATCCAGTGTCGCTCGTCACCAGAGCATCATCCCTTGGTCCGGGGCCGCACGCTCGAGAGTCCACCATCGACGGCGATCACCTGCCCCGTGGTCCAGTCGTTGGCAGGATCGAGCAGCCATTCGATCATCGATGCGACGTGGGCGGGCTCACCGATTCGGCCCAGCGCATGCATCGATTCCGAGGCCTTCAGCGAGGCGTCGCTCTGCGTGAGTCGCGCGGTCATCGGCGTGCGCACCAGCCCCGGGGCCACCGCGTTGAAGCGGATGTTGCGCGTGGCATAGGAAGCGGCCGCCGATTGCATCAGTCCGATCACTCCCGCCTTCGCCGCCGCGATTGCCTCGTGATTGGCGAAGCCCGCCAGCGCCGCCGCCGAAGCGACGAGCACGACCGAGCTGCCACTCTCGAGTACGCGAGCCGCCGCCGAGACCGTCGCGAACGCCGAGCCGAGGTTGGTCCGGATCACCTCGTTGAACTCGGCATCAGTCGTCAGATGCGCCGGCTTCAGCAGCAGGCTGCCCACGCAGTTGGCAACGCCGTTCAGGGAGCCGTGCGCCTCGCGGGCCGCGCCCAGGCATGCTTCGACCGCGGTCGAGTCAGTGGCGTCGACGACGGCCCCGCGGATCCCAAGTCGGGCCGCAGTCTCATTGACCGTCGCGGCGGTGCGACCGGCGATGGTCACGTTCCACCCGCGAGCGACAAGACGCTCCGCAACGGCCGAGCCGATTCCACCGGCGCCACCGAGAATGACAAACGAGTACGCGTCGGGGGAGTGAGCGGCGGGCATTGCGGCCTCCTTCGTCGTGGGCGTCTTGGCGGATTCCGCCCACCCGCCCAGGCGAGATTCCTTCATCGGGCTTTCTTCATCGGGCTTTCTTCATCAGCTTTCTTCATCAGGCTTCCTTCGCGGGTCCGGCGGCCAGTCGCGGGGCGACTCAGCCCTTCCGACGAAGCTCGGCCCCGAGCGCCGACGCCAGCGTCGGATGGGACCACTCGAATCCACGTCCCTTCAGTCGTGCCGGCAGGACCTTGGCCCCCTCGAGAAGAAGTCGCTCGCCCATCTCGCCGAAGAGGAGCTTCACGGCCAGCGCCGGCATCGGCAACAGCGCCGGGCGCCCGAGCGCGAGCCCCAAGATCGTCGCGAATTCGCGCTGCCTGACGGCCGTCGGTGACACGGCGTTGATGGGGCCGGAGATGTCGTCGTCGTCGAGAAGGCGATGCATGATCGCGACATGATCATCGATGTGGATCCAACTGATCCACTGCCGTCCGGAGCCGATTGGTCCGCCGAGCCCGAGTCGGAACGGACCGAGCATTTTGGCCAGGGCCCCACCGGCCGCCGAGACGACCATGCCCGTGCGGAGATGCACGGTGCGAATCTCCGCCCGCTCCGCCGGGAGCGTGGCCGCTTCCCACGCGGCGCAGACCTCGGCGAGAAAGCCGGTCCCCGCAGAGCTCTCCTCGGTGACGATTGCCTCCTCGCAATTGCCGTACCAGCCGACCGCACTGCCCGAGACCAGGACCCGCGGCCGCACCGGGGCCGCGGCCATCGCTTCGGCAATCAGAGCCGTGCCCTTCACGCGACTTTCGCGGATGGCCTCTTTGCGCTGCGGAGTCCAGCGTCCTTCGGCAATCGACTCGCCGGCCAGATGCACGACGGCGTCGACCCCCTCGAACGCCGCCGGATCGATCGTGCCTTTGGCGACATCCCACTCGAACTGGCGGACTCCACCCGATTCCCCGGACGCCCCGGGGGGAACGTGCCGCGAGAGGGTGTGAACCGGTGCGCCGCGGGCTCGCAGCGATCGGACCAGAGCCCCGCCGATCAGTCCGCTTGCTCCGGTGACCAGCACTGCGCGTGAACGTGCCATGCGGGCAGCGTACGGAGGATTCGATCGCTCGCGCTTCGACCATCCGCACGCGGCGGGTGCCGCCGACGGCGTCAGAGGCTGGTTGACGCAACCGCGCCATCCGCCGATCGTGGTCGCGCCGCGTCGCCTTCACTGCTCTTCGTCGATGACTCCCAGTCGCTTCGCTCTCGTCGGTCTCCTGGTCAACGTGCTCCTCGCGGGCGTGAAGCTCTTTGCAGGCATCGTCGGCCACAGCTACGCGCTGGTCGCCGACGCGGTCGAGTCGATGACCGACATCGTCGGCTCGATGGTCATCTGGGGAGGGTTGCGCTACGGCGCCCGCCCTCCCGACGAGAGCCATCCCTTCGGCCACGGCAAGGCCGAGTCGCTGGCGGCCCTCGCCGTCGGTGGCATGGTGGTCATCGCCGGCGTTGCCATTGCCATCAACGCCGTTCGTGAGATCCTGACGCCGCATCACGCTCCGGCCCCCTTCACGCTGGTGGTGCTGGTCGCGGTGATCGTGGTGAAGGAGGTGCTCTATCGCATCGCCAATCGCGTCGCCCAGGACGCAGACAGCACCGCCATCCGCGCCGATGCATTCCATCACCGCGCCGATGCCATCACCTCGTTCGCGGCCCTGGTTGGAATCTCGATTGCGCTCTGGGGCGGGCCGGGATGGGAACCCGCCGACGACTGGGCGGCGCTGGTCGCTTCGGGTGTGATCGTCTTCAACGGCTGGCGGCTTGCACGCGAGCCACTCGGCGAACTGCTCGATCGCCAGCCCGAGGCCCTGCCACCGCGGATCGAGGCCATTGCACGAGCGGTTCCCGGCGTGCGCTTCGTGGAGAAGATCCGGGTCCTCAAGCACGGCCCCACACACGGCGTGGACCTGCATGTGCAGGTCGATCCACATCTTTCGGTCCGCGATGGTCACGCCGTCGGCGGGGCGGTGAAGGCGGCGATTCGAAGCACCCTGCGCGGAATCGGCGAGGTCCTCATCCATCTCGAGCCCTTCGAGGACAAGCCGCTGCGGCCCGAGGCAGCGCCGCGGCTCACGGAGCCCCCCGTCACGGAGAATTGAGAGCGTCTCGCTGCCGCACGCGCACGCACAGGATCTCGCGTTTTGGAAGTTCCTCGTCGGGCTTGGTTGCAATCGAGACCGACCAGAGGGTCTCCAGCCGGCGTTCTCGCCTGGCTTGCTCGAGGGCGTCGCGCAGTGGTGGATCGAGCAGCCGTTGGTCGTAGAAGAGAAGGAGCCCCGCACCCGCTTCCAACTCGGCCGTCACTCGGTCCTGGCGGGAATCGCTCGGTCGTCCGCTCCCGACCAGTGCGGGAAGCTGCTCGGCGATCATGCGGATGGCCCGCACTGGCGTGTCGCTCGCCCGCGCTTCCGCGCGAGCCCGGGCGACAAGTTCATCCATCGCCTCGGCCCCGCTGCCGCGCAGTGGCGAATGGGTCGAGTTCAGCACTCCAAGCGCACCGACGATCAAGGCCGCGCTGGCGACGACCAGCCACACCTGACGGTGTCGGCCCCGCTCGGGCCCCTGCGTCAGCAACCACCATGAGGCGAGGAGCGCGGCCAGGGGGAATGCCGGAGCCACATAGTCGGCGCGCTTGCCGCTGCTGGCCGAGAAGACGAGCAGAACAAGCACCACCCACACCGCACCGGAAGCGAGCAGTCGAAGGCCGTCACTCGATCCGGGGCCGCTCGAACTCACACGCGTCGCTGCCCGCGGCCACGCGAACCAGATGGCAATCAGCGCGACGATCGACCACGGCGCGAAGCGCACGGTGAAGTAGCCGGGCATCTTCGGAAGCCCCAGCACGATCCCGAGGAGGCCGCCTCCGCCACCTTCCGGACCGGTGCCGGCAACCCGTCCCAGGAGTTCCTTGTCAAGAAGCTGCTCGGAGAGGTGCGCCGGATCGAGAATCCACACTCCGAGTGGCCACGCCAGCATGATCGCGAGCGCGGGAAGGCCGAAGCAGGCCAGGCGAAGCGCTCGAAGCGTCGCCGGGCGACCCAGCACCAGCCACGCCACCAGGCCGACGTGGATCAGTGGCAGGAACGCGACGGGCCCCTTGGTCCACGCCGCGGCGACGGTTGCGCTCCAGAAGAGAAACGCCCACAGCACGCTGCGACTCCGGGCACTCGATGAATTTGCGTGCGGCGGCTGGTCCGCGCCACGCTCGGTCGCAGCGTCCAGCAGCGCCCGAGTCCCGGCCCACCACGCAAGTGTCAGCCACAGGACCAGCAGCATGTCGGGGCGGGCCAGCGTGCCCAATTTGAAGAAGGGGTAGCTGGCGATACACATGATCGCCGCGAGCCATCCCGCTCCGAGCCGAATCGGTTCACCGATGCGAACCAGAAGCGCTGCCAAGGCGATCAGCCCCAGCATGCTCGGCAGTTTGTGGGCGAACTCGCTGTCGCGGCCGAGCAGATGGACGAAGGGCGCGGCCAGCCAGTTGTAGAGCGGCGGCTTGGTGGCGCCGAGCCCTTCGGCATCGCGCGGCAGGATCCAGGCTTCGCCGCCGATTGCGAGGATGTCGGCGGTGTACGCGACGGTGCGAGGCTGGGTCTGGTCCCAGAGATCGGTGGGCCCGAGAGCCCGGGTGACGAGGGTGATTGCCACCAGAAGCAGGGTCACCACCGCGAGGATCCCTCGGACATGCGTCCGCGGCGCCGCAGCGGCCGGACCCGCAACAGCCGCAGGCGATGCCGCCAGTGTCGACCTGGGCGGCGGCGAGCCCTCGGAGCGGATGCCTTCGGCAGGGAGGGGCGACACGACCACGATCGTACGAATTCGCCAGATACCCAGCGCCGCGGGCCGAGCGTCACGCCGGCCGACGGGGGACGAGTTGAAGCCGTCCCCCCCGCCCTCTACACTCCCGCCTCTCTCGAAGGACCGTTGGCGCAGTTGGCTAGCGCGCCTGCATGACACGCAGGAGGTCACTGGTTCAAGTCCAGTACGGTCCATTTGAGCGCTCCGTTCGGCCCTCCGGGCCGGAGTATTCAGAGCGCTCCGTTCGGCCCTCCGGGCCGGAGTATTCAGAGCGCTCCGTTCGGCCCTCCGGGCCGGAGTATTCAGAGCGCTCCGTTCGGCCCTCCGGGCCGACACTCGCTTTCGCGGGAATGACGCGTG
>Ga0163155_10000116_pt1 | contig 86841 bp, 74 predicted proteins | sample OliLakLV19SP4G1_FD_148611 | JGI IMG/M metagenome (GOLD analysis project Ga0163155, IMG submission 148611) | Freshwater microbial mat bacterial communities from Lake Vanda, McMurdo Dry Valleys, Antarctica - Oligotrophic Lake LV.19.SP4.G1 | ecosystem: Environmental > Aquatic > Freshwater > Lake >... | reverse complement strand
CAAAGATTTTAGATGGTGCTGTTACCACTTCAAAAGTTAATCCATCCGTAACCAACGGTCAGGTTTTGACTACGGTGGCCGGAGTTACAACATGGGCAAACGCCTCCGCTAGCACCGATGATCAAAATATTACTTTAGCAGGAAATATTCTTAGTATAGAGAGCGGCAACACGGCCGATCTCACAAGCCTCAATGCCTCAGGGGCAGTAAACGGACCGTTGAATAATCTTGCTATTGCGAACGATGCAATAACCACGGCAACGATTTTAGATGCCACAATAGTTGCAAATGATCTGGCATCTCTGTCTGTTACCGATGCAAAGATTGCTCCCGGTATCACCACTTCAAAGTTGAGTCCATCCGTAACAAATGGTCAGGTGTTGACAACCATGGCAGGAGTTACAACATGGGCAAACGCCTCCGCTAGCACCGATGATCAAAACATCACCTTAGCGGGAAACATACTCAGCATAGAGAGTGGCAACACGGCCGATCTCACAGCCTTGAATGCTTCGGGTGCGGTAAACGGACCGTTGAATAATCTTGCTATTGCGAACGATGCAATAACCACTGCAAAGATTTTAGATGGTGCTGTTACCACTTCAAAAGTTAATCCGTCCGTAACCAACGGTCAGGTGTTGACTACGGTGGCCGGAGTTACAACATGGGCAAATGCATCCGCTAGCACCGATGATCAAAACATTACTTTAGCAGGAAATATTCTTAGCATAGAGAGTGGCAACACTGCCGATCTCACAGACCTCAACGCTTCGGGTGCAGTAAACGGACCGTTGAATAATCTTGTCATTGCAAACGATGCAATAACCACGGCAAAGATTTTAGATGGTGCTGTTACCACTTCAAAAGTTAATCCATCCGTGACGAATGGTCAGGTGTTGACAACCGTGGCCGGAGTTACAACATGGGCAAACCCCTCCGCTGGCACCGATGATCAAAACATCACCTTAGCGGGAAATATTCTTATCATAGAGAGTGGCAACACGGCCGATCTCACAGCCCTGAATGCTTCCGGTGCGGTAAACGGACCGTTAAATAATCTTGTCATTGCGAACGATGCAATAACCACGGCAAAGATTTTAGATGGTGCTGTTACCACTTCAAAAGTTAATCCATCCGTAACAAATGGGCAGGTGCTGACAACCGTGGCAGGAGTTACAACATGGGCAAATGCATCCGTCAGCACCGATGATCAAAACATCACCTTAGCGGGAAATATTCTTAGCATCGAGAGCGGCAACACGGCCGATCTCACAACCCTCAATGCTTCGGGTGCAGTAAACGGACCGTTGAATAACCTTGCTATTGCAAACGATGCAATAACTACAGCAAAGATTTTAGATGCCACAATAGTCGCCAATGATCTGGCATCTCTGTCTGTTACCGATGCAAAGATTGCTCCCGGTATCACCACTTCAAAGTTGAGTCCATCCGTAACCAACGGTCAGGTGTTGACAACCGTAGCCGGAGTTACAACGTGGGCAAACGCGGCATCGGGTTCTGTTACCAACATCGCTACAGGTGCTGGTTTAACAGGTGGCCCCATCACTTCAACAGGTACTGTAGCCTTGGCTGACGATGGTGTAACTTCAGCAAAACTTCAAGATGACGCAACTACTGATGCCAACCGGGCTGTGACCACAAATCACATTCGCAACGATGCCATTACATCCGCAAAAATTTTAGATGGAGCTGTTACCAGCACAAAACTTACCAATACAGCTGTGATAGTCGGCAGTTATGGAACAGGCACGCAGGTTCCGCAGATCACAATAGATGCACAAGGAAGGATTACAAGCGCAGCCAATGTTTCCGTGTCGGGTGCCTCGCCTACGGGCATTGCTGGTGGAGATTTAACGGGCACGTACCCAAATCCAATTGTCGGCAATAACGCAATCACCAGCGCTAAAATTTTAGACGGCACAGTAACCAGCGTTGATATTTTGGATGCAACAATTGCCAATGCGGACCTAGCCGACAACGCTGTAACAACACTAAAAATTATTGATGGAGCTGTTACCAGCACAAAACTTGCCAACACAACTGTCATAGTCGGCAGTTATGGAACAGGCACGCAGGTTCCGCAGATTACAATAGATGCACAAGGAAGGATTACAAGCGCAGCCAATGTTACCGTGTCGGGTGCCTCACCTACGGGCATTGCTGGTGGAGATTTAACGGGCACGTACCCAAATCCAATTGTCGGCAATAACGCAATCACCAGCGCCAAAATTTTAGACGGCACTGTAACCAGCGTTGATATTTTGGATGCAACAATTGCCAATGCGGACCTAGCCGACAACGCTGTAACAACCCTAAAAATTGCCGATGGAGCTGTTACCAGCACAAAACTTACCAATACAGCTGTGATAGTCGGCAGTTATGGAACAGGCACGCAGGTTCCGCAGATCACAATAGATGCACAAGGAAGGATTACAAGCGCAGCCAATGTTACCGTGTCGGGTGCCTCGCCTACGGGCATTGCGGGTGGAGATTTAACGGGCACGTACCCAAATCCAATTGTCGGCAATAACGCAATCACCAGCGCTAAAATTTTAGACGGCACTGTAACCAGCGTTGATATTTTGGATGCAACAATTGCCAATGCGGACCTAGCCAACAACGCTGTCACAACCCTAAAAATTTTAGATGGAGCTGTTACCAGCACAAAACTTGCCAACACAACTGTCATAGTCGGCAGTTATGGAACAGGCACGCAGGTTCCGCAGATCACAATAGATGCACAAGGAAGGATTACAAGCGCAGCCAATGTTACCGTAACTGGAGCAGCACCAACCGGGTCAGCAGGCGGCAACCTTGCAGGCACATATCCCAATCCAACGATTGGTATAACGGCAGGCTCAAATATTATAACAGCAGTAAATGATCTAGCCACTACAGGAACAATCAATACAAACAAGTTAAATGCAGCAGTTGTGTTAGATACGGAGTCTCCTGTAGGTGGTGATGTAAGTGGAAATTTTTCAGGCGGCTTGCAGATCAATACCAATGCAATAACATCCTCAGAAATAGCAGATTTAACAATAGGTACAATTGATCTTGCCAATAGTTCGGTAACAGCTGCAAAATTGGCCAACACAACAGTAGTTGCGGGATCTTATGGTACGGCAACATCGGTTTCGCAGATTTCCGTAGATGCACAGGGAAGAATAGGTAGTGCAACCAACGTTGCGATTGTGGCAGCGGGAGATGTAACGGGCGCACTTACCGCTACTACCGTTGCAAGAATTCAGGGCACAAATGTTTCCGCAACCGCCCCAACCGATCAGCAGGTTTTACAGTATGACTTCGCCACCACGCAATGGAGAGCTGCTAGCTTGCCAGATGCAGCCAGTGCATTTAAAGTTCGACAAACCATCGCGCAATCCGTATCAGGATTCACACAAATAACTTGGAACAATGAACTATACGATGATGGATCAAATTTCGCTTCCAATCGATTCACCGCTACAAGCAGTGGACTTTATCATTTTGATGCGATTGTTACCATAAACAATTTAGATAAAAACGACCAGATACAAATCATACTCCGTGTAGGGGCTACGGATATTCAAAAAGCCTTTGCAGCTTCTGGTCAGAATGATAATGATACAAATGTGGCCATATCAACCGATGTGAAGCTAAATGCCGGTGACCAAGTGAGTGTATGGATTGTAGTTCCCGGTGGATATTCTACAGAAGGCGATGGCACATCCACTCAGTTTTCGGGACGAAAAATTTATTGAGTATGTCATGAAAAGCTTCGCCCTATTTTTTTTGGTTACAGTCTCTGCCATGGCGCAAAATATCTACAATGAAACAAATTTATTTATTGCCGCAGGCCTTGAGGTTTCTACAAAAGGAAGTTTGATCAATACAGGTTTCTTTCAGAACAATGGAAGCGTTGCATTGGCTGGCGACTGGAACAACACCAATATCTATCAGGGAACTGGAATGGTGGCATTGAAAGGTATTGATCAACTCGTTTTCAATAACAATCAACCGGTTCAACAATTGATTATCAGTGGCGGAGGAACTAAAACGCTACAGGGCAAACTCACTGTAAGCCGAAAGATTGATTTTAACGAAGGCGTGTTGCTTGTGGGTGACAATGATATGCTCTTCATCCATCGTGCAGCTACAATAAACGGTGGATCATTACTCAGCTTTGTGGATGGTGCGCTGACAATCGCTGGAACGGGCTATAAATTTTTTCCGATAGGAAAAAATGGAAAATACCATCCAGTAGAACTTGTTGGCGTAAACGGTTTAAACCCTGAAATTGAAATGGAAGTTTTTGAGAATTTACCGCAGATCCAAACTTCGCTGCCCGCTATCATTCATCAAGATATTTACTGGACAAGGAAAACTATTGATGGCACTTTTTACGGCAGTCCGATTACGTTGGGGTATTCCATTCCGAGCCAAACAAACCTTGCTCGTTTGGTAATTGCCGAAGCTGAAAGTTTGGTAAATGAGTTTTCCTTACACGATGGAGTAGCCGTGCAATCGGGCAATGGTTTTGATATTGTTTCTTCCCGAAAGGATATTAAAGGAAATATATTCGCCTTGGGCGAATTGATAAATGATCCTCCCCGGCCTTATTATTTTAGTACCACGCTTTCACCCTTGGCGGAGAATCCTGAGAATCGATCCGTTAAAATTTTTGGCGGCAATGGCACCGCGCTGGCTTTTTATTTTCAAGTATTTAATCGGTGGGGTCTTCAAATCTTTGAAACAAAATCATACAGCCAGATGGCAACCGAGGGTTGGGATGGAAAGCAAAGCGGTAGTCTTATTGACCCGGGATTGTATCCTTACAGCTTAAAATATATCGATCAGTCGGGGAAGGCGTTGGAGGATAAAGGGTTTATAACGGTTATTCGATAATGACCTACCAGCTCGCCATAGGATTAGGATCGGTTTTTCTACTACTCGCAGAGCCACATTCTACGTATGCTCAAACCCCTACCTTCTCGCAATATTATGCAAGTGGGATTTACCTAAATCCAGCCTTGGCAGGCCTCGAAAAGGAAACTTATTTAGGAATAAACTACCGCTCGCAATGGAGCAATTTAAGTCTGCCCTTCAACACGTTTCAATTCAGTTTTATTCAGCCCATTACCAAACCGGGCGCGCGCAGAAAGCACGTAGGCGGGTATGGATTATCTTACTTAAACGATGCAGCAGGGGCCAACCGCGAATTTGTAACCCAGGCCATATCGGTGGCGTACGCTCATAATCTTCATTTAAACAAGCGTGGCAATAATATTATTTCTATTGCTGCTCAAGTAGGGGCAAGCCAGCAGCGCGTAAATTTTAATCGGCTTCAATGGTCTTCTCAATACTCTTCCATCAGCGGATTTGATCAGTCGCTGCCGGGCGAAGTAAACTTGTTAAACGATCAAACCTTGCAGCCCATGATGAATGGGGGCATCATGTGGTATTACACCGACCGACAAAGGAATTTATCACACTTTAGCACTTCCTACTACAATGGGTTGGCGGTCTCTGGCCTACTTCAATCCAATAGCTTTCACTTACAAGGCAACGGAAATGTTTCCGTTTTATACAAGCTGCACGGTGGCCTTTCTTCTACTTGGAGCCGCAAAGTAGATTTCTCTCCCAATTACATGATTCAACTCCAAGACGAAAATTTTCAGTTCAATGTGGGCATGTACATGGGTTATTCACTAAATCCCCAACGGGGTTCTAAAGGAGGCAGTACCAAAGTTCTAGTGGGAGGATGGTATAGATGGCGGGATTCTTTTATTATTTCTACCGGGTTGGCCAATGAAGGGTGGAATGTTGGATTCAGCTATGACAATAATATTTTCGCTATGAGTAAGACATTTGGTTATGGCAGTGCCTTTGAACTTTCTTTAGCGTACCGGATCAGCAACAAAAATGGTAAACGATTCTCTTCTCCGCTTATATAAATGAAAACCAATGTGATCGGTTTGTTTTTTTCTCTTTTAGCCTTTGGGGCGGATGCCCAACGGCAAGAAGGAGACCTTCAATCCAGGGCCGACCAATACTATCATGAAGAACAATACAATTTAGCGATAAAATATTATCAAGAACTTGCAGCGCTATCTGATCAAGATGCTGTTATCAATTATCAATTGGCTGAGAGCTATCGAAAAACTTTCCAGTATGCCGAAGCGGAGGCATATTATTTGAAATCATATTATCAGGCATCCAATCAATTTCCGTTGGCAGTTTACTATTATGCCCTCATGCTAAAACGCCATGGCGAATTTAATGAATCCATCGCCTATTTTTCTAAATTCCTTGCGGCCAGTCAAAATAATCCGGAGTTAAAAGCATATTTGAATCAAACAATTATTGACGAGGCCGGAAGCGAGATGGCTAAAAATGAACTTGCTCAAAAACGAACCACTTATACGGCAAAACTGGAAACGCTCAGTTCCGTTTTTAATGATTATGCACCCACCATTCTGGATACCGCCACCTTGGTGATTACCAGCGGCAGAGTAGCATCCAACCGCACAACAATTGATGAGCGGTATGGCGAAGCGTTTACCGATAATTTTTATTTCACCAAGAAAAGTAATGTTTGGCACGATGAAACCAAGGGAATCTTCAACCAAACCAATACGCGCTACAATGACGGGAGTGGATGTTTCAACAGGCAAAGAACTAAATATTATTTTACTGTTTGCGGAAGAGACAGTGAGCGGTGTCGCATTTTCGTGTCAGTACTGAAGGATAGCCAGTGGACAGAGCCAACGGTGCTGAACGATAACATTAACATAAAAAATATGGAGTCCAAACATCCCGCTATTTCCAACGGGGGGGACACCCTGTTGTTTTCTTCCAATCGCAGCGGTGGGTTTGGCAACTATGATATATGGATGAGCACCAACTCAGGCACTGACCAATGGGGGCCCGCCATGAACGTTGGGAATATAATTAACACGCCTCTCAATGAGCTTGCACCCTCCTTTACTCTCTTGCCCCATGTTTTTTTTCTCTCCTCTGATGGGCATCAAAATTATGGTGGCCAGGATTTATACATGGCCAAAACGTTTTCAGATGGAACGGTAGCGCTTTACAATTTAGACTACCCATTTAATTCTAGTTACGATGATTGCTTTATTAGTTTCTCTGACCAAAAAGTATACTTCAGTTCCAATCGGACGGGGGGAAGGGGAGGGTTCGACATTTATTCCACTGCAATTCCTTCTCTTGTTTCCTTTATCTCCAAGCTAAGTTTAAAAAACAAGGCGGCCCGGGGGGACGTAAAACTAACTGCCCGAATAGATCGAATCAGAAGTCCCGATTTATTAACCGCTCGTAACGAAGACCGGATTGAGTATGAAAACCTAACGTATGAGAAGAAAAAAATAGTGGATAAGATCATCGCCAATCAAATCAACCACATCGCCAGTCGGGCCACGGACTTTCCGGGCGTTTCAGATGTGGAGTATGAAATTCTCAGTCGTATTGCGGCAGAACGACTACAGGCGAAAGGAACTGGAACAGTGCTAAAGAAAGCCAATTTAGTAAAACTTAATTTTCCCGCTAACTCCGCCCCAGAAATTTCCATCACGGGATTCTTGAAGGATTCTATTTCAGAGCAACTCCTGCGCAACAGAAAAATACTTTTGGTAAATGAATCGGGAGAAATAATAAAAACGACACAAACAAACGAAGTAGGAAGGTTTCGTTTTGCTCAAGTTACGTCAGGCCACGATTTATACCTTCGGTTTGCCCTCGTTCCAGATAACTTTGAAAAACCATTTGTCGATGAGTTACAGTTGACGGATTCAAAAACGCAATATACCGATGGCTTTGAAAATATTTACTTTGATTTTGATCAGTACACACTAAGGTCAGAAGCTAAGTTGGTACTCAATGACCTAGCCGAGTTTTTGCGTCAAGCACCCACCACCCAGGTAGAGATCTATGCATATGCTGATGACCGTGGCAAAGACGAGTATAATTTGCTGCTAACCCAAAAGCGCGGACAGGCAGTTCTCAATTATTTGGCGAGCCAGGGTGTGGATCAAACTGCCATCGCAGTCTCTGCCAAGGGCAGACAAGAAAACGCTACTGCCTATCTTGAAATTCAACGTCAGTTTAATAGGAGGGTAGAGTTTTACCTGCAGGGTGAAACTCCCCACGCTAAACTCCCCGTAAAAACCTACATCCTAAAAATTAAAAGCGACTGGGAGTCTCTTTCCAAAGCCACAGGTATAAGTATTACTGAACTAAAAAAATTAAATGGTACATTGACAGACGGGCTTCAACTATATCAGCCAGTGCGTATTCCTATCACGGCAAGCGCTATTTCAGATTTACTCTTCTTTACGATATTTTAATCATTGCTGATCATCACAAAGCCACCCCATAGCCGGGGATTCACAAGTTTTTGAAGCATATCCAGTTGAGCGCGCTTGAAGGCTTCGTGCCGATCGTATTGTAAATTAATATACGTGTAGAATCGAACCATTAAATCTTTGGTAGCCACATCTTCCACTTTCCACAGGCTCGTTAAAATATCGCTGGCGCCCGCCTGCAGAAACGATCGCTGCAATCCGTATACTCCTTCACCAATTTCTATCTTACCCAATCCCGTTTCACACGCAGATAGTACCACCAACTGTGTGCTGCTCAAATCTAGGCCCATCACTTCGTAAGCCGAAACAATACCGTCACTATCAAACGCGCTCGTTAAGTTTGCAGTAGCTGACGCTTTATCTGAAAGGAGTAATCCCGAATGAAATAAGTAATCGTTCTTTACTTTTTCATTTACATATACAAAATCGGCAGTATAGAATCCGTGAGTTGCAATATGAAGTATTGAGGGCGACTTGATGGATTTAAGGTTTGCTTCGGAGGCTTCTTCTCCAACAAATAGTTTAATTTCACTAGTTTTGTTTTGTAAGATCGAAGCAATCCCAGTTACTTCATCACGGGTGCCAGGCAACGGGATGTATTTTTTTTGTGACCCAAAAAAAGGATCGCCCATCAATACAACTTTCTTTAGATGAATCGGATTATTTTCTTTTCTGTTTTTGAATTGTACGGAATTTAAAAGTGCATGTACATCATACTTTTCTAATATAAATTTTCCCTGCTCGTCATGCATAACGTTTAAGTTGATCTGGTGGTAGACGCCATCTGCTGAAACGTAAATCTTTTTCTTTCCTTGAATGTAAGGTTCAAACGGTTTCCAATATTTTCCGTAAGAGATAATATCATCTATATCAAATTTTAGTGTGTTGCGATAATAGCTCAGGTTTCTATTCTCTAATGAATTCCCATTTTTTAATAACACTAATTTGGGATAGTCGGGGGTTTCTGGTGACGTAATCAATACCGCATAATATATGCTATCGGTAAAACCAATGCGTATACGTTGAGCGGTTGCGGTTGATTGACTTGGCAACACATCGTATTTCCTAAACCTGATAATGTCTACCAACGCCTCCTGTGGTTTTAACGATGTGTGAATATCCTTCCAAGCGATCTCCGATTCTAGCAATGAGGGGCTTTGCAGGGACGTGCGAATCAACTTCTCTAAGCCATCCAATTCCAATTCCAAGGCAGGTATTGATAGACCTAAAGATTCCAATTCCTTCAATGGCATTTGATAGAGATGGCCCAGTTGTTCACCTTTTGTTTGCACCAACTCGATCACTACTTTTAGATGTTCTTGGCCTTTACCGTTCAGTTGAGAAACCCGATTTTTATGGGTAAAGAACACAAGTGATTTAAGCAGTAATTGATTATTGAACATCTGCACCAGAAAGTCGGGCTGAAGGCTGGCAGATTGAACGGCAAGCGTATTGAACCGCTCAAAATTTTCTTTTTGTTTTTGATAGAATTGTACTTGCTCTACCTCGGTAAGGGAAGGGAAAATATACTTTACCTCTTTGAGTGCCAACGCCAAAGATTTTTGAAAAAGCGGGAGCGCAGCGTCATACCTTTTCATTACCCAATAGGCAACGGCTAGATTTCCAATTATATCCAAGTTGGCTAATGAGCCCGACCCAAAAAGACTTTCTTTTATTATCAACGCTCTTTCAAAATGGTCGATTGCTTTTATGTATTCACCTTGCAACGTGTACGTCACGGCAAGATTATTTAATACAGTGGCCGTCAATTCGTCTTGTAATAATCCTTTTTTTTCTAACCGATCGTACACTTCACGGAAATACTGAAGAGCCAACTCATATTGATCATTTTGCCTATACGCAGTGGCCAAGTTGTTTAGAGCGATCAAGTAAATGGTCTGGTTCATTTTCGAGAGCTGCTGAATCGAGCCAATGAAACTTTCGTAAGCTACTATGGCCTCTTTGATCTGCCCTTGCTTTAGATAAATGCCGGCTATGTTGCTTTGAATAACGATACAACCAAATGCCGTTCGCCCATCTATCAATGCTGATCTATCAAACGATTCTTGATAATAAAGTAAAGCCTTATCATACACTCCCAACTTTTCATACACATACGCAAGCCCATTTGTTGCAACAGTAAAAAGGGTGCCATCATCCTCAGGCATACTTTTCAATGATTGGTATATTAGAAGCAACTCTTTTTCAGCTTTTCCATACAGCCCCATTTCTATATCGATCATACTCAATTCTATCTTAATGGTGTTTAAAAGAACTGGAAGAGCGGGTGAAATGGCGATTAATTTCTCGTTTAATAATCTTAAGACTTGGGAAGCTTGGCGATAATTTTTTTGCTTTCGTAAAATTCTTCCTTCTGCCAAGTTGAACTGATAGGCAGCAAGCATCGATGAATCATTGGATGATTGCGATAACGCCTTTCGTACCACCAGTAGTGCTGAATCAAATTGTTCGGAAGACTCGTAAATATGTGTTAGGCTTTCAACCGCCACTTGATAGGTTTCATCTTCGTCTTGTGATTGCGACAAGATATCTTTAAACATTTTCTCTGCGCGCGAGAAATCGCCTGATTTAAATGTAAGAGTGGCTAGGTTACACACAGATTTTAACACGCGGGAAGTCCCGGGCGAAGAAATTTCAGTTTCAATGAGCAGGTTCTTTTTTAAATATTCCTCTGCCTTTTTGAAATCCTTTTTTTGTGCGTAGGCAAGGCCTAAGTCGCTGGTGATCGCCAGATAATTCTCATCGTAAATACCCACATCGTTGATAGCTATTCGCTCTGCCTCCTGAAGAAACTTAATGGACTTTCCTATATCGGCTTTCCAGAAAAATTGAGCGCTGTCATAATTTACTTTCCATTTTAGCACAGATTGGCTCGGTGCAAGGGACCTGAAGGCAAGAAAAAAAATGGTGATCGTAAGTCTTATAAAGAGCAACCTCATTTCCAATACTACGAGGTTTTATTCCACTACATGTTACATCGAAAGTGGTAATTGTTATGCAATTCTCAGGTTCCTACCGTTTGATGGCGCAACTCTCATTCATTGCGTTTTATCACCTCCGGGTTGCCATGATACTTTACAGAACTCACCGCATCGGTATCAATCTCAATGGAGTTTCTTGCGTTCACCCTTGCTCTGCCCATCCCTTTGGCTTCCACCACAGCATCGTCCACTTCGTATTCACTTGCCTTTAATTGCGATAGCTTAGCAACATCGGCCTGTAAAAACTTTCCTTCGCCATCCAACTGAAAAACCATTGGCCCGGCTAAGTCAAGTGCTAGGTTGCGTGCATCAATAGTTGCTTCACCCGACATCGCGCCAAGCAATGAGATTTCCATTTCATCTTCATCAAAACCTCGGATAACAAATTCACCGGCACCTTTTATCTTTAATTTTGTAAGATTTGGCAGCGTGATGTTGATTTTTACTTGGTCGTCTAAATTAAAATCTTTATTCCAGAATTTTTTGTTTCTGGATCGATAGCGTATTTCCAGCGTCTCGCCCGAGACAGAAATTTCGTACTTCTTTTTTTCACGTTCAGGCCCCTCCAACTGTATCGAAAATTCTGAAGCTTGGCGAATAGCTAAATCAAAAATGCCGCTTATTTCAATTTCATTGAAGTCCTTCATTCCATATTGATCTTTGAGTTGCAGGGCTTTGCTTTCAGTTGGCTCTGTGCAGTTGATACATTCAAAGCCATGATCGGTCATCTTCCACGTTTTATTGAAATTGGAATCGCGGTAGCCATCATATTCTTCATATCGGTTATCGATGATTCTCCACACCTCTTCGTCAATCACAAATAGTTGACCGTAGGGAATATAAAGTTCGATGTCTAATCGCTGTGCGCGGAACTTCGCATCTTTTTTGAACGCAAGGTTGGAATCGAAAGTAAGCACGCTGTCTTGATTCAGAACGTTGTATTCAACCATCTGGGCATTTTCAACACCGTTTTTTCGGGTAAATCCTTGTGCGCGAAAACGCATTACCAGTTTTACTTCTGTACCCTCGTATCCTTTCAATGTTAAGTCAGTTACTCGATAATCGTCTAAGCCGTTCTCTTTTATTTTCAACGATAGTAATTTCCCATTTAAGTTATAACTCTGTTCAGTTTTGTATTCGCCCTCTTCCTTAAATGAGTAGAGCATTTTGGGTACTGTAATGCTCAAGGTTAGAATACTAATGATGAATAATCCCAACATCGCCCAACTTACAGAAGGTTTAAAGAACGAACGCTTTGCCAAAATTGAACTCCCCGATAGAAAAATAGCAAATGCAGGAATCAATGCTACCAGCAAAGCTGCTACCATGCTCCACGTTGGGAACGTGTTTCTCAGGGCTTCAACGGGCAAACTTAATCCGCGGATTTCGCCACCCCAATATTCGGGTAAAATGGAGGTGGTAAATAGGCCCAAGAAAATACCAAACGTGATAATGATGCTGATCAACAACGCAAGACCTGTGAACAATATCGCTAGACCAATTACCACTCTGATAAATTCGAAGAATAATTGAACCACCGGCTCGATGATTTTTCCTAGTGCCGTAATAAAAGTGGAGAGTAGTCGAAATGGCAACAAGACAATTTTTGCAAGCGTACTTTCCTCCTGATCTTTTTCATTCAAGTTTTTCTTTACAGTCGATTCAATATTGGAAAGAGTAACAGGCTCGCCCTGCATCTCCATTTTCTCGGTGATGGTTTTCGCTTCGGGCAACGCAATCCATAATATGATATAGAGGAGAAAGCCTAACCCGCCAACGAAGCCCAGCAAGACAAACAGTAACCTGATCACGGTAACATCGGCATTAAAGAAGGCAGCTATTCCACCAGCCACCCCACCCAACACTTTTTTCTCAGGGTCGCGGTACATTTTCTTAATGGTTGTTTCTTCCTCCAATTCATCAGAAGAGGGTACTGCAATCCACAAAATAATGTAGGCGAGAATTAATCCTCCGTAACTCGCGATGGCCAGCAATGCAAAAAGTACACGTGGCCACACAGGATCGATATCGAAATAATAACCCAAGCCAGAGCAGACTCCACCTAAAACTTTGCGCTTGCCATCGCGATACAGTTTCCTGTTGGCGGTAGAGGCATCATTGCCAAAGGTGCTGTCGGCACGACTTCTTTCGGCTTTCGGTTGTTCGCCACCATTGGCCTCTTGTTCTTCGGCTGCTTTGAAATCGCTTACGTTACCCATGGTAGCCACCAAGCTTTGCACATCTTCCAATGTGATCACCTGCTTGCCGTCATTTAGCTTGGACAAAAATAGTTCGGCTATGCGGCTTTCGATGTCAGCCAAAATTTCGCTGCTATCTTGAAAGGAACCAAAGTATCCGTTAATGGAATCCAAGTAGTTGCGGAGTGGATCGTACCCGTCTTCTTCGATGTGGAAGATGATGCCGCTGATGTTGATGCTGATGTTTCTTTTCATTTTAGTTCGAGTTATGACCAGAAGTTAGAATATAGAATATGTTGTCTACCGAATACTGTTTGACCTTTTTTATCAGATACCACTCACTTCTTTCCCCTTCACTGCTTCGGTCGATCGAACCAAGTCGTCCCAGGTTTTAGTAAGTCCGCTCAGAAACGAGCTTCCCAAACCTGTTAACTTATAATATTTTCTGGGTGGCCCCGCCTTTGACTCTACCCATTTGTATTCTAACAAACCAGCGTTTTTCAATCGCGTAAGCAATGGGTAAAGTGTGCCCTCTACAACAATCATCTTGGCATGGGTTAGTTCATCCAACATATCAGAGGCGTACACTTCGCCCCGCGCAATGATGTGAAGGATGCAAAATTCCAAGATCCCCTTCCTCATTTGAATTTGTGTGTTCTCTAGATTCATACAGCACGTTTTTGTCCTACCTGGCAACTTATACGCCAGAAGTACTATGCATAGCCAAGCACCAAATGGAATATCTTAAATTATTGTAATAAAACTTATTTACAGGACTAAATTCAAGTCTTTAAATTCAAAATAAATTTTATGAAGTTGCTGTTGCTTGTTCGATTAGTGTTCATATCTGTACACTCTTTTGCACAGGATGCACATTACTGGCCATATCGGTATGGAGGCAGAGTGGTGTTAATGGAAATGCAGTAATACCATCAACTTAAATGTTTCTCGCTGAGAATCAACCCTGTGTTGGGCCAACGAACATTTGAAAAAAAAACGGGTTCAGAGTTTAGGCATTAATACTGCAAATGTTTTACCGTCAGCCCTTTGTTGATCATTTGCTTTAGTGAATCAATTCCAATCTTTAAATGCAAGTCAACATAACTTGTGGTGACCACTCTGTCACTGGCCTCGGTCTTTACTCCATCGGGTGTCATCGGGGAATCAGAAACCAGTAGCAACGCACCTGCTGGAATCTCATTGTAAAATGCAGTAGAGAAAATAGTAGCCGTCTCCATGTCAATCGCCATGGCACGAATCTTAATTAAATAGTTTTTAAAATCTTCGTCCCACTCCCACACCCTGCGGTTGGTGGTGTAAACAGTGCCGCTCCAATAGTCTTGATTGTAATCTCGGATAGTTGTTGAAATGGCTTTCTGTAAGGCGAACGCTGGAAGCGAAGGCACTTCGGGCGGAAAATAATCATTGGATGTTCCCTCGCCACGGATGGCAGCGATGGGCAATATCAAATCGCCAATATGATTTTTTTCTTTTAAGCCGCCACACTTCCCTAAAAACAAAACTGCTTTGGGCATAATGGCGGTGAGGCAATCCATAATGGTGGCAGCATTGGGGCTGCCCATTCCAAAATTAATCATAGTGATGCCTTCGGCTGTCGCGCTGAGCATCGCTTTATCTTCTCCTGCCACGGGCACGTTGTGCCATTCGGCAAATTTGCGCACGTAGTTGTCAAAATTTGTGAGCAAAATATAATGCCCAAAATCTTCCAGCCTTAAGCCCGTGTAGCGTGGCAACCAATTTTCTACAATGTCTTTTTTGTTTTTCATCCCCGCCTTATTTAATTCATTTGTTCAAAACTTAGTCCGTAGCTTTCGCCAAATTTAAAGTTAAACCAAGCTATCCAACTAACTAGTAACGTGTAGCTAAATTTAAATGCGAAAACTGAATCTTCCAGAAATTAAAGTTACGCTTAAAAAAGAGCAGGGCAAAGTATGGATTTTTGACATGATTCGGAAGAAGTATATTATTCTGACACCCGAAGAATGGGTGCGGCAACATTTTATTCATTATTTGATTCATGAATTAAACTATCCCCGATCGCTCTTTCGCATTGAAGGAAGCTTGGCGTACAATAGGCTTCAGAAGCGTTCCGATATTTTAATTTTTGACCGTGACGGAAAACCTTGGATGTTGATTGAATGCAAAGCTGCTGATATTCGCCTGAGCCAAAAGGCATTTAACCAAGTGGCTGTTTATAACATGACTGTGAATGCAAAATACCTGGCAGTAACAAATGGCATGGTACATTATTGTTGTGGGGCATCCAAGGAAGGGAAGATGCCCGTTTTTTTGGAAACCTTTCCCGAGTTTGTTTAAAGAGTTGCCACAAACCTGCCCACCGGACAGGCAGGTTTGTGGTGATACATTGTTAGTTCAAAAACTCGTTCACATCAGTATAAGGCGTATTGAACGCATCGGCAACTGCCTTATATACAACTTTGCCATTGATCACGTTCAACCCCTTTTTCAAATCGATGTTTTCACTACAAGATTTTTTCCACCCTTGTGTTGCCAATTTAATGGCATACGGCAACGTTGCGTTTGTAAGCGCAAGGGTTGAAGTATACGGCACGGCACCTGGCATGTTCGCTACGCAATAATGCACTACATCGTCAATAATGTAAGTTGGATCTTCGTGCGTGGTGGGTCTACAAGTTTCAATACATCCACCTTGGTCCACCGCTACATCCACTAATACCGTTCCGGGGCGCATAGTCTTAAGCATATCGCGGGTGATCAGTTTAGGAGCTTTTGCACCGGGAACTAATACACCGCCAATAATCAAGTCATGGGTTTTTACCAATTCGCGCAGTACATACTCGTTAGCTACCATGGTGCGAACGTTCTTGGGCATAACATCGTCTAAGTAACGAAGGCGATCGATGTTTACATCTGTGATAATAACATCGGCACCCATGCCTGCCGCCATCTTTGCTGCGTTAGTTCCCACTACGCCTCCCCCCAAAATCAAAACCTTCGCGGGCATCACCCCGGGCACGCCACCCAACAAAATGCCACGGCCTTTCAGGGGCTTCTCCAAATATTTTGCCCCTTCTTGAATGGACATCCGCCCAGCTACTTCACTCATGGGTATCAATAGCGGTAGACTGCCATCCAATCGTTCAACGGTTTCGTAGGCTAAACACACTGAGCCCGTCTTTACCATTGCATGTAACAATGGCTCATAGGACGCAAAGTGAAAATAGGTGAACACCAATTGATCTTTTTTAATCAGGCTGTATTCTTGCTCAACGGGTTCCTTTACTTTCATGATCATCTCAGCGATAACAAACACCTCTTGAGCGGTAGCCAAAATTTTTGCCCCGGCATTTTTATATTCTTCATCACTGAATCCGCTGCCGACACCGGCCTGTGTTTGAATGTAAACAGCATGTCCGCGTTTGCTCAATTCTTGTGCACCGGCAGGAGTGAGAGCAACACGGTTTTCGTTGTTTTTGATTTCTTTGGGTACTCCGATGATCATATCAATTGGATTAAATGTTGTCTATCTATTCACGTTTTTCAAACGAGTGCGCAAATATAATAGGTATTTGCTCAACTTGAGGTGGCGTTGATGACCGAGATTTTCTAGAAGCCTGGCCAGTCGAAATGAATGCTTAGCCCGGCAGGCAGGCAAGGCTATCGGGCTATTCGATACAAGTTCCCTCGCTTTGCGCGCGCAAGATTTTATACCGGGCGCAGCCTCGGGAGGCTTTACGTTTCTATTGCTGGTCCGGTTCCTTTCAAAAAACTTAAAAAAATAAATACCTTTCGCGATGCCAACTAATCTTTATGCGTTTTATGGTTCCCTACGAAGAGGGCTACGCAACTATGAGCTTTTCATGCCGCATTTGGAGTATCGATTTAGTACGTGGGCAAAGGGGTTTCAACTTTATTCGTTGGGAGATTTTCCGTTCGCATTCAAAACAGGTTCCGTGGCGGATCGGATTTTGGTGGAGGTAGTTGAAATCAAAAACCCACACATCGAAAAACAAATTGACGCGCTGGAGTTGGGATACGGTTACCACTCAGAAATAATTCTGATTGATCAACAGCCTGTGAAAATTTATTTGTTTAGACAGAAAGCAAATTATCCCTTGGTGGGCGGTGGCGACTGGCTAAAATTCTTTCGAGGTTAAACCTATTGTCGCTATTTTATTTGGGGATTTTTTCTTCTTTGAACCCTAACTGGTTTTTCTATACTTTTGAATTATAAACCACATCCGTTTGAGCAACACTAAAACAGACTTCCCGATGGTTTCTGCAAAAAAAAGTGCAGAGGTTTTGGCCGATTACAAATTGGCGTGTGAAAGCCGCGAGGCCAGCCTGCTCGGGAGGAAAGAAGTGTTCATGGGCAAGGCCAAGTTTGGCATTTTTGGCGATGGCAAAGAAGTAGCGCAACTGGCAATGGCAAAAGTTTTCCGCAATGGCGACCATCGTGCGGGCTACTACCGCGATCAAACGTTTATGTTGGCCATCGGTGAAATGAATCTTCACCATTATTTCGCGCAACTATATGCGCATACCGATGTGAAAGCAGATCCAGCCTCTGCCGGTCGATTGATGAATGGCCATTTCGCTACGCGAATGTTGGACGAAAACGGAGCGCTAAAAAATATTGCTCAATTAAAAAATAGCAGTGCTGATATTTCTCCCACGGCTGCACAAATGCCGCGATTGGTAGGGTTAGCGTACGCCTCCAAACTTTTTAGAAACAATCCCGAGCTGCACCAATTTTCTGAATTAAGCACAAAAGGAAACGAAATTGCATTTGGCACTATTGGTAATGCCTCCACTTCCGAAGGAATGTTCTTTGAAGCGATCAACGCAGCAGGCGTTTTGCAAGTGCCCATGTTGGTTTCCGTGTGGGACGATGACTATGGTATCTCTGTTCCAAAAGAATATCAGACAACGAAAGGAAGCATTTCGAAAATTCTAGCTGGCTTCCAACGTGATAAAAACGACAAAGGCTTCGAGATTTTTACCGCCAGAGGGTGGGACTATGAGGAGCTATGCAAAGTATATGCAAAGGCAGAGAAAGTTTGCCGTGAGGAACACGTGCCAGTAATTGTTCATGTGCTAGAGATGACCCAGCCTCAAGGGCATTCTACCTCCGGTTCGCACGAACGATACAAGTCGAAAGAGCGATTGGCGTGGGAAGTTCAATTTGATTGTATCCGCAAAATGCGCGAGTGGATCCTCGATCAAGCAATTAGCACCGTAGATGAATTAGAAGAATTGGAGAAAAATGCGAAAGCATACGCCAAAAAAACAAAAGATCAATCGTGGAAAGCATTTAGTGAAGGAATACAAGCAGATCAACACGCGCTTGTGAAATTGTTGGAGCAGGCGGTTGCAGAACACACTGAATTGAAAGAGACGCTGGATATAGTCAATAAAACAATTAACCCGGCTCGGCACGATGCCATGAAAGCGGCCAAAGGAACTTTGCGTTTTTTGATTGGTAAGTCGTGTTCGGTAAAAGATCAATTAGCAGAGTGGGTAAAGACGGTAACCAGTGAGAGTGCCGATCGCTACAGTTCCCATTTGTACAGTCAATCTGAATGGTCAGCGTTGAAAGTAAAAGTGACTCCGGCAGTTTATTCGGATAACTCGATGCTGGTAGATGGCCGCGAAGTGTTGCGTGCTTGTTTCGCAGAAGCGCTCCAACGCGACCCCAAAGTGCTTGCCTTTGGTGAGGATGTAGGCAAAATCGGAGATGTGAATCAAGGCTTTGCCGGGCTTCAGGAAAAGTTTGGAGAGCTGCGGGTAACAGATACCGGGATTCGCGAATGCACTATCGTAGGCCAGGGCATCGGTCTTGCGTTGCGCGGCTTGCGCCCTATTGCGGAAGTGCAGTACTTGGATTATCTGCTCTACGCGATTCAAATTTTAAGTGATGACTTGGCGAACTTACAATACCGGACCAAAGGTGGGCAGAAAGCTCCCTTGATCATACGCACCCGTGGTCATCGCTTGGAAGGTGTGTGGCATGCCGGCTCACCGATGGGCATGATATTGAATAGCCTTCGCGGGATTTTTGTGCTGGTACCAAGAAACATGGTGCAGGCTGCTGGTTTTTATAACACGCTTTTGCAATCAGACGATCCTGCTTTGGTAATTGAGTGTTTGAATGGTTATCGACTGAAAGAAAAATTGCCAGATAATATTGGTGAGTTTAGCTTGCCGCTAGGGCATCCAGAGATATTGAAAGAGGGAAGTGATGTGACCATTGTTACTTATGGCTCTATGTGCCGTGTGGTAATGGAGGGTGTACGCGAATTAGAAGAGAAAGGAATTTCTTGCGAAGTGATTGATGTGCAAACGTTGTTACCTTTTGATATCCATCATACCATTGTTGAATCGCTGAAAAAAACAAATCGAATTGTGTTTGCAGATGAGGACGTGCCAGGTGGTGCGACAGCCTTTATGATGCAGCAGGTATTGGAAATTCAAAAAGGATATCAATATTTAGATTCAGCGCCACTCACTATAACAGGGAAAGAACATCGGCCTGCTTACGGATCTGATGGCGACTACTTCTCCAAGCCGAATCGGGAAGAGATTTTTGACAAGGTGTATGAGATGATGACTGATTCACAGCCCGATAGGTTCCCAGCGATTTCCTAATTACATAATATTGATTGCAACGTAAACGCAGGCGTGGTTATTTCATTGCTTTTGTGCAGTGCGCGATCTTGTATGCGAATCTTGAGTTTTAATTGCTGGGTGCTGAATAAAAAATCGAAGGCAAAACCTTTCAAACTATAAGTAATTTTCCCATCCAGTGGCGAATCTTTGGAAGGGTCCAATGCTAAAACTGGAAACCTACCATTATAACCCTGCACGGAACAATTCGGATATACAAAATAACTGCTTGGGTCAAATAAAACATCATTCACATAAAAGTCTATAAAGATATTGTAATAATTGGGGTTGAACTTAGTGAAAAGTGTATCAATCACAACATTACCGCTGTTCCGTTTTACTTCCCAATCGGTGCAGTTAAACGGTGTAACGAAATCTGGCAGGCCCAAGCTTGGGTTTTTTCTTTTAGTCTTGTAGGTAACTAAGGCGCCCTCAAAATTATAATAAAATTGAAAAGCAAATGTTGTATCTTGAATATAAGAATCATTCAGGCCTAGGTCTCCATCGCCATCTTTAAATTTGAAAGCTACTACAATAGAATCAAGTCCGCCACCCGGCTTAGCTTTCCCATAGCAAATATTGCTAAACTCAATTTCTGGAACAATTGAGTAGATGGGCGGGCTGAAACAGGAATCAACGATTGCCATAAATACCACCGCACCAATAAGGTTTCTGATCAGTCTCATTTCTACCTTTGCAAAAAAATTACCCTTGCCATCCATCTTAAATTTTACGTCTGCGCTGCACAAAGTTAACGAACAAAACTTTGAGGATATTGCCTTGCGTCTTTTTCGTTTTCAAGCACTTCACAATCTAGTTTATGCGGACTATTTAGCTAAACTAAACACAGACATAGCAAATATAGCCTCAATTGATCAAATCCCTTTTTTGCCTATTAGCTTTTTTAAAACCCACGAAATTACTACCGGCAGTTGGCAGGCGCAAAAAACATTTCGAAGCAGTGGCACAACTGGTGCGAACGCGAGCCGGCATTTGGTTTGGAGCTTGCCATTTTACCTTTCACAGGCAGAGTCAACTTTTATTAGATTTTTCGGACCGCTTTCCGATTCTCATCTACTGGCTCTTTTGCCTTCGTATTTGGAACGGGAAGATTCTTCATTGATTGCGATGATCGGCCATTTCCTCCACCAAACCCATTCTGAACACTCCGGGTTTTATCTTTCCAACCAAGAGGATTTGGCAAGAAAGTTGGAAAAACTGCGCACGGCTGGAAAAAAGGTGATCCTATGGGGCGTTTCGTTCGCGCTACTGGATTTGGCCGAAAAATTTGAAATCGATTTAAGCCATTGCATTATTATTGAAACAGGTGGGATGAAGGGGCGCAGAAAGGAGTGGATTCGAGAAGAATTACATAGCTATCTTAAAAGCCGCTTTCGGGTAAATAAAATAAGTTCGGAATACGGAATGACCGAGCTGATGTCCCAGGCCTATTCACTCGGAGATGGCCTTTATCAAACCCCTAATCATTTAAAAATTCTCATTCGCGAAGTCAATGACCCATATTCTAGTTTATCGGAGGGCAAGGTTGGTGGTATCAATATCATTGATCTGGCAAATGCTCATTCTTGCGCGTTTATTGAAACACAAGATTTAGGTAAAATATGCCAAAACGGTTACTTTGAGATACTTGGACGAATGGATAATACAGATTTGCGAGGTTGTAACCTGCTGGTCGGGTGAACTTTTTTGTCGATGAACCGTATTTTAGACCCGTTTAGTTTGTTTGAATTGAAAAGATTAATATTTTTGGACTACCCAAAGCCACTAATTATGAAAAAAGTTTTAGCCTTTATTGTACTCGTTTCTCTTTTGTCCGCTTGCAGCCAGTATACTTGCCCTACCTACAGCAAAAAAGAGATCAAGAAACCAGTATCGCAGAATAGAATTTAATATTCTATAGATACTTTTTTGCATCTTTCTGGTCGATTGTGCCCTCGCTCATAATCACCAGTCGCTCCACTACATTTCTTAGTTCCCTAATATTTCCACTCCACCCGTGATTTTGAAGCAATTTGATCGCTTCATCTGAAATTTCTTTTTTCTTGGCTCCATTTTCGTTTGCTAGATCACCCAAAAACTTTCCTACTAATTCGGGCACGTCTTCTATTCTTTCCTTTAGTGAGGGAACTTTGATGACGATGACAGACAGGCGATGATAGAGATCTTCGCGAAAGCGATTTTCAGCAATCTCTTTTTTTAGATCTTTATTGGTTGCTGCGATGATGCGGACATTTACGGTAATGTCTTTCTCTGCGCCTACCCGTGTGATTTTGTTCTCTTGCAAAGCCCGCAGCACCTTCGCTTGTGCAGATAAGCTCATGTCGCCAATCTCATCTAGAAAAAGAGTTCCGCCTTCAGCTTGCTCAAATTTTCCAATCCGCTGCTTAATGGCCGATGTAAAAGCTCCTTTCTCGTGGCCGAAGAGTTCACTCTCTATCAATTCGGAGGGAATTGCCGCACAGTTGACTTCAACAAATTCAAATTTGGATCGGTTACTTTTTTCATGCAGTTGCCGGGCTACCAACTCTTTGCCAGAGCCGTTTGGTCCGGTGATTAATACTCTTGCATCGGTAGGTGCAACTTTATCGATCATGGTTCGGATTTCTTCCAGTGCCGCAGAACTTCCGATCATCTCGTACTTCTGTGAGATTTTCTTTTTTAAAATTTTTGTTTCTTTTAAAAGGATGGTCTTGTCCAAGGCATTTCTCACGGTAATCAAAAGCCGATTTAAGTCGGGTGGTTTTTGAAGAAAATCATAAGCACCCATTTTGGTCGCGTCTACCGCTAGCTCTGTAGTGCCGTGGGCAGAGATCATTACAAAGGTTGTTGTGATGCCTTTTTCTTTTGCTTTTTGTAAAACCTCCATCCCATCCATCTTTGGCATTTTGATGTCACAAAGCGCCAAGTCAAAATGATCAGCCTCCAATTTTGCCAGACCTTCCGCTCCATCTTTGGCTTCTTCTATTTGAAGACCTAAGTCCTTTTGATCTTTCAGAATGTCCTTTAGCACAGAACGGATACTTACTTCGTCTTCGATTAATAAAACTTTTGGCATACACGTATTTAAGAATGGTGATTAAAAGAAGTTGGATTTAGTGATTGCGATTAATCCCTGAAATCCCAATTATAAAAAATAATGCAAGCCTATAAGCCGGGTTTTGTCAAGCTGTTTTTCAACAACTGGTCTTATCATTTATCTGTTCTCGGTTTTGCAACCGGAATCCATCAGCCTACCCAATCGCGTCAGTAAACTATCAGCGAGTAGCTGACCACTTTCGTGGACACGACCTATTTGGCCTTTCAACCCGTAAGGTTTACCATGCCGCTAATGTCACCACTAGCACGGTGGGCTCTTACCCCACCTTTTCACCTTTTCCTCCCCGCGACTAGCACAGCGAGGTAGTTTTTTTTCTGTGGCACTTTCTGTTGCTAACCATTACTGTCAGCACCTTCCTGTTAGGAAGTACGGTACTCTTTGTTGCCCGGACTTTCCTCCCCATTTCTTTCGAGCCGGAGCGATAAGACGGCTTGCATTCCCGCAAAGGTACGATTTGATTTTATAATTGATAACGGAGCCGAACTTGGAAGTGCATTTCAAATTACTGCTAATAGCGGCTCGCCCCGGCTTCGCTACGCGAGGTTTCCCCTTTACTTCGTATGAGAGGGATGACGTGGCTAACTTGATACAGATAACTACCGCGTGGTCATTTTAGTAGCATTGCGACAATTTGAAATGCACCCCAACTTGGCGCGCTGTCTCTGATACTTAAAAAAATTAATGGATATCTGACCCCGTCAGTTTCATTTCATATTGGTCGGCCAAGTTAGCCACTTCTTGTAGCATTTCTTTGATTGTGTCTTCGGTCAGATTGTCCATGGAGGCAACGGCCTCGATTTGCAAGTAATTTTGGTTGATCACAAACCGGCAATAATTGAAAAAAGCTGTTTGTTCCAGCAACATCTTATAATCTATTGCGGTGGAAGAAGAACAGACTTTTGAGTTGAGGGTTATTAACTTTCTGTTGTACAAGTCATTGTTCTTGATGGTGCCGATCACGGTTTGAAATCGCCCCCCCGCAACGGGCACAATGATAATCGACTGCAAACTATCGTATTCGGTAAACTGCCCGCCTATTTGGTCGGCATACTTTTTCATGATTGAGGTTAAATCCATAGCGAAGTTTTTTGGTTGTGAAAGATAAGAAAGGGATACTACAAATTCTAGCGCCAATTTACAGATTTTGACAAAGAAGTTTTTTAACGGGAATTAGGGAGTGCCATCCTTTTGAGACGCGTCTTCTTTTGCCCGCTGGGTTTCTATCTCCCGTCTTTTTCGGTCACGCGCCAGCGTGAGTAACTCTAGCCATTTGTTAAAATTTTGTGTGTGTGCCAAGCTTACGCCTGCCGTAATTGTGGCGGCTTGGTTTCCCAGCGAATTGGTCAATTGGTTAATATTGGTTCGGTTGAACATTTTTATTTTGAATTTCCCGTCCGGTGTCAGAAGATAATCAACGGTCCAATCACCCAGCAAATTGGATACTTCTGATCGGGCGTTTAGACTTCCGTAAGTTCCATCGCGGGCCACTTTTAGCCGACCCCCCAGAAACGAGTAGGCAAGCCTTAACTGAAAAGTATTGAATGTTTCTTGATCGGATGAAAAAAGATCGAAATCAACTTCTAAATTTTGATCTACTTGAGTAAGCCAATAGCCCAATTGGTTGGAGAGCAATTCACTCACGCTTCGCGTAAGATCTCCACCACTGGCAGTGAACGCATCCAGCGGAGAGAACCTCTTCAATATTATCAAGCTAAAAACTTGTTTTTGCAACTCCTGTTCATCTAGCTTTGCTTTGAATTGCTTAAATTCCATATTTAGTGGCACAGGCGCACCTTGGTCCATCGGGACAGAGTTGGGCAAATCATTGGCCACAATGTCAAAGTTTATTTGTGGAGCGAGCATGGCGCCCTCCAATTTTAACAATACCTCGATCGGATACTTTCTTCGCATCTGTGGTGTATTGGCCAGGGTCTGATTTGAAATGATGGGCCCCAGAGACGTCAACTGCCGGTAGCTTGCTGCCAGTGCCAACTGCCCTGTGTAAGGATCGCCCGTCCAACTGATGCGGCTACCTTTGTTAATAGAAAACTCCTTGTTGATCACATCGTAGAGTGTGAAATTGTAATACCCACGCTCAAATTCGTAAACACCAAACATGCTAAACTCACCTTTTGTATCCAGTTGTAAACGGATGTCTCCGCGCCCATATCCACGGATGATGTCACCCGATTTCACATTAAAGATGATTTCTGAGTAGGCATCAGGCGTAATGTCCAAATTCAAATCCATGGTGATGCCAGAGGGTTGAGCCCTCGACTTTTGCACTTCCAATGCCCTCACCCGTTGGGCAGAATCACTTAAATTGACAAAAGTGATAAAATCTTTCTTTTCTGCTGATCGAGTTCCACTCATCGGAATAAAAATCCGAGTCTTTTTTTCCGATCGGGCCGTTGCCGAAATTTTCATATTCTCCAACGGCCCAAACATATTGAGATCCCCGCTTGCATAGGCCTGACCGTAGAAAAGGCTGTTGTCTTTTGGCGCGGTATTAAGCATTTGAAAATTTGTGAACGAGGCACTTAAATCAATCCTAAATTTTGAATAATTTCTGTGTGTAAGATATCCGTTCAATGTTCCCTTATTTTTGAAAATATCCTCTAATGTAACATCATCAAAAACAATCTTAGTGGGCGTTATCCCTAGGTTTCCCGAAAACGAATAAAGTGTTTTGAGGTAGTTAATCATGATTGTTCCATTTTCAATTTTCCCCTGTCCGTTGACAAGCGGTTTAGAAAAACTTCCGGTTATCTTATATTCTCCGGAAAGACTGCCGTCTATTTCAGAGAAAATTCCCTTTAAAAACGGCTGTATGATTTGTAGGTTTGTTTTTTCAAGTGTGGCATCAATCATTAACGGGCTTTCCTTTTCTGGATTGTAAAAGCCCACTAAAGAAACTGTGCGTTTACTCAGTCGATCGATGGTAAAATTGATGTCAAATTCTCGCGTGGCGCGATTCCACTTATTGCTGCCTTTCAACGAGCCGATTAAAAAATTGTTTACAGTCAAGTCTTGGATCGAAACATCATTTTGAATGTAAATGTTTTTGTAGGCATCCCTTACCCTCACTTCTCCGTTGACAATGCCGTTGAATTTTTCTGCGCTGATGGTATTGAGAATGTCTAAATTGAAATTACGGACATCAAGTTTTAAGGTGGGTTCGCTTTGTTCAGAGATATCCCCGCTCAGCGAAATTGATTGATTTTCATTTCTAAGCTCTACTTGGTGCAGCGACCACTCTTTTCCCCGGTTGAGTAGATAATTGCTTTGATTAATCTGCCATTCTTTCTCCAATACCCGTAGGCGAGTAGGCAAGATTTTTATTTTGATGGAGTCTTGAAGGAAATCGATTTCAGATTTTAGTCGAACTTGATTGGTGGTTCCTTCTTGGTCTGCATCTAAACTAAAATTGATATGGCCTCTGTTCCATATCAGCTCAGAAAATAAATTCTTTGTAATAAAGAAGTTGGAAAGTAATTGCTTTTTAGAATTAATGGAAAGAGCTGCCAATACGTTTACACTATCTTTAATCTTTGACCCGGAAAATTCAAGTTCTGTATCCAGAAATTCCTTGCCATTGTAGCGGATGGTGTCAATATTGCTATACGCTTGTAACAAAGATGTAGTCCCATTTATAAATTTGCCGTCAATATATGTTCCCCTCGAAATGCCCGCATTTGTGCCAGTGAGGGTGATCAGCGGATTAATGTCATTCAACTTCACTTTAAAGGTTGCTTCGTACGGTTGTATAGTTTTATTTTTTTTCGAATAATAGGTTGCGATCGCTTGTTTGTCATTTTTTATATTCAATTGAAATTCATGGAACAGGATAGCTAAGTCGTTAAATAGCGTAGAGTAGTAATATTTTCCTTCCAAGTGAACGTCCGCTAAGGAACTTCTCAAGAGCAAACTCCTGTTCATACCTTCATGTTCGGAAAAAATATGAACAGAATCTAGCGATAGAAATTTATCCTTATAAGCGATTTTTGTTTCGCGAAACACGGCTTCCCCAAACAAGCTATCGATCTGTAGCCCTTTGGAATCGATGTCCAAATAGGTGCTAACGGAGAGGTGATCCGTCACAAGGCCCAACTTATCTAGCTGCGCGGTATCTAGGTTGGCTCTAATTTTAACTTGGTTAATTCCTTTTCTTAAATCTATGGTGCCATCGGCACTCAATTGCAAATTTGGATCGTCAATAGTTAGTTTTCCACTAAAAAGTTGACTGGCAAACCGTGCGTTCGTGGAGATGTTGATATAGTCATACCCTCGAATGCCAATCGAATTAATTTCTCCATTCAAAAGGAAATCAGCGGATTTTTCTGTTAGCCCCGTTCCTTTTATTTGTCCTTTTAACGTCACCTTTTGGAAATTCGTAGTGTCTTTAAAGTAACTGCCAAGATTAAACCCCTGCAGCGACAGGTTTCCGCTATACCTTGATTTCTCTACTTTGGTCGTGTTGATTTTTAAATTGATGTCAGATTGAATTCTACCCAATTGGGTATTAAAATCTCCGTCTGCCACGAAGTCATTCAAAAAACCCGTGAATTGACCCTTCAATCGGAATTGCCTGAAGGGTTTCAATGCGCCAAAAATATTTTTAGGGAATAAAAATGATAGGTCTTCAATATTTACATTTCCCTTTGTCACGTCTAAGTCGATGAAGGTTTCTGAAATAGAGGGCAGACCGTCCATTTGCAGTTTCCCTTCGATGCTGGTATCGCCAATTTTCACAACCATATTTTTGTAATTGAATCGCGAGATTTTGCCGTTTATATCCCCATCTAAAAAAAGGGGAAGCGGTAAGGGTGCTCGTCCGCCAACAAACAATGCAAGGTCATCAGGATAGATGACAGTATTTTTTAGTCGCGCAACAACGTTTACTTTTTTGCTAAAATCAGACAGATCTGCTTGGCTTTTAAATTTGAATATTATGGTATCGGATACAAAACTTTGCCCTACCTTAAGTTGCAGGCCTAGGAAATCCATTGAGGTTTGAGAGACGCGGAAAAATGTAGTCAGATTTTTTACGTTCAACCCGGTTTTGTAGTCTTTTGCCTGCAACGAATTGACATCAAATTGGATAGTGTCTCCAATTACTTTAAAAGCTTGCAAGTGGGCTTCTAAGTCGAGTCTAAAATGATGGTAGTCAAAGCCGTTTGCAAGTGTGTCCTTTTCAGTTTCATTAAAGCTGAAAGCGACTTTCTCAAGAGCAATTTCGCCAATATTGATTTTTGGAGCATTCCCACCGCTACCGGACGACCCATTTAGCCGTTTGATAAAAATATTAATGTTTAGATTTTTTGAAGTATCGGTTTCTTGGATGCTCTTGAAATTGAAATTTACGTTTGTCAGCCCGAGCGCATCGATATTGATATTGTTGTGGGAGAGTAGGCTGCGCAATCGAAAATTGATATTGAGTGTTTGGACTTCGATCATGGTGTTTTGCTCGCTGTCTTTTATTCGAAGCCCCTCAATCTCCAATCGATCGTACCATCGCAGGTAAAACTTGTCAAATTGAATGTCAAATCCGATCACTTTAGAAAACCGGGTTGTATATCGGCTGATAAGGCTCTCTTGTACAGCGGGCAGTTGAAGTAAAAAGAAACTAGCCACAAAAAAGGTGAGTGTTAGGTATAACCCGAACAATACCCATTTTCGGGTCAATCGATAAGCGCGGATTTTAATAACTTGCCACCTCATTTTCTGTCAAATGCGTCCTACTATCCTTGCCATTGAATCTTCTTGCGATGAGACTTCTGCCTCCGTAATCCGACAAGGCAAGGTACTTAATAATGTTGTTGCCTCGCAAAATGTACACCAGAAATACGGGGGAGTGGTTCCTGAGCTTGCCTCTCGGGCGCACCAGCAAAACATATTGCAGGTAGTTAACGAAGCCATGGCCTCTTCGGGTACAAAAAATTCGCAAATCGATGCAATTGCTTTTACGCGTGGCCCCGGGCTGATGGGTTCTTTGTTGGTGGGTGTCTCCTTTGCCAAAGGCATGGCGTTGGCATTGGGCGTGCCGCTTGTTGAAGTGAACCACATGGAGGCGCATGTTTTGGCGCATTTTATTGATGACCCCAAACCAGCCTTCCCATTTCTTTGTTTGACGGTGAGCGGTGGGCATACCCAAATTATTTTGGTAGAAGATTTTTTGAAAATGAAAGTGTTGGGCCAAACGCAAGACGATGCCGTTGGCGAGGCGTTTGACAAGGCGGCAAAAATCATGGGCTTGTCCTATCCGGGAGGGCCATTGATCGATCAGTATGCTAAACTTGGTAATCCGAAGGCGTATTCATTTTCAGAAACGGTAATGCCCGGGCTGGACTTTTCGTTCAGCGGTATAAAGACTTCTTTTTTGTATTTCTTAAGAGATCAGAAAAAGAACGATCCCTTATTTGTAGAAAAAAACCTGAACGATATTTGTGCGAGCCTGCAAAGCAAATTGGTGCACATGTTATTGAAAAAGCTAAAACTGGCTTCCGCGCAAACGGGCATCAAGCACATTGCCATTGCAGGCGGAGTGGCGGCCAATTCGGGTTTGCGAAATGAATTAAAAGCAACGGCACAAAATCTGGGGTGGGAAATATTTATTCCAGAATTTCAATACTGCACTGACAACGCTGCCATGATCGCGGTGGCAGCCCACTATAAATTTTTAAAAGAACAGTTCTCGGAATTGGATGTTTCACCTTTGGCGAATATGAGTGTTGGAGGTTAAAAATTGCGGGAGATGAAAATGATTTTTAAACCAGGCGATAAAAAAGTTTTTGTGAAGACGGTGCAGGAAAGTGATGTGGCAACTTTTCATGGCGAAGTGTTGCACGCGGTTTGTTCCACCTTTTCTTTAGCGAGAGATTTTGAATGGTCATCGCGTTTGTTTTTTATTGAAATGAAAGAAAAGGACGAAGAGGGTGTTGGCACGTTTTTGAGCATTGACCATAAAAGTCCTGCTTTTGAGGGAGAACAGATCCAATTTACCGCCACAGTTGTAAAAATTGAGAAGAACGAACTAACTTGTATGATTGAAGCAAAAACAAAAGATAAATTGATCGCCACTGGCACTACTGGGCAAAAAATGTTGAAAAAAGATCGGCTAAAGAAGTTGTTTACAAAACCGACCGCATGAAGTCACGCTTCACGAACGATATTAACATAAAAAACAGGCAGGCGTCTTTTCAATACGAGCTCATTGAAAAATTTGTAGCGGGCATCGCCTTGATGGGAACGGAGATAAAATCCATCCGCGAAGGAAAAGTAAATCTACAAGATGGTTTTTGTTACTTCAACAACGGAGAGGTTTTTGCGAAGGGCATCAACATTACGCCCTATGCGCAAGGAACGCACTACAACCATGAGGCTGCTCGTGAACGAAAATTGTTGCTAAAAAAATCAGAGATCGGTCGGCTAGAGGGGAAGGTAGAAGAAAAAGGACTGACGCTCATTCCCATTCGGCTATTTATCAATGAAAGAGGGTTTGCCAAAGTGGAGATTGCTTTGGCGCGCGGAAAAAAACTTCACGACAAACGCGAAAGTATAAAAGAACGAGATGTGAAGCGCGAATTAAGTAAACTAAAAATAAGGTAAGATGGAGGTTGGATTTGGTGTATGCAGGCTGTCAGTCGTATCGGTTCGGCAGCATCAAGGCCAACAATCGCAGTTGGTGACGCAGCTGTTGTTTGGCGATCATTATCAGGTGCTGAGCGAGAGCCACGATCGCCACTGGCTGCAGATTTCGATTCACTTTGATAATGCCAATGGATGGATCGAGCGAAACCAACATCACGCCATCACGAAAGAATACTTTGATGAAATCAACACGGCTGATTTTAAGATCACGACCGATGTCTGCTCAACTATTCTTTATAAAAAATCCCCGCTTTCAATTTTGATTGGAAGCATTGTTCCTATCTCACAATCCGAGCTTTTTAAGATGGATGAGCAGTTTGCCTTCAATGGGGAATCCAAAAGTCTGGGCCAAAAGCGGGAATTTGAATTTTTGAAAGGCATTGCCATGAAATATTTGAATGCGCCAGAGCAAATTGGTGGTAAAACTCCTTTTGGAATAGACGGAATGGGATTGATTCAAATGATATTCAGAATTTGCGGATACTCACTTTCTTTTCAGGCAGATTGTAAGCTGAATTTGGGGCGCGAAGTAAAAGATATCCATGTGTCAAAGCCAGGCGATGTTGCTTGTTTTCAGTCCCGAAAGGATCGGAAATTTAAACTGGGGTTGCTGTTGGAAGAAAAGAGAATTCTTCATGCAGATGGAAGGGTCCGGATCGACCAATTGATGGAGGAAGGAGTGCTTGACATAGAAACAAAAATTTACACGCATGAACTAAAGTCAATTGTCCGCGTCTTGAATGATTAGCTGACCCATTGTTTAGAACGGTAAATGGTTTTATCTTAATGCCGTGAATAGCCGCGTACTAGTTTTGAATCAAGACTTTAGCCCGCTGATGGTGTGCTCGGTAGAGCGCGCGTTTATACTTGTTTATCTTAACAAGAGCGAAATGGTCCGCCCTGCTTATGGCCATAGGTTGAACACTATCTCTCGTAGTTTTCCGATGCCCTCAGTGATTCGATTAAATCGGTACGTAAATGCGCCCTACAAAGGTGTAAACCTGACCCGCCAGAATATTTTCAAGCGCGATAATAACGAATGTCAATACTGCGGCACCAGACGTGATCTCACGTTGGACCACGTAATCCCCAGTTCACGCGGTGGCCAGCACAGTTGGATCAACTTGGTGACAGCTTGCAAGAGGTGTAATGCAAAAAAAGGCGATCAAACCCCCGAGCAAGCTGAGATGCCATTGAAAAGAAAACCCTATAAACCCAGTTATGCGCTCTTTTTGCGCGATGTAAGTGGCTACAGCCACAATGAATGGGACGAGTTTTTGGAGGTGAAGGCTTCCGCCTGATTTACTTTTTTGCGGAAGGCTAGAAAAGCCAGCGAAACAGCAAGAATAATCCGCCCGCCATAATCATTACCACTGGCAGGGTCAAACACCAAGCAATCAATATGTTTTTAACGGTTTCGGGCTGAAGGTTTTTTATGCCTTTGTTGGCCACCATGCTTCCCGCAATACCGGAAGATAGAACGTGCGTGGTGCTGACGGGCAACCCATAGTAAGTAGAAAGCCCGATGGTGGTGGCCGCAACCAATTCCGCACTGGCCCCTTGCGCGTAAGTGAGGTGTTCTTTTCCAATTTTTTCTCCAATGGTCTTTACAATTCGCTTCCAGCCGACCATGGTGCCCAAGCCCAATGAAAATGAAATCATGAGAATCACCCAGGTCGGGGCGTAGTCGGTAACTTTTCTGATCTCTGCCATCCCGCCAGTCAGTATTGCGCGGTCGTTGAGGCTGAGCCGAACTTCATCTTTTTTCAGCAATGAGTTTAGGTTACGATCGAGCACCATAATTTCCTTTCGGACTTCAAATTTTTTTGATTGAGGAATGGCGGCTGTATTGGTAATCTTCTTAAAATGTTCTTGCAGATTGTCAGCGTGTGTTATGGCATTGGCTAGTTTGATGCGGTCAGGTTTTGCCAAGCTAGTTGAGTCAATGCCCGAGATAATGGTGTCGATTTGATTGAGTTTATTGGAGAGAGGCGATATATCTAAGTTATCATTGAGTGCAAAGTATGCCGGAACAATCCCAATCAATATTAGCATCACAAGGCCCACCCCTTTTTGGCCGTCATTTTGCCCGTGGAAAAAACTCACCATTGTGCAAGTGACAAATAAGATGACACGTATCCAGAAAGGTGGCGGCTGATTTTTTTTTGGTTCTTTAAAGAGTGCGTCACCTGCCTCCGTTTTTTTGGTGGCTGCTCTAATAACGTACATTAAAATAATAGTAGCGCTGAATCCAATTAGCGGAGAGATCAATAGCGAAACGCCAATTTCTTGAGCTTTCCCCCAATTGACAGAATCACCTGTGGAGCCCGGTAAAAACGAATAGGCCAAGCCTACCCCCAATATAGATCCGATCAATGTATGCGAACTTGAGCAGGGAACGCTTAAATACCAAGTGAGTAAATTCCAGAAAATAGCGGTGATCAATAACGCCAGCACCATGGAAATACTATGGGCAATATTTTGATCCACCAATGTTTCCACAGGAAGCAAATTTACAATGCCCATAGCAACCGCAATTCCACCAAAAAAAACTCCTAAAAAATTCCAAGTCCCCGACCAAATTACAGCGGCCCAAGGCTTTAAGGTATTGGTGTAGATTACAGTGGCAACCGCGTTGGCCGTGTCGTGGAAGCCATTGACAAACTCAAATCCACAGGCCGCTATCAAACACAAAATCAATAAAATCAAATACGAGGTCTCTAATTCAAACATAGGTTTTGGTATTGATTTGCGTACTTTGAGCAGCCAATATGCTGTTTACTTTGTTAATGTGCAACCAAAGGTAGAACCTCTTTCGTTACCCTATGTTATGTAAATGTTACGGTTTTTGCAGAGATTAAAACATGGGTCTGGAATTTGAAGTGCTTTCTGAGCGCGTGGAAATGCTTGCCGAGAAGGTTCTATTTCTGCCAGCACACAACTCGCTATTGGTGGCCGATGTTCATTTCGGTAAAGTCAACCATTTTAGAAAATCAGGCATAGCCGTGCCTGTCATCGCCAACGACAAAAATGCGTCTACATTGATAGATGTGATTCAGCAACTGAAGCCCCAACGCGTAATTTTCTTGGGAGATTTGTTTCACAGTCATTACAATCAAGAATGGGAAACGGTTGGGCAAATTATTCGTCATTTTTCTAATTGTTCTTTTGAATTGGTTTTGGGAAACCATGATGTGCTGGGCGCTCAACAGTATTCCAGACATCTGATCAAGGTACATCTACGCCAACTCGATCTCGGTCAGTGGACGTTGAGCCATCAGCCTATGCAACAGGTTTCGAACGGCCACTATAATTTGGCAGGTCACATCCATCCCGGCATTCGCCTGAAGGGCACCGCAAAACAAGCATTGTTGTTGCCCTGTTTTTATTTTGGAAAAAATGCGGGGCTGCTGCCAGCGTTTGGGTCTTTCACCGGCTTGGCGCAGATTTTTCCTAAAAAAGAGGAAAGGATTTTTGTGGTGGCCAATGAAAAAGTGATCGCAGTTTGAAATTACCTTCTCCTTTTGGGTTTAGATCGTGACGTACCACCCCCGCTGCCAAAAATCAACCCAATCGAAAATTCCAACCCTGTAAAATCAATTTTTGCGTCCTTGTAATCAACCGCCACAGGTTGACCAATTAGGCTATTTAAATTTCCGCCCGAATAGCTTCCCGTCAAGGGAAATTTAGCAGCGCCCATCAGGTAATTTGTTTCAAGTGAAACACTCACTTGGTCCGTTACCGGAATGGTCAATTCAAAACCCGCATGTATGCCAAAGCCCGGATTATTTTCATAGGTAAGAGTAGAATTGACTACCTCCCAATTTTGTAATTTTTTAATAGCCCGATCAATATTTCCATAGTTGAGATTTTGATCGAATCCATAAAAAAAGAAACCTCCCCCTTTTATATCAAACTGTGATTTGCCAATCGGCAATTGAAATACCAATTCTACCGGCACTAAAATGGTAAAGTTAGGACCCAACAATGACCTACTCGATTCAATAGGTAAATCAATCAATCCCATGCCCGACATCCGGTACAAAGAAGCCCCGGTTTCAATGGCCATGTATTTATTTAAATTAACGCCAATTCCGCGCAATGAAAAAGGACTGATCGGTGTAGAAAAATCGCCATTGCGAGGAACGAAATAAGAAAACGAAATACCCACGTTCTGCGAAAGAGAAATGGAGACAGACGACAACCACAGAATCGCAAAAGCAAAAAATTTCCTCATGTTTAAATTGATTTGGCATCGAAGATAGGAAACAATGTTTTAACGATTCGTGGAAAAGTCAATGAGTTACCAATTCTCGGTAGTACCTTTAGAATGACATTAAATTCTTTTAGATATGAGGCCCATCTCGATTTTTTTTCTTTCCATTTTATTGATTGGCTGCACGGACAAAAGAAACCCTGCCGACCTAGTTATTTTCGCGGGGCAAATTTATACAGCCAATGACAAGCAGCCCATAGTGGAGGCAGTGGCTGTTCGAGGCGATCGGATTGTTTATGCTGGCGATATGCAAGGACTGGCTTCATTCCAGGGAGAACAGACCAAAGTAATAGACTTACAGGGAAGGGTGATGACCCCGGGATTCATTGAGGGCCACGGCCATTTTATGGGGCTTGGCTACACTGAATTGAATTTGGATTTGATGGACGTGAAAAGTTATGAAGAAATGGTATCACGCGTAAAGGAGGCGGTGGCAAAAGCACAACCGGGCGAATGGATACTTGGCCGCGGCTGGCACCAAGACAAATGGGATAAAAAGCCTGCTAAAATGGTGAATGGTTTTCAAACCCATCAAATGCTGAGCGAGGCATCGCCCAACAATCCTGTTTTTTTGAAACACGCTAGCGGCCATCTAGGTTTAGCAAATGCCAAAGCCATGCAATTGGCAGGAGTAAATCAATTATCAATAGAAAAATTGGAACGTGAAAGCGAAGGTGGTGAGATTATCAAAGATGAACTGGGAAACCCTACCGGAATTTTTAACGAGCGCGCACAGTCTCTCATTGCCAAACAGATCCCGGCTGAGACTGAAGAAAAAAATAGCCAAGCTATGGAGTTGGCCATCCAAGCTTGTTTGAGAAATGGCATCACGAGTTTCCATGATGCCGGAGCCACGCGTGAAAGCATCGAGTTATTTCACCGGTTTAAAAACGAAGGAAAACTTAACACCCGACTTTATGTAATGCTAACAGGGTTTGATCCCAAGCTCGTTTACGAAAACCTTCGAAGTGGCCCCGAAATTGATTCCGCCAATTTGCTTACTATTCGGTCGATCAAGCTGAACTGTGATGGAGCGTTGGGCTCTAGGGGAGCTTGGTTATTGGAACCCTACACCGATCGCCCGGACTTTAGCGGAATGGCCACACTACCGATGGATACGGTATTGAAGATTTCGCGCGAAGGCTTGAAATATGGTTTCCAAGTGTGCTCACATGCTATAGGAGATCGCGCTAATAAGGAGATTTTAGATCGCTACGAAACTGCTTTTAAAGAAAATCCTGAAAAGGCAAAAGACGCCCGGTTTAGGATTGAACATGCGCAACATTTGGCACCAAGCGATATTCCCCGGTTTGGCCAGTTGGGGGTGATCCCGGCCATGCAGGCGGTACATCTAGCATCAGATCGGCCATGGGCGATTGAGCGGCTGGGCGAAAAGCGAATCAAAGAGGGAGCTTACATGTGGCAGTCTTTATTGAAGTCAGGCGCTAGGATTGTGAATGGCACAGACGTGCCTGTAGAGCCGATCAATCCCATTGCCGGCTTCTACGCTTCCGTTACTCGCCAGACTTTGGCGGGTGAACCTCGTGGAGGCTACGAACCCGCTGAAAAAATGACTCGCGAACAAGCTTTGAAGTCATATACCATAGATGCAGCCTACGGGGCTTTTGAAGAGAAAATAAAGGGGTCAATCGAGGTGGGGAAACTGGCTGACTTTACTGTATTCTCTCAAGATTTAATGGGCGTTGTTGATGATCAGATACTCAACACAAAAATTGAGATGACTATTTTGGGCGGCAAGGTGTTATTTGAGGCAAAAAAATAAGGGCTAGTTCGGTAGCCCTTATGGAATAAAGTTTTGGCGCAGACTATCTCAAGAACTTATGGGCTCGGTCCATCAACATTTTGCGGTCTGCGGTAATGGAAGGGTCGCTATAAATACGGGAAGACAATTCACCCACTACGCCTTTTTTATAGCCCAATCTTTCGGCCACTTCCTCGCAGAAATGGATTTCACTTTTAAAAACTTGCCCATCACTTTTCATAAGTTGAATAAGGTGATAAAGATTCTCAAACTTTTGGTCTTCCGTAAGTGTATCAAGGTTGCCGATAGGGCTAGGCTTTTTCATCATTTCATCTACTTCCTCTTTTGGGATACCGTTTGCTTTTGCCAACGCATAGATGACCTTCGCCTCTTTCTCTGCTACCGTATTGTCACTTGCGGCCAAATTAATGAGTACGTTTAATTGAGATTTTACCATATTGATTTAATATTTGTGCAAGTTTACAGATGAGCAATATTTAAATTTAAGTAAAAATAATCTAATTCTTACACCTAACTTATAAAATTCCAGTTTAGGCATTTCTTGAATGCAACCTTTTCAATCGAACCCGGTCTGTCAAGCAAAGTTATAAATTATGTTAAAGTCAGTTTTTTTGATCTTGTTTCTGTCAATTCTAACGAAAGTATTTTCGCAAGATGTTGAAAGCCGTGCTGTTGGATCATTTAGTGCGATTAAGTCTTCTTCCGGAATCGATGTGTATCTCAAAAAGGGGGCAAAAGAAGGCCTTAAAGTAGAGGTGATGAACGGAAAATTATCAGATGTTCTTACCGATGTATCGGGAAATACACTGCGTATACAAATGCGCAGCGGCAGTTTTCGTAAGATCAACGTAAAAGTCTATGTGACTTATGTAAAATTGGAAACTCTTTCTTCCAGCTCTGGGTCGAGTATTTTTTCGGACGGGAAAATTTCATCTACCACGATCAGTCTACAATCATCGAGTGGTGCCTCTATTGAAGTAACTATTGAGGCGGAGACAACAACGGTTAATGTTTCTAGCGGTAGCAACGTTCGGTTGGATGGTAAAACAAAATTTTTGGAGGCAGAGGCAAGTAGTGCCGGAAACATTGATGCTTACAATGTAGAGAGCGAAAAAGTACAAGCAAGAGCCAGCAGCGGGGGAAGTATTAAGATTAATGCTTCGGTCGAAATTGAAGCCCATGCCAGCAGCGGGGGCAGTATCCGCTACCGTGGCAATCCTTCCAAAACGAACACCGGCTCTAGTAGTGGTGGGTCAGTGAAAAAGTCGAACTAGCTTTGTGTTGAACCTGGGTTTTTTTTGGGTTCACTCTTTTTTTTCGATTCAAGTTGCTCTTCTTGTAGGTTCTTTTCCCAGTTGACCCAAGCGATCGAAAACTTAATTACGTAGTAGCCTTTGGCCGAGAAAATAGGCCGTGGCGAATTGAATAAAAATGAATTTGGCTGCATAACTTTTTTTGGACTTAGACGAGTTTCTTCTGCAGGTATCTTTAAAAACTCCGCTCACCCTTCCTCCCGATGGCTATTCGAAATGGATTTTACGATAAAATATCAGGAAATAGTTTTCGGATCATTTTCCCGCTGATTCTTTCTCGGTAATTGGTTGTTGGGACTATCACGTTTTTGATGTTTTACGTGATGAAGAAAAGTCATCTTGGATACGAACTGTATCCAACAGGATTTTCAAAAAGTAGGTTGGGTAGATGGATCAATACATCAGTGAATCATAATTTTCATCACCAATTTTTTAAGGGTGACTATGGGCTTTATTTTTTGTGGTGGGATCGTTGGATGGGCACGCTCCGCCCGGTTACGCTCCGCGATTTGATGAGGTCAGGGCGCGGAAGGAGCCCGATGGAAAATGGTAGTTCTTTTATCAAATACGAAATGCATTGAATAAGCAGTCGTAATGCCAATAGTGATGCCACCTAAAATATCAAATGGATAATGAACCCCCAAGTAAATTCTGGAAAATGCAACCAAGCTCGCCCACAGAAAAAGGGGCAACGCAATTTTCCATTTAGGAAATAGAAACACGAGGGAGGAAAAAGCAGCAAACGCTTCAGTGGTGTGCCCTGATGGAAATGAAAAACTTCCGCCTACACTCAATTTAACGAGCCGGGCGTCCACTACATAAGGGCGAGGTACCGAACCGATGTTTTTGATCATATAGGAAACAAGACCGGCCATTGCAATACTTAGAACGACAAATAGAAAAGAAGACCGTGAGTTTTTTTTATCGGCTGATTTAAACTCTGCAATCACCGCAAGAGCCACAGGAATGCCGAGGCTAAAGATCGAAACGGAGTCTGAAATAAGTTGAAGCGATACAGTGATGAAATCGTTCCTATCCCGTTGTAGCCAGTAAATAAAATCCAACTGGGGCAATGTTTTTACCCAGAGCATAAGACTACCGATGATGGCTAAAAAAAGTGCCATCGCCCAAATCGGAAATGGCGGGTTTTTATTATTTTCCATTCAAACAAAGAACGTAAAATTATTAGTTAAATGTAATAAAGGACGATCTTGCCGCCCCATTTATAAAAGTTGATTTTTATGAACAAATGTGTATTTCTTGATCGCGATGGCGTACTAAATGAAGACAATCCCAATTACACGTACAAAGTGCAGAATTTTAACATCTTGCCCGGTGTTCCTGAGGCGTTGCAAAAGTTGAAAGAGAATGGCTTCCTGTTAGTGGTTGTCACTAATCAATCGGGCATAGCGCAAGGCCTCTACACTCAAACGGAGATGAATGAATGTCACGATTATTTGCAGCAACAAACGGGACACTTAATTGATCATTTTTATTTTTCGCCTTACCATCCAACAGTGACAGCCTCATTGGCAAGAAAGCCAGGGACTTTGATGTTTGAAAAAGCAAGGGCTAAATTCGATATTGATTTTTTACTGTCCTGGATGATCGGAGACCGCGGGCGTGATATCATCCCCGCAAGGGAATTGGGAATGAAAACAATTCAAGTTGGTCATGAGATTGAGCCCGAAAATGAGGCGGACTACAAAGTGTTGAGTTTGTTAGCTGGTACACACCTAATTTTAAAGTAACCAATTTGTTAACTTGAGTAAGCAGGCAGTCTCGGTTATTCTAGTTAAATTTAAACCTTACCAAACCATAGAATTATGAAAAAATTATTCATATCAATATTTCTGCTAGGGGCAGCGATGCTTGCAAATTCTCAAAACTTTGAAGGTACCCTTAAATGGTCAATGAAATCGGAGATAACCGATCCAAAAATGAAAGCGCAGATGGAGGAAGCTCAAAAGAAAATGACTGATCCCGACACGCAGGCACAAATGAAAGAGATGCAGGAAAAAATGAACGACCCACAAATGAAGGCGATGATGGACGCGAATCCACAGATGAAGGCTGCCATGGAGAATGTGATGAAAATGAATCAAGGGGGTGGAATGGACATGTCATCTATGATACCAACGGGTTTTATTTTCAAAGTGAAGGGCGGAAACACGCTTACTATTGTGGAAGGTGGAATGATGCCTATGGAGGTATTGCATCTGAAAGATCGAGACAAAACTTATCAATTGGATCGAAAAAATAAAACCTATTCGGAGATGTACAATGGAACGGGCTCAGTTGATCCAACCGACAAACTACAAGTGAAAGTAACCAAGACGAGCGAAACGACCACCATCTTAAACTACAAGTGCACAAAATACATTGCAACGGTGGAGGAAGATGGAAAAACAGTTAATCAAATTTATTGGACTACCACTGATATCAAAGATTTTGATATGAAAAGCTTGACAAAACAAAAAATAGGCCAAGGTCAGCAGATTCTTTATGAGGGCATTGATGGAGTTCCTTTGAGGATGGAGATGACTATGCCCGAGGCAAGAATGACAATGGAGGTTATGGAAATCAAGAAGGAATCATTGAGTGCAGCTCAGTTTACTATTCCTTCCGATTACAAACAGACAAAAGGAATGTTTGGGAGGCCATAAACTAAACTTAAATCAGACAAAAAAAGAGCCTTCTGTTGGAAGGCTCTTTTTATTAAAGCTAAACAGATCTTACTTTCAGCTTGGTAGGCTTTTGTCTTTTAGGTGCCTGCCATTCTTCGTAGCCCAATATCTTCAACATACTCTCGCTAGTCTGTTCAGGCGCAAAAAGTTCGGTAGAGATTTCACCATCGTCATTGCGGTCAATCAACACATGCTTGGGTGCAGGGATCAGGCAATGCTGAATACCACCATAACCTCCAAGTGATTCTTGATACGCGCCTGTGTGGAAAAAGCCAATGTACAATGGCTCTTCATCATTGATCATCGGCAAGAAAACTTCACCCGTGTGTGCCTCTGAGTTATAATAGTCTTGGCTATCACAAGTCAATCCGCCAATATTGATTTTATGGTAGGGATCATCCCACTTGTTTAAGGCCATTAAAATATATTTTTGGTTCATTCCCCACACATCGGGCAAATGGGTGATGAATGAACCATCGATCATATACCAAAGTTCTTTGTCGTTTTGCAGTTTTTGATCGACCACGGAATAAAGTACGGCTCCACTTTCGGCCACGGTAAAACTTCCAAACTCAGTAAAAATGTTGGGAACAGGAACATTGTTCTTTTCACAAATCCATTTGATGTTTTCCACAATCTGTTCGATCATGTATTTATAATCGTACTGAAACGTGAGAGAAGTCTTTACTGGAAAGCCGCCACCAATGTCAATCGAATCTAAGGTAGGGCAGATTTTTTTCATTTCGCAATACTTGAAGATGAAGCGGCTAAGCTCGCTCCAATAATAAGCCGTGTCTTTTATGCCCGTGTTGATGAAGAAGTGCAGTAATTTTAAAGATGCCTTGCTGCTAGGTTCGATTTTTTCTTTGTACAAGGCATTGATGTCATTATAGCGGATGCCCAAACGAGAAGTATAAAATTCAAATTTTGGTTCTTCATCAGCCGCCACCCGAATCCCTACGTTGTAGGGCTTGGTGACATTTTTTTCATACGTCTCAATCTCACTCAAATTATCTAAGATGGGCATGCAGTTGAAGCCATCATTTAACAAGTCGGTGATATAGTCGCGGTACCTGGGCATTTTGAAGCCATTGCAGAGAATGAACGTGTCTTTGGTGATCTTGCCACGCCCGTATAGTGTGCGAACAATCGGAATGTCAAATGCAGAGGAAGTCTCAATATGAATATCGTTCTTTAGTGCTTCTTCTAAAATAAAATCGTAGTGGGAAGATTTCGTGCAATAGCAGTACGTATACGTTCCGTTGTATTTAAACCGCTCCATAGCATTGTTAAAAGCTGATTTGGCAAAGCGAATATTCTCACTGATTTTTGGTAAGTAGGTAATCTTCAAGGGGGTGCCATATTCTTTGATGATGTCCATCAATGGAACATCGTTGAATAGTAATTCGTGCTCTCTTACTTTGAACTCTTTTTGTGGAAATTCAAAGGTTTGCTCAATCAATTCGCGATAGCTTTTCATAGTTGTTTGTTGCTGATTGCTGGTCTGATCTGCTTAACTAACAACGATCAACTAATCACCAACAACCAAAATTCGGCTACAATATTGCCATAATTTCGCCATCTTTGCAATAATTCAAACTCGTATGGTTGACTACATTTTGTTGGTTTTTGCCAGTGCGCACGCGTTACCCGATTTCTGACGGGATTGAGCCAAGGAATATCCGCTTTTTATTCTTAGTTGATCAGTAGAACCATTAATTATCTTTTTGTGAAGTCGAAGGAAATAAAAATCATCGAAGTAAAGTCCGAAATCGGTGCCGGAACACGTGGGGCAAGCTTGGGGGTGGCGGCCATAAAGATTGCCAGCCTAGACATGAAGTCGGATTTGTTTAGGAGATACGATTCCATTGAAGTGGAAAACGTGAACGAACTGCTTTTCGATGGGGCCGAGCATGCCTACGCTAAATTTATCGATGGTGTGCTGATCATGGAAGAGCGCGTTTGCTTAGAGGTGTAGAGCAAATTTTTGACGATTACTTTCCGTTGATTATGGCGGGCGATCACTCTACTGCCTATGGCACAATTGCTGGGATAAAAAAAGCATATCCGAAAAAGAGGTTGGGGGTGGTGTGGATTGATGCCCACGCTGATTTGCACACCCCGTTTACCACTCCGTCAGGCAACATGCATGGTATGCCGTTGGCCATGGCCTTGGACATAGATAATTTTGAATGCAAAGTGAATGATCCGCGAGGAGAGACGCTCGACTATTGGGAGCAAATTAAAAACGTTGGCATGAACGGCCCCAAGATTAATTCAGAAGACTTGGTGTTTGTGGCGGTACGTGATTTGGAAAAGCCTGAGAATTATTTAATCAATAAACTAAATATCAATTTTATTGAAGTTGAAGATGTGAAGAAGCTGGGTGCAGATAAGATTGCGCACAAAGTCTTACAGATGTTAGATCATTGTGATCTGATTTATGTTTCGTTTGATGTGGATAGTATCGATAGCCGTTTTTCTACAGGCACAGGCACGCCCGTACCCAATGGCTTAACGGTAGAAGAAGCTAAGTTGTTGAATTCCGAACTGTGCAAAGATGCTAAAGTATGTGCATGGGAAATTGTAGAAATAAATCCAACACTAGATACCGAAAACCGCATGGCCGAGGGTGCCTTCGAGATTTTGGAGGCTTCAGCTAAATCCATTGAAGCAAGGCCGGTATTGGCGGAATAATGCAAGAACCGATCGGGAAATAGCTGTTTGTGTATCAGCAATTTTAAAGGTTTAGCTTAAAATTTTAGGAGTTATAAAAATCATTTAATATCGATTTTCCAAAAAAGAACTCAAACAATTCTCGGAGTTGGGAGCGTTGGCAACAAGGCAAGTGCGTACAACTACAGCGGTGAAAAATGTGCCAGAGGCCACTCGTCTTTGTTCGTGTTCCGCGGAGGCAAAACAAGAAAGTATTTTAAGGGATTTTTTTCTTTTGCCGCAAACCCCTATTCCTTATCCAACGGTAAAGTCTATCCAAAGATTGGAGTAGCTTAAAAATCCTATTTCTGATGAAAGGATTTTAAATAAGTTTTCAGCCCCATCATTAACATTCTAATGTAAAGGATACTTTCTTCAGGTAATACTGATTGATATATACTTGAAATTTTATGCTACTTCAGATTTATACCCTTCATGTTTGCTCAGAATCATGGCTACCTCTGTCAATAGCACTCCGTAAATTACTTTCGAACAAACGTCTGCTACGGTATAAGTAATCTGGCGGCCAACAACCCCGGATTCATTAAAAAATCCTCCCTCGATTCCCAGCAAATGCGGCATCAGGTATGCGCCCGGGTACAACATCCAAGATATCAGAAATACAACCCATATAGAATTCAAGGTTTGCTGCGCTTTAAGAGGAAGACCTTCTTTTCCTTCGTTAATTACCTTCTTCATCAGGTAAAGAATATGGATAAAAAATATGGTTGAAATGGCTCCCCAGACGGCAAACGTTGCAAAGTCAGTAACTTCGTAAAACTGGCCGATATATCCGGTAAGAATCATCCCAGTTCCTGAAAACCAGAACTGATTGCGGATACTACTGAAGCTAGACCGGGTTAGCGAAATGACAAATAACATCTGAAACAGCAGCATGGGTACATCGATGAGCCAGTTTAGGTAGCGGTAACCGTTGTTAAACAGATCGGCTCCCGCTCCCAGGTAGTATTTACCCCGTTTTATATCAAACACAAAACTGCTCGTCCAGTTGTTTGCCTGAGCATATAGCAACAGGAAAGCAGATACCATTACTACCACAGAAAGCACAGATGATATCCGGTATTTGGGTGCTACCGACTTAATAGTGAGCACGAAATAAAAGAGTGCGGCTAGCATCACTGCATAACCGAGCGTAAGCACATGTGCCACCATTTGGTAGGCCATCTCGCTGAATCCTTGTTGCAGACCTATGTAGTTTTCAAAGGTCGCGTTTCCTAAATTATCCATATTAGTAAAGTTTTTATAAATACTCAGTTTCTTTTTTAACCGAATGTCAATGTTTTTGAATTTTCCATTCCTTTCGGTCTAGTAATGGATTATTTTGTTCCAATATTTGGAATATAGGTTTTTAGCCTGATTTATCCAAATCGTTCTGTAAAAATAGCTGAGAGTACTGGGTTAAGTGGGGTTAAGGCTTCGCATTCGCTGGTATTCTTCACTAAAAAATTGATGAACGATAAGGATGGGAAAAGGAAAATCATTGAAAATAAAGTGGTGGCTCAATTAGAAAATTTGGTGTGCACGTTGGTGAAGAACATCACCAAGGGATGCGGAACTGCTTAAAAAATAGCTATTTTTATCCCTGCAATTTTAATTTTTTGGTTTAAATTTGCAGGGATGATAAAAAGGCATCTTAAATCTATTTTACAACTGAAACTCAAGCAATTCCCAGTAGTGGGCGTATTGGGGCCGAGGCAAGTGGGTAAAACCACCGTAGTGAAAGACGTGCTAAAGGCCACTAAAAAGAAGGCCGTTTACCTCGATCTGGAACTCCCATCTGATCTCAACTTATTGCGCGACCCTGAACTTTACTTTCGAGAAAATATTGACCAACAACTAATTTTAGATGAGATTCATCATAAGCCTGATTTGTTTCCTGTAATGAGGTCACTGATCGACATCAAAAGAAAGCCAGGACGGTTTTTGATTATTGGCTCGGCCTCTCCCACGGTGATTCAGCATGGATCAGAAACATTGGCAGGTAGAATTGCCTTTTGTGAACTTCATCCATTTTCATTAAACGAAACAGAAGGCAATTACAAGAAGCTGTGGTTGAGAGGAGGTTTCCCCGATTCTTATTTGGCCAAAAATATTGGCAACAGTATGAGTTGGCGGCAGCGCTTTATTCAAACGTATATTCAGAGAGATGTTCCATCGCTTGGCTTGGTGGCCGACCGTACTACCTTACGGAAGTTGCTACAGATGATTAGTAACTCTCAAGGTGCGATTGTGAATTATAGCTCGCTGTCCAAGTCGCTAGGCATATCAGTTACTACCATCATTCGCTATGTCGAGGTGTTGGAAGAAACATTCGTTATAAGAAAGCTGCCCTCGTATCATACCAATTCAAAAAAGCGGTTGGTGAAGGCGCCCAAATTATTTATTCGAGATTCGGGTTTGCTGCACGCGCTATGGGGCATTGATAGTGCAACTGCGCTAATGGGGCATCATTTAGTTGGGCATTCATGGGAAGGATTTGTAATGCAACAGATAGCAGCTAGCCTAAAGGATGAGTTCGAGCTTTTCTACTATAGGACCCAAGATGGCGCAGAGGTCGATTTGGTAATAACAAAAGCAGCTAAGCCAATTGTATCGTTAGAAATCAAATTCTCTGACGATCCCGTGCTGAGCAGGGGCAACTATATTGCTTTGACTGATTTAAAAGCCAAGTATAATTTTATTGTTACCCCTTCCGCCAAAGACCACCCGTATGACGAAAACATTAGGGTATTTAGTATTGCAACAGTGCTGCCTGAATTGAAGAAATTTGGCATCTTGTTTTGATTTTAAATTATTGTAGATGATGAATTCTCGCTTATGGAAGATGATTTACATGTCAAGTATCGTCTCCCGTACGATACGAATTGTTGAACTTGACAGTTGAGATCAATTGTAGCGAAAAGTATGTTGCCCGGGAAACTCAACCGATGCGCGCCTCGATAAAACTTGACTTTTGTCGCATCGTGCACGAAGCGGGAGACGATGCTTGACAAAAAATCGAGGATGAATTTTTTCCGTTTCGTGAAGACACGAACCGGGGCTTTGGTTTGGCTAACCAAACAAGCGCCTGAGCAGTAAGCGATTTTTTTCTTAAGTGCGATTGTATTTTTTTTAAATTTGAACCATGGCAATTACTAACGCAGCAATAAGAAATAAACTACACGATTACATTCGTGTAGCTGACGATAAAAAACTAAATGCTATTTATCATTTGCTTGAAGCCGGTATTCAGCACACCCATGAATGGTGGACGGATAAAGCATTTACGTCTGAGCTTGACAAACGCTTTGATGCCTTAGAAGATGGGGTAGATAAAGGAGTCACAATTTCTGAACTTGAATCTTCGATAGACAAGCTTCGGGCAAAAAGATATGGCAAAGGTTAGTGCCTATTTTGTTGTGCTATCAACTCGTGCTCAAAAAGAAATAACTCAAGCTTGGGAATGGTATGAAGAACGACAAATAGGTCTGGGTGATCGTTTTTCTGTAGAGGTAATCGATAAAATAAAAAAGATATCATCAGGGCCAGAACGGTTTCCAGTTATGTAAAAATCATATAGGGAAGCACTTGTTTCGGTTTTTCCTTACCTAATCATATTTAGGATCAGCCTAAAGAATAAATCGATCCGTATAGTTTCGGTATTTCACCCTTCGTTGAACCCGAAAAAGAAATACCGATAATTGCTTATTTTTTTCTGGATTCAAATTTCAATTGGGGAAGTCTCCCAAACCTGTATCGAGTGTAAATTTTTTCCGTTTCGTGAAGGCGCGAACCGGGGCTTAGATTCTCGTGCGAACGAAATAAAGTCTATTTTCTTTTTTTTGTAAAAATGAACTTGAAATATGAATTACAAAGTATCATTTCAGGAGCTGGCAAAAATCCAAAAAGAAGTATTATTGAAGCAGCAGCCCACGACCTTGTAAAAAGCCAGGAGCCAAGTGGAAACGCTTTTTTCAATTGGGGAAGTCTCCCAAACATGAATCGAGTGTAAATTTTTTCCGTCAAGCAATCGAGTTCTCAAAAGATTAGGAAGTAAAGGAGCTAATTGGTTGGATTGTTTTCCGTGCCAAGTATCGTCTCCCGTTTCGGGGACGATACGAATTGTTGAACTTGACAAGTTGAGATCAATTGTAGCGAAAAGTATGTTGCCCGGGAAACTCAACCAATGCGTCTCAATTAAACTTGACTTCTGTCGCATCGTCCCCGAGGCGGGAGACGATGCTTGACATAATTTGTGAACAGACAAATTTCGTGCTGGCCTGCGGTAGGGATAGAACGGCATGTTTGAGCCCGCAAGGGTCCCGATAGTTATCGGGAGTGGGTGTGGTGGCGAGTAGTGATAGCCCGACCCCGCTACTGCCTCAGAGCGGGGAGCCGCCCCGCCAAGTTCGTGGTTATTAGTAATAAGTTGTTAGAAAGGCCTTTGCCTTGGATACCCGATTACTATCAACTAATAACTACCAACTAATAACTAACAATTCGTATTTTCACACCAAATTTTACTTACCAAATCATGAGCAACAGACCGATTTCCGCATTCATTGAGAAAAACTATTTGCACTTTAACGCAGCCGCGCTGGTGGATGCCGCAAAGGGCTATAAAAAACATATTGCCGAGGGCAAAAAAATGCTGGTGTCGCTGGCCGGTGCGATGAGCACGGCCGAACTGGGTATCAGCTTTGCCGAGATGATTCGCCAAAATAAAGTTCATATCATTTCGTGCACAGGCGCGAACTTAGAAGAAGACATTATGAACTTGGTGGCGCACTCGCACTACAAGCGCATTCCAAATTATAGAGACTTAACTCCTGAACAGGAGTGGGATTTATTGCAAAACCATTTGAACCGGGTGACGGATACGTGCATTCCGGAGGAGGAAGCTTTTAGAAGACTGCAGTCGCACTTGTTTAAAGTGTGGAAAGATGCCGAAGAAAAAGGTGAACGTTTGTTTCCGCATGAGTTTATGTTCCGCATGATCAACAGCGGTGTGTTGAAACAATATTATGAGATCGATCCGAAAAATAGTTGGATGATTGCTGCGGCAGAAAGAAATATGCCTATGGTTGTGCCGGGCTGGGAAGATAGTACGATGGGAAATATTTTTGCTTCATACGTACTTACTGGTGAATTGAAAGCATCAACCATGAAAAGTGGTATTGAGTATATGGTGTGGTTGGCGGATTGGTACACGAACAATGCAACAGAGCATGGCATTGGCTTCTTCCAAATTGGCGGTGGCATTGCAGGCGATTTCCCGATTTGTGTAGTACCGATGTTGCATCAAGATTTGGAACGAGATGGTGTGCCTTTCTGGAGTTACTTCTGTCAGATTTCAGATTCAACAACAAGTTATGGTTCGTACTCGGGCGCGGTACCGAACGAAAAAATTACGTGGGGAAAATTGAGTATCGAAACGCCTAAGTTTATTGTAGAGAGCGATGCGACTATTGTGGCTCCGTTGATGTTTGCTTATATTTTAGATATGTAATTTAGACATAAGACATAAGTAGGAAGAAGTAAGACTTTCGAATTTGTCCTGCTACTTGTGTCTTGCTACTTAAGTCTGTCCAAAATGAACTTAGACCTCCAACTAAAATCCGAAATCCAAAAAGCGATTACTGCTTTGTTCAATCAATCGGTTGAGCAAGTGCAAGTGCAGCCGACCAATGCTGAGTTTGAAGGCTCGCATACATTAGTGTGTTTTCCCGTCACCAAAATTTCACGGAAGAGTCCGGAGGAGACGGCCAAGATGATTGGTGAATATTTACAAGCTCACTCTGGGTTGGTGAGCAAATACAATGTGGTAAAAGGTTTTTTGAATTTGACCATCAGCGATGCGGTATGGGCACATGTGTTTGCGGATATCTATGCTGATCATTCCTTCAATCAACTTCCCTCGAATGGTAAGGAGATGATGGTGGAGTATTCTTCGCCCAATACTAACAAGCCATTGCACTTGGGGCATTTGCGAAATAATTTTTTGGGTTATTCGGTAGCGGAGATTTACAAAGCGCTTGGTTACGCTGTGCACAAGGTACAAATCATTAACGACCGCGGTATTCATATTTGCAAGAGCATGGCTGCGTGGCAATTGTTTGGAAATGGAGAGACTCCACAAGGCAACGGCCTTAAAGGCGATAAGTTGGTTGGGAAATATTATGTGGAGTTTGATAAACAATTTAAAGTTCAGATAGCCGAACTGGAGGCAAAGGGCTTGACGAAAGAGGAAGCAGAAAAACAAGCGCCCATCATGCGAGGTGCAGTAGAATTGTTATTGAAGTGGGAAGCGAATGACGCAGCAACGGTTGAACTTTGGAAGACCATGAACGGATGGGTGTATGCTGGCTTTGATGCTACGTACAAACGCATGGGCGTTGACTTCGAAAAATTATATTACGAATCGAACACGTATTTGTTGGGCAAGGAAGAAGTGTTGAAAGGAGTGGAGACTAACGTGTTTTATAAAAAAGACGATGGATCGGTGTGGGTAGATCTTACTTCGGATGGATTGGATCAAAAAGTATTGTTGCGCTCAGATGGCACCTCGGTGTACATGACGCAAGACATTGGTACGGCTATTTTGCGTTTCCGCGATTTTCCTAAAATCGAAGGACAAGTTTATACAGTGGGCAACGAGCAAGAATATCACTTTAAAGTGTTGTTCTTGATTTTAAAAAAGTTGGGCTACACTTTCGCGGAGAAGTGTTACCATCTCTCGTATGGCATGGTAGATTTGCCATCGGGAAAAATGAAGAGTCGTGAGGGAACGGTAGTGGATGCAGATGATTTGATGGAGGAGATGGTGCAGGAGGCGGAGAACCAAACACGCGAGCTAGGCAAGATTGACGACATGACCGAAGGAGACATCAAAGCACTTGCTGAGATGGTAGGCTTGGGCGCACTTAAATTTTTCTTGCTGAAAGTGGACCCAAAAAAAAGAATGTTGTTCGACCCTAAAGAGTCTATTCAACTGCAAGGGCACACAGGGCCGTTCATTCAATATACTCATGCTCGAATCAAATCAATTCTGCGCAAAGCGGAATCTATGAATGTTGTGGTGGATGCTAGTGAATTAAAAAATATTGCTTTGCTCGAGCCTGTTGAGCGCGAGATCATTTTTAGATTGAATAGCTACCACGCCAAATTGCAAGAAGCAGCGCGTGAATATTCTCCGGCTGTGGTTTCAAATTACGCCTATGAATTGGCGAAAGAGTACAATCAATTTTATCAAGCCATTCCTATTTTCAATGAAAGCGATCCTGCGAAGCTAAAATTTAGGATTGCATTTTCGAGCGTAGTGGCCGATGTGCTGAAAGGTTCGATGAGATTGTTGGGCATTAGCGTGCCAGAGAAGATGTAGTTCTTTTAATGTTGAAAGTTGTTAGTTGAAAGTATGGGGTAACCGATTACTAAAATTAACTTATCACGCCCGGCTCCACATGAATCAGCACATGGCCGAGTTCCGGAATTTCGTTCCGCAGCGTATCTTTTAGAACGTGTGCCAAATCATGCCCGTCTTTCACGGTTAGTTTTCCATCTACAATTGCATGCAAGTCCACGTGGTATTTCATGCCCGCTTTGCGGATGAAACATTTTTCCGTAGCAAGTATTCCGGGAACTTTAATAGCAATACTTCGAATATTTTCAACCAACTCATCGTACACGTTTTCATCTAATATCTCCCCCAAAGCAGGACGAAAGATCAAATAGCTGTTGTACAAAATAAACCCGGAGGCAAACAGCGCAGCCCAATCATCAGCTGACTCATAACCTTTTCCCAAAAAAAGAGCGATCGAAATTCCTATAAAGGCCGCCACAGAAGTGATGGCATCGCTGCGATGGTGCCAGGCATCTGCGCGCAGCGAAGAACTTTTTGTTTCATCACTTTTCTTCATTACCAACCGATAGGAAATTTCTTTCCAGATAATGATTGCTCCTAAAATGTAAAGCGTAAAAGGTTTGGGCAACTCATGTGGTGTGCCAATGTTTTGAATACTCTCATAAGCGATGATCGCGGCAGAGGTAATCAGGAAGCCCACTACCAAAAAGGTAATCAGCGGTTCTATCCTGCCATGACCGTATGGGTGATTTTTATCTGGTGGCTTGCTGGAGTACGTAAGGCCAATGAGCACGAGAATGGACGCAAAAATATCCGTGGTCGACTCGATTGCGTCCGCAATGAGCGCGTACGAATTTCCAAAAAAACCAGCGAACCACTTGATCGCAGCCATAGCCGTATTGCCGGCAATGCTGAAATAAGTTGTTTTAATGGCTTTTTGTTCGTTTGTCATTTACCGGAAAGGTAGGATGAAATAAAAGTTAAATCGTTGTCCGATTTGAGTGTTCGAACCCGTCTTAGAAGACAATGGTTTAACTTCAACTTTTAATTCTATGGAAAAACTCATGCTTATTTTTCACGGTGGCAGCGATATGGTACCCGAAATGAAAAGGCTTTGACGAGTGCTGCGTCAACAAAGGAAATTGAAGTGATCAAAAGAAAAATTGACGAATGCCTTGCAGTTCTATTACCAAGGCAGTAGAGTGCGATAACGCCTCCAGAACACCTCCAGTTCTAATGAGCCCATTTATTTCCTTAATAGTTTAAATCGTCAGTTACTAGTATTTTTGAAGTCGTATTTAACTACCGTGAAATATTACTTGTTTAAAAGGGCAGGGCATCATTGGCAAATGCTCATTTTTGGGCTGCTTTTGTCTTTTTCGGCATCCGGGCAGTACTCTAATAGCTGGATTAATTTTAATCAGTCTTATTTTAAAGTTCAGGTTGCTAAAGACGGTATTCATAGGCTCACCTCCACCGATCTACAGAACGCCAATTTTCCGGTTAATACGGTTGACCCAAGACTTATAAAACTCTACCACCGCGGTACGGAACAAGCTATTTTTGTGCAGGGTGAAGCAGATGCCGTTTTCAACCCGACTGATTTCATTGAGTTCTACGGACAAAAGAATGATGGGACGCTGGACAAAAATTTATATAAGCCGTCTACTTTGCAGCCTCATTCGTTTTATAATCTTTACAGCGATACCACCGCTTATTTTTTAACCTATAGTTTGATTCCTCCTGCTGGAAAGAGAATGTCTTCTTTTTCGGAAGTGAACGTAACTGCAATTCCCAAGGAAACTTTTCACAGCCAGCAAAGATTGGTGGTACCTGTCAATAGCTACTCCGCAGGCGCAAGCCAAAATGGCGAAATCTATTATACCTATTTTGATCAAGGGGAAGGCTGGATGGGCACTCCGTTGCAACAAAATCAAACCATCGACTATGTAATTGACCTAGTGAACAACAGCGCACCAACTGGCGGGCTTCCAAAATTGGAATTACAATTGATTGGTCGAGATAATATTCCACACTCTGCTGAGATATTAATAGGGGCGAATTCTGGCTCGTTAAGATCGATTGCCACCAATGATTTTTTTGGCTTTGAAACACCGTTGATTACAAGCACACTCAATTGGAGTGATGTTGGTGCGGACGGTAAAATTACTGTTCGATTGAAAGCAGCTTTTGCTGGAACAAACCGGTTTCAGTTTAGTGTCGGGTATATCAAACTTAGCTTCCCCCAAAATTTCAATGCAGCCGGATTGACAGAAAAAGTTTTTAGATTGACCAGCACTTCGCCCAAATCCTACATCGAATTGGATAATGCTCCTTCCACCGTTCGACTTTGGGATATAACCGATGGAGACAATGTATCGGCTATTGGCACTCGAGTTGAAACGAGCGCGTTGAGTGGAGTCGTGTCGAATACCTCCTCGCCTCGCACTTTACTAGCAAGCAACATCATTCGGACTCCCTCGATCAAGCCAATTTCTTTTCGATCAATCAATCCAGCTCAGCCAAACTTTTTGATCATTTCTAATCGAGCTCTAATGAAACCAGCACTCGGTTACAGTAATGTTGTGCAAGCATACGCTGCATTTCGTGCCTCTGAAGCGGGAGGAAAATATGATACACTCAGTGTTTCAGTTGATCAATTGTATGACCAATTTAACTATGGGGAGACTTCTCCACTCGGTATTTATGAGTTCATGCGATTTATGGTCAACAACGGAAATCCAAAATTTCTTTTCATCATTGGCAAAGGGCGCGATGTGTATTCGTTTTCCGGGTATCAAAGAAGTTCAGCACCCACGAATGAATTCAAAGACTTGGTGCCGAGTGCAGGTATTCCCGCATCTGACATGGCTTTTACCGCTGGGCTTGGTGGTACTACGTTTGAACCCAAAGTAGCTACCGGCAGACTTCCCGCTTCAACGCCCGCTCAAGTTGCCGCTTACTTAAATAAAATAATTGAAACAGAGGCGGCACCGCTGGCGGCCGATTGGAAAAAACAAGGCCTTCATTTAAGTGGCGGAATTCAATCATTTGAGTTGCCTCTTTTTAGAAGTTACGTGGATGGTTTCAAGGCAGTGGCCAAAGGAAATTATTGGGGCGGCAATATAGCTACCATTGGGAAACGAGATTCCAACCCGGTGCAATTGATCAACGTGTCAGATCAAGTGAATAAGGGAACGAACCTGATCACTTTTTTCGGGCACTCTTCTCCCGGTACCATTGATGTAGATATTGGTTTTGTAAGTGATCCGGTATTGGGCTATAATAATCCAGGCAAGTACCCAGTATTTTTGATTAACGGGTGCAATGCCGGAGCATTCTTTTTAAACGGAACTATTTTTGGGGAAGACTGGATATTAGCGGCTAATAAGGGCGCACGTAACTTTATTGCACACGCTTCCCTCGGCTACAGCAACACGTTACAAGCCTATTCCGATTTGTTTTATAAAACGGGCTTTGGTGATTCCACCTTTATTCAAAGAGGTATTGGTGAAGTGCAGCAAGAAGTAGCCAAGCGTTATTTAAACGCCTATGGAAACAACGTGATCAGTGTCTCGCAAATACAGCAGATGGTGTTGCTAGGTGATCCTGCCGTTAAGCTTTTTGGAACGGCCAAGCCGGATTACTCAATCGATAACTCCTCGCTTTCTCTGGTTTCTTTGGACGGAGCACCGGTTACATCGCTCAGCCCTTTTTTTGGTGTCAAGATTGTTCGGAAGAATTTGGGAGCTACTGGTTCGGAAGCTGTACCGATCAGAATCATACGAACTTTTGCCGATAATACGTCTAAAACATATGACTCCATTTTTGCAAACGTGCTTAACCAAGACACGATTATTTTTAAATTGTTGAGAGAACCAAACGGATCTGGATTAAATCAGTTGACCGTTGTGATTGACCCTTTGGGTACGATCAAGGAGATCAACAAGCAAAATAACACAGCTACTTTAAATGCGTTAATTCCTTCCAATGGAACAAAGAATCTTTTTCCTTTTCCTTTTTCAATCGTAAACAAGCAGACGTTAAACTTGGTTTTTCAATCAACGGATCCAACTTCTGGGCAGCGAGATTTCCAAATTCAACTGGATACGAGCAGTACCTTTAGCAGCGCATTTTTGAAATCACAAGTGGTGTCAGGTAAAGTCGTAGCCAAGATCAACGTATCGCTTCTGGCGAATGACTCTACCGTTTATTTCTGGCGAACCAAGTTGGATAAACCAAAGGCCAACGAAAGTGTCGATTGGACAACGTCCTCCTTTACCTTTATTCGCAATGCACCCGAAGGTTGGGGACAATTGAAATTTCCGCAGCTAATTGACAACGAAACACCTGGCCTCTTCAAAGATTCGCAATTGAGAAAGCTCAGCTATTTGGAAACGTTCACGCCATTTTCTGTTACCACTTTCGGGAATACTAATTCACAACCTGTTACCAATGTGTCGTTAAAGATTAGCAACGTTGAATTTAATATTGGCACACAAGGACAGCCTTGTAGAAACAATACGATCAACCTCGTTGCCTTCAATAAAAATACAGCGGTTCCATACGCAGGTATTCCATTTGGTTTTCAAGATGCCCGAACGTGTGGGCGAGAACCTCAGTTGATCAATAGTTTTCTATTGAATGAGTTGGAGACTACTTTAAATGATGACTTGGCAACTTATGTCGATGCCATCCAGCAAAGTGATTCTGTTTTGATTTTTTCGATTGGCAATCCCGGATATTCTTCCTGGTCTGCGAACGTGAAATCGAAGCTCGGAAATTTTGGAATTAGTGCCGCTCAAATCAATTTATTGTTAGATGGCGAGCCAGTTATTATTCTCGGTAAGAAAGGAGCTGCGGTTGGTTCGGCTCGAGTTTTTCGAGCGGCTGGAACTCCTATTACCAACCAAATATTGACAGTGAGTAAAACTATGACCGGCAGATTTTCAAGCGGCAGCGTGAAGTCTGCAGTTATAGGGCCAGCAAAAAATTGGATTCAATTTATCAATCAAGTTACTCGAGTAGAGCCAAGCGATGAATTTGGTTTTTCTGTCTTTGGTCGATCGTTGGATGGGGTGGAAACGTTACTCCTTGATAATGTAAAAGGAAACCTTGATTTGACTTTTATCAACGCCCAAGTTTTTCCGTTTTTAAGGATAGAGTTGAAAATGCAAGATGAAGTGAACCTTACTGCTATCCAGTTGCAAAAATGGATTGTTCAATACGAGACGGTAGCAGAGGGCGTGACGGTCTATACTGGTTCACTGGTAGGGAAAACGGCTCAAGAAGGTCAGGCCTTTTCGAATAGTTACGGGTTCGTGAATATTTCAGAAAAAACCTTTCCCGGGCAATTGAGTGTGCGCGTGGATGTGCTGAACAAAACAAGTGGCGCGAACAGCAGCTCTACGCTAGTCATTGATCCGCCCAAACCGGGAGACACCACCAAGTTCTCTGTTGCCGTTGACACCAAAGCCAAAGTCGGAGCGAATGATATCTCTGTTTTTGTAAATCCAAAAATTTTGCCTGAACAATATTACGGCAATAACATAGTGAGTCTTCTAGATTTTTTGACCGTTGTGCGGGATGCAACACCGCCTAGTTTAAAGGTAACATTTGATGGGCGCGTTTTGAGAAACAAAGATTTCGTTTCTAAGAATCCTCAGATTGTTATTAATCTACAAGATGAAAACCCATTTCTTTTCAAAACAGATACGCTAGGTGTCAGTATTTTTCTAAAGCAGCCCTGCAACAATGCGAGTTGTCCCCTCCTTCCGATTTTCTTCAAGCGTAGTGACCTCAAATGGTCTCCAGCAACCGCGAGTACTCCTTTTCAAATAAAGTTTAATCCAAGTAACCTCGCCTCGGGTGAGTATTCTTTGCGTGTGGAGGGTGTGGACGCTAGCGGAAACAAAAGTGGAGCAAAGCCCTATGAAGTAGATTTTCAAGTAAATGATACTACTACGCTTTCTTTGCAGGCAGTTTTCCCGAATCCATCTGCTGCTTCATTCTTTTTTAATTTTGAACTGAAAGGCAACATAGTGCCAGACGATTTTCAACTTCAGATTTATTCCCTGGACGGACGCTTGCTGCGTGATTTTGGTCAGGATAACATTCAATTTTTTCACATTGGATTCAACGAGATACGATGGGATGCTCTTGATGCGAGTGGTAATTCTCTACCGAGCGGGATTTATTTGTATCGGATACGAATAGCAGCTAATGGCAACACGTACCCAAGTCAAGGTCGATTAGTGTTATCGAGGTAATTAAAAAAAGAAAGGTAAGCCACTGGCTTACCTTTCAAGGTTGATTCCTTCCAGTTTTTACATCACATCACCCATTGAAATGGCACTCACTTGCTTTTGTTTTATGATGTCATTGAACTTCGGCACTTTGTCCGTCATTACTTTATTCAACAAGTTTAGTTGCTCATCAATCTTGTCGGTGATTTCCTTGTACACTGATTTTACTTGATCGGTCGGTTTGTAGTCGCTACCATCTACTTCAGAACCCAACGCACCCAATTTATTATTCAGGCGTACAGGGTAGTTTAGCGGATCTTGTCCGCTTTTATTTTTGGTTTGGTACAAGGCTTCTTCAATTTTCTTCATGTCATCCAAAATAGATTTGGCCATGTCGGTAGCGTCTTTCATGTCTTCCTTGCCTTTCATAGGTTCGGTCACTCGATTGATTTGCTCGCGGGCCGTTCTTATTTTTTTGATAGCCTTGTGTGTGTCGCTCAGTTTATCCCTAACGGCTATGGAGAAATCAAATTGCGCTTTGATATCCGCCACTGTGCCACTGGTGCGCGGGTCTTTTAAAATCTCAAATTCTGTTTCGGTAGATTTCCCGCCTGGCTGTCCGGTAGGCAGGCTCACTGTAAGTTTTGCTTTGTACCTACCGGGGATCGCCTTAGGACCTGTGAGCGAGGCTGCCCACATAATTATTCCGTCAAAGCCTTCGGCATCAGCATAGCGCATATTCCACACATGGCGGTTCATGCCCGGCTTAATTTTTAGTTGTTCTTCTTTCGCTTTTTTATCGGGCTTGGTTGCAAATTTTTTTATGAGCTTGCCATCCATTTCCAAAATCTCTAAGGAAACAACTGCTTTGGTTGTGTCTTTCAAATAGAAATGAACCATCACGCCACCGGGATGGTTCTTGCCTTCTGTTTTAGAAGGCCCACGAAATCCACCCTGGCCCCCATTCATACGATAGCTCGGCATCGGTTTGTACAAATGAAAATCGCTGCTGGCAATGGTTTCACTTAATTGATGAATTGGCGTAAGATCATCAATCAACCAGAAGCTTCTGCCTTGCGTGGCCGCGATGAGATTATCATTTTTAATGGTGAGGTCGGTGACCGGCACAACGGGCAAGTTCAATTGAAATGGTTTCCAATTTGCGCCATCATCAAATGAGATGTACATTCCAAACTCCGTTCCTGCATATAACAACCCTTGGCGCTTTAAATCGGTACGCACTACGCGTGTGAAGTGATTGGCATCAATGCCATCGGTAATTTTCATCCACGTTTTACCATAGTCTTTTGTTTTGAATAGGTAGGGTTTGTAATCGCCCGATTTATAACTGGTCGTGGCCACGTAGACCGCGCCTTTTTCGAATGGCGAAAACTCCACACTGTTGATCATCGTCCACTCAGGCATTCCGGCAACAGAAAGTTTGCTCCAATTTTTTCCACCATCGCGCGTCAAGTGCAGCAAGCCATCATCGGAACCAGCCACGATAAAATCTTTTTCATAGGGCGATTCAGCGACAGCGAAAATGGTACAATAGTATTCTACCGCTGTGTTGTCTTTAGTGATCGGGCCACCCGAAGAACCAAGTTTACTTGGATCATTCCGTGTAAGATCAGGGCTTACTAGTTCCCAACTTTCGCCTGCATTGTAGCTCACATGCAAGTTTTGTGATGCCGCATATAATTTTTTTGGATTGTGTGGCGAAAAGAAAATAGGGAAGTTCCATTGAAAACGATACTTCGCACCTTCCGCTCCATGCCCCATTGGGTTATCGGGCCACGCGTTGATGTTGCGTTCTTCTGCAGTAGCATGATTGACACGTGTCAATAATCCATCGTAGCTTCCTCCGTATACCACGTCATTGTCGGTGGGGTCTACAGCTATATGGCCACTCTCTCCACCGGCAGTTGGTTCCCAATCGCGCTCGCCAATCGAAAATCCATCGGTGCGATGTGCCACGCGCTGTGTGGAGTTATCTTGTTGCGCACCATAAATTCGGTAGGGGAAATGATTGTCGGTAGTAACGCGATAGTATTGTGCCGTAGGTTGGTTGTGATAGGTAGTCCAATTCTCTCCTGCATCAAACGATACTTGGGCGCCACCATCATCGGCAATGACCATACGTTGATTGTCTTCGGGCGCAATCCATAAATCGTGGTGGTCGCCATGGGGTGCGTTGTAGCTCTGGAAGGTTTTGCCTCCATCTTTTGATTTGTGATACGATACGTTCATCACATAGCAAATATCTTCGTCTTTGGTATCGGCATAAATTTTTGTGTAGTACCACGCACGTTGGCGCAAGTTTCTGTCCTCATTCATTTTTTTCCAAGTTGTACCACCATCATCTGATCGGTATACACCGCCATTGTCGTTTTCAATCATCGCATATACTTTGTTTGAATTTACAGGCGACACGGCAACACCTGAAATTCCCCAAAGACCTTTGGGCAACCCTTCATTGGCAGAAATATTTTTCCAGGTTTCGCCTGCATCAGTACTTTTGTACATAGCAGAACCAGCGCCACCACTTTCTAAACTATAGGGAGTTCTGCGGATGCGCCACGTAGAGGCATAGAGCACACGGGCATTGTTGGGATCCATAGAAAGATCTACTGCACCTGCATCGGCATTGGCAAACAAAACACGTTTCCAGTTTTTGCCGCCATCTTCACTTTTGTACACACCACGCTCTTCCGATGACTTGAACAGATCTCCCATTACAGCCGCATACACCACATCCGGATTTTTGGGATGGATGCGAATGCGAGGAATGTGTTTTGAATCTTTTAGTCCGCTGAAGATCCAGGTCTTTCCCGCATCAGTTGATTTCCAAATACCATGGCCGTAGGAGACATTTCCGCGCACAGTCCCTTCGCCTTGACCCACGTAGATCACGTTATTGTCCCACTCGCTTACCGCTACCGAGCCGATCGAGCTTCCAAAAAATCCATCGGAGATATTGGACCATGTATTTCCTGCATCCGTAGTTTTCCAAACACCACCACCGGTTGCACCCATGTAAAATAAATTAGGTTTGCCTGGCACGCCCGTTACCGATGCCGCGCGCCCTCCCCGAAAGGGACCAATGCTGCGCCACTCCAAGCCGTTGTACAGTTTTTCATCGTAAGTAAGAACAGCTTTTGCGGCTTTGGCGTCTTTCTTTTGAGCGGTTGCTACCGTTACGGCCAGAAGAAAAAATAGCATAGAATATATCCTTTGCATAGCGATTATTTTAAGTTGTAATAGGTTCGATATTAGAATAAAATTAGTAGAACAAGAATCCTTTTTTTACGAAAGGCAAAAACCAGTTGAATATGGATGGATTGAATATGGGATAAACTTATTACTTTGAGCAAATTTTTTCATGGAAGACCGAAGCTTAAAGCCCCTTTGGAGCGTGCCAGTGATTGTGGCAGCCTTAGGGTATTTTGTTGACATCTACGATTTGCTGCTCTTTAGCATCGTTAGACGTACCAGTTTAAGTTCGATTGGTGTGCCAGACGATCAACTTTTAGTGCAAGGAGAATTTGTGTTACAAAGTCAAATGATCGGCTTGCTTGTGGGTGGATTGATTTGGGGAATTATGGGTGACAAGAAAGGACGCTTATCGGTGTTGTTTGGATCTATCCTTTTGTATTCGTTGGCCAACATTGCTAACGGTTTGGTCACCACGGTCAATCAATATGCGCTACTAAGATTCATTGGTGGTATTGGACTTGCAGGGGAACTCGGTGCCGGGATTACCCTTGTATCAGAAGTGTTGCCCACGCGGTTGCGCGGATACGGAACTACATTAGTGGCAAGCGTTGGTTTAATGGGTGCAGTGTTGGCCAATTTTGTGGCTAAAAAATTCGATTGGCAGATTGCTTATTTTATCGGGGGCGGATTAGGTATTGCTCTACTCATTGCGCGCGTAAGTATTTTTGAATCAGGCGTGTTTCTAAAACTCAAAGAACAAACGGTGCAGCGTGGAAATTTCTTTCAACTGTTCAGCAATCGTGCACGCTTTAAAAAATTTATGGGAAGTATTTTTATCGGATTGCCGATATGGTTTGTGATTGGTATTCTCATCACGTTTTCGCCTGAGTTCGCCAAAGCGCTGCATATCGATGGAAACATTGCTGCAGGTGATGCCGTGATGTACAGCTACATCGGCTTGGCCGTGGGTGATTTGATTAGTGGTTTTATCAGCCAGGCATTGCGGTCGCGAAAAAAAGTAGTAGCACTTTACATGTTGTTGACTTCCGTGATGATCTTGATTTACCTGTTTACACCCGGGCGCTCGGTTTCTAACTTTTACCTAACGTGTTTTTTATTAGGAGTTAGCATCGGTTATTGGGCATTGTTCGTAACTATGGCTGCAGAGCAGTTTGGAACAAACCTAAGATCTACGGTAGCTACTTCTGCGCCTAATTTTATACGAGGTATGGTGGTGCCCTTATCCATATCCTTCCGTTTCCTTCGTGAAGAGTTGGGCGGCAACGATTCTGCAGTAATTTACGGTGCTTTGATCGTTGGTTTTTGCACCATTTTGATTGCTTTTGTCGCCCTTACTCTGGTGGAAGAAACCTTTAGCAGGGACATGGATTTTGTTGAGAAGGATTAATTTTAGGTAATATCTTGCAAATTTTAAAAGGACTTTTGCCTAGCGTCAAGCCTGAAAAAGGAAGCAAATTCATTGCTACGCTACCGAAGATTAGTGATAGGGAAGATGGCCAGCGGGCAGAAGAAACTGACGGCAAATAACTTTTACTGAAAGCAGCAAAAAATCAAAGAGGATCAAGAGCCTTCTCCAAATCGGCAATCAAATCCTCAATGTCTTCTACTCCCACACTTAACCTTATCAATGTATCGGATAATCCGTTTTTAATTCGTTCTTCTTTTGGAATGCTTGCGTGCGTCATGGAAGCCGGGTGATTGATCAACGACTCCACACCACCCAGCGATTCTGCCAATGAAAATAATTCTACATTTTCCATCAGCTTAATCGCTTGTTCTAGGCGGTCATCTTTAAGCGTAAAGGAGAGCATGCCACCAAAATCTTTCATCTGTTTTTTGGCGATGTGGTGATTGGGATGATCAGTAAAACCGGGCCAATATACTTTTCCTACTTTTGGGTGGTCACGCAAATACGCTGCAATTTTTTTTCCGTTGAAACAGTGCCGCTCCATCCGAAGGTGAAGTGTTTTTATACCCCGCAAAACCAAAAAACAATCTTGTGGCCCAGGAACTGCTCCACACGAATTGGCGATAAAGGCAAGCTCTTTGTAAAGTGGCTCATCGTTAACCACCAATGCGCCCATAATCACATCGCTGTGGCCACCTAAATATTTTGTTACCGAGTGCATCACCACGTCTGCACCCAAGTCGAGTGGGTTTTGTAAATAAGGAGAAGCGAAAGTATTATCTACGGCTACTTGGATATTATTTTTCTTGGCAATCTTAACACACGCCTCGATGTCGATGATGCGCATCAACGGGTTAGAAGGAGTTTCAATCCACAGCAATTTTGTTTTTGGAGTGATAAAAGCTTGAAAATTAGAAGCCTCGGTCAAATCAATAAAATGAAATTTGATTCCGGCCCGCTCGTACACTTTCGTGAATAACCGGTAGGAGCCACCATACAAATCATTGCTGGTAATTACCTCGTCACCGGGGTTTAGTAATCTGAGTACGGCATCGATCGCGCCCATGCCCGAAGAGAAGCACAGTCCAAACCTTCCATTTTCTAACGCAGCTATGTTTTGTTGCAATTGGTTACGGGTAGGATTTGCCCCGCGCGCATAGGCATAGCCCTTGTGCGTGCCAGGTGATTCTTGCACGTAGGTGGATGTTTGAAAAATAGGCGTCATGATAGCACCTGTGGAAGGATCTGGTGACACTCCTGCGTGGATGGCTTTGGTTCCGAATTTCATTCTTTAATTTTTATTTTAAGATATGAGATATGATATGGAGATATGGAATTTGAGATACGGGCTGAGTATAATGTGAAGTTTAGAATCTCAAGTCTCTTTTCTCAATTCTCACGTCTATATTCCTCTGTCAACATCAAATTTTTCTAAGTAATCGGCCACACGTCTTACAAAACTTCCGCCCAAAGAGCCATCTACCACACGGTGATCATACGAGTGTGACAAAAACATTTTATGACGAATAGCAATGGCATCCCCGTAAGGAGTCTCCACAACTGCTGGTTTTTTTTGCACGGCACCCAATGCTAAAATTGCCACTTGTGGTTGCATGATGATAGGTGTGCCCATTACATTGCCAAAGGAGCCAACGTTTGAAACGGTAAAGGTTCCGCCAACCAACTCATCTGGCTTCAATTTATTCTCGCGGGCACGTTTTGCTAAATCATTTACTGCCTTTGCCAATCCATTGATGTTATATTGATCAGCATTTTTGATCACTGGCACTATGAGGTTGCCACTTGCCAATGCTACGGCCAACCCGATATTGATATCTTTCTTTTTGATGATCCGATCTCCGTCCACTTGTATGTTGATCATCGGAAAATCTTTAATGGCCATCATCACAGCCTCAATAAAAATAGGGGTAAAGGTCAGTGCATCGCCTTCGCGTTTTTGAAACTCATTCTTCCACTTGTTTCTCCAAAAAACAATGTTGGTAACATCTGCTTCTACAAACGAGGTAACATGGGGGGAAATTCGTTTGCTGTCCACCATGCGCTCTGCAATCATTTTGCGCATGCGGTCCATCTGAATGATTTCATCCCCGGCATTGATAGAGGCGGGAACCAACGGTACAGAGGAGGTTCTTGCTGTGCTAACGGTTTTGCCAAGTTTACGCTGCTCTACGTATCCTAGTATATCTTTTTTAGTGACTCTACCTTCAGCCCCTGTGCCTGAAATGGTTTCTAATTCGGCAACTGCTATTTGTTCTTCTTTTGCTATGTTTTTTACCAGAGGTGAATAAAAGCGCGATGAGTTTTTAAAATCTGTTGCATGCACCACGTTCCCATTTCCATTTGAACTTGACACTGCCTGGATAGTTTCTGTTTTCTTTTCAACTATTGGCGATGATGGGGCTTGGGTAACAGAAACAGTTGCACCTGCCTCGGTAGTGACGATCGCAATGGCAGTCCCCACCTTCACCACCGCTCCCTCTTTTGCCAAGATTTCCTTCAGCACTCCGGCATGGGTGGAAGGCACTTCGGTATCCACCTTGTCGGTGGCCACTTCCAGCACGCTCTCGTCTTGCTCAATTTTGTCGCCCGGTTTTTTTAGCCATTTCAAAATAGTGGCTTCCATAATACTTTCGCCCATCTTGGGCATGATCAATTCTACTTGCGACATGGCGGGAGGTATTTAAAGCGCAAAGGTACAATTTTTAAATAGCGTTGCTAACGATTGAAATAGACAGAATTTGATTTTGGGTTTTCAGGAAAGTGGGGAATTTAATATTGAAAAATTCATCTGCCACAAAAAAATTGAAACTGGTTTTCTATCGACTCAGCCGTAGGTTGTAACTAATGAAAGGCATTGGGATAGCGGAGATATCTGTCCGGCCAATTATTGCGGGAGCCAATATACCCAGATCAAAGGCGTGATTCTTTCTGTTGAAACGCACACCCGCTGACAATAGGCCCCATGTGTAAGAACTCTTGGAGCGAATTGACAAATTGTTTTCTGTAATAAAACTTAGCTTGGGCGAGACCTTTTTCACCAAAGCAAGAGTGGCAATATATCCTTGCTCTACTCCACCCTGTGAAATAAACTTACCGATGCCGATTGTAAAATTGTTTTGAGAGCTTCCGCGGGTTGCGATGGCTTGAAAGAAGCCATTATTGTAACCCTTATACCCACTGCTGCTAATCCAACCTCGCACATAAAGGTATTGGGCATTGATAGCAAACTTTACTTTGCTATTGGGGTTAAAAGTGAATTTTAGCTTCGGAGAAAACAGCGCTAATGGGTTAAAAGTAATGCACGTCATCCCAGCACTTAAGCGTTTGCTAATACCGTAGTTAAAATTGCTGAATAGAATATAATAATTGGAGTAATACCATTTTTTTGGAGGTACAGGGACAGCCGAATGGGTAAGAAAATATTTATAGCCAAATTGATTTTCAAATATTGGAAGCTGTAAATCAATTATTTTGTTTTGGGTAACAGAAACGATACCCAAAATCTGGTCAGGCGCAATTTGGATAGTATCAGAATTGATTGTTTTAAAAGTTAAAAACTCTCTACTTCTATCAAGTACTACGCCTTCCATCTTTTTGCCGTTTTTTAAAAATAGTTCAACGAGCACAACGGATGTATCTTTTTCAATGGTATCTGCCTGGCTAAGAGCTACAGTCGTACTAAAAATCAATAGTATCGATAGCTTTGTCATCTTGAATTATTTCGGCAAGCTCAACCGTATTAAATTCAATACCGCTGCCGATGCCATCCTAATATTAATCATTCGATCTTGTGATATTTGCAATTTCTTTGTCACAGTTTGATACTTGTCCGAGTAAGCAATCCATACCGTGCCCACGGGTTTTTCTGGTGTTGCGCCACCGGGGCCTGCAATGCCGCTGGTAGCCACGCCAATATCTGTATTAAATTTGGCGCGGACGATGTTGGCCATTTCAATAATAGTAGCCTCACTCACTGCACCATACTTCTGCAGCACTTCGGGCTTCACGCCCAGTTGACGCATTTTTATTTCATAGGCATAGGGTATCATGCTGCCCAAAAAATAATCTGAGCAACCAGCCACACTAGTAATCAGGTGACTCAAGTATCCTCCCGTGCAGCTTTCCGCCATCGATAATGTGAGCTTCTGCTCTCGCAACATTTTTCCAATGGCCACTTCAATGGGTTCATCACCATACCCATAAATGTAGTCACCTGCCAATGGCTTTAATTTTTCAGCCCATTCGTTTATTTCAGATTCAATGGTAGTAGACGAATCGCTAAACCCAGTGAGGCGTAGTCTCACTTCGCCCAAGCTGGGTAGGTAGGCGAGCTTGATGTGTTCAGGCAATGCTTTCTCCCAAGTAGAAATTTTTTCAGCCAAAAATGATTCGCCAATGCCGATGGTGCGAATGACTTTGTGGTAGATAGAGGGGGTGTGGAAGGTTGCTTTTAATTTGGGAATGACTTGCTCAGTCATCATTTTTTTCATTTCATGCGGCACGCCCGGCATGGACATAAATACTTTTCCCTGCCCGTCCGGCAGGCAGGCTTTTTTTTCAAACCACATACCGGGCGCGGTGCCAATCGGGTTGGTAATTTTAGTGCAGCAACTGGGCAAAGCAGCTTGCTGTCTGTTGAGTTCTATCATTTCCCGTCCGCGACTTTTAAAGAAGGCCGTGATTTCAGCTAAGGCCTCTTCGTGAATTTTCAGCTCGCAGTTGAAATATTTTGCGAGTAATGGCTTGGTGAGATCATCGCTGGTGGGGCCAAGTCCTCCTGTGATCAAAATGATGTCAGCACGTTTTTCCGCTTCCGCGAAAGCGGTAAGAATTTCATCTTCCTGATCTCCCACCGTAGTTTTGCGGATCACTTTGATGCCCACCTTGTCGAGCGCCACGCTCATCCATTGTGAGTTGGTATCTACAATTTGACCGTACAAGATCTCGTCTCCAATCGTAAGGAGTTCGGCAAGTATTTTTTTCATTTGGTAAGGTGAGTTAATTTAAAACAGCGCTGCCAACAAAAATTAGATTGCCGAGCACGTAAACAATGAGAATTGCACGACCTCCAATTTTGTTCATGCGCAGACTTTGCTCTTTTTTCCCACTATCATACAACCGCAGGCAAATTGCAGATACCAATAAGATGCTGAAAATGGCAAGGAACGTGAGGGTGTGCAGGGTATCTACCAAAGTAAATGACGAGGACTCCGGCAGTAGCGAATCAATAATGTATTTGTTACCAACAGCAGCAAATAAGCCACCGACTGGTAACCCAAAGCGAGCATCGTGTTCCCAAGGCTTGGGTGCGAAACTGATCATAGCAATAAAAAAGGCAATGTACATTCCGAGAAAAATTTTCATAAAAAGCCCTAGCGCATCTCTTTCTAGATTCATTTCAATGAGAAAAGTTGAGAAGGTCTGAGGGTTGTGCCCCGGGCGCGAATCGCCAAAGCCGGTATCATAGTCATTGGTTGCCACCGAGACTTTAAAATCTTTGATATTCCATCCGTCAATGGCCTCCGTTGGGCTAAAGCGACTTCCTTTAATGTCCGGTTCAAAGACCATGCTGCTTACATCATATTGCGAGTTTTCTATTTGCATGCTCAAATGCTGGTGGTCGAAAGGAAAATCTTGGACATTCCATTTTTCTTTCATGGTTGCCTTCATCTTCATCATCACCCACGCCTTGCCATCCAAACTGTCGACAATAGGGGGTGCCTGCTCATAGCTTTTAGCCGTGGGCATGTCCAATTGCGTGGAAAAATCATATTTTGGGTTGTTGTAAACAAACCAAAGCCAAAAACGGGCGGTATATTCTTTTTCATGAAAATTGATATCGTGCACGCTCAAAACATAGGCGCCTACTTTCACCGAATCGGGTTGTGCAATTGACTCTCCAACAAAGAAAAGCAATTGTATTGAAAGGCAAAACCATCTGAATTTCATGCAATCGCGTTTGGATTTGCAAGATAACGACATTGAATCCAATCAAACAATTGATACTGACAAGCGGAAAATTCATATTCTTAAGCTAATTTTCGAGTTGAAATTGAAATCCTAATTTGTATGCATAGTTTACTGCTCGTTACTCATTCCGTTGTCCGTTATTTTCTGTTGATAACTATCATTTTGGTGATTGTTCGATCATTGATGGGGTGGCTCAACAAGTCAGCCTATTCCAAAATGGATGACCAATTGAGCTTAGGCCTTTTTGCATTTACCCATACCCAATTGTTGCTGGGCATCATTCTGTTTTTTGTCAGCCCAATTGTGATTTTTAGCGGGGCTTCCATGAAAGATCCCATGGCACGATACTGGTTGGTGGAACACAATACCGGGATGATCATCGCTATTGTATTGATCAGCATCGCACGGATTTCATCCAAGAAAATGACGGATGCCACCGCCAAACACAAGCGTATGTTTATTTTCAATACCATCGCGTTGGTGATCATCATTGGAATGATTGCACACAGTAAACGCGGGTTGCTAGGCATCACTTACTAACTGATGGCTAAGTATAAGAAGGAATTTTACCGATAGCCGAATATGAAATACGCATTGCTAGTGCTTTTATTTTTTTTCCTTCATGTTGCGAAAGCGCAAGAGATCAGCGCTCGTTATGAGCTGGTCAAAATCAATGACAACATCAATACTCGATACAATGAGGTATCTCCGGTGATTTCACCGGATGGCAAGAGCCTTTATTATTTTGTTGCCAACCATCCTGAGAATACGTATGGAAAAGACAAAGATGGCAGCCAAGATATTTGGGTGTCAACGTTAGACGACAAAGGACAATGGTCGAAAGGGAAACATGCGGGATCACCCCTTAATCAAAACAGATTTAATCAAGTTTTTAATTTTATGCCCGATGGCTCGCTTTTTATCAGAGGGGGTAGGTCAAAAAATGAGAAAGGTTTTTCGATTGTGGGTTTGGGGGGCGCTCGGAATGAGCTCAAAGTAATAGACTTTGAAAAAATGGACAAGGGTTTGTTTAACGGGGCGACAATTTCAGCCGATGGCAAAAACATGATCCTCTATTTTTCAGAAAAAGAGAAAGATAAATACAGTGATTTGTACTCGTCTATTCAGCAACCCGATGGTCAGTTTTCTAAACCCGTGAAACTAAAGTTTAGCTCACCGGGCGATGATTACTGTCCCTTCTTGGCACCCGACCAAAAAACGCTTTACTTTTCGAGCAATCGATTTACCAAGGAGCGAATTGGTGCAAGTGATATTTACAAGGTGGTGCGCTTAGATGATACTTGGCAGAATTGGTCCGATCCGGTGAATCTGGGAAAGGCCATCAACACCGGTTCTGACGATGCCTATTTTTCGATTGATACCCATGGGAATATTTTTACCGCGCGCGCGGGCGTAGTGGCCGATGGAGGAAATTTTGATTTGTTCATCTTAAAACCGAAGAATATTAAAGTCACATTGGTCGGTGTAGTCCATAATCAAAAGAATGACCAACTTTTGGCCGCAGTTGTGGAAGTAAATGGCAAGGATCAAAAAATGTATAATTCTAAATCACCAGTGAGCAGGTTCGAAATGAGACTACCAGAAGAATTTGAATATACGGTGAGTGCGAGCGTACCTGGTTTTTTGCCGTACAACAATGGATTTAAAGTGCCGCCCAAGCTCCTAAGAGATACCGTAATAAGATTGCAAATCAATATGGTGCCTATCGCCAAGCAATTAACACTGGTGGGGCAAGTGTTGAATAAAAAAACTAACAACCGGGTTTCCAATGCCAAGGTAAACATGGCGTATAAGAATGATGGAAGCGTTGGCTTTGATCTTGCTGTTAGCGAAGGGAAATATAAGCAGGATATAGCCAGTTTGGGCTGGTACGTTTTTAATGTAACAGCGGAAGGTTATTTGAATGCTGTGGATAGCGTGTTAGTGGATAATGCGGAGCAAACACCGATTGAAAAAAATCTATTGCTTATTCCGATTGAAGTCGGTTTAACTGTACGGTTAAAAAATATCTATTTTGATTTTGACAAAACCACATTGAAATCAGAATCTTTTGTGGAGCTAAACAAGGTAGTAGACTTTCTTAAGCAAAACGCCAAGGTGTCGATCGAAATTTCAGGACATACCGATAGCAAAGGGTCTGATACTTACAACGAAAATCTTTCGCAAGGCAGATCGCAATCGGTGGTAGATTATTTGGTGAGCCAAGGCATTGAAGTTTCGCGTTTGGAAGCCCATGGCTATGGCGAATCAAAACCGATCGATAGCAACGATACGGACGAGGGCCGTGCGAACAACAGGAGGGTAGAGTTTACGGTGTTGAAGATGTGAAAATAGAAGTAAGAAGTAAGAAGTTAGTAGTTAGTATTGAGTAGAGAGTAGTTGTATTGATTAAAAGCGGAGCTTTAAAACTCCAAGAGATCTACCAGTCTTATGGGTTTGGAGGTAACGCTATAATTCCTCTTTAAGAACTTCTCTTGTCTGCTCGGCATCCATTTCAAAAATATGCAACCGCACACCCGGGAAAATGTCATTTCTCAATGGGTATAAGTTGGTAAAATTTTCTCCGGTAAGGAAGCAGGGTATTCCATAGGCATCTAATTTGGTTTTGGCAATGTTGGCGGCAATGACATTGTCAAAAGAGGAATAGATGATGATTTTCTCGTGTTGTTCCATAAACCGGGTTGTGCAAGTTACCAAATTCAAGTGTTAAGATGCGAATTGGTTATTTTATTAATAACTTGTAGTCTAATGAAGACTAATTAAATGACCCGTCTTACGCCATTACTGCAAACGATCGATGCGCTCCGGGCAGAATTAGAAATGCTGAAGCCTCTGAAAAAAGCAGACGAAGAAAGGCTTTGGAAAAAATTTAGATTAGAGTGGAATTACAACTCTAACCACATTGAAGGCAATACACTTACCTATGGACAAACCGAATTGCTGTTAATCTTTGGTAAGACCACAGGCGATCATGAGATGAGAGAGTACGAGGAGATGAAAGCGCATGACGTTGCCTTGAAGTTAATTGTGCAATACGCCAGCGATCATTCTAGAGAATTGACCGAGGCTGATGTGCGGGAATTGAATAAGATAATTCTGGTTCGGCCCTATTGGGGAATTGCTCAGACACTTGATGGAGAGGCAACAAGAAAACTAATTCAACCAGGCGAATACAAGAAAGAACCCAACTCTGTAAAGTTGCAGAATGGAGAAATGTTTCACTATGCCTCGCCAGAAGAAACGCCAGCAAAGATGGCTGACCTTATGGTTTGGTATCGGTCGACACAGGAAAAAAAGGAATTGCATCCTTTGGCACTAGCAGCTAAGTTGCATTATGATTTTGTCCGGATCCACCCCTTCGATGATAGCAACGGACGAACCTCTCGGTTATTGATGAATTATGTTTTGATGCGCCATAATTATCCTCCGGTGATCATAAAGTCGGTCGATAAGAGAAATTACCTTAATGCTTTGAACAAAGCAGATGTCGGTGATTTGGATTCGTTCATAGAATATGTAGCAGAACAGTTAGAATGGTCTCTAAAGCTAGCTATCAAAGCTGCCAATGGTGAAAGTGTCGAGGAGGAGAATGACCTGTACAAGGAAATTAATGTCTGGAAAAAAGAGGTTGGTTCGTTGAAAGAGGTGCCTATTAAATCGATTGCAGTAATGGCTGATTTGTATCAGCAGTCTCTAATGCAGTTGATGAATGGTTTTTATTTAAATCAAAGAGACAACTTTGACAACTTGTTTGTTTTTAATAAAATTTCCTTTTGTGTGGATGGTAAACTAAGATTCGAGACTTTCCCGACCTCAGTAGATTTTGAAGCCTTGCTCCTTGACTACCAATTAAGACGAGTGCCATTTTTTGAACAGGGGATCAATAGTTGGGAGATAAGTTATTCAAGAGAGATACTAAAAAAATTGGCGGAGGAAAATACAACGATAACTGCAACTCTTAAAATCGATTTTCATCCTATCCGATATGATGTTTTCAATAATGACATTCTTTTGCTTAGCAAATCATATTCGTATAAAATGACTGAAAGCGAAATATCAAGAATGGTTAATATTTCCATTAAAGAAACCTTTGAGTCTATAAAAAGCCTATCATCTAATGGAATCTCCTAGCGGCAGGGATAGAGGCATTTGTTTGAGCCCGAATTGGAACGTGCGAGGGATGGCGAGTGCTGATAGCCCGCCCGGCCGCCCAAAATATTTCTAAATTACTTGTAACATACCCTTCACACTACCGTCTAGCTTTTGAAACGATGAATATCGAAGTCTTTGAAAATCGGGTGTTGCCAACGAAAAACAAACTTTTTCGGTTTGCTTTCAGGCTGTTGGGCAGCAGCGAGGAAGCCAAAGATGTGGTGCAGGAGGTAATGATTAAAGTGTGGAACGGACGTGAGCAGATGGCGGGAATCGACAACATGGAGGCTTGGTGCATGCGCATTACCAAGAATCTTTCGCTGGATCGCCTTCGCTCAAAACAACGCAGAGCCACCGACCCGATGCAAGAAGGTTTCGAAGTTCGTCAGGAGAGTATGACACCTTATGAAAAAACTGAAATACATGAAAGCATGCAACGGGTAAACGAACTGATTGAAGCACTGCCAGAAAAGCAGCGGCAGGTGATGCATCTTCGCGACATTGAGGGTTACAGCTATAATGAAATTTGCGAGATATTGGAACTGGACATGAGCCAGGTAAAAGTGAATTTGTTTAGAGCGCGGAATTTTGTGCGGGAACGATTGGTAAAATTAAATGCATATGGACTCTAACGAAGTAAAAGAGTTGCTGGAGAAGTATTGGAACTGCGAGACATCGCTGGAGGACGAGCAAAAGTTGCGCGCTTATTTTAAAGGTCAGGTGCCTATGGAAATGAGTGAGACTGCCGAACTGTTCCGCTACTTTGAGCAACAACAAAAAGCAACAGTAGGCGAAAAGGCTTTTGATGATGAAGTAAAGCGACAGATTAAAGCGCATAGGCCTGCCGGGAAATCGGTGAAGATGTATTTTAACTATGCCCGCATTGCTGCTGGTGTGTTGGTGATGGTGGCGGCTGGCTATTTTGTAAGGGAGGAAGTTCGAAAAGCATATCCGCCCGAAACAGAAGATACTTTCAGTGACCCGCGCATGGCACTGGAAGAAACAAAGAAAGCATTGATGATGATTTCAAACAGTTTTAACAAAGCACATAAGGAGGTAGGTAAGATTGAAATGTTTAATGAGGCGGAAGAAAAGATACAGGGAAAGCGGGTGGATGAAAAAAAAGTGAGTATTTAAAAATTAGAAAATGAAATTAAAAACCTTAAAAAATAAACCAGTTATGAAAAAGTTAATGTTGGGGGCAATGATGGTGGTGATGTCGGTGGCGGTAAACGCACAGAATGATGTGATCGCCAAGTTTTTTAATAAGTATGATGGAGACGAAACATTTAGTAAGGTAGCCATTAGCGGAAAGATGTTTAGTATGATGGCTAACATTGATGGAACGACAGAACAAGAGAAGTCGATGATCAGTGCGATCAGTAAAATAAAAGGATTGAAAATTTTAAAAAAGGATGATGCACGCAACGCTCGTGAATTGTACAAAGAGGCTTTGTCGATGGTGCCTGCCGGACAATTTGAAGAGCTAATGACGGTACGCGACAAAGACAAAGACATGAAATTCTTTACGAAAGAATCCGGAGGTAAAATCAGCGAGTTAGTAATGGTGATGGGCGGAAATAATGAGTTTATGGTGATGTCGCTCTTTGGCGAAATTGATTTGAAGGAGATGGGAAAAATCGGAAAGTCAGTTAACATTGATGGCCTTCAGAATTTAGATAAGATTAGAGACAAGGATAAAAATAAAGACGAGAAGAAAAAGAATTAGTACAACTTTCACCCAAGTGATTCCTATGCAAGAACACTTGGGTGATTTTTTTGCGCAAATTGCATCTTCTTTTTGGATTGCCCGTTGTAGCTACTAATTCTCAAAAAAATGAAAACTCTATTATTTCTGTGCTTAATACCTTTCGTTGGCCATGCGCAGACAAAGACCACCGTTGAGTTGGATAAAAAGTACGAAGGGATGTCGCTGTATTTTTACAAGAATACACTGAAGATGTTGAATCAGGCAGACGACAAAAATTTTGATGAACTGATTAAGGACATTGAAAAGATGCGCTTTGTGATGGTGAACAAGGAAAAGCAAAAATTTAGCCTGTCGGATTTGAAAGTGTTGAAAAAAAGTTATCTAGGTGAGGGGTATGAGCCCGTAATGACCAGCCGATTTGAAGGACGCAACTTTGATGTTTTTTTAAGAGAGGTGGGCGGTACTGTAAAGGGAACTGTAATTCTCGCCAGCGATTCTGCCAGCCTCTATGTGTTAGATGTGTTAGGCAAGGTAGCGCTGAATAAAGTGGGTTCGTTATTTAATACGCTTGATGGCAGTACCGACATCGGTAAGAAGATTAAAGAGTTCGCTACTGGCGACAAGGATAAAAAGAAAAGAAAGAATGGGGAGGAGGATTTTGAAGAAAAAGAAAAAGATAAAGAAACTAAGAAGAACCAATAGTATACGTTGTACTGAGCGACAAGTTTAGATGATGTATTTTAAAGTTGTGTTTTATTGTTATTCATAATCCAGCCAGTTTAAAATGAGCGAAGTAGTATTATCCATACAAAAGCTGACGAAGAATTTCGGAAAGCTGTGTGCTGTTAATCAGTTAGACTTAGAAGTAAAGCGCGGCCAAGTATTTGGCATGTTAGGTCCTAATGGAAGTGGTAAGACTACTACCCTCGGGATGTTAATGGGGGTGACCAATCCAACTTCTGGAAGTTTTACCTGGTTTGGCGAGCCCGCAACGAACTTGACCCGCAAAAAAATTGGAGCCGTTTTAGAGCATCCCATTTTCTATCCGTATTTAAGCGGGCAAAAAAATTTGGAGCTAAACGCGATGGTCAAGGGCGCTAACCCTGCCAACATTTCGAAAGTATTAGATATCGTAGAGCTGAGCGACCGCAAAGATGACAAGTATAAGACCTACTCGTTGGGAATGAAGCAGCGGTTAGCAATTGCATCAGCATTGGTCAGCGACCCCATCATTTTGATCTTGGATGAGCCGACTAATGGGCTTGACCCTATGGGCATAGCAGAGATACGAGAAATTGTGAAACGGATTGCTGCCGATGGAAAGACGATTATTTTGGCAAGCCATTTATTGGATGAAGTGCAAAAGGTTTGTACGCACTTTGCTGTGCTACGGAAAGGTAAACTTATGCACAGCGGCCCGGTAGATGATGTGGGGAAAGGAGAGGAGACTGTAGAGGTCATGGCTTTTCATAATGACTTCCCCGTGTTATTGCAGGAGTTTGTTGGTAGCGGAGCGATCAAGAAAGAGAACGGAGTTTTTCAGGTAATGATGAAGGACGGATACCACAGCGAAGATTTAAATAAATTCTTGTTTGAGAAAGGAATCGTAACGTCTCATTTGATTACAAAAAAGAAATCCTTGGAAAAACAGTTTTTAGAAATTTTGTCGGAGGCACATTAATTCAAAATTCGTAATTCGTAATTTGTACTTCGTACTTCATACTTCCCTTACTATGCTTCACTTGTTAAAGATCGACCTAAAGAAAATGACCAGCTACCGGACATTCTGGGTGATATGCGGTTTGTACTTTGTGACGCTTGCTTTTACCACCGCCAGCGGTATGGAGATTTTGAAATGGATTGCCAGCAAGTTCGAAGATTTTGGTTCTTCGGTCAACATCAATCGAATTCCTCTTTATCACTTTCCGGATATCTGGCAAAACCTGATTTGGGTGAGTGGGCTGTTTAAGTTGGTGCTCTCGGTCATGGTGGTCATCTCCATCACAAACGAATACCAATATCGCACCCTTCGCCAAAACATTATAGATGGTATGAGCCGCTGGGAATTTGTACTTTCAAAAGTATTGACCAACCTATTGCTAAGCGTGATGAGTGTGGTTATGTTGATGTTGATCACTATGGTGACGGGCTTGATTTACACTCCCGAACTGGTGTGGGCTGATATAGTTGTGGGCACAGAGTTTCTGTTGGCGTATTTTTTGGAAGTGTTTGCTTTTTTATCATATGCGTTGATGTTGGGTGTATTTGTACAGCGCTCAGGACTTACCATTGTTTTGCTCATGTTATCTCACATGATTGAAGCCATCATCAAATTGAATTTATTTCGCGAAAGCTTGAAGCCCAGCATCGGTTGGCTTGAGCAGTTTTTTCCGCTTCAATCGATTACCAACCTAGTGCCGTTGCCGTTTGCACGTTATGCCTTTCAAGAAATACAAGATTATGTGAGTTTTACAGCGGTTGCTATTGCCATCGTGTGGGCATTTTTGTTTAACTATTTCAGTTATTTGAAATTGAAGAAAGCAGATATCTAGCCTTGTCAGAGCAAAGCACAGTATCCGGTAACATTAATCCGTACAACCCTTAACAGTGATTACAATACTTTTCGGAAGCTGCCTTTTCGAAACACTCTCTGCCCTCTTGGTGGGAGAACCATGCGAGACCGAGCGTACCAATTGCGTCTGCATATTGAAAGCCGGTGAGTTCATAGATGCCCGAGGAAATCAATAATACGCACGACATATAGATGCAAACTTTCGTGCAACTCGCATCGGCTAAGATGGCCTCTGAATTTAGTTTCTTCCCTACGTCTAATTTCCCTTTCAGCAGCGCAAGCATCATTAGAATGGAAATGACCGAAATCACAACTCCCCAAAAAGTATTTACTGGCTTTTGTTGATTGTAAAGATTGATCGAAACCGAGATTAATAACGCAGCTACCAAAAAATAGAAACACCAGCCGGTAATTTTTAGTGAAGTCTTTTCAAAATCGCTGCGGTGACTGTGTGGATTTTGTTGAATCCGTAACACCATGTAAAGAATACCGATCCCCGAAATCATTTCGATAAAACTGTCCACCCCAAAACCAAACAACGCGAGTGTTTCATCCTGATAGCCAAACCAAGTAGCGATCAGGCCTTCAATCAAATTGTATAGTATGGTAAAAATGGCCAAGGCCATGGCAAGCTGAAACCACTTCTTCTCTTCCCCGTCTTTCATGAGTGCTTCCTTCATTTTGTCAAAAGTAATTAACTACTTTTCTGATCAAACCTTTTTTTCAATAAATCTAAGGTTGTTGCAACAATGCTTCTCTAAAATTTCAGTTGTTATAATATGGCTGCCAATTTTTCTGATAGTAGCCCCGAACCTAGAACATATCGGACAGTGTTGGTCTATTTCAATTCTATTACTATCAAAACAATGTCTTTTTGTCTGGGAACTTGCTTGGTACACTCATTGTTAATAGGTCAGAAATAAAAATCGAAATGAAGAAAAACAGAATGATTCCCGAGGAGTTACTACATTCGATCAACGTGGCGAATACGCTAGATGGCGGCACCAGCCAGCCGATTTTGAAACTAGCTCAGTATGAAAACTACAGAGAAATTAGGTGCGCAGTGCCAGGCCTTTCGGATAGCGTTTTGCAGGTGGAGATTCATAATAATTTTCTCAGTATTTATTATAATCAACAGGTACAATCCAATGAAGTGGAAATTCGAATTCCACGCATTGTATATCACAAGCCAATTCCCTACTTCATTGACTCAGCTAATATTGCGGCTGCGATGGAAGACCGTTTTCTGTGTGTTCACTTGCCTTTCAACGAATTGGCAGATGGAGAACACAGAAAAGTTACTATTTCAAAGTAATGTTCAGTAGGTTAAAGATTATCTCTGAGATAGTGTTTTTAAATTCGACACCAGGGGGTGAGGGCTTGTCGATTAAAATGTCATTCCTTTACTTTTTCTTGGTATCGGATTGTTATCCGGTCGACTTATTTGCCAAAGCACTTAGGCAGAACGATCTTGCGGCCTCGCAGACAAGCGGGTTTCGGAATACTTAAATTTCAACTCAGCTTATAAGTTAGTACAAGGTGGAGTGATCAATCAATTGCGGAATTCACTTTTTTGCAAAAGCGCTGGTATGTGCTTGATACAAATCAATTTTTTTTATTCCTGCACTTTTAAAACCAGTCGCAAATGGTGCTCAACGTTTGATAAATTCAATTGAGTCCATGCCAGTCTTAAAACCTACATACTGGACTATATAATTTGATTCTTTTTTCATGATGATAGTCGTTCAATTCTTGTCTAAATTGTGTCTCGTAGCATTACACATAGCGTTTTGCGGCTAAAAGAAGTTGGCGATTTTCACCACAAAACTTGATGCGGAGTACCAATGTTTGATTAACCACAAATGTGTCTGCGGAGCACTGAACCGCCAATTTTTTGTAGGTGCTGTTACAAGCTGGTGTTCTTTCGGTCGTGGTCAGTCTGTCCATAGTTTACGGTGTCTTGGTGCATTGGCTTGGTGGCTCTTTTGGATTTTTTTTGCGTTGGACTGTGCGATTGCAAAAAATACAAATGTGCCACCAAATGCATTGGCTAATATGCTCCTAAAAACTTATGGCCGTTGAAGTGAACTAGATGGTCAGGATTGTCAGCAATCCAAACTTCTGTTTCCCAAGCAACATTTAACATCCATTTCTTGAAGGCTGGTCGAGTTAGAAAACTTGTTACAAATATTAATTCTGCTTTGCAGTCTTTAAGCATTTTCTTTAGCTCTAAAACTCTTGTTTCACTCATTGGTCCTGAACTATGAACTGCTTCGATTAAATACAGCCAATTTTTCTTTTTGCTGTATGCGATTATGTCGGGAAGTTCATCGTGTGAAAGGTCAAAGAATTTCAATTTTTTAAGTTCCTCTAATTCTATATGAAGTGTTTTGTTTGACGTGTCGCCAATGTAAAGCACTGCACAGTCGCTTCCGAAACGAGGAAGAAATTCTTCAATAATTGCTTTTTGTAAAACATTATGTTCACCAAGTGAAAGTTCAATAGGTTTGCCGTTTGGAAGTTTTACAGGAATTTTTTCAAGGTCTCTTTTTCTTGAAAGTATGTCGGCAAGTGATGGTTTATTTTCATTGAATTCCTTTAAATTTTTTGTCCAGTTGGCTGTTTTGTATGTTACTATTAGATGTTTGAAATCTGGATGCAATGCGTACCCCCTTGTTGGGTCATTTGTTGCCGAGCCTTTGTTTACTCCACTATTAACAACGATGTCAGCAAGCACAAGAAATTTTAAATCTTTTCTTCTAATATCGTCATAAGAACCTGATGAGATTTTCTCTTCAAAGCTTTTGTTTACGAGATTTATAATATCACGAGATTTTAGGTTTGCGTTTTCTTTCGCTTTGCTCCAGTCTTTAGTTACACCAGCAACAGCAAGAAAACAAACTGCCATTCTTTCCAAACCTCTTTCAGTTTTTGTCATTGGAATACCCACGCTTTCTAAAATGACGAGAGCTTCATTTATTATTTTTTGAACAGCCTTTGATTTAGTGCTTTTTGGTATGTAATTCTTCACATTAAAAAAGTGTTAGCACTTGATTAGGCTGTAGGTTATTTTCTATTATTTCTTCTGCTGAATAAAGTTCATTCATTTGAAAGCATTCTTTTAATGCTAATGCCATTTGATATGCTAAAAGGGGAGGAACAGCGTTTCCTATTTGATTATATCTTTGTGTTTCGTTACCGATAAACTCATACCAGTCAGGGAAACTTTGTAGTCTTGCAGCTTCGCTATGTAATAGTCTTCTTCTTCTTCCGTCTTTTAATCTTACTCGTTGCATGTCACCTGTAGCACCTGCAAGATTTCTACAAGTCAAGGTTCTTGCTGGTTTATCAGCATACAAATCTCTTGGGTTGATGCACGAAGATGCTTTTTCATATTTAGCAACATAAGTGTCCATCGATGCATTGAAAAATTTACTCTCGGGTGGAGTAGTAAACATTATATCGCCTATTGCTTCTCCAACGGTTACTTTATGATGATTTAGTCTTGGGAAATTAAATTTTGCTCGATGGCCGAAAACAAAAAGTCTTTCTCTGTTTTGAGGAACACCAAAATTTACTGCATTGAGTAATTTAAAATCAATGATATAACCGAGTTTCTGAAGCTCTGTCAACACTAAGTCGAAATACCATTTGTTCGTGTATAAAAGTCCTCGAACATTTTCAAACATAAATACTTTAGGCTGTAACTTCTTAACTGCGTCAATAAAAACAGGAAAACCGTCTCTTGCATCTTCCATTCCTTTTTGGTGTCCACCAACACTAAATGGTTGGCAAGGTGGCCCCCCAATTACAATGTCTGCTTGTGGATATTCAAAATCAAGGTCGAGTTTTATAGGAAAACAGTTGCCAACAAGATTTTTGTTATAAGTGTCGGAAGCTGCTTTGTCCATTTCATAGCCAATAGTCTTGTAACCCGCTGCCTCAAAGCCCAATGATAAACCACCACAACCCGCAAATAAGTCAAGAACAACCTCTTGTTCGGTCATTCTTGGTTTAAGTGTTTCGTTTATGTAGTCTATATAATTTGTCATTGATTTTGTATGTGTCAAAGATAATAAAAACAGGTCTGATTCGGTTCTGAATTTTCCACAAATGCTGAATGCCTTGATGCGGTTGGGCTAAATTAAATGTGCTGCAATTTGGGTCGGCTTGTGCGGTTGCATTGCAACTCTTTTAATTTTGCGAAGCGTTGGCATTTGTCGCCCAATGTCAGCACAAATGTTGATGGTTGCACGGTCGTCTTACACTTGCTTATAACGGTTTGGCGCTTGGCGAAGGTGGCGATTTTCACCACAAATGTTGATGCGGAGAACCAATGTTTGATTAACCACAAATGTGTCTGCGGAGCACTGAACCGCCAATTTTTTGTAGGTGCTGTTAGCAGTAGGCCATCTGTCCATCAAGTGTTTGCTATAAAATACCAATGGTCTGTAATTTTAGTTATTTCTATTGGGTCGTAAAAAATGGTGCTTGAACCAAATTGTCCGACCTTGAACTTAGTCATTATTTTCTCGTCTGGCACATAAACAAAACCTGCTGAATTGTCTGTCATACCCCGAAAAGTGTAGAAAAATACACAAGTAGTATTATCAATTATTTCAACTACAACATTTGGTGAACCTGCTGATAGATTTTCAAACTCTGATGGTATTGTTACAAATGATGATTTATCCAAGTCGTATGAAATAGTCTTGTCAGCAATCATTTTTACTACCTTTTCCCTTTCACTAAGTTTCATTCTAAAGTCAACTTCAAGTGTCAGCCAGTTGAATGGGAAATAGAGAATAAAAACTATTGTCGAGATGCTAAAAACGAATGGGATAAAAGGTCTATTGGCTTTATTTCGTTGTCGAACCCAATAAATTATTGAGAATACTAAAAGTATCAATAGTCCCAAGTAGCCAACGAGTATTATTGGTGTGTAAAAGAATATGAATACAGAATTTGTTAGCGGACTTTCAAATAACTTTATTGTAGTCAAAATGATTGTCCACCAAAGAGTCAGTTTAAATATTGTCGATGATGTTGATTTCGGTTTGTCTGTCATTGGCTTACTGCTAACAGTTTGCAGCTACAAGAAGTTGGCGATTTCGAAGCACTAAACTGTCTGCCACCACAAAACTTGCTACGAAGCACCAAGCTTCAATTAACCACTGAACCGCCAATTTTTTGTAGGTGCTGTTATGGTGTGTAGTTTTTGTCATACGTTTTAAAAAGTCAATATTCCCAATAACATAAAACCACTTATGAAAATCAGCAAATAAAGAAACTTATTTATGTCCCTTATAGATTTTCCTTCTTTTAAAATTAGCTGACTGAAGTCTTTTGAAATTAATGAAAGAACTGATAATAAAAAGAGTGTCGCAAGTGCGATTATTGCTCCATTTCCTAATGGCATTCCTTTTTTGTCAGATGCTGAAAATTTTATAAAGTCTGAGACAAGCAATATGTTCCATAAGATAATTACTCCAATGGCAAAAGATTTTTTAATTGGAAAACCACCTGCTTGTTGTTGTTGGATAATTAATGCGTCAGTGTCAGAAACTCTGCTGTCAATATTTTCCAAAAAACCTGTTTGTCTAATTTGATTTACCACAGTTGAAGGATCTTTAAACGTCCAGAAAACAACCTTGCTGTTATAATTTGCAACTCTATGATTTATTTTTATTCCTTGTCCGAGTAATGGAATCATAGTGTAAGTTTCAATTGAAATAATGTCTTTTGGCTGGAATACAAGATTTCCAACAATTGAAGCGTTTAATTCAAGTTTGTCTTTACTTACTTTCAATGTTGCAAATGGCCAAGTCGCATTTGCCATTCCAATTCTTGCTCCGCCTGTTAATTCAAATTTCTCCATATTGATTTTTTTGTCGTGCCGTTTTTACTATGCACCATAACGTTTTGTGCATGAGCAGTGGCGGTTGCTCGAAGTGCGTCACTGTCCCATGAAGCCAAACGTAATTTGAAAACCAAATTACAAACTTAAACCGAGCCCCACCATTGCTTATGCATTTTGTTGGCAGCTGGGCCATTTACTCCACACTCCTTATCTTGGTTGTCATTAAACTCGTACATATTTGTCTTGCCTCATTAGTAACGTCAGTTGGATAATTTGATAATTCTAAAATTTTAATTGCGTTTCTTGTCCTCAATTGACCTTCCTTAATCCTATGGTCAAAATGGAGTTCATTATTTTCAACTGTCTCGGTGAAATGATATAAATCGTATTCATGGTCGAGCATGTCCGCCAACTCAATGTCATGAGTTGATACAACTACAATATTGTCTTTACGATTTAAATAAGAAAGTATTGCTTTGGCAGCCGAAATTCTCTCAATCGTATTGGTCCCTTTAAAGACTTCGTCTAATACAAATAGATTTTGATGAGATAAGTCAGCCTGGGCTAGTAAAGAAGCCATAACATTAACCTCTTGAAAATAATAGCTTTTTCCTTGAAACAGATTGTCGTCTATTCTGATGGATGAAAACTGTTTTAAAATTGGCGAAATATATTCGTCAGCGAAACATGTATAAATTGTTTGAGCCAAAATGGAATTTAGTGCCAAGGTTCTTAGAAAAGTAGACTTACCAGACATATTAGAACCTGTAATTAAAATACTTTTACCACTTAATTTCAGGTTATTTTCTACACAATTTTCAATTAGAGGATGATACATATTTTTTACAACAACCTCTTTCTTAGCTGAAACTAAAATGGGTTGGCAAGTTTTCTTTGCTCCTGCTCTCAACGAGGCTATTGAAATTGAAGAGTCAATATTGCCAACATAATTAAAAAGTGTTATTAATGATGATCGTTTAGCTTCTAAATCCTTTGTCACTTTATAAAGCATAAAAACCTCGACCAGAAAGATTGCTTTTATTAACTCTAATAAATATGTTGCCAACATACTTAATTCAGATTGAATTCCGTTTCCATTATCAAACTTGATTAAACTAATTTTTTGTTGGAATGAATTCAGCTCTGATATGCTTGCTTTAACTGATTTGTCCGAAAGCAATTCAACCTTTTTTGTCAAAACTTTTGATACGTAAATCAATAAGTTTAGCTGAGGGAACGACCTGATGAATTGAAATGCATTTCCCTTGTTCCAATAATGCAAAAACACATTTAATGTAATTGGAATAATGAGAATAATTAAAAGGACTGGAAATTTGAATGATAGAATAATTAGGCTCGCAACAATAACAATATCAATGACGAGGAGTTTAAACCATTTTGGTTTTTTTAATAACTCACCTGTTAACAATGACGAAATGTAGTAAGCATCATTGTGGCTTAGTTTAAGAAGCTCTAATTGGATTTGTTCTCGTAAACCTTTCTCCTTACCAAATAACTCAATAAGCCTTTCGGATTTGTTTTCATTGTTTTTTGTTGGTTCTATTACCTTTCTGAATAGGAATTGTTGGCCTACTTTGCTGGTCGTTCTATCAATAAATGCAAAGACTCCATAAAAGTCTATGTCCTCAATGGTTTGGTCGGTTAAGCGGTGAAATTTACTCTCTGCTACTGCGTCCGCATACCTTTTGATGTTGGCGAAATCAAATGAATCTGTTTTAGGTTTACTCCACTCGGAACGAATTTGTTCGAGTTTATTTTTTGTCCTGCGTTTATTTAAATAATGAATAACAAGAAGTACTAATATGATAATTACTACTCCTAAAATAAGGTATTCCATCGTGTTACTGCAAGTCGGTTAGTTGTTTACTCACTCTCTATTACTTATAACTACTCTGTCAAAAATGGTCTTGCTGCCAACGACCTTTGTTTATGACGGCTGCGACTTTAGAAGCTGCGTCCTGTCCCACGTGCCAAAGCGTAATATAAAAACTAAACTACAAATAAACACTTCACCCGCAGCTGGTATAAACATATTGTGTGCGCCCAGCATGGGCGAAGGTATCGAAAGATACCGAATTATTCCAGAGGGTGTAAATCCCTTACAGGCAAGTTGGCGAAGCCTGTTAGTCCCCCTAAAGAGCTGGATCGTTGATAAGTCGCAATGCCTGTCCGGCTTTTCAGCGGGAGTGGCTTGCTGTGAAGCAAGCACTGAAGCCCGCCTGAATGAAGAAGTCGGGCAGGGAAGCGAGACTACAAAGTCCGGTACTGACGAACAGGAACGGTATACAGAGGCTGATTGAAGTGGATAAGTGAGTACATCTTCACAACGTCCTTGGCCAATAAACTTCAACCAGTAGATGCCGCAGGGATCGGACGAAGGCGTGCCTATCGGCAGCCAGGGAATAGGCCCTTATCCCGCTGAAGGGCGGGACTGTAAGCACTGGGGAGGTCTCTGTGCCACGTGTTGGCATAAGAGAAGTCAGCAGAGGTCATAGTAGTTGGAAGCAACGAGCCGTAAGCACTACGGAGGTCTCACGATCCAATGAAGGACTGAACGTTGAGTTGTTCCAAATGCTGTAAGGAGGTTTAAACGTTATAGTTTACCAGCCTTATGTTAAAGTAGAACAAAGATGCAATTGGTGTAAAGAGCGGTTGCATTATGCTCAGCGAACCGCGTAGTACCTGCCTCTGCCGGCAGGTAGGCGAGACCCGTACGCTACGTGGTGTGAGAGGCGCACCTCATCGGTGAAAAACCCGATGAGGCCGTCTACTCGATTGTGGGCCTGTGGGCAAAATCTCTCCACGGAGCCTTCAATATCATCCGGTCAGCGGCATCAAATTTGTCCATGAGCGCTTTTTTAATTCTCAGTCGGAAGCGTTCGATAGCAATCGTTACTTGGCAGTTTTAACTCTCATCTTATTTGTCTTTGAACTCTATATCCAATATTTTTTCCAACTTTTTAGATAAACGCAAATTGTCTGGAAGTACCACTGGTTCGCTGATTGTTAAGATATCAACGGCTTTTACGTTACTTTTTATGTCTTTTCCGCCTGCTGCTAGCGATTTAAGAACCAGTTCTGTACAATAATAGGTTGAGTCATCACTATACAAATAATTATTATCAAAAGGTTTATCTACGTTTTTAAGAGCATAGTCAATAATTAGTTTGGATTCCCTTGAGGAAATTCCTCTTAATCTAAAGATGGAACCAGCACTTGCCTTTTCAAAAGAAAAGAAGTCTGATAACGATTCAATTAAAACTGCCCCCTGATTATTTAAGTCAGGGGGAATAGCATGTACAACTGATATTCCATTAGTTGTTTTTAGTAATAATCCCACGTGAGAGAAATATGAAGAATCGCTTTGAGTCAAAACGATTTTCGCCATAATGTCACGTCCTCTTCTAAACACAATGTCACCTGTAGATATAATTGATGAGTCTGGATAATTGAAATTTGGAATGCTATTATTTCTCAAATGTGAATTAGTGCAACTAAATAGTAAAGCCAGTTGCAATAATCCATGAATAACAAATTTTCTATTTGGACATACTAATCTTCCATTCTCCATCTTCCTGTATCAAAGAAATTTTATCGTTCTTATTTTCTGGGCAATCTCCTGAATAAATAATTGTAACACTACCACTTCTAATTTCACCTTTTCCTTCTAGTTCAACTTTTATGTCTTTAATGCCACCACATTTTGCTATTTTTTCTGATTCCTTGGTCAGGCCAATAGTCAATTTATTGCCAAACTGAGCTACAATTTGCTTTGATAAACATTCTTTTGCCTTCGAAATTTCGCCTGCTTCAACTGACCGGTAGAATTTTGTTACAATATCTTCGGGTGATTTTTGACAAGATGTAAATCCAACGAAACAAAGAAGAATAATTAGAGAATTGATTTTTTTCATGATTGAATTAAGTTTAACGTTTTTGAAAGTAATAAAATATTTCAATTGGTCAATCAAAAGCGATTGATTTTTTGTTTTACAGTTTGTAGTCTCTTAAATATCAACTTTCCGTCTTGCGGAAACGAAACGTAATAAGTTTGCTGCGTCCTATCCGCGTGAGTATCCTCCCATGGCCCACAACGGTCTTGTATATGAAACGTAGCGTGTAAATAAACGCTAACTTTTCGGGTCATACACAAGCCAAATTTTTATTTTTTCCATTTATCTTTAATTTTCTAAATATACAAAAATAAAAATTTGGCGGACTTAAGAAATAAGCAAAAACCTCTCGGAAAGCCTGTAATAGCTATGTTTTATATACGTTGTGTGCGCCCAGCATGGGCGAAGGTATCGAAAGATACCGAATTATTCCAGAGGGTGTAAATCCCTTACGGGCAAGTTGGCGAAGCCTGTTAGTCCCGCTAAAAAGCTGGATCGTTGATAAGTCGCAATGCCTGTCCGGCTTTTCAGCGGGAGTGGACTGCTGTGAAGCAAGCACTGAAGCCCGCCTGAAT